>Ga0206863_1009_pt1 | contig 92612 bp, 78 predicted proteins | sample Alteio_BWOrgCont_41_FD_152634 | JGI IMG/M metagenome (GOLD analysis project Ga0206863, IMG submission 152634) | Enriched cells from forest soil in Barre Woods Harvard Forest LTER site, Petersham, Massachusetts, United States -... | ecosystem: Environmental > Terrestrial > Soil > Temperate forest >...
CCGACATTGAAACGATTGCGCGAGCAAGGCCTGACCATATCGGCTGATTTTGGATGGAATCCAGATATTTCCGTGACGGAGCTGATGTCGATCGTGAAATTCTGCGACTTCATCTTTCCGAACGAGCATGAAGCCAAAGCGGTAACAGGAACCACAAATGCTCTGCGTGCAGCCGAGAAGTTGCAGGACTGGGTGAGAATCCCGGTCATCAAGCTTGGCGCAAAGGGCGCACTGTTGATGGCCGACGGCAAAGTCTACCGTCAAACCGCAATGCAGTTGCCCGTGGTCGATGCTACAGGTGCGGGCGACGCGTTCAACGGCGGATTTTTGCACGAATTTCTCCGCGGTGGAGGGTGGGACGACTGCCTGCGTGCGGGTAACCTCTGTGGCAGCCTCGCAGCCTCACAGCCAGGGGGATTGCAGGGTCTGCCGGGTCCTCAGGAGTTTATCCGATGGATGGCAGGCATGGTTAAGAGCGGCCTTCGCGAGAAAAAGCGATCGAAGGCCTGAGAACGTCGACCTGTTATCGTTTTGTCCTCGACCGACGCAATTTTTCTTGACATTGAGGATGGATTGCGGTTTTCTTACACATCATGAAATGTTATCGATAACACTAGGCAATTTGTTATCTCCAGGACTCTGTTGATTCTGGATTGTTTCCTTCCGTAAGGGGTAGTATCCGGTTGCTCAATTCATGGCTGGGCACGTCATCGTGCGCTGCGACTATGCGGTCGTTAGTCAATTCCAGATAGGAAGTGAGTCACATGAAGAAAACATTCACGAACGGCGTGGCGAAGTTGATAAGCGCCTTCAAAATCCACGCGCGCTGGATTTACCTGGCCACATCCTGCTTGGCTGCACTGCTCGTTTTGGCGCTTCCCTCTTACGCCCAGATCGATAACGGATCCATCACAGGTATCGTCCGCGACAGCAGCGGAGCGGTTGTGAGTGGGGGAAGTGTCACGATCAAGAACCTGGCGAATGGCATTGCCATCAACGTGAAAACCAACAGCGACGGAAACTATCAGGCGCTTGCGCTGATTCCCGGCCAATACTCTGTGGAAGTTTCTGCTCAGGGATTCAAGTCGGAAAGAATTCCTCTGATAGAGATTCACGTGCAGTCTCGTGCCCAGGCCGACTTCACCCTCACAGTCGGGTCAACGCAGCAACAGGTGGAAGTGCAGGCAGCCGCCATTCAATTGCAAACTCAGACCGCCGACGTAGGCGTCGTCATTGCGAATAAACAGATCAATGACTTGCCTCTGAATGGAAGAGATTACGATCAGCTGGCCCTTCTGGAACCCGGTGTCTTTCAGAACCCGAGCAGCGAAGTTGCGAATCCCGCCGAAGGGCGCTTCAGCGCCAATGGCAACCTCGAGTTGCAGAACTATTTCTCGCTTGATGGAATTGATAACAACTCCGGCTCCGAGAATTTGCAGGAGCAGTCAGTACAGGTGATTATCCCTCCCCCCCGACGCGCTGCAGGAGTTCCGGCTTCAGACGAGAACCTACTCCACCGAATTCGGAACTTCCGCTGGCGCAGTCGTCAATGCGTCAATCAAGTCAGGAACTAATTCCTTTCATGGAGACGTCTGGGAATATCTGCGCAACAGCGCACTCGACGCGAACACCTATTTCAACAACGCAACCGGCGTACCGATCGGTCACTTCAGCCAGAACCAGTTTGGTGGCACCATAGGCGGACCGATCATACACGACCGCCTATTTTTCTTTGCCGACTATCAAGGCCTCATCAGCAGTCAGGCGCAGACGGTTTTTTCAACCGTACCTTCGCCCCAGATGAAACAAGGTGATTTCAGTGCTCTCACGTCCAGCTACAATTTGCAGGCGGTCGCACAGGGGCAAGAAGGATGCATCATCAACAATGTCATCCAACCGTCCTGCATCGATCCGGTAGGAAGCACGCTGCTCAATCTGTATCCCGATCCCAACATCGGGACCGGCTATACCGGTGCGGTCAACTATCAATACGCATCATCTGTGCCCAACCATACGCACTCTACTGACGGCCGCATCGACGCAACTATCAACAAGACCAACCAAATCTTTGGACGCTACAGCTACTACAACACCAACTATGAAAGCCCTCTTTGGACAGCGAATCCCGTTGTTGGTAACGGTGAATTCTCGACAGACTATGTGCTGCACAATCAATCTCTCGCTCTCGGCTGGACCTACACTCCATCTTCTACCTTGGTCAATCAGGCCCATTTCGGATTCCTGCGCGACTTCTCGCAAAGCAATCCCGTCGACCTGACACTGGGAAAATCTCTTGCTCCGAACTATGGACTCAACGGCATTCCCGACAACCCGGAATCGGCAGGTCTTCCGCCGATCTATGTTTTCGGACTCACGACACTCGGCTCCTCTATCTACCGTCCGCAATTTCAGGTGTCACAAGTCTGGCAATACATCGATGACCTGTATAAGCTGATCGGAAAACATAGCCTGCAGTTTGGCTATGAATATCATCGAAACACGTTGAACTTCTTTGACCTGGAGGCCCCGCAGGGTGCGATCCTCGACACCGGAATCTACACCAATACGCCCGGCTTCGCCCCGGCAGCATTTCTCTTAGGTGATATCGATTGGATCATCGGCGAAACGCCGCTCAAGGTGAATAACTACCTTCCAGGCAACTCCATCTATGCGCAGGACACGTGGCGCGTCAGTCCAAATCTGACGGTGAACTATGGCGTACGCTATGAACTCTATGCGCCGTTCTGGCTCGACCGCGACAACCGTGTGTCGAATTTCGATCCCACCAACGGTGGCTCGATTATCTCTGCTACATCAAATAATGGAATCTACGGACGCGTCCTCGTTCATCCGGACAACTTGAATTTCTCGCCGCGCGTCGGATTTGCCTATCATGTGTCACCGCCTATCGTATTCCGCGGAGGATACGGAATCTTCCATCAGTTCATCAACAGGATCGGCTCTGAATCGATGCTGGAGTTGAATCCGCCATTCTTGCGCAACAATGTCATCACCCAATCGCTGGGCAGCACCGTGCCCATCATGCAGTTGAAGACAGGCTTCCCCTCCGCCGAACTTGATGCGCAGGGCCTGTATCTGCCCAGCCTGCAGATTCGCGCGCAGGACCCGAACCAGCGCACCAGCTATGTGGAACAGGCAAGTTTCGGAACAGAGATTCAAGCATCACGGAACACCTTCTTCGATCTCACCTGGGTCGGCAATTGGGGCCGCAAGATGAACCGTCTCCGGAATTCGAATCAGGGCATACTCACGGGCTACTCAAACGGTAGCCCCCTCATCAGTTTCCCCTATGCAAATCTGAACAGCGTCAGCCAATCGGTGAATGGCACCGGTCAGCACGCGTTTCTTGAATTGGCCACGAACGACGGCAATACCGACTTCAACGCGCTGGAGGCAAGCCTTACACGCCAGATGTCAAACAGGCTACGCTACCAGATCAGCTATACCTGGTCACACAACATGGCCAACTATGTCGACAATCTCACCGGCACATCCACCCCGCAGAATGCTTATGACTATTCGCACGAGATGAGCAACTCCACTCAAGACGTGCGCAACCGCGTAGTCGGAAATGCAACGTGGGCATTGCCGATTGGAAGAGGCGGCTGGGTGATGAACAATGACAGCATCGCCTCCCGCGTCATTGGTGACTGGCAACTCAACGCGATTGTCAGTTTGCAGACCGGCATTCCATTTAATGTCACTGCGCCGGATACAAGCTCTACCGGAGGCAACCACGCCTTCTATCCGGACTGTGTTGGAGATCCCTTTGCCGGCGCCTCCACAAACCCCAAGGATTACGCGGGCGGCAACTCCCCAGGGTTCTTCATTAATCGTGCGGCCTTTGCTCAGCCTGCTCCAGGCGCCTTCGGAACCTGCCGTCCACGCATGTTCCATGGACCCGGAAGCGAAAACGTAGACCTGAGCCTCTTCAAGGGATTTGCTCTCGGAGATCAAATGAGGATTGAGCTGCGGGGAGAATTCTTCAACGCGTTTAATCATGCAAACTTCGCAAATCCCTCCGCCGACTACTCCAGCCCAGGATCTTTCGGCAAAGTCACCGCCACCGTGGGAAACCCAAGAGAGATCCAACTCGCAGCAAAGTTCTACTTCTAACTAAGACTATAAGCGACGCATGTCCTGGATAACACCGGGCATGCGTCGGAAAGTGAATCATTGTCATGCAGTTGTGCTCAAAAGCTTTTGCGTCTGTCGCGCTCGTACTTGCAGCAGGCATGTTGCCCATCAGTAGTTCAGCAGATGAACCAAAAGAGGTCACAGATGCCAGGCCTATTCCTGTAGATCGAGGCGCAGCCGAGACATGGCAACTGCTTAAGAAACTGCATACTCGAGCCAGCCTGCTCATGATCGTTGCACACCCCGACGATGAAGACGGCGGCACTCTGGCTTTTGAGAGCCGTGGACTGGGCGTACGGACTGACCTGCTCACACTCAACCGCGGTGAGGGCGGAGCGAATGTCATGTCTGCAGACCTTTGGGATGCACTCGGCCTCGTGCGGACGGAAGAGCTTTTGCAAGCCGGACGATACTACGGTATCGACGGGCAATATTTCACAACCATGGCCGATTATGGCTTTTCAAAATCACTCGATGAAGCGCTGCAAAAGTGGGGGCATGATCGCGTCCTGGAAGAGGCTGTGCGCGTGGTCCGTGAGACACGTCCTCTTGTCGTCTGTTCCGTTTTTGTTGGCGGACCTACTGACGGCCACGGTAACCATGCGACCGCGGGGCTGATGGCTCAGGAAGTTTTCAAGACTGCTGGCGATCCGAAAATGTTCCCGCAACAATTGGAACAAGGATTGCGCCCGTGGACTCCGCTCAAGGTGTATGCTCGCACGCCATTCTTTCTGACCTCGTCAAAAGGATCCTACGATTATGCCAATCACACATGGGGACCGGTCGGCGTCACCAACCACCTCACAGAAAAATGGGAACCGGGCCCTGTATCGACAACGGTAAAGATACCTTCCGGCACTTATGACCCCATGCTGGGCGAAACTTATGTGCAGATCGCGCGCGAAGGTCTCGGCTTTCAGAAGTCGCAGAACGGCGGTCCTGAGATACCTCTGACAGGCCCGGTGAACGCAACGTATCACCGCTTTGGATCGCATATCGAAGCGAAAGATCAGGAAGAAAGCTTCTTCGACGGTATCGACACCTCGCTTGCCGGCATTGCGGAGTTGAGCGGTGCGAAGCCGGCAGAATGGCTGGTACAAGGGCTTGCCGCGATCGACAGCAGCGTCAGCGGTGCAACGCAGGCATTTACATCCGGGAAACCGACAGCAGTAGCTTCGGAGCTAGCCGAGGGCGCAAAGCAGACTGAAGCACTTCTCACAAAAATAGAGCAGAGCGATCTTTCCGCGGATGCAAAATATGGCTTGCGCTATGAGTTACAGGTAAAGCGGCGGCAGTTTAACGATGCGCTTGTGTCCGCTCTCGGTGTTCATCTTGAGGCGATCGTGGTTCCCGCCGAAGAATCGAAAATGCCGCCTGAATTCCGCCGCATCCAGCCGACATTTCAGATGGCTGTTCCTGGGCAGAAGGTCCGCGTGAAAGTGCAGGTATTCCAGCCTGGGCCGTCCGACATTTCGGTGAATACCGTCCGGCTCATTTCATCGTCCGGCAAAGACTGGAACGTGAAATCGGAAGCTGAATCACCGAAGACTCTCGGCCCCGGTTCAGCTTTCGATACAGTTTTCACGACATCCGTTCCGCAGGATGAGCCGTTCACGCGCCCATATTTCTCACGCGCTAGTTTGGAAGACGCGTACTACACAACCTCACCTGGGGCGCCGTTGAATGCGCCCGCGGTCCCTTACCCTTTGAGCGCAGAGGTTGAGTTTACCTTCGATGGAGTGTCTCTGCACTCACGTAAAGACATTCAGGTCGTCACTAACATCGTCGGTCCTGGAACATTGCTTTACCCGATGCCTGTTGGGCCGCCGGTTTCCGTAGCTCTCAGCCCGGCAGCGGGAATCATTCCTCTGGGGACAGATTCATTTCCCGTAAGCGTGCGCCTTCATAACAACGTCGATGGAGCGGCAAACGAAAATGTACGTCTTGAAATTCCTGAAGGCTGGCGAGCAGAGCCTTCATCTGCGCCTGTCGCCTTCAAGCAGGCTGGTGAAGACCAAACCGTGAATTTTTCCATCCATCCTCACGTGGAGGACGGCAAACACTACCAGATCACGGCCATCACGGATTACAACGGCGCGTCTTATCGCGAAGGCTACACTGTTACTGGATATTCCGGGCTGCGTCCTTACTTTCTTTACAGCCCTGCGCGATATGTCACCACTGGAGTTCAGGTAAAAGTTGCCCCCGGACAAACAATCGGCTACATCGAAGGCAGCGGAGATGATGTTCCCGCCGCGCTCGAAGCGTTGAATGTACATGTCGTTTTTCTCTCATCTCAAGACCTGGCCAGTGGCAACCTCAACAAGTACGACGAGATACTTGTCGGCGTCCGGGCATACGCTGTACGCAAAGACCTGGTGGCAAACAACGACCGCTTACTGGAGTACGTCAAGAATGGCGGCGTTGTTGTTGTCCAATACAACACGCCGGAATTCGATCATAACTACGGCCCGTATCCCTACGTGATGTCGAACGATCCGGAAGAAGTCACGGATGAAAATTCGAAGGTCGATATTCTTGAACCGTCTCATCCGCTCTTCAATTGGCCTAACAAGATCACGGCTCAGGATTTCGACGGCTGGATCGAGGAACGCGGATCGAAATTTCTTCAATCATGGGATACGCACTACTCGGCGCTGCTTGAGACTCACGACAAAGGGCAGCCAGAGCAAAGGGGCGGTCTCGTTTATGCAAAGTACGGCAAGGGCATCTATGTCTACAATGCCTATGCTTTCTATCGGCAACTACCTTTAGGCGTTCCTGGAGCTTACAGAATCTTTGCCAATCTCCTAAGCCTTCCCAAGAATCCTCAGGTTCATGAGAGCCACTAAGCGGAGTCGCTCCAGTCACACGGCTACGAATCGAAAGATATCGCGATGAGAGAGCAAAGCTAAATGCCGAACGGCACAATCGTAGCGGATACACGACTCAAGCGCGGCATCGGTCCGGTTGGCGCGGTCGCAACCAACGTTCTGAACATGGTTGGAGTGGGACCTTTCATCACCATTCCACTTGCGCTTGCAGCCATGGGAGGTCCGCAGGCGATGGTCGGCTGGATCCTGGGTGCAGCGTTGTGTTTGTGCGACGGCATGGTATGGGCCGAACTCGGCTCTGCCATGCCCGGCTCAGGCGGCTCTTATCAGTATCTGTTGCACAGCTTCGGCGCAAACGGGCTGGGGCTGCCTATGAGCTTCCTGTTTCTCTGGCAATCGCTGCTCACCGGACCGCTTTCCATCGCATCAGGCGCAGTCGGTTTCTCGCAATACGCCACGTTTCTTTTTCCCGGCATGTCACACTGGCACCAGATATTGCTCGCTGTTGTTGTATGTTTTGTCAGCACAGCGCTTCTCTATCGAAGCATTGATTCCATAGAAACCATGACCATCGTGATCACAGTCGCCGTGGTCGCCGCTTTTTGTTGGGTGATTGTAAGCGGTATCCTCCACTTCCATCCCGCCATGGCTTTTAACTTTCCGGCCGGAGCCTTTCACCTGACTCGCGGTTTCTGGATGGGACTCGGAGCAGCAACACTGATTGCGGTGTACGACTACGGCGGTTACAACAATGTCTGCCTGGTAGGCGGTGAGATCAAGCAACCACAAAAAAATATTCCGCGCGCGATTATTGCTTCCATCTGCCTCGTGGCAGTCCTGTATCTGCTGATGAACATTTCTATCCTCGGTTCGCTGGACTGGCGTACAGGACAGCACTCGCACGCAATCGTCGCCGACTTCATGCAGATCATCTATGGCAGGTGGGCGGGCGTAATCATTTCCATCCTCGTGCTTATCGCCAGCTTTGGATCAGTCTTTGCCAACCTCCTCGGCTACTCACGCATACCTTACGCCGCTGCAGGCGATGGGAGATTTTTCCCTGTGTTTGCCCGACTGCATCCTGTCGGACGCTTCCCCACTATATCTCTCATCTTCATGGGAGCGCTCGCCTCTGTTGCGTGCCTGTTTTCACTCGAACAGCTGATCAGCGTCCTCATCGTTGTGCAGGCCGCCTTTCAGTTCGCTGCTCAATGCATTGCCGTCATGCTGCTTCGACATACCAAAAAATTCGCTTATCCATACCACATGCCGTTGTATCCACTGCCTGCCGTCATCGCGCTTCTTGGATGGGTATTCATCGTTGCCAGCAGCGGTACATGGCACATCGTCATTGGGCTGACTCTGGCCTTGGCAGGTTTAATCGCATATTTCTTGAAAGCAATTGTTGGCCGCGAGTGGCCTTTTGAGAGAGCATGAAACGATTTGATGTAGCTGTCGTCGGGGAAATCTACGAAGACCACATCTTCACCGGCTTCCAGACCTGGCCGAAGCCGGGCGAAGAAGTCTTTACGTCGCAATATATTCGCGAAGTAGGAGGAGGCGGAGCCATTACTGCCTGCTCCCTTGCAAAGCTTGGCCGCAAGGTCTGCCTGGTGGGAACGGTCGGCGCTGAAGACCGTCCCTGGCTTGACCGCAGACTGTCGAGCTTCGGTGTCCAGATCGATGGCCTTGTTTCAGGAGGTGGTCGATCAGGCGTTACCGTCAGCCTCTCCGTGATTGACGACCGTTCTTTCTTTACCTACGTCGGCGAAAACTCCCATTTAGAAGAGCAACTTGCAAGGGATCAAGTCGTGGCAATGCTTCTTGCCTCTCGTCATGTCCACTTTGCCATGCCTATAACAGCGCCGGTTGCGCAGCGGCTGATACCACGACTGCAGACAGCAGCTTGTACGATATCGCTCGATGTAGGCCATCATGCGGAATGGCTGCGTGATCACGCAAATCACTCGACACGCGCAAAGGTCGATTATTTTCTGCCGAACCAGCGCGAGGCGGAGCTCCTGAGCGGCAGTACCGATGTCGCGTCCTATCTGCATTTAACGCAGCAGCTCGGTTGGCGCACCGCTGTCGTCAAGCTTGGCCGCCACGGCGCAGCTATGCGACAGGGCGAGCATACGTGGACCGCGCAGTCTCCCGATGTCCAGGTAGTCGACACAACAGGAGCGGGAGATGCCTTCGATGCCGGCTTCATCGATGCTCTACTGGACAGTATGACTGCGGAAGAATGCCTCAGACGCGCATGCGTTTGCGGCAGCATGTCCACTCGCGCCGCCGGCGCATTAACCAGTCTCCCATCGAAGAAGGAGTTGCAGGAGTTTTATGAGCAAAGTTACAGCCTGTAAAGTTGCGTTCATTGGCGGTGGCGGAGTTCGCACGCCGCTCGTTGTGTTCGGAATCAATGAAGCAGCCGCGCAGATCGGCGCAAGCGAGCTTGTGCTCTTCGATCCCGACCGCGAGCGCGTTGAAATGATAGCCGCACTCGGCCGTGCTGTGGTGCGGAGAGAAGGCGGCTCACTGCAGATTAGAGTCAGCGATACCCTAGAAGGAGCTGTAAGCGGGGCTGATTTCGTGCTCAACAGCGTGCGGGTTGGCGGCGTACCAGCACGCGCGCACGACGAGCGCGTCTCCATTCAGCACGGCTACCCAGGGCAAGAGACGACCGGTCCTGGAGGCGCGGCCATGGCCCTGCGTACAGTGCCTATTGCCATCGAACAGGCAAGACAGGTGCACCGTCTTGCTCCGGATGCATGGCTCATCAATTTCACCAATCCCGCAGGTCTTATCACCCAGGCAATTGCAGAACACACAGCGGCGCGAGTGGTCGGCATCTGCGACACTCCAACAGAAATGCTGCATCGCATTGGCATCGCGCTCAAAGCAGCGCCGCATGAAGTCCAGTGCGAGTATCTGGGGTTAAATCACCTTGGCTGGGTGCGCAAAGTTACGTTGCGCGGCAAAGATGTAACCGAAGACCTGCTCGCCAACGATGCTCTGCTCAGTCAACTCTATTCCGTTCCGCTATTCGATCACGCGCTGATACGCGCTCTCCGTCTGATTCCAACGGAATATCTTTTCTTCTACTACTCGCGGCAGCGCGCACTAGCCAACCAGCTGCGCCAGGGAAGCACGCGCGGCGCAGAAGTTGAGCGTCTCAATGGAGCATTTTTCCAGAAGCTCCATCCGCTGCTTGCTTCCGGCGACGATGAGGGCGCAGTCAAAGCATACGTCGATTACCTGAACGTAAGATCCGGTTCCTACATGGCACTTGAAGGCGAAGGTGGCAGTGCACTTACCGGCAAGCAAACGCAGGAGCACGAAGATCCATTCCGGGCGGCGAGCGGATATCACCGCATCGCGCTCGAAGTGATGAAAGCGCTCTCCGGTGACGAAGACCAGCGCGTGATCGTAAACACCCGCAACGCAGGCGCGATCAAAGAAATCAGTGAGACCGATATCGTTGAGGTTTCATGCCGTATCCGTAAGGGCGTCATTACGCCCGAACTATGCGGTTGTCTTCCGCCGGAAGTCCGCGGCCTTGTCTTAGCCGTTAAGGAATATGAGCGCGCACTCATTGAAGCGGCTGTAACAGGCTCGGAACAACTCGCACGCAAAGCATTTCTGCTCAATCCCGCAATAGGCGAATGGGAGCCGAGTGAGACGCTGTTACAAAACTTGATTGTCAGGCCTTAGAAGATTAGGACAGTGCGTTTTCAATGACTATCCTCGTCAGTGCCCATTTTGCACCGTCAGAGCACTGAGTTCGTCTCAACGGAAGTCATTCAGGAGTCGGGATCAAATGCTGCTTCCACAGTTGTAAATTATGGCAATGATTAGGTGCGTAGGAGGTAGCACTGGTCCCAATGTCAATCTTATAGACCTCAAATCTCGACTGCACGAGAATGGGAGATCATCACGTATGCAGCCTCTGGTTAGGCATCGCTTTCAATAGAACCATCGACGGCGAGAGATGAGTACACGGGTTAGCGGCAATCATCCGGTTGTGTCGCAGCACACTGGGTGCCCTACATCTCGATTTTTAGATGTAGGTTCCAGAACACTCCGATGAACACCGGAATTTCGGGATAGAATCACAGGATTTCAGCTCCGGACCTCAAACTCATTCTCCAAAAGCTCACAGTAATATCTAAACTGCTATCAGTTACTCGATTGTTCGAAAATTTGGAGACAAAGAACCTTCAGTGAAAGAGGAAGCGGAGAAGCTATCCATCGATGGACATGAAGTGTATGTTACGCACCCGCAGAAGCTTTATTTCTCAAAAGAGGTAAAGCTCTCCAAGCTCGACCTTGTGCGTTACTATCTGTCGATTGCTCCAGGCGCTCTTGCCGGCATTCGAGGTCGCCCGCTCGTCCTCAAGCGGTTCGTCAACGGAGCAGAGTCAGAGGCGTTTTACCAGAAGCGCGCCCCAGCCGAGCATCCCTCCTGGCTGCGAACTGTCACGCTATCTTTCCCTTCAGGAAGAACAGCCGAAGAGCTTGTTGTGGAGAATGCCGCAGGCCTTGCCTGGATCGTGAATCTGGGATGCATTGAACTGCACCCACACGCGATCCGTTCAAGCGATCTGGATCATCCCGATGAGCTGCGTATCGATCTCGACCCCGGTCCTGGCGCCACCTGGGCAGATGTATGTCAGGTTGCCATGGAGGTGAATTCATTTCTTGCCGAGGTGGAACTTCGCGGCTGGCCCAAGACCAGCGGCTCACGCGGCATGCACGTCAATGTACGAATCGAACCTCGCTGGACATTTTTAGAGGTACGCCGCGCCGCGCTTGCACTCTCACGTGAGATCGAACGGCGTGTGCCAGCTCTTGCCACTTCCAAATGGTGGAAAGAAGAGCGGCACGGCGTCTTCCTTGATTACAACCAGAATGCGAAAGACCGCACGACAGCTTCCGCATATTCGGTGCGCCCGCTCCCAGACGCGCGCGTTTCTGCTCCGCTCTTCTGGAATGAAGTGCCCGACAGCAATCCTGCAGATTTCACCCTTCTCACAATTCCGAAGCGGTTTGCAGAAATCGGCGATCCGCATGCGGAGATGGACGCTAACTCAGGCTCACTTGAAAAGCTCCTCGAATTAGCCGCCAGAGATGATACCGCAGGTCTTGGCGATGCTCCATGGCCGCCACATTTTCGCAAACAGGTAGATGAAAAACCGCGAGTTGCTCCTTCGCGTGCAAAGAGTGCGACCAAAAAATCGCGAACGAAGATGCCGCTGCTGGTGGTGGCAAATTCTTCAGATAAAGATGTCGCTCTTGCCGGCCTTGAAAGATGGAAGGCCAAATATCCCGAAGCGGCCAAATCGCTGGCGGTCGACGATGTGCTCGTCGATTCGATGCGAGGCAGGTTTTCTACATGGACGCGTATCCGGGTAAACTTGCGCCACGTCCCCGAGGAATTGCGGCCAGAGCAGGAAACTCCCGATCCCGACGACGATCCAACGCACGAGTGGTCCAAACGGCGCGCTTCCAAGAAGAAGTCATGAGTCAGTGATTTTGAGGAAAGATCGCCATCAACTCTTCCGGTGGAACGACTTCGAGTTGAGCATAGGTGCAATTCGTCGGCTTCTTATCAAACCGCCATCTTCGAAACTGCGCCATATGGCGGAAGCGGCCGCTCTGCATATGTTCGTAAGCCACTTCGGCTACTAATTCAATACGCAAAGGTTCCCATGAGAGATCTTTGCCTTGGCTCCAGCGGCTCTGTCCGCCCGGCATTCGATACGAGCCGTGTTCATCACCTGCTTCATCGCCTCTCCAACTCTTCCAGGGATGATGAGCAAGCGCGTTTTCGCGATAAGGGGCTAGATACTCAACCAGCTCGAACCGTTTTTCCAACGGGAAACTGCCGCAGACTCCCACATGATGGAGTGCGCCGGAATCATCATAAAGTCCGAGCAGCAATGAGCCAATAGCCGGACGGTCGCCTTTTCGATACCAGCGAAACCCTGCAACCACACAGTCGCAGTCGCGCTCGTGCTTCACCTTAAACATCACTCTCTTATCGGATTCGTATGTGCCATCCTTCGGCTTTGCTATCACCCCATCGAATCCCGCGCCTTCGAATCGGCGAAACCAGTCCCGAGCCACCTCCGGATCATCCGTTGCCGGGGTGATATGAAGTGGTGCAGCTGCAGATGACAAGACTGTCTCCAGTTCTCTGCGCCGTTCATAGAATGCCTGCTCTCTCAGGTCGCGCGCATCCTTCGCCAACAAGTCGAAGAACACAATCGAAGCGGGCGTTTGCTGGCTGAGCAGCTTAACCCGCGATGCGGCTGGATGAATACGAAGTTGAAGGGCTTCGAAATCAAGCGCCCCATTCTTCGCAATCACGATTTCACCATCGAGAACACATTGAGACGGCAATTGCGACTGCAACGCCTCAAGCAACTCCGGGAAATAGCGGTTTAATGATTTCTCATCGCGGCTCTGAATCAGAATTTCCGTACCATCGCGAAAAACCAATGTACGAAATCCATCCCACTTCGGTTCATAAATCCAGGTTTCTCCTATCGGCAGTTCGTCTACTCGCTTAGCCAGCATGGGCAAAATGGGTGGGTTAACAGGAAGATTCATGTTAAGAGCCAGGTTTACCTCTTCTTTCACCTTAGTCTGCCGGGCTCTACCCATTGCTTATTCCTCACTCAAAATAGTCCAACCCCTCCAATTTATACCTCCTGAGTAAAATCGGGCTCCGACATGGCAACATCAGGCTCTTGCCTATTAATTCCGTATAGTTGGCGATCCGGAAGTCACCTCGCCTCGCAACCAAAGGCTCCATGTCGCTGTTCGCTTTCGAGCCAGCCCTGTGAGGAAGAGATGCCTTATTGGATCGATTTAGAACCGATACCAAGTATGCTTCTCTCTTGGGTTGAACGAGGCTGTCGCATCCTTCCCTAAGCAGAGGTCCTCTCTATGAATCAGAATTTTGCCGCGATTATCCTCGGTGGTACTGGGCAAGTTGATGGTGCAGCGGTCGCGGAGCTGCTGGCAATTCCGGAATGCCGGGAAGTGGTGATGGTCACCAGAAAACCCATTGCGCCGCGATCGAGGGTGCGCAACGTCGTTCTTGATACCGGCGCTGCGGACTTTGCCGAGCGCACTGCCGCCCTTGCCCGCGAAGTTTTAAGCCAAGGTCCCGTCAGTGCCGTGAGCTGTGTGGGTGTCGGTTCTGGATCGATGCGCTGGAGCGAAGAAGAATTGAAACGACTTGAACTCGGCGTCGTCGGTGCATTTGCGCGTGGCAGCCACTACGCCGGAATCGCACAGTTTTGCCTACTTTCTGCGGTAGGAAGTACAGCCCGCAGCCGGTTTCGATATGTCCGCGTAATGGGCACGAAGGAAGACACCGTGCGCAGCATCGGTTTTACCCGCCTCGCCATCTTTCGCCCCGGCATCATTGTAGGCAATGCTCATACCCCGGACTGGGTCGGTTGGTTGGGAAGTCTCGTGCCTGGGCCGTTCGGTACTATCGATCAGCGAATTCTCGGTCGCTCAATCGCCGCAGAGATAGCTTTGCACAGTCGAGAGGCCGGCGAAGTTATCCGCGAAAATGCCGCAATGAAAGAACTCGCTACAAAGTTCAATAGCGTGACTTTGGGATTTTTACGAGCCGTCTAGGCTAAATGAATCGCGAGAAATAAAACCGGAGAGCCATATTGCATCGGATGCTGTGCAATTCGTAACGAATAATGATAGAGATGTTTGAAAGTCAAAACAGCCACTTGATTGCTGCGAGAGCTGTGCAATCCTCGCTCTTTTTCAATTGAAAATCCGCCGTATATCTCTAGTGGCTGTTCGTTTCCAACTTTTGTGCGTTTTGGTGCAACGCACTGCAAGACGAATCGTGCTCGTATATCACTTATAATTAGATACTTATACTAAATATTGCGATCGATTGCGAAACTCTGCAAAATCGCAAAAATCAGACCTCAAAATCCGCCGAGGGCAACCTCGTGGGGGTTCGCCCCCCCTCCCGGCACCATCTAACTTACCAATATAATCTGTGGAATCAGATGTTTGCCGCGTTTATTAATGCGTTGTGGTTTAGATGTTTTTTGGGTCGGTTTCTCCACGAAGGTGCGAGTTCAGGTACAGTGCGCATCCACTGTCGTTTCAACACTTTGACTCCAATTGCGGCGGACTTCATTTCTGCTGATTATCCTTATTTACGCGAGATTACGGAATGCGCGGCGGATTGGTATTCGGTCCGCTCGGGAGACATTTCCTACGCCAAAGATTGAAGCTGGATAACAATTGAGTCGAGCTGAGAAGTAAATCGACTTTACAGCGCCACACAGCGCGCTCGAGGAGGACCGCTAACAGAAATTTGGTTCCGGGTTGACCGTCATTTTGGATTGACCGTAACTTGCTACAAGCCAACGTCGATTCTCTTCAACCTCAGTTGATACTGTGCTTATGTGGCAAATGGGTATGTCGCCACCTGTTCAGGTTCGTCCCATACTACAGGCAGCAAAAATGGAGGAAGACAATAGATGAAAGGCATTGCCTCGACGGCGCTAAACGAATTGTTGATTCTCTCGTTTGAGGCGCCGATCTTGTAAGGTCGCTCGAATACTACGGTGATTGAAAAACAGCCGGGTTGATCTGCAGAAGCGCGAGAGCGAACTGCGCCTGCGGTAGTCGACGCCAATCCCATTTCGGTTCTATATCGAGATCGCCGTGATAAACAATGGTTCTCCTGTGCGCCCCACAGGGTCTTTGAGGACAAGTGCGAGCCGCAGTGTGGGCACCGGTACGGTACCTCCCGAAGTGAAGGTCAACGCTCCGTTCTCGAAGGGAAATGGCGCGGGTTGTCCCAACTCGAAGCTCGCATCGTCTCGCTGCAGGTGAATTGCCAAGGTGTAGCGGCCTACCGCGTGAGCGGGGACGACGGGGCCGTCGGCGACCGTCAATGTCAGAATCCAGTTTGCGCCGCCGTCAGCCAATGAGATGGTCGCAGTGCACATGGCTTCGGTGAGCGCTGGGATCAGAGAGGGGATAAACATCGCCATGGCCGGAGCAGAAGGCAAGCTGGCCATCGCGGGGGCGTCTTCTCGTTGCGCGGGCTGGACTGGCTCGATGGCTCCCGCAGGCAGCGGAACTTCGATAACGTCCGGGGGCAGGCGGCGTTCGGCCGGCATGCGCACATCGGCCCAGTAGAAAAATTTCACATACGGCAAGAGGCCGCCCGGTGTGGGTGAGTCATCAATGGTGGCGACGAAGGTTTCGCCGTCGAAGGTCAGCGCGCCGCGCGCGATTTCGCGGGCGTACACCGCGTCGGGAACACTACCGCTGGCTCGACGCAGACGCCAGTTCGGCGCGCGAGCGTCGTTATCGGGCGGATTATTGAAAAGGCCAGATTCCGCGGCCCTGAGCGCGACAAGGTCGAGTCCGATAGCTCTGATGGTGACCTGAGCAATACCGGTGTCGCCATCAACTTCGACCTCAACACGCGGTGCAGGCGGTGTACGTTCGCTAGGAACGGCGATAGGCAGCAACGGGCAGGCTGCGAAGTCCGCCTCTTTGCCGCGCGGAGAGATGGGCACGAAGCGAAGAAACTGCACCGTCTCGAGCGCGCGGGGCAGGCGAGTCTGGAGAAGCACGCGGCCGCCGACGGGTTCGAGAGGCTTGTCGTTGAGTAGCCGGAAGCGGTCGCGCAGGGCGACACCGGCCAGGCCGAGTTGCGCGCCTTCGACAGCAATTTCGGAGCGCGTACGTCGTCTGTCGCCATCGAGCTCTGCGATGTCGAGTCCGCGTGCGTCGCTCATATACACGCGGTACCGGGCATTCGGGGCGCCGGAGAAGTGCAGGTTGAACTCCACGTCTGGCGATGGGCCGGGACGACTGCTCCAGACGATGCCAATGCCGGTCTCGGGTACGAGGGGGGTGCGCGGGTCGGCGATATCAACATCGGCCGACCCGGCAGGACCCACGTTGCCTTCGACATCTACAAACTGGCCGAATGCCTGGAGGCGGAGAGCTTCCATCGGCATCAGTGTGGGCGTAGGGAATTCAAAGGTGAGTGTTCCGCCTTCGGAAGGCGTGGGCCGCGTGAGAGTGAGGCCGTTGAACTCGGCAGTAGCGATTGCAAGCGCGAGCGAACCGGCTGTCATACGGTTCGACTCGGGCACAATTAGCTCGAGTTGTAGCGTGCCTGATGATGCCGGACCCTGGTGCGCGGCGCGCGGCGCCGGTTGGACGCGCGCCCGCAAGGTTGGCGCCGGCAGAGGCGGGCGGGCGGGCAGAGGAACGGCGATGTCGGTGGGGTTGCCGAAACGGCCGAACATGTCGCTGAGCGCGAGCCGGTATGTCCATGGCGCAGCGTCAGCCGCAATGGGCGTGTCATAGAGGATGCCGCTGCGTCCGCCATACAGGCTGCCTTGCGCGTCGACCACACCGAGCATGCGAGTGGCGGCACGCGGTGGATCTCCGGCGAGTTCGTGCCTGGTCTGCCAACCATCGGCGGTGAGGCGGCCGAGGGCCATGACGGGAGCGAGCGGCGGATCGTCCACGAGAAACTGCTGGCGGAATTCGGTGCTCGGACCTTCGTCGGCGCGAATCCAGGTAGCCGTGCCGAGAAATATGTTGGGTGCGGCAGGTCGATCAGGCAGCGGGGCGAGGAGGGCTGGCGCGACGAAAACACGAGGAACCAGGCCATTCCTGATGGCACGGTCGGCCGCGCGGCGAAGTTGGGGTGTCTTAGCCATCAGGCGATCGAGGAGCCGGTTCTCGAAGGCATCAGCCGCCGGCACGCGGATGGGATCGAACTTGTTACAGGCGAAGGCACCCGCGACAAGCAGCACGTTGGAAATTGGCTGACCGGCGGCGTCAAACTGATCAGGCAATACGTCGAACTGTGTCATGAGGCCGAGATAACGTGCGGTGCCGGGGTCAAGAGACTTCATCAGCAAGTCGTCTTGTACGTTGAGATGAGTTCGCTGCCACGGCCTGCGCTTGCCTGGCGAGAGTTCAGCGGGCAGAAAGGTATGGATCTGTTCGATGAGCGCGGGCGGTGTCGCGGGATCGCCGACGAGCATGGCGAACTGAGCATCGATTTCGTCACGAAACGTGCTGAGCCTTAATTCTTCATCGTCAGGAGCCAGCAGATCGAAAGGGCCGTTGGGCCGATCGGGAGGCGTAAAACGCAAGGGTGCGCCGCTGCGGAGGCGATTCATCGCTTGGTCAGGACCTTCACCACCGACGTACCATGGAGCGTCTTCGCTGATGGGCGCGCTCAGGGTAGTGATCGGTTCCGAACCGACCACATGCTCGAAGGCCAGGTCGGCGGGAACAACCCAGCCGAGGACGCTCGCGACTCCTCGGCCGCGCAGCCGCAGGCCGGTGATGTCGGGTGCTGCAACGATCCAGAGGTTTTGAGAGCGCTGGCTAATCACGCGCTGGCCGATTCGATCGAGAAGGGTGATCTGCCCTTCGGCGGAAGGACCGTCCGCGAAGCGCACTTCCACGGCAACGAGGTGAGTGTCGGGAATGATCGCCTTGATAGTGCCGATCAGCTCTCCGCCAGCCTGGTCGAGATTTGGCGTTGCCAGCGGTCGACCGGCGCGATCGGCCCAGAAAAGATCGAGCGGCTGAATGAGCTGTGCGGGCATCACCCAGACGCCCATGGGCGCGAGCGGAAATCCGATTTCCACGGAGGGGAACGCGCGCAGGTGCGTGCCCTTGGGCAGGTCGTCGTCGCTCCTGCAGACGACGCCATGGGCGGAGAACACGCTGGTCTGAGCGAACCACGAATTGGTCATAACGCCTCCTCGGCAAAGCTCGGGTGCAACGGTACGGTCAACGATCCGCTTAACTGGGCTGGCGGTTTGCCAATCGGCAGGTCGCGACAGTTGAGTTGTAGTAGCGGTGGGTTGCGAGAGCCGCGGTTGCGCACGGGTAGGAAGGGATTCGATGTGGCGAAGAGTAGCCGGGATCCGCTACGATCGCGCAGGCTGATATCGAAGATGACTGCCTTGCCCGCCGCGCCCATGATCAACGTGAGGGAGTCGATTTCGAATCGTCCGGCACGATGGACGGGTTCAGGTGATTCGATCAGCACTCCGGCGCAGCGCCATTCGGCGGCTTGTTGACCCCAAAGAAGGCTGATGCGAGGTTCGGTGGCGACTGGCCAGCCGTCGAGACCGACCTGATCAATGAACGCATCGAATGCAGCGTCCTCTCCTGCCACAAGAGCCGGTGCGAGCACTGCATCGCTGCGTAACGCGGCGCCGCCCGTCGCGGTACCGGTCGACCTGCCCAAAACTACTTTGCGGAACTGCAAGGCGTTGAGCATTTCTTCACCGGTTGCCCAGCGCGAGGTTCTGAAGCTCACTCCCGGAAGCCGGCCGTCGACCACACCTGGATTGGTGGACTTGGCGAGGGCGAAGACCTCATACCAGGCGAGTCGCGAGAGTTTCATCGGCACCTGCATCACCACGTTGGGTGGAGGCAAGCTGCAGGCTGAGGCGGCATACGCGTCGGCTCGAATTTTCTGCGAACCAGTAAGCAGGCTGGTTGTGGTGGCCCATTCGAGGTCGGCTTTCAGGAGCTGGTCGGGTTCCACGTCAGCGGGCGCATCGAGCCGGCGCAAGGCGCAGCCTAGTTCGTAGCCGTAGGCTCCGGCCAGCGCGCCGACGTGGCTTACGCGGAAATGAACATTCGCGGGGTCGTCGGCGAAGCGGAAGAGTTCGCTCTGCGCTGGCTCGTAACCAAGCAGATAGCGCTCCAGCATCTCGGGGTGGAAGAAGTTGCGGCGACGATGAATCTGATTAAAAAATTCCGCGGTGCCGGGGCGTGACAAAGCATCTGCCTTTGCGGTTCGGAACCAGAACGTACGCACGATGGCGGGATCATCTTCAAGCTTATGCTCGGCGATCGTAAGCTTCTTGCCCATATCGTCGCGCTTGGAGAGAGTGCCGGACCAGCGCATTGCGACCTCGATGCGATAGACACTGCCTGGATTGAGCATCCATCGTACGGTGTTGACGGGCGCCGAGCCAGGTTTCGGCGGGCTGTCTTTCGCCGCTTTAGCCAGCAGGTCGGCCTGGGCCTTCGTCGCAGCGTTGCGGGCGTCGGCGGCTAGTGTCGCAGTGTGGGTAACACCGCCAACGCCTAAAACGCCCACGCGGACACCAATTGGATAAGTGATGGCAAGTGTTGCTGCTTCGCCGGCCGCGGGCGAAGCGAATCGCACTGCGACTCGATCGGCGCCAAGATTTTCGACTTTATCTGCAGGCCATGGGACGCCGTTTCCATCGACAGCTTTAAAACGAATGGGAGCCCACTCATTGCGAGGAATCGCCAGCCAAAGGCGCGCCTGCCCCAGGAGTTCCGCGAATATCACTCGCAGCTCTTGTGACGGGCCACTAGCCTTCAACAGTGAATCCTGGATAGGAATGCCTGGGGGCATTAGAGTTCCGCCGACATCCAGAAAGCCGGTGAAGCGCCGGCCATCGAAGTCAGCGGGCGAGCTGAGTGCGACGACGCGCGGCACGGCATATCCGACGCGCGCCGGAATCAACTGCACGCTGAGGTGATCGAGCACGAAGCCGTTGGAGCCCGGCGCCGGGAGCCAGCGAAGCTCGACCTGGACGCGAACCTGACTTTGCAGAGCATCGATCGAAAGCGGATCGGGCGGTAACGACCAACCATCACCGGAAACGCTTGCCAGAGCGCCCGGCCCCCAGCCGAGGCGCGCTACAGCTTTGGCCGCACAAATGTTTGCCTGCGTTGCCAACGGATTGCCAGGCAGACTTTCGCCGGAGTCGGGCAAGGCATCGAACCAGAGATCAGGAAAAGGTGTGAGGAGGGCCAGTTCAGCCGGCTGCGCCTGGCCGCCAGCGTCACCGAATTTGCCCAGGACCCAAGTCGCGCTCAACGGTCCCGCGACGAGCTTCTCGTTGGCCGGATCAGTCGCGTCGATCAGCGTGAGTCCGCTTAACTCCCATTCATATCGCAACAGATCGCCACCCTGGGGCTTGGCGCGAAAGCTAGTCGGATAACTGTTGGCTGCGGCGAACTGTGCAATACCTCCGGCTAGGGAAGGCGCGACGCTGAAGCTCAGGAGCGGGATCGCGTCGGGCCAGACGGCGTTCTTCTCGGTGGCTTGTTCGCGCGTGGCGAAAAGTGGGGCAACGACTTCGTACTTATCGTTCGACAGCGATTGTTGGCCGTCAAGTGGATGAAACCCGGGAGGCGGCAGCGTTGGTTTTGGCTCGTCGTTGTAGGAGATTTTTACGCATTTGTGAATCTCGTGGAAGAAGAGGTCGATGGTTCCGCAGACTTCGGCCTGCAAGTACGGATTCTGGCCATCCATGAGCACGACGAAAACGGTGGCATCGACTCCGACGGAGAAGAAGCCGACGTGCAGGTCGCCACCCACGCGCCCCATTGCGGCCATGGTTGTGGGCTGTGTGCTGAAGAGGACGTCAGCGCGCGCGAAGAGCTCGGCCCAAACGATAGGCCTGAGCCCCCATACGGCGTTGAACCCGAAGCCAAAGGCCGAGACAAAGACGCCCGGATCGCAAGTCACTTTCAGGCCGCCGGAATCTTGCCCTCCGCGCGGCCAGTCGGTGATGCCGTTGCCGCGGAACATGATGTACGCGTCGGAGCTCTGACCGAGAAGTTCGGGAAAGAGGGTGCTGCTGATAGGGCCGCTTTCACGGCCTTCACTCGCGCCGCCCGCGGGCGGTGTCCAGCTGTCAGAGCCGAGATGGATGAACCAGTTGGGTGACTTTTTAGGAAACCGCGCTGCCACCGGGACATGGGTGACAACGATGTGAGGGATCTCGTAGACGCCATCGACTGCGATCGTCACCGCGTCATTCTTGTCGATGACAACGACGCCTTTTGCCTCGAGAACTTTGACCAGCGGCTCATTGCGCGAGATGGTGACTCGCGGCGCCATCATGACGCCTTTCATTGAGCCTCGAATGACGATGTCAGGTGTGGTGAGAAAGATGCCGGCCCGTGCGCTGAAGGTAAAGCCCAGATCGGGCGCGGTGCCGATGACGGCTTCGAGGCCGAAGCTGAAGTCCGAGGATGGAACGAAGGAGCCTCGGTCGCGATAGTCCCAGTCCAGCTCGGCCTTGATTGCGTCAGCCCCGGGAGGCACGGGCCTTGGGCGTCCGTTCGCAACAAACAATCCACCGAACCCATAGATTCCCAGGCCGGTGTTGGCGAGAGGAATTGGACCGGGAAGGTCTACCCCCAACGCGAGCTTGATCATATCTCCGTCAGTCTCGACATCGGCGCTCGCCGCAATGTCCAAGGGGACGACAAAGGCTGCCAGCGCGGCGTGAAAACCCGTGTCTGTTAGTTGCACGGCGCCATCGCCCGAGATCAGCGGATCGAGTGCGATCGACGCGTCAAGCCCGCGCAATGACCCCGATGCCTTGCCGGAGTTTGGATCGATAGTGGCGCGAATGGTTGCGCCGTTTACCTTGACGGGCCCGAGGTCGAGCTTAAACCGCAGGTCCACCTCGATCCAAAACGAACCGCGGCCCGAGCGAGTGCCGAGCACGTCGAACAGGTTGTCGAGCCCCTTCACCTTCCATCCGCCGGGGTCCTCGACCTCCAGTGAACTCTTGGTGTAGTCAAGGCTGATCATATCGAGTCCGCTCTGTTGCGTATCGATGGTGAGCACGACCTCGCGAACGCGCACCCGCAGCGGCTGGGCGGGATTCATGTTGACGGCCAGGACCTCGACATCAATACCGGTGACGACCGCTGCGACCGAGTAGTCGATCTTAAGCTTGATCGGACCGCCGACCGGGGCAGAGGTGCCGCTCGTCAGGATCTCAGCGCGATGCAGGATGAGCTGGCCCGCGTCGAGGAAGCTGCTTAGACCGACCGCGGCCGTGAGCAGTGTGTGCAGGGCGGGGCCTCCGCCGTCGGCGACCAGCGCCGTAGCTAAAGTGCCGGCGGTGACGGCGACCTTTGCTCCGATTCCTCCGACCGCGCTGTCGATCTTCACCAATCCGTCGGGGCCCTGGCTTTCGACTGCCATGCTGAGTTCCATGAGCGGTTGAACACCGGGGCTGGTCGGCTTTCTAGAGAAACGCGCCCGTACTTTTACAGGCTTCCCGCCGCCGAGCGTCAGGGGTCCGCCGGGCGCTGCCGCTTCAGTGCGGCCGGGGGTAGGCAGCTCCATCACCACTTCAACGAGTGTCGGCACAAAGCTGTCGATGCCCGTCGCTGTGGGGTCGCGGCATTCGATGCGGACGTCGATGCCGGGGCGATCACCGTTAGGCGGAACCTTGGCAAGAATGAGCAGATCGATTCCGGGAGTGGGCGCGCGGCCAATCTGCAGGTGAGCATCCACGGCGTGGCCGCCGAGAAATGGCACGCCCTTCGGTAAGAAGAATCGCGCCGTGCGCACAGCGATGCCACGCCATGCGGGCTGATCGGCGGGAGTGTCGATGGCCACCCCGTCGATCATGGTCTTTCCGGGAGGCACCGCGTCGTCCGCATCGTCGAAGGCAACGCCACTTGTAAGCTCCAGGCCAAAGCCGGTTCCGCCAAGGAGCACGGTGGGTGGTTCGAGACCAAGAACGATAACGTCGTCCGGCGCAAATTTATTGGGCGAAATCAGTATTTCGACGCTGCCGCCTGTTTTTCCGCGAATCACCATCCAGGCCTCGGCGCCGGTAAGGGCGACCGGTGGCGCGCCAGGGATCTCTTCGAGCCATTCCGCGTCTTCGGGTGGATCGCCTCCCGATGGGTGCCTAGTAGCCGCCTTTAACACGTGGCCGGGCAGCGACTGAACGAGGTTGAATAGCGGCTTCTGCGGTCCTTCATTAAGCGACAGAGCGAAACGGAATCCTGTTCGCGAAGCATGTGGGCCGATCAGGCTCAAGACATAAGTCCGCTCATCGGATGGCGCGATAAGATCCAGCTTCAACGAGCCAAGACTTTCAACGACTCCTAACTTGGCCTTTCCTTCTTGCTCATCAGGCGGGTCGAGTGGATCTTCTGCATCGACTAATTGGATTGTCGTTAGAAAAACCTGCGCTGTGGCGCCACGCAATACGTTGCTCCACACACCTGTCTTTTTCAATCGGGACTGAAGGCTTTCCATCGTTTATCTCCAACGTGCGAAATCTAGAAATGGGGCCCGGGTACACCTATGGTCTGGTTGCAAAGCGGTGCTTCGTAGACAGGCATGGATGCTGGGTCTGAATGGGCAAAAAGGAGGTTGGACGTGCGCTACGGCTTAAGCGCAGCACCTGATAGGATGGTTTTCTCAAATATTCTTGTTTTCTTAAGATGAGGCGGCCTCCTCGACTCCATGACTCCGCATTCACGTCATGCACAGCAGCACTGTCCCCCCAACTTTGATCAAGACATGAAGACGATTCTTTGGCGTGGAAATCAGCTCAACAAGCTTTGTGTACGCCGATGTGTTCCGGCCATGTGTAAAGCCTGGAACTGAACCATCGAAAAGGGCCTACTCTTCCAGCGGGGTTATCTGCAGATTTTGACCCGGGCTACAGAATAAGCGGGTCAATCGATGCTTGCTATGGTGCTTTCACAGTAGTATCCGGCGAAAAATACACCAGTGCAGCAGAGATAATAGTGTCAGCGGATCCAGGTGCGTCATGATTGGCTTACTGACATGTCGCCCCTACAACAGGAAGTTTTCCGGGTTAAGGGAGTAAAGTCGGCAGGTGCGCGCACGACTATTGTCGGCGATCATACTCTCTTGGGGGAGGGCGCATGATTCTAGTGGGCATTAAGCTCCGCAAACAGAATAGAGGAGACAGCAAGCGTCAACCGGACAGATCGACGAAACACATCCGTCTTACCCCGATTGTCCGATTGCCAAGTTACTTTCAGCCAGGCTGCTTGCAGGATACGAGTTCTGGCCCGTCTTCCAACCGCGTCGTAGGTGGCTGCGTCGCGTCGTAGACGATGACAGCAAGTGCCCGCCGAGGTTTCGATCCCGTGGCTACCAGCCGCATCATCACACCAGCGGGAATAACCAGGATTTTACCCATGCTCATTTTGTATGTGCGTGAAGACGTCTCCAAGCATTGGTCTCCATCGACCACGAAAAAGCCTTCAACCCTGGAATGAGTATGAACACGCGACGTGAGTCCTGACGGGATATATGCTGACATCACCAACATCGAATAATTCTTCGCTGGCGGCAGCGGGGGAGTTTCGCGAGGGCGATATATCGGCCACCGTGATGAGCGCTGGTCTTTGACTCGATGGACATGAGCCACCACGACCCGTGAGCTTCAAATGCGATGCTCGTAGAACCAATAGCCGCGCGGGCGCGCTCCCCGGACGCAAAGCGGTCGATATGCCAGAACAGCGGTTCCTTGAGGGTCCCGGGCAACGGTTTGTTTTCGACGAGGCTGCAACCAATCTCTCCCCGCCGTTCCGGTGAGTTTTCTACGCAAGCCGGCTCTAACTGCGCAGTCGCGATCCTGGTCACGATGGTCAGGAGCATGATCGCTCCGATCAAACACCATACCCTGAGCGCCTTCAATCTCGAAACGCTTCCGGTCCGATAAAGAACATTCCTAGAAGGTTCGTGAATGTGCCATCGGTGGCGAAATGTTGGGAGTACGCTTCCGCATCTCCGTTGTTCCAAGCGGTAGTTTGGTCTCGGATGATTTTTCGAACGGCTGATTCATCGGGTTTACGTTGAGCACCGAGCATCGTCGCGAAAAGAACCATTGCAAGAATCGACGCTGTTTTCATAGTCCTCTCCTTCACCCCACCTCGGACTCAACTTCCCAGTTTCATAAATTAACCGCTCGCGTCTCGTTTTTACATACCCAGACAGATTTGTTGTTCGTCAGTAACCACATTTAGGCAACCAGCCCCTTTCGGACGGCGTAAAGGACAATCTCGGCTGTGTTATGAAGATTCAACTTTTGCATCAGGTTGGTACGGTGGCTCTCAACCGTATACGGGCTGATGTACAGAAGAGCTGCCACTTCCTTATTTGTCTTGCCTTCCGCAAGTAATTGAAGTACTTCCTTCTCTCGTCCCGTTAGCAGTTCAAATGTATCTGAAAGTCCCTCCTGTTTGAGTACAAGCATGTAATCCTCGAGCAACGCATCTGTGATCGTTCGGCTAAAAAAGGGCCTTCCTTGTGCCACAGCCATGATTGCCAGCAACAGATCCTCTTCGGCTGATTCCTTCAATAAATACCCTTTGACGCCGACGTGGAGTGCTCTTAGAAGATAGCTCTCGTCTGCGTGCATAGTGAGCATGATGATGCCGGTGTGGCTATTTCCATGCAAGATCTGTCGAGCCGCTTCAATGCCATTCAGCAGGGGCATTCCAACGTCCATGACGACAATCTGCGGCGAAAGCTTCGCAGCCATCGTCACGGCCTCTCGCCCATTTGCCGCTTCTCCTATGACCGAAAGCTCAGGATATTGTTCGAGAAGGAGCCGAAGGCCTTTTCGCACCACTCCGTGGTCGTCTGCGATCAGGACCTTGATTATCATGCCTAATCTTACCTTCTGAAAAGCATCACCATTCCAGATCAACGTCTTTGTCACGGGCGATGTATCGTACACATCTTCACCCGCCCGCTTTCGTTGAAAAAGCGATCTACTTTCCTAAAATTAAGATAGACAGACGCGGCCGCCAAACCCAATCCCTTGAAGAGACTATTGGCGCACCGAAAAGGCAGGAGAGTCGCGGGAACGTGAGCATCAATCGCGTCGAACCGACGGATCGAGCTGGATGGGCAACTCTAACTTGATCAGAGTTCCGCGACCTGGTTGCGAGGTCACAATGATACTTCCTTGCAAAGAGCGCGCTCGCTCGGTCATACCGAGTAGCCCTAGGCCATGAGTTGGACGGCGCTTCGAGTCGAACCCTCTACCGTCATCATGTACGGACATCGACACTCGATTTCCTTGTTGCTCTACGATCACAGAAATGCGGCTAGCGTCAGCGTGCTTGCCGCAGTTCGTCATTGCCTCTTGAACCACACGATACAGACACAAGCGATGCGACTCCGGCAGGATCTCGACTTGGCCGTGAACGTTCACTGAGACAGGTATTCCGCACCTTCGTGAGAACTCTTTTGCTTGCCAGTGCAACGCCGATTCTAGCCCCAGATCGTCGAGCATGGAGGGGCGCAACAGTAAGGCGAGATTTCTCACAGAACGAAGTGCTTCTTCAGTCAGCCGCTTTACGCTTTCGAGTCGCTCTTGAAACCCCTTCTCCGGGTCCAAACGAGAAAACGTTCCGAGTTCCATTCGCAAACCCGTCAGTAACTGGCCCACCTCGTCATGTAGTTCTCTTGAGATAGTCTTTCTCTCCTCCTCCTGCACTAGCATTAGTCGATTGGATAGACCTCGAAGTTCGTGCTCCGCCTCCTCCGCGCGCCTCCTCTCTTTTTCTGAGACTCTGTCTAGCCGAGCCATGTATACGGTGCTAAATACGGCTATAGCAAGCTCTAGTAAGAGCAACAGGACTGTCGCCGCGATCGCAAATCGTCGTAAGTTACGCTGTTGAGCATCGATTTCCTGCTCCTCTCGGACTAGGTTCGACTGATTCAACGCGTCAATGCGCCCCGCGAGTGCAAGAACCTTTTCTGGCCCACTTTCCAATTCAGTAAACAGTTGACGTTGCCCGCGGTGGGGTTGCGGGGTGACCAGACTCTGCTTTCTGAACCCCCAATACTCATCCAGTCCCTGCTGCAAAGCGAGTATCTGTGCCTTCTGTTGTGACCCGAGTAGGGCAATCAGGCTGACGCAATCGGTATCCGTGGTTCGCTGTAGGTCAGAAAGCTGTTCCTCGACATTTAGAGTGTCGGCAATGCTGGAAGCGCTCTGTTTCATCAGAGCGGCCTTATTGATGTTTTCCTGGATGTCGGAGATTGCGTTATCCGCCCTCAGGTAAGTCTGACGCACAGTCCTTGTCTGTGTGAGAATTCGTTCGGCCTGCCGTGATACGAGCCAAGCGAAAAGTGGCAAGAGGAGCAGCGCGCCAAAAGATGCTGCGACCGCAGGCCAAAATCGAAAGCGCATGTGACAACCTTACTCCCGTAACGCGGTGGGAGAACCGAATCCCGGTGACGGCCATGCCAATGGACGGCGTAGATACGCTACACAAGAATGGATTTAGCCAACTCCCGGCGCGCTAGTGTCTTTATTCCTCTAATCTACGTTGAAGGCTCTATAGCATTCATTGTTGTTGCATACGTAGCCTGTGAGAGTCAGGGAAGTCAGCAACAAGTCGCCTACCCCGTCAACAAGCAAGAAGCGCCGGACTTTCTTCGCGAGAAGAAGCACGCGGAAGAGTATGGTCTGAAGTCCGGCGACCGTCTAGGTCAATCCACCGTCGTAGGCCCAGGTAAGTATGTGCAATTGACGGGACTCCACACTAAGACAGACGAGTAGGGTCGCTCGATTGGCGCAGGCCAGAGTTCAAAGGAAAACTATGGAAAAGCATCATATCGCTCACCTCGAAGAACAACTGAGGGATCTGCACACGGGCTTGCGGGATCTCGCAAGCGGATATGAAGTCGAGGAATTGATAGGCATAATCCACAAGCCCGGATGGACAACCGCTGAAGCGGAGTTGTTCATTGGTCTTGTGGAATCTATGGTTGCGCAGACCAGAAATCTGTCTTCACTCCAGCGGGTGCTGTTCAACGGCGCCGCCAAGGTTGAATTGAATCCCCAGCCCTTGCCACCGATAGGGTAGACGTTCGTCACGATTGCAAACAGTTTCTAGGCCAGTCTTTAAAGGAATGTCATGGCACAGACGAGCAAGACCACCGACCCGAGCGTCATCTCTATAGCGAGCACAACATGGGCGATCCAATCGCCTGCCGTCCTTGGCTTCCCAAAGTTGAACATCGCGCAATGGTAGCATCCATAACTTTCGACTTGCTGGCGGCTCTCGCGCATGTAATCAGCCACTCCGCCGCCCTTCGCCAGCCACCTCGCTACCTTATATATGAATTAGCTCTATGATCAACGCTTTCTGTCCGTAGACATCAACAAACGTACTGAACAAAATGAACCACTTGCAGCGAGTGTCTGTTCGGGCGGGAAAGGCTGTAAATCCATTCAATTCAATGAAAATACAGACGGTTATTTGATTGCGAGCATTCGACCCTTAATCGACAGGTTGAAGGTTCGATTCCTTCCGCGTCCACCCAGAAAACCTCAATCCCTCAAGCAGATGTCGATCCGAGAAATCGGAGCCATTATGGGTGTGCGATCGATTACCAAAGTGCGCTCGAATGATCAAAAAACCGCACTAATTACTGGTCACAAATCAGTTATTTCGCTAGCGTTGAGAATCATAAAACAACAGCATCATGATCTCTGAAACACTTTAAAAGTCTCTAATCTGCCGCGTTCTCGCATTCGCTCCTCCCCCAACGAGCGCACGTCGAGCACATCAACGCATAGAGGGGCAAGACGGGTGCCCTCTGCGGCTTCATGTACTTGGCTGTGGCCTTATGCACAGCGGAGACCTGGATTCCTCTGGGCAACTTCTGCGCTGATAACGAATGAATTTAATCCATCGAGGGAAAAGATGAAAAATCGCATCTCAAGAATTGAAATATTTCTACTGCTTGCTGGAATACTCTGCCTATGTTCCGTCTCTTTTGTGGCCGGTCGCAATTCATGGAGAATGGGAACGCATGTAGCGCAGTCCAGGCATGGGATGAATGAGCTCGATCGTTTGCAGCAAGAGACCGCGAGCCAAAGACAATAGTTGATCCACCCGCCCGCATACTGCGATACGAATCAAAACAAATGTGAGCTGTCATGTGCTGTCTAACCCTTCCAAGCGGCTTTTGGCTTGAAGGGCTCACCAGCCCCTTTTTCACCTACTGAAAGCTATTTGCAGCAAGTGTCTATGTGGGGGAGAAGCCTTTCATCAATCACTTGCGTCCAACACTCGAGAAATCGGTTCTTACCAGGGGAATCTCTTCGAGCCCGGTAAGTTGCAAATCGAAGGTAGTATGCTTTCTCGGTGAATGCGAATCGAATCTGAAAAGATAACAAGCGGCTGGTGTAGCCGTTTCCTGCTAATCCTCGACTGCGTAACATTTGCGATCTCCGGTTGCGGTACGACTGCACCCAAGACAGCGAGCCCGAGCGCTACGAGCCCAACCCCGGCCCCTACAGCAGGGCATCAAGTGGATCTCAGCTGGTCCGCACCCAATAACTCCCCGGTCAAGATCGTTGGCTATAACATCTACCGTTCGGCACCCGATAATTCCTCGTCGCAACGGCTGAATCTATCCGCTGTAACCCAGACAACCTATGTGGATAGCACGGTTCAAAGTGGTCAGTTCTACAAATACGTCGTAAAGAGTGTGGATGCTTCCGGAGTCGAGAGTGCTCCATCCAACACGTTTTCCCTGACAGATACCGAAAGAGTCCGCCAAAATTATCCCAAAGCTCCTGCTTGGCAAGCCTTTATTTTGAAATTGCATGTGTCCACCAGCAAACCCGGCCTGCAATTTGCCGTGCAGATGCCCCAGAACGGTGGTAATCTTCGGTGCGAAGTCTGGTTCAAAACCCATTATCAGGAAGAAAGGTCTTTATGAGCCGCAATAAGCTTTTTCTGGTAACCACATTACTCTCCGCAGGGTTGCTGTTCTCAGGATGCAAGAAGTCGACTGACCAGGAACAAGCAGCATCACAACCTGCTGCGGCGCCCGCGAGTGAGCCGGCTGCAACGCAGCCGCCTGCAAGCCAACCAGCCACATCTTCAACGCCTGCCGCAGCGCCGGCTGCGGCCACTACACCAGCAGCGGCCCCAGCTCCCGCGGCGGCTCCTCCTGCACCAGCTCCCGCGCCTCCACCGCCACCGCCGCCTATCGTTGTGCCCGCCGGAACCACCTTGTCTGTCCGTCTGGGGAGCGCCGTAAGCTCTAAGACCAGCAGCCCGGGCGAGGGCTTCACCGGAACCTTGGCCAATTCTGTTTCTGTTCGCGGTGCAAGAGCGATTCCCGCCGGCGCGTCTGTCAGCGGTACGATCACCGATGCCAAATCGGCAGGCAAATTCAAAGGTGCTGCCAGCTTGGGCCTCACGCTGCAGTCCATTACGGTTCATGGCGCGAACTACCCCGTCACCACCAGCGTCTATAGTCAACAGACGACAGGCAAAGGCAAGCGCAGTGCGGGCTTTATTGGCGGTGGTGCCGGTGGCGGCGCCTTGATCGGCGGTCTGGCCGGAGGCGGTAAGGGCGCATTAATCGGTGGACTTGTCGGAGCAGGCGCTGGAACGGCAGGCGCGGCCCTGACCGGAAACAATCGCGACATTTCGCTGTCACCAGAGACTGTGATCAGCTTCAAGCTGATGAACTCCATCACCCTGCCACCGCACAAATCGGCAGACAGCGAATAAGCTGCTCAATCAACCCGAAACAGCCGCCACTTCAGGCGGCTGTTTCTGTTCATAGCACTGGCTCAACTCAGTTGTTTTTAGAGATATGCCACGACCGGATAGATCAAAGTCGTTCCCTGATAGAGAAAATCGATTTACTATTGGAGGACGCCTATGCCCCTCACGAATGCCTCAGCGACGCAACCGACCTCCGCAGTTGTAAGCTCACTTGAGCTTCTCGACATCGTCAGCAACAAAGATGAGCGAATCTCAGAACTTGCAGAGAAACAGGATCGCCTGATCGATTTGCTCGATGACTTAATGCTGTCAGCCATTCTCATCCGCGGTCATGAGAACATTGCCTGGATCACCGCAGGCCAGGTTGAAGTGCGCGTTGGCATCCCCGCGGAAACGGGTATCGCTTCGCTGCTGCTGACGCGCGATGGTCGCAAATATTATCTGACCACGAATAACGAAGCTGCCCGCCTTGCAGATGAAGAGTTCCCCGGCTTGGGATATGAGCCTGTGGTTGCGCCCTGGCACAGCAATAACATAATTGAGGGAACTCATCGCCTCGCGGGCGATGGCTCCATTGCAACCGATCGCGCTTTAGCCGGACTCGCGTCCGTGGACCTTGCGCCTTTGCGTGCGCCGTTCACCAATAGCGAAGCCTCTCGTCTCCGATGGCTCGCGCAACAAACTGCAGCCGTCACTGCAGAGACACTATTCGCGCTCGAACCCGGCATGACCGAGTATGAAATGTCGGCCGGTGTCGCGCAGCACCTGATCGCCAAAGGCATTCTTCCCACGGTGCTACTGATGGCCGTAGATGAGCGCATCCGCAAATACAAGCATGCGGTCTCGCGCGGCGCGGTGCTCGAGCGTTACGGCATGCTCAATCTGTGCGCGCGCAAATGGGGACTCGCCGTTTCCATCACCCGCTTCGTTCACTTTGGAGCGGCTCCGCAACAGTTAATCGATGGATTTGCCGCATGCGCGCAAGTGAATGCAAAGCTTCTCCATGCGAGCCGTAAGGGTGTTTCGTCTGCAGAACTCTTCACCGTCGCCGAGCGGGCATATCGCGATGCAGGCTTTGCCGGCGAAGAACAATTGCATCATCAGGGCGGACCGATTGGATATGTGGAGCGCGAATGGATAGCCTTGCCTGGCGGCCAGCAGGTGCTTACCGGAACGCAGGCTCTCGCGTGGAATCCGAGTATTCGTGGAACGAAGACCGAAGACACTGCACTGCTTCAGGACGATGCCATCGAGATTCTGACGCAAACCTCATCGCTTCCTCAAATCTATCCAACGGTAGAAGGAATCACGTATCCTGCTGCCAACCTTCTGATTCGCTGATTTTTACACCGTCTTTACTCCTGGGCGGGCCCCTTGTAGGCGCTCACCAATAACGCGACCGTGATTGCAACGTAGAGAACTCCGGTGACCCCTTCCAACGCTGCGAGCATGCGGACCTCACCGTCGAGCGGGACAATATCTCCGTAACCGACCGTAGTGAGAGTTACCAGGCTGAAGTACAGCAGTTCGCTTTGACGGTCGGCGATCGCTGCGTTGTTGAAGAGGAACGACCCCGGACGGAAGACGTCGATCGCACTGTAAACGGCAAACCATTGCATCCCGAGCAACAAGTAAATACTGATCGCCGTGTAGAGGTGCGCGGTCAGGATGGTACGTGCATTCCTTAGATACGAGAAGAATCCGACAACCGTAAGCGCGAAGAATGCGGCCAGTACCACCCATTTCATTCCGGTCAATGTTCGATTAGGAAAGAACGTGCTCGCAAGGCTCAAGAGCGATGCGCCCGACATTAGCAATACCGAGGGCAATACCCAGCCCTTTGTCTGTGACAACCTGAATGTCGCCAGGATGACCGGCACAAACATCAACACTCCTAGAACCAGTCTTCCCACGTCATCGTGATCCAGCACCGGATAGATCAAGATGACCAACAACACTGATAGCAGGAGAAATAAATCTGGTCGCGATTGAAGTTTTATCTGCATTCGAAGTCAAGTGCCAGTGGCATCAACAGAACACACAGGCACAAATGACAATTACTTCTTTCATACGCTTTTTCTCCTCGCTGAATTTGCACTTAAGGGGTCTGCTCGTCACCCTTTGTACCGCAGCTACAGCGCCGGCGTGGCGGTCCTGCGAGACTCCTATCCCTTGGGAAGTTTTATTGTCCGTTCGCTGAGAGAAATGGGATACTGGCAAATCTGCCAGTCAGGCGACGTATCGCTCACCTCATCGTCAACACATGCAGTGAAGCCGTTGCCACAATCTTCGCCCTCTTGTGATATCTTGCCCGCAATGACTCGATCGCTCGTCCGCATTCTCTTTGTTGCTCTGCTCGCATTCTGCCCTATCGCCAACGCCCAAAATACCACGCAGTACCTGCGATGCGGCGCTCTTTTCGATAGTGTCAGCGGCACACTCCGTCAACACGTTGTCATCGAAATTTCCGGCAACAAAATTATCAACGTCCACCCCGAAGATCAGGCGCCCACGGGTGACAGGGTCACCGATCTCTCCAGCGAAACCTGTCTTCCCGGGCTAATCGACACGCATACGCACGTGCTTCTGCAAGGCGATGCGACGGCTTCGTCCTACGCGGATCAACTACTGAAACAGTCTCTTGCTTACCGCGCTATCGTGGGCGCAGCAACTGCAGGCAAAGCCCTCGGCTATGGCTTCACCACCATTCGTGACTTGGAAACCGAAGGTGCGTTATACGCCGATGTCGACATCAAGCACCTCATCGAACAAGGCGTCATTCCCGGTCCGCGCATGCAGGTCGCTACACGCGCGCTTGACGTGACGGGCGCCTATCCGCTGCTTGGCTACGCATACGGCGTCGACGTGCCTCACGGGGTGCAGCTCTGCGATGGCCCGGATGAATGCCGCAAAGCAGTCCGCGAACAAATTTCTTATGGCGCAGATTGGATCAAGGTCTACGTCGACCGCGGCTACTTCCTGCGGCCTGACGGCGTGCTCGACGACATTCCCACCTTTACGCTCGATGAGCTAACCGCCATTGTGGATGAAGCCCATCGTCAGAACCATCCCGTAGCTGCCCATGCTATGGGACTACATGGCGTTCACAACGCGATCACCGCCGGAGTCGACACGCTCGAACATGGCGACTATATCGCGCCCGAAGATCTGAAGACCATGGCCGCCAAAGACATGTGGTATGTGCCCACTACCTACGCGCTCGAAGCCGTGGCGGAAGGCCGCGCAAGCGACGGCAATCCTGTCTATCAGCAGATGATCAAGACGCACGCCGATACCTTCCGACGCGCCATGGCTGCTCATATCAAGATTGCGTTCGGCACTGACGCCGGAGCTTTCCCTTGGACCACTAACCCTGCGAAGGAATTTTCAACACTCGTACGCGATGGTATGTCGCCATCTGTAGCCATTCAAAGCGCGACCATGCAAGCCGCAAAGCTCATGCATATGGACGACAAACTCGGCATCATTGAACCAGGCAAGCTTGCGGATATCGTAGCCGTACCCGGCAATCCACTCGATCAAATCTCAGTCATGGAGAAAGTTGACTTCGTGATGAAAGATGGGATGATCTATCGCAACACGCAAGCAAAGCAATAAGCGCCGAAGGTCTGCAACTAATGCGCACGCTGGCGCTCTCGTACCACCTCTAACTGCTTCCGCAAAAACCGCCGTTCCGGGTCGGAGCAATCGCATTTAAGCGCTGCGGTAAACGCTATTTCTGATTCCGCAAATCGGCCAAGCTCAGCGAGTATATGTCCACGCACCGCTGGAAGCAGATGGTACGCATGCAAGGGACTGCATGTCTCAAGAGGCAGCAGTTCGGCAAGAGCAGCGTCGGCGCCATGCACCTTCATCACCACTGCGGCGCGATTGAGCGCCACGATCGGCGAAGCGTTCATTTGCACAAGCTCATCGTAATGCGCGAGAATCGCGCGCCAGTCGATTGCCTGCGGCGTCTGAGCCTTTGCATATTCTGCTGCAATGGCTGCCTGTATGTGCCATTCTGAAACCGCGGTGCCGATCATCGACTTGTCAAAATAATAAAAGCCCATCGCGATCAGCCCATTGTCCCAAAGAGTATGATCCTGCTCCTCCAGCAGCACCAGGTCGCCGGCAGCGTCTGTTCGCGCCGGCAGCCTCGCTGCCTGAAGAGCCATCAGCGCTACAAGCGCATCGACAGGTGGAGAGGCGATCGACGAAGCAGCCACCATCCGAGCCAACCGCAACGCTTCGATGCAAACATCCTGGCGAATCAGCTTTTCACCGGCGGGGACTGCATATCCGCCGCTGAACATGAGATAGATGACCTGCAGGACGGAATCAAGCCTGTGCCTCAGTTCGCCATTCGCCGGCATGCCTAACGACAAATTCCGCTCGCGAATCAATCGTTTTGCTCTTACCAATCGTTGCGCAACGGTGCTCTCTTCGACTAAGAAAATTCTCGCTATCTCACCTGCGCTGAAGCCGCTGACTAATTTCAAACTCAAGGCTACGCGCGCTTCCTGCGGCAATTCAGGATGGCAGCACATGAAGATCATGCGCAGCTCATCGTCGCGCAGCTGCTCTTCAGTGCAAACGTCTTCGATTTGCAGCGTTCTTGTTTCCATCGCCGCAACCAGATCGTCCATCTTGGTTTCGAAGTTCGACCCGCGACGCAGCATGGAGATCGCATAGTTATGCGCCACGCGAAAGAGCCACGCCTCCGGCTTTTCCGGAATGCCCTCGAACGACCAGGACTGCGCAGCACGCAGCATCGACTCCTGTACGGCATCTTCCGCCAGTTGCAGATGTTGAGAGCCGAGCAGCCCTGCCAACCATGAAACAGTCCGCCCCGCCTGCATGCGAAACAGGTGCTCCAGCAAAACCGGACTGCTCGACTCTTCCATAAATCAGTGAATCGCTTCCCGGATCTCGACACCGCCGAATTCCAGGTGCGGGTGGTCCATCGAGAGCTGGACCGCCTCATCGAAGCTGGCCGCTTCAATCACGTAGTAGCCGCCAAATACTTCTCTGCCCTCGCTGAACGGCCCATCGGTGACATTCACCTTGCCGTTTTCTCTGCGCAACACGCGCCCTGTCCCCGCATTCAACCCTTTCCCATCCACAACGAATGGATTCTTGCGCCAGGCGTAGTATTTCTCAACGGCTTTCTGCATCGCTTCCGGGCTAAGATTGTTCCAGGTTTCGCGATCATCTCGTAACAAAAGCATGTAATGTGGCATATTTCCTCCTGGCTAATAACGAAGAACAAGGTCGAAAATCGACAATTTCGAAAGATTTTTTTGACTATTTTCTTCGCATCTAAGGCAAAGCAAACGCCACGATGGCATCCCCCTTCGCCTCTTCGCTGATGTGGGCGCTTCCCCCTGCGGCAATCACCACGTACTGCTTGCCATTGATTTCATAGGTCATCGGCGTAGCGTGTCCGCTGAATGGTAGCGGAGCCTCCCACAATTCTTTGCCTGTTTCCACATCAAAGGCATGGAGAAACGGATCTATGGTTCCAGAAATAAAGATCAATCCGCCAGCCGTTGCAATCGGGCCGCCGATGCTGACGGAGCCTGCAGGCGTAGAACCATGCGTACGACCAAACTTTTCCATGGAGCCGAAAGGCACCTGCCAGCGAATCGTTCCCGTGCTCAGGTCTACTGCCGTAAGCATGCCCCATGGCGGCTGGGAGCATGGCAGATTCGACTCTGGTGCCTGCAGGAACCGGCGATACATTCCATACGGAGCGCCTACCTGCGCCGTGTATTCACCTTCTTCGACTCTTTGCGCCTGGTCGTCAAACTCAGCGCGTGGAATGACTCTCATCTTCGCAGGAAGATTATTGGTGTTCACGACCAGCAGATGATTCTGCGGATCAAAGGCATAGCCACTCCAGGTCATTCCGCCGAGATTGCCCGGTACCGCCAATGTTCCCTTGATGCTGGGTGGTGTAAAAATGCCTTCATTGCGCAGGCCCTTGATCCAGGCGCGGCATGCATCGCGGTCGGCTGGTGTGGCTCCCCAAGCGTCATCCGCAGACATTTGCTGCGGAGCAAGAGCAGGCGGCGTTGACGGAACAGGCTGCGTCGGCGAAGTTACTTCCCCAGGCACGTCGCTCTGCGGCACAGGGCGTTCTGTCACCGGAAACACTGGCTTGCCCGTGATGCGATCGAGCACATAAAGAAAGCCCGTCTTGTTTCCCTGAATCACGACCGGCACCTGCTTCCCATCGTGAGGCACAGTTGTCAGCAGCGGCGGCGACGCTGAATCGTAATCCCAAAGGTCGTGATGGACGAGCTGAAAGCCCCACGCAACTTTGCCGGTCTTTGCCTCCAGCGCGACAACGGAGTTCGCCCACTTGTCATCTCCCGGACGCAAGCCGCCGTAGTAATCAGGACTCGCGCTTCCCGTTGGGACAAACACCAGATCGCGTTCCGGATCGACGGTCATGATCGACCATGCGTTGGCTGCACCGGTAAACCATTTTTTATCGGTCGCTGTGTTGAGAGGAATCGGGTCCCAGCTCCAGCGCAGCGCACCGTTGCGTGCATCGAAGGCGCGCACCACGCCACTCGGCATGTCGGCGCGCCCGTTGTCGTCAATGGCAGAACCAACAATAACGATGTCGTCGATCACCGCTGGAGGCGAAGTGATGTGATACCAGCCAGGCCGAAAGCCAGGAACATCGCGGAGACTCATCTCGCCACCATGGCCAAAATCCTCGCATGGAGTTCCCTTCGACGCATCGAGCGCAATGAGGCGAGCGTCAATGGTGGCCTCAAATATCCGACGATGACATGGGGTCTTCACCAGGCGTTGCCGGTCGAGCCAGGTGCTTACGCCACGATTGATCAGCCCATCGCCCGACTCCCATTTCTGATCGATGTGCGGATCGTAGGCCCATCTCTGCTTCCCTGTTTCCGGATCGAGCGCGATCACACGATTGAAAGCAGTGGTTAAATAGAGAGCTCCGTCCACCATGATCGGCGTCGTTTCCAGGCCGCTGCGTTCCCTGCCGTCCTTGCCATTAGAAACATCCTCTGTATGAAAGACCCAAGCCTGTTTCAGCTGGGTGACATTGTCCCGATTAATCTGCGTCGCGCCCGAAAACCGCATGCCTCCAGGATCGTTGCCATAGCTTGGCCATTCAATTGAACGGCTGGATTGTGCGGCGGCCGAGAGTCCGGCGGCAAATACAAGCAAAACAAATACGCCTCGCATCCAAGCCTTGAAAGCCTGTCTATGACGGCGCAGTCGGATAGGAATTATCGAATAGAACGCGAAATCGGTCATCGTTTGGCTATCTATACGCAGCGAACCCCGTTACGGTTCGCAGAGTAGCACAAGGCCAAACAAATTTTGATGACTCAAGGCGAAAGAAGATACGAAACAAGCAGTTGGGAAAGCCGGGAAGATTCAACGATTCTCGCGCTTATTTATCTCTTTGATTTCGCAATAATTGCTCTGCCGCCCGAAGATCTTCCTCCGTATCCACACCGATGGTGTCAAAGGGCGTCGACGTTACATACACATCGATCCCGTTTTCGAGGAAGCGTAGCTGCTCCAGCCGCTCAATGGCTTCGAGCCTGCTGGGCGGAAGTTTGGGAAACCGCTCGAGCGCCGACTTACGGTAGGCATAAAAACCAAGGTGCTTCTGACACGGAACATTGGCGATGCCATCGCGGTTATATGGAATCGTGGCGCGGGAAAAGTAGAGGGCGCGTCCATCCGCGGCTGTAACCACCTTCACCGCATTCGGATTGCCGATTAAATTGGGAGAGCACGGAGTCGAAAGCGTAGCCACTTCCACTTCAGGCCTCACCATCGGTTCGAGCAAGGCATCCAGATGCTCCGGACGCAGCAACGGCTCATCACCCTGAATATTGACATAGATATCGACCGCAATAGATTGAGCGACCGCATAGACGCGATCCGAGCCGCTCGCGCAGTCTTCCGGAGTAAAAACAGCCGGGAAGCTGCGCGAGTGCGCAAACTCCATAATCTCTTCTGAATCGGTAGCGATCAGCACCTGATCCAGTTGCGTGCACGCACGCGCTGCACGATAGACCCAGGCCAGCATCGGCTCGCCCGCGATTTCGCGAAGAACTTTGCGCGGCAGGCGTGTCGATGCAAGCCGCGCGGGGATGACACCAAGAATGCGCAAATCATGCTCCTGATGTCGCTAGTGTAATCAATCGCGAGCGATGAAGGGCATTCCGAGCAGCGCAAGGAGCAAAGCAATATCGAACCACGCAAACCAATCGCCAAATCGGGAATAGATCGTCACGTCATGACGAACGGGCACTGTCGTCACTACGGTTGCAAAGGGAGTGAAATCGGTTCCGTGCTGGCCCAGCACATGCCCGCGATCGTCTGAAACATAGAGAATGCTCTTCTTCGCGGAGCGCGCAACGCTGAATCCACCTTCCACCCCGCGCATAATCGCGATGCTGCCGTGCGACCATCCATCCAGGAAGAAGTCCCACCCCGGCACAAGCATCAGGCCCACTCCATCCTGCGAGTATTGACGGCTGAGGCGAGGAAAATCCAGGTCTTTGCAAATTTCAAGACCCCAGGTCCCGGAAGGTTCAGAGACAGTAGACCGAGAGGTTGACGGAGTGAATTGATCCTCCCAATGCGGCAGCAAATGGTGTTTGTTGTAAGTTGTGAGCAGCGTACCGTTGGGTGCATAGAGCCGCTCCTGGTTCCATGCGCGCTTCGATTCAATGCGATCCACGCCAACAGCGATAAATGCGTGCGTCTGCTTCGCCAGTTCCTCAAGCGCCGCATCTGTTACCGGTTCAGACGCGTCTGTGATGGGGCCGCTGTGCTCCGGCAGCACAAACACCTGTACCCCTTGCGAAGTAAGCGTCTGCATCTCTTTGCCATATTGGTCGAAGACATACTGAGTCTGCTGTGGAGTAGATGCGACCAGCATCTTCGCGTCGTCCGACGCAATCAGGCCAACCTTTACACTCGGCGAGTTCTTTGGTGTCGCAGCAAGACGCCAGAAGCCGTAACCGAAAACGGCGACGAGGAAAACGGATGCCATCAATGCCGCAGGCAGCTTCTGCTGCACCGATCCCGCGCTCAGCAACGCCGCTGCCGTAGCGGCAAAAAGAAATATCGAAAAGCTGATGCCCCAGATACCCGTAACCGATGCAATCTGCAGAATCGGCAAGAATTTTATTTGAGAGTAGCCGTAGTTTCCGATGGTTCCGTGAACTGACACCAGCGACGTCACATATTCATAGAGGACCCAGAAGCCAGGGACGATCAACACCGCCTGCCAAAGCTTTCCTCGCAGAACCCGGTCCCGAAACAAGAGCGTCGCCGCACCGAAAAAGCAAGCCGGAACAACTACATTGAGCAAGCAAACCCACAGCGGGACCACAATCGCCAGGTAATACCACTCGTTGAGCGCGCCGATTGACAAAGCTGCCGCCGCTACAAAAAATGCCGTCCCCGCAGAGAGGCGCGGAGACAGCCAGAGCACCGGGCTGGCGGCCAGCCACGTCAGCTGCCACGCTGGCAAAAGACCTGTGCCAAAGAAAAACAGCGCAGCCGAAAGCGTGAGGCAAAGAATGACAAGAGTATTGTTATTTAGCTTTGAGACCATGAAGCATTCTCCTTAACGAGCGTTGGACGAGAGCACGAAATTCTTCCGGCGAAAGATGGAAGCGTCCCGCGCGGTAGAGAGTGACGTAGCCGTGGTGGTGAGCCCATATTTCCATTGCGACTTCCCAAATGTCGTCGCGTTTCAGATAGCCCTTATCCATGGCATGCTCCACGGCGTCGGCGAGGGGGGTCAGAGTTGGCGAGCGGCGTGCACGAAAATCATCAGGATAGCGGCGCGCGTTCGGCCTGGGCTGCGAGAAAACATAATCGAAGATGCGCGGCCGGTCGAAAGCGTATTCGATATACGCGTCCATATAGTTGAGCAGCCAGCTTTCCATGGAACCACGCATGGGCCGCGCCTGAATATAGCCGAGGAACTTGGCAAATTCCCGATCGGTGATGAAATTGAGCAGTGCTTCGCGGTTGGGAAAGTGGTGATATATGGCCATCGGCGTAATGCCAACAGCCTGGGCCACGCGCCGCATGCTGACCGCGTCTTCCCCTTCTTCTTCAAGAATCTTGAGTGCCTCTTCGGCAATACGCTCGGCAGTGGTCGCGTCCTTCATAGCTATACACTGTATAGCAAGTAGGTATACGGTGTACAGTTATTTTTTTCACCTCGAAAAATCCCTGATCGAGACGGGGCTTCCGTGCTCACCTAAAAATTTAGAATTGAGGGATAGAAAAGAGTGTGGCGGCCCGTTTGACCTCAAACCGCATCGTTCGTATCATAAAAGTGGTTGCACTTCAGCAGTTTCCCACCTGCAAAACCGGCGGCGTAGCTCAGATGGTTAGAGCGACGGACTCATAACCCGTAGGTCGGTAGTTCGATTCTACCCGCCGCCACCAGAACGCCCCAGGGGACCGCATTCCTACATCTATATCTGCCGTTTTGACGCCAAGCAATGAGTCCTAAGCCGCTCTGTCGGGGATAGTCCAGCAAGGCACCCTCCGGCTGGAGTATGATTCTGCTATCAGCTCCTAGCTGCCGAGTCTTGCCATGTCTAAGGGTTTTAAGCGCGCTATTCTTGCGATTTCCGTACTGCTTGTGATTGTTGTTTTCCTTGGTGGATTTGGACTGAGCGGTGTGCGCGCAGGCACGCAGAGTGATGGAGCCTATCGCGAGATGGGCGTGTATGAGGAAGTCCTGCACAAGATCCAGAGCGACTACGTGGTCGAGCCCAGCATTGGCAACGTGACCAACGGCGCGCTGCATGGATTGCTCGAATCCCTCGATTCCGACTCCAGCTATTTGAGCCCGGCCGAATACACGACCTACAAGGCCCATGCAAATGAAGGCGCAGCGCAAATCGGCCTGAACGTCTCAAAGCGGTTCGGTTATGCGACTGTGGTTTCGGTGATGCCGGGAAGTCCTGCCGAGCGGGAACAGATTCAGGATGGCGATATTATCGAGTCGATTGCCGGGCAGTCTACGCGTGAAATGTCATTGGCAATGATCCGTTTAATGCTCGAAGGCAAGCCGGGCACGGACGTGACTTTCTCCCTCGTGCGGCCCAATCGCGGCAAATCGGAGCCGGACAAGATCACACTCACTCGTACCGCCGTGGCCACTCCCAACATGGGTGAGCAGGAATACGAAAACTCCAGCATTCTCTATCTGAAGCCGATCGTCCTCACGAAAGAGCGCGTCAACGATATCGAGAGCCGCCTTCACGCCATGCAGAAGAACAATAACCAGAAGATTCTGCTCGATCTGCGCGATGTAGCCCAGGGCGATGAATCGCAGGCAGTACGGCTGGCGAATGCTTTCCTGCAGACCGGCACGATTGCCACGCTGGAAGGTCAGAAGGTGCCGAAGCAGACCTTTGCGGCAGAGGCAGGCAAGTTCATTACATCGGCTCCGCTTGTCGTTCTCGTCAACCACGGCACAGCAGGCCCCGGAGAACTGGTCGCCGCTGCAATTCTGGACAGTAAACGCGGTGACGTAGTCGGCGATCGCACATTCGGTGAAGGCACGGTACAGAAAACGATTGAGTTGCCTGACGGCGCTGCTCTGATTCTTTCCGTTGCGAAATACGAATCACCTTCAGGCAAAAAAATTCAGGATGAAGCCGTAACGCCGAACGTGGTTGTTGCCCCCAGCATCGATCAGTATCTGGCAGAGGCTGAAGAGCCTGAGACACAGCCGCAGAATGCGCAGAAGGCGGCAACGCACACCGACGACCAACTCAACAAAGCTTTGGATCTGTTGAAACAGAAGAACGCCTAAAGCAATTGCACGCTCGGCGGTTCTAAATACCTGGACACACTGTTGAATGAACGCGCTCAAGTAACTGACGGCGGCTTTCGCCCCGGCGCGGGACGGCGCAAGGTAGCTGGCGGCGTCGCGCTGGCAGTGTTGCTTCTTCTAGCCGTAGCCGTCGGCTCGATGACCGGCCTCATGCTCGTCTACTCGGTCAATCTTCCCCAGATTGACGACCTGATGCGGTACCGCCCTAATACGACAACCGATCTTTATGACACGCACGGCCGCATCTTTGGCTCCTTCGCGCTGGAGCGTCGCATCATTGTCAATTACAACGATCTCTCGCCGCTCCTGCGCGAGGCGGTGATATCGATCGAAGACAAAAATTTTGAAAGCCACTGGGGTGTGAACTTCTTCCGCGTCCTCGAGGCTGCCTATCACGATCTCTCCTCCAAGAACCGCGCCCAGGGGGCTTCCACGCTGACCATGCAGCTGGCGCGCAATCTCTTCCTCTCGAGCGAGCGCACCTTCGGACGCAAGCTGCAGGAAGTGCTGCTCTCGATTCAGATCGAGCGCAAATTTACCAAGCAGCAGATCTTTACGTTGTATGCCAACCAGATTTACCTGGGGCGTGGGGTGTATGGGTTCGAGGCCGGCTCAGAATACTACTTCAGCAAGCATGCCAAAGACCTTACCCTGCCGGAAGCGGCGCTGCTGGCGGGGCTGCCCAAGGGGCCGTCTGAGTATTCCCCCGTGTTGAATCCCGACAAGGCCTTCCGGCGGCGGAACATGGTCGTCAACTCCATGCTGGAAGACGGCGTCATCACCACGGCACAGGCGAACGTGGCCCGCTCCGCGCCTCTGGGGCTGCATATCCAGACCCCGCCAAACAGCATCGCTCCATGGTTTGTGGAAGAGGTCAGGCGGGAACTGGAGCGTAAATTCGGCTCCGACCAGGTGCACCAGGCCGGGTTGAAGGTCTACACCACGCTCGATCTCGATTTGCAGCAGACGGCCAATCGCGCAGTGCTCGATGGGCTGGCGGGCTACGAGCGGCGGCATGGGTGGCGCGGCCATCTATTGAACGTCATCGCCGGTGGCGTGGGCATGGAAGGCTTCAAACATCCCGACTGGGTGCTGCCTCCGGAGCCGGGAGCATACGTGCACGCTCTGGTCACGGGCGTCCTGCCCTACCAGGTGACGGCGCGCGTTGGCGACGATCAGCTGGTCCTTACGCCGGAAGACTGGGCATGGACCGGCTTCAAGACCGCAGAAGGCTTCCTGAAGGAAGGCGATATTGTGTACGTCCACCTGAGCGGCCAGGATGGCAATCTGCTGCGCGGCACCCTCGAAGAGGATTCCGGAGCCCAGGGGTCGCTGATGGCGATGGACAATGCCACAGGCGACGTGCTGGCCATGGTCGGCGGCCGCGATTTCAACCTGTCGCAATTCAACCGGGCGACGCAGGCCGAGCGGCAGACCGGCTCCTCCTTCAAGCCCTATGTGTACACTGCGGCGATTGAAGAGGGTGCAACTCCGGAAGAAAAAATCCTCGATGCCCCCACTTCATTCGGCGGCTACACCCCGCATAACTACGAGGGCAATTACCTCGGAAACATCACCTTGCTCAAGGCCTTTGCCGACTCGCGGAACATTCCGGCGCTCAAGCTGGCAGAACACGTCGGCATCCGCAAGGTCATCGACGTGGCGCACCAGTTCGGCATCACGTCGAACATTCCGGCGTTTCTGCCGGTCGCGCTCGGTTCGGTCGAGGTCACGCTCGAAGAGCAGATGGCGGCCTACGCGGCTTTCCCCAACGACGGCATCCGCATCGCGCCACGCCTTATCCAGCGCGTGACGACGGCCGAGGGCGTTCCGCTGATGGAAGACACGCCTGAAGTCACTGAAGCCACCAGCGCGAAGACAGCGCGCACCATGATGGTTCTGTTGCGCGAGGTGACGCATAGTGGAACAGCCGCAATTGCGGCGGCTCTCAACCACCCCTTGGGCGGCAAGACGGGCACGACCAGCGACTTTACCGACGCCTGGTTTGTCGGCTTCTCCCCATCGACCACCTGCGGCGTCTGGATGGGCTATGACAGCCGCGAATCCCTGGGCGACAAGGAAACAGGCGCCAAGGCAGCTCTGCCGCTCTGGATGGACTTTATGCAGGCGGCGATTACCGGGAAAGACGGCGAAACCTTCCCTGGCGATCTGCGGAATGGCCAGCCTGGCCCTTTGCGGGTGGCGCGTGCTGCCGTCAAGGCGATTCATTGAAGCTTGCACTGAAACTAGAGCATCTAATCGGTATGTCACAGAAACGTGTTGTACTTTACAGCCAGCCCGGATGTCCTCCCTGCTTTGCTGCCAAACATTTCTTCAGCTCGCGCGAGATCCCCTTTGAATACAAGGATGTGACCGCCGATCCCAAGGCCCTGCAGGAGTTGATGGACTTGAACAGCCAGTCCACGCCGACCATCGTGGTCGATAACGAGGTGATGATCGGCTTCGATATGGATCGCCTGGAGCAATTGCTCGGCTGATTCGGCATCGACTACCTCCTCCCCCTGAATTGTTCCGAGATTGTTCGTCTTCAATGAGATACAGGGAGCAATCCCAATAGATCGTTTGCTTTCAATGAGTTAGAAAGATAACTGAGCATAGCGAAGAATCCAACGATATTGACCTCACCCATCGTTGAGATTCTTCTCCTCAGCTTCGCTCAGGACCTGGCAAGATCTGCCCTGTTTCCAGTGCAGCAAATTCCCTCATAATTCCCTGTCACCTTCCCTGGACTGACTTCCATCGGCTGATACGTTATGTTTGTTGAGTCAGTTGAGGGATTTCTCCGCCTGTGGTGCCTGACAGCGCATGCTGAAAATGAAGATACGGACGCTGCTCGAACGTGTTGCCCTGGGAGTGCTGATCGCGCTTCCCGCTCTTTATGCAGGAGACTGGCTGGTGTACCACCTCCGGCTATCGCGTGGGACCGCCTTCGACTCCGTCACTGTGAAACAGTTCATCTCTGTCCCGCTGAAGAATGGAAGAAATGAATACGATTACGCTGGCTCGCAGCCGGTACCCTGCGTGAAGGCCATTTTTCCCTGGGGCGATGATGATCCCTGCTGGTGGGTTCGGCGACATACCGAGGTTGGCATCTCGCAAACACGGTGATGCTTTGCTTCACTCTCTACGAATGGAGTTCTCTAGTGCGGAAATGGTTGGGCTTCACACTTTGCTTTTTGGCCAGCACATTTGCGCTGTGCTCCGACGCACCCAATTTCACTTTTTCAGATCCTCCGGGAGCGCATGCAGTTGGCTTTCGGGTCGTCCACCAATATGACTACTCCCGCACCTACCGGTACAAAGTTGATCCTGCCGGGCAGCCGTTTCACGGAGACCTTGCCCGGCCCATCCAGACATTGATCTGGTATCCGGCGCAGAAGAACTCCGCAGCGCATGTTACGTATGGCGATTATCTTGCGCTCTTTGCCACGGAAGAAAACTTTTCGCCTGCGCCTGCGGAAGCAGCGCAAACCATTCGTGATGCTGAGAAAGACCACGATGCGAGCTCCGCACCTGCCATGTGGGCGGTGAAAGACGCCAAACCGGAAGCTGGCGTATATCCGGTTGTGATTTATGCCCCGAGTTTCAGTGCACCAGCTTTTGAAAATGCCGACCTATGCGAATATCTGGCGAGCCACGGATATGTGGTGGTCGCAAGTCCGGACATGGGCGCTTACACACGCGACATGACCGCGAATATGGAAGGCATCGATGCGCAGGCGCATGACATATCCTTCCTGATCGGTTTTGCCCGTACCATTCCGCAGGCAGACCTCTCTCAGATTGCAGTCGCAGGCTTCAGCTGGGGCGGCATATCGAACTTCTTCGCTGCCGCACGGGATAGCCGCATCACCGCGCTGGTCGCGCTCGATGGCTCAGCCCGCTATTACCCCAAGCTGATTGAAGATTCGAAATACGTGCGCCCGCAGGATATGAGCCTGCCTCTGCTGTTCTTTACTCAGAGCGATATGAGCCTTGAAAACATCAATGAATACAAACTTGATATCTCTGGAAATGTTCTGAACGAGATGAAGCGCAGCGACGTGTACATCGTGCACATGCACGATATGCGGCATGGCGATTTTTCATCTCTGTTTCAACGCTCTCCGCGATATTGGAAAGACGACCCCCCAGGTGAGTACTCGCCGCAGGAGGCAGCCGCGAGCTATAGCTGGATGGCCCAGTATGTTCTGCAGTTTTTGAATGCGACGTTGAAGCATGATTCCGCAGCAATGGCATTTCTCAAGAACCCTCCTGCGAAAGATGGCGTGCCTTTGCACATGCTGGCGACGGATGTTCGCGAGGCGAAGGGCTTCCCGCCTACGATCGCGGGCATGGCGGTTGAGCTGAACAAGCGAGGTTTCAACCACGCGGGCGAGGTCTACGCCGAGGCAAAGAAAGAAGACCCGGATTTAAAAATGGATAACGATGCGATCGATTCCTGGGGTTACCAATTGATGCAGCAGAACCATCTGCCCGAAGCGATAGAAATATTCAAACTGAATATCTCGTTGCATCCAGACTCGTCGCATATCCACGTCAGCCTTGGCGAAGCATACGAAAAGAGCGGCCAAAAAGACCTGGCCATCAGCAACTACAAGAAGGCGCTCGAAATAGATCCTGAAAATAAAGACGCCGCGGAGCATCTGAAAACGCTGCAGGCTGCGAATGCTTCTCCGCAGTAAAAAAAAGATGCAGCCACTTCATTCAGAGCGCGGATGACAGATTGATATTTCAGCCTTAAAGGCCCTAGCGTGGATCGACCAGGCCCATGGCCAGCATTCCGAGCGCGGTGATGCTGGGCAGAAAGAAATAATCTCCGCCTCGCAGCTCGACAAAATTCGGCAGCTTGCTGCAGATGAAAGGCGGATTCGCCGCGCTTGCATCTCCCTGCACGACAAACTTGCCGCGTCCGCCGTGGTTGCCCATCAGCATATCTTTGTCGTTGCCCAGATGCGGATCGTTGCCGTATTCAATCCACTGCTGCTGCACGAATTCAAACTGGCGCGAGATGCTTGCATTGAGCGCCATGAAGATGACGCCGCGCTCCTCGGTGTCAGAGGCGGGCTCACCTTCGGCGGCGAATGGTCCGTAGGGAAGACCGCGCCGGGTGATGCGTCGGCGATCGATCAGCTTGCCGTTGAAGCCGAAGGCGTCACGCGGATGAACGCGCCGAACGTGCGCGCCGATAGGACAGCGCATACCCTCCGGATCGGCGCCGTAGGTGAAGTTTGTGCTGCGGTTCGGATCCTGTGCGATAGATGAATCCGGGTTGTCTGGAGACAATTCCAGGGGCGTTCCGTCTCTCCAGCGGCCGATGAATTTTGCGGCCAGTTTTTCCTTGCCGCCGCCGTAGAGTGCCGCGTGCTCATCGAGGTAAGCGCGGAAGGTCGCGAGGTTCTGGTGCAGCTTGCGATAGACCATGAAGGTCCCGTTGCTGGCGAGTATGTGCGGCATCGGCGCAACGGGCAGCTCGCCGGCTTCATCGGCATAGCCTAGCAGCAGCTCGCCGGTCGCGAGTGGCGCCCAGCTTCCGTTCGGCAGCAGCTTGCCTTGGCCGGGCTGCGAGCTCCGCCCCACGCCCAGGTAGTCAGGATTGCCAAAGCCATCGGTAAAACCGAAATGTTCGCGTGTGGTTGGCTTGCCGTCGATCACGACAGCGGCCGCCTCCTGCGCTGCGAGCGCGACCGCGCCGCCGGTTTCCTCAAGAAGCTCGACCATCGCCGCGCAGCGATGATCCAAAGCAGCGGGCGATTGCGCATTGATGCCCAACCACGCGTGCACGCGGTCGTCGCGCCAAAGTTCGTCCCACCGCTCAGGGGAATTGAGGCCAGTGTCTCCCAGAATTCCGGCGCGTTTCTTCATGCCTTGCTGGAACTCAACGGGAAAGCTGAGCAGTGTGGCATCGGGCAGCTCCAGAGCAGCCAGTCCTTGCTGCGTGAAGGCGATGTTGACTGTGCTTTCGGGCTTTCCGCCATCCCAGAGCTGGCCGGTGGTCACGTGATGAAGCAGGCGGCCGATAAGCATGCGCGCGCGGGCTGCGTCTTCAAAGTGCAGAAAGAAATACCGCGCAACGGGCAGATTGTAGCCGCGCAGCACAAACCCCTGAATATCTGTCTCATTCAGCTTACTCATTGCGGCCGCCCGTCTTGATGGAGCGGGGTTGTCCCATCGAACCAGGCCTGGGGACGGGCGCAGATTTGAGTTCGGCCACGAAACGCGCGAACTCCGTCTGCAACCGCGCGGGTTCCATGCCCTGATGATCAGCGATGAAGTCAGCAACAGCGTGTTGTGTCTGCAGAGCACGCAGCGTCTCCGGCACAGACTTGTCGTTGACGGCTGCGAAGTAGAAGGTCGTCTCAAGCTGGCATGCCTTCATGTAGTCGATGAACGCCTGTTGATTGGCTGCTCCCGGGTATCCGACGCAGTGGCTCCAGATGGCATCGAGATGCTCCGGGACGCTGGCGGCGAGTCCGGCAAGATAGTTGTCCAGCTCACCGTCGCAGTTGGATTCAAAGACAAGATATTTCGATTTGAGATGTTCTTCGCACGCGGGCATGCCGACGTAGATCACATCGTCCATGACAACGAGCCGGGCGAGATGCGTTCCGGGCGCGAGCGCGAACGGGCTTTGTTCGCCGGTCGGCAGTGTGGCGAGATACTTGCGGATTTGCAGGTCGTGCGACGGCGTGGCCTGCTCGTCGTCGATGATGGGCGAGAGAATCGTCAGTCCGTAAACAGTGCCGTTCTTGTTTGGCATCGTCGCTTTCTCTAAAACACAATGGGAGCTTCACCGGTCTCGCCGAGGTGAGCTTGCACCTCGAGCACGAAGCGCAGATACGCATCGGCGAACTGTTCCGGCGTGCAAGCCTGCGCGCGCTGGCTGAGGCTGTCAAGCGAAGCCTGCACGATGTGTGCCGACTTCAGATCATTTGCCGCTGCGTGAGGATAGGCGGTGTAGTAATAATCCGTATCGAACTGGACGCGTGCGATGTATTCCTTGAACGGGGTAACCGGAACGGCGCCGGGAAATTTCTCGCTCCATCGCCAGACCAGATTGAGTCCTTTGCTCAGCACCGCCGAGAACGCGTCGATATATTGGTTCCAGGTTCCGTTGAAGTTGCTGAAGAAGAGGAGATAGTCGTACTGCAACTCTTCTTTCACCTGGCCGTTCCCGAGAAAAGGAAACTGCCTGCGAGGAAGAACGACCCAACGCGCGAATTCGATGAAGGAAAGATTGATCAGGTCCTGTTGCAACGGCTTGATATGCCCGAGCAGAAAGAAGAACCCACGCAACACGAGCGTCTTCCACGGCTTCATTGGCGTGATGGCATTCAACGCGTAGATTTTGCCGTTGATATTGCTCATCGCGCTCCCCGGCGGCTTCGGGCGAGGACCATGCGATCGTTATAGGCTGGCAACCTGGGCGTCAAAGCGGCTCTCCGCGAGAAAGTGCACCATTATTACCTAAAAGCCGCAAAGTGCGCACTGAAAATCAGAGCGCGTGAGTCCCTTGCAGGATGGTTCATGTCATGGTGGCTTCTATGGAAGCCGGACGAGGCTTTTACTCGATTTTGATTCTGGCCTCTGAACCTCGATAGACGACCGTGTGGTCGAACTCCGTTTCCACCGTGCCGCCGATCCCATGTCCGGGTCGTGCCCTGACTATGTGAAATGTCATCTCCTGCGGCATTCCCGGATAGCTACCGATGCGGGCTCCCAACGTGAGTGTGCGGTCGGCATCAGACCATGTGATGGGGATGACGGCGTGCTGGCCTTTTTCGTAGTTGTAGTTATCGCCTTCATCCTGGTAGAGATTGAAGCTTCCATTCGCACCCGGATAGATGCGCAGCTCGATCGGACCATCGACCTTCTCGCCGGCATATTGCTCCTCCGGCCCAAGAGGCAGAATGGACCCTGCACGCACATAGAGCGGAATGCGATTGAGTGGTGCCGCTGCCTGAATGTGCGTGCCGCCCTGGATCGTTTGTCCCGTCCAGAAGTCGTACCAGAGCGTATCTTTCAACGCATCTTTCGGTAGATAAACGCGGCGTTCTGTTGCCTTCGCCTCGGTTACCGGATTTACGAGAAGCGCTGGCCCGAACATAAACTGGTCGCCGATATTCCAGGTAAGCGGATCGTTTCTCCAGTCCATGACCAGCGGCCGCTGGATGGTGTAGTCCTCGCTTGAGACCTTCCATGCCAGCGAATAGATATACGGCATCAGGCGATAGCGGAGCTTGTCGTACTCGATGAGAGACGGCTCCACATCCGGATAGCTCCACATCTCATTGTGCGGACGATGGCCATGTGAGCGGAAAATCGGACAGAAGACGCCGAATTGAAACCATCGCAGATACAGCTCCTGATAGGCCGGGTCTTCGATCTGCCCGTCGTAGGTTGGCCAGTAGCCTCCAATGTCTGTCGTCCAGTAGGGCAGGCCGGAGACCGCATAGTTCAGCCCTGCCGTAATCTGATGCGAGAGTCCCCAATAGCTGCTGAAAACATCGCCCGACCATACAGTCGCGCCGACTCGTTGTTGCCCGAGGAAGGCCGAACGCGTCAGCAGGAAGGTGCGCTTCTGATCGTTGGTCTTCTTCCAGTGTTCCTGGATGCCCTCGTTATGCAGGAGCGGATAGATGTTCGTGTACAGCGCTCCATTGCCGATGGCAATCTTCTTGTCGCGAAGAATGGCATCTCCAATATGGGGCCAGTACTCTTCCGGTTCGGCGCTGTCCAGCCAGAACGAATCCCATCCCTGCGCGAATAACTTACTTGTCAGGCTGTCCCAATACACATCCCGTCCTCTTGGATTCGAAGCGTCATAGACATGCGCGTTTGGTATCAGAAGGCCTTCCGCGTCCAGCTTCTTAAACGTATCGGCAGCAGGATCGATCAAGCCCCAGGTGGAGATCATGGTGTGCACATGCTCGTCGTGCAACTTCTTCAAGTCACCAGACACATCGTGGTAGTTTTCATTGAAGATCGGGTCGCCTTCCGTCTTCCACCAGAACCAGTCCTGCACCATCACGTCCATGGGAATTTTTTCGCTGCGATATCGGTTCGCGATCTCGATAATTTCATCGAGCGATTTGTACCGGTCCTTTGACTGGATAAAGCCGTAGGCCCAGCGCGGCAGCATCGGCGCATGGCCTGTGAGGTTGCGGTACTGATGGATGATGCCGTCGATCTCAGGTCCGTACACGAGAAAGTAATCCACGCCATCACCGGTCATCGAGTCGAACGACAGCTCCAGCGGAAAGCGGTTGTCCACGTAGGTAAACGCGGCAGTGTTCCAGAGGATGCCGTAGCCTTTCGTCGAAACGAGGACGGGAACAGCAATGTCGGTGTTGTTCTGGCCGAGCTCGATGGTGGCGCCGCGATAATTGAACATCCCATTCTGATGCTGGCCTAATCCGTAGAATGCCTCAGTGAAGTCGGGAGCGAAACGATCGACCACGTGAAAGGTCTGGTCACCATTGACGGTGACCGGCGCATAGGTGCGCGGGACAGCGTTTCCTTCACGCAGCAGTGGCTTGCCGTCTGCTGTGGAGAACATCAGGTTTCCCCGGTCCATCGAAAGCGCAACCGTAAAGTTCGCGGTTTTGACGCTCGCGCTCTTCGCGTCCTGTCTGAACTGAAAGGCGCCTCCCTTGCACGATTGATCCGCTGGCAACAGCCACGGTTGAGGATGTTCGATGCTGCTTCCGTCCGGGCGCGTCGTGACATGAATGATCGAGTCCGAACACACCACAATGCGCATTGTCTCTTTGCCGATAGTTGCGTTGAAGCCATGATCAGACTGGGTAACTTGCACCTGCGGCTGAGCGGGAATGTTTTGTCCTGAAAGCTGCGCGTGCCATGCAGAAAAGCCCGTCAGCATGATGAAAAAGAGCCCTGGAAAATGCGCGCGTGACAGCAGTTTGCCGATCATAGTCCCCTTTTATGCATGATTGAAATCGATTAGAAGACGCGCCCCAGGCCAAACCACCACTTCCGGTGCGAATTGTCTCCGGCGGCTACACCAACATAGATGGGGCCGAGCGCAGTGCGCGCGACGGCTGCGAAGCTGCCATCCCAGGCTTCGGACTCCAGCGTGTCCGCCGCATTGATGTTTTCGTAGACCTTTCCGCCTTCCATGAAGGCGAGCGCATACAGGCCATCCCCGATAAGTGGATTAAAGCGCAAAAGCTTATGTTCGTAGCCGCCCTGGAAGAGCCAATACTGGTTGCCCAGCAGCTCATTGCGTCCGTAGGAGCCTAGATGGAACGGCCCTCCGAGCGAGAACCCCTGCAGGTCGACCGTGAGTGTCGACGCGCCAAAGCTGGTTCCGCCTGCGGCAGTAAGAATGATCGAGCCGGATTTGCTGATCGGGTAATAGGAGGCGACTCTCACTTCGGCAAGCGTGAATGGATCGACTCCCTCGGACGACTCATGTCGCTCGACCCGGAAGAATGTATTCGCCCCGCTGAGAGGCAGCACGGCGTTGTCGCCGCCAAGAAAGTTGAAGCGCAGTGAAGTCACTTCCTCTCGCTGCGCCGGGACGGAAAGGTCATCGTAATCGATAATCTTTTTGACTGAATACCAGTACACATCCTGCCCGAGGCGAATCTCCGCTCCCCGCGGCGTTGTATACCCCAAGTCAAAACCGACCCCGTTCTGCGAAATCTGATATTGCGACGTTCGGGTACCTTCGTTGTAAAAGTCGAAGCGCGTGCTGGTGACGTAAGCTCGCGGCGCATAAAACCAGCGGGTCTCCGCCGCAAATGGCTTGTAGTATTCGCTCCTTAGACCATAGCTGTAGCCGAAAAATGCGTCCGTCCGCCATTCTGCCCGGTAGCCGCCGAGATTGATGAAGGTGAACCGTCCTGACATGCCGAAGAGGACGTCCTTCGTATCGGCTCCATCGATGTTGATACCCAGGTTCAGGAATGGCGGTCCGTACGATTTGGGATACGCGGTCACTGCTAGGCCGGGCACTCCGTTTTTGTCTGTGAGTGAATAGCCGGCGGCATTCAACGTGCCGGCGCCAACGAACCGGGTCATCTGCCGGTCCAGGAACTTTGTATCGATCGTCTGGTTGACGACCCGTGCCTGCAGCCGCGTGTTGATCTCCGCATTCGTCTTAGGGTCGGCGCCTGTCACTGTGAGGAACTCGGGCTTCGGCAGCTCCGTCCGCCTTCGCGCGGCCCGATCCTTGACGTACTGTGCCCACTCGGCATCATCCACAGCGAAGCGATCCAGCAGCGCCGCCTTACTCTGCGCTCCTTCCAGTCCTTTTGGAATGATGGCCGCCGATTCGGTGAACATCATACTGGAGTAGCCCTTGAGATTGGAGCGAATGAGCACGTCAGCAACTTCCATGCTGTGCAGTTCGTTGGCTGCGATCATGATGCTGATGGTGTTGCTGGCTGTCGAGAGAAATGAGCTCATGCGCTGCGTCGTCTGTCCTGTATCCAGATAGCTCGCGATCACGATATCGGCGCCATTGGCCTTCGCTACGTCCACGGGCAGATTATCGACCGCGCCGCCATCCGTAAAGGTCTGCCCGTTGATCTCGACCGGAGCGAAGACCCCGGGAATCGACATCGTCGCGCGCATGGCCTGCCCCAGAAATCCGCCATCGAATACCTGGGCACGCCCGGTATCCATATTGGTAGCCACGCAGCGAAACGGAATCGGCAGATCGTCAAAGCTCCTGAGGCTGTAATCGGCCAGCGTAGCGCGGTCGAGAATGAGGCCGACCTGCTGGCCAGAGTTCAAACCTTCCGGGAACGATAGCCCATGCTTCAGCCCGAACTCCAGACGGTTCGGATAATCGACCCGGTCCTGTTTTCTGCGGTAGCTCAGATCAGGATAGGGAGTCTTCCCTCCGATCGCCAGGTCCCAATTAATATCTTTCACCAGATCGCGAATCTCATCCGGCGAGCGTCCCGACGCATACAGCCCGCCCACCAATCCGCCCATGCTGGTGCCTACTACAAGATCGATGGGAATGTGGTGCTGCTCAAGATACTCGATGACCCCGATATGCGCAAAGCCCAGCGCGCCGCCGCCTTCGAGCACAAGCGCGATGCGCGGATGGTGTTTGCCTGGTCCGGCCGCCGCGCCCGTCGGTACTCCTGTCTGCAGTGCGGGGTTCTGTTGCGCAGGTGCGCCGGGTGTTGGACCTTGCTGTTCGACTGGAGGCTGCGTCTGTCCCCACGCTACTGTCGCCAGCAACAGGGGAACTACGGATGACAGGACAGTCTCGCGGATGGTTCGCTTCCACAACATGCCAGAGCCTCCGACCAAAACAGCACGTAGCGTTTATACATCGATACCGGCCAATGCGCACACGCTTGTTGTTGACTGCCAGAGCACCTGTGAAGCAGTGATGTCTTCGCTATTTTTTCTGAAAGACCGGCTCGAACTCGACTTCTACACCATCTTCCTTCCCGCGGACCGTTACGTCTTCGAGCGACTGAACGATCCAGTCAGCGGCGGCGAGCTCTTTCACGGTGTGCGAGAAGAGAGTAGCCAGCACCTTGCATCCGGCGGCGTGGCCGGCGATTGCGCCAGAGCTCGAGTCTTCGATCACGAGGCAGTCTTCGGGCTTCAGTCCCAGCAGGGCCGCGCCCTTGAGGTAGGGCTCAGGATGAGGCTTGCCGTCGGTGACCATGTCAGCGGTGATGATGTGGCTGGGAATGGCGAGACCCGCATAGCCGAGCCGCGAGCGAGCGAGCTTTTCTGTGGCCGAGGTGACGATGGTCCAATATTTTTCGGGAAGCGCAGCGAGAATGCCCTGCACACCCTGCAACACTTCGATGTCGTCTTTATCCGCAATCTCGATCTCTTCGATCAGCTTCAACTCTTCGACATCGTTCAGATCGGGACGCAGCTTGCGGACCGTCTCAATGGCGCGCTGTCCGTGCGCAGTCTTGATTGCGAGCGCGCCATCGACGTTGCGCATCGCGCCCCACTTGGTCCAGCTTCGCTCGACCGATCCGAGCGAGCTGACAAGCACTCCATCCATGTCAAAGAGAATTCCGCGAACGTGCAGTTTCATGAAAAACGCGACTCCTATGCCGATTTTGATTCAGGGAAACGAAGATTGGACGCAGATGGGAAGCGGCGCCCGCTCGATGACGGGCGCCACATAGTTGAGCTTACAGCTTGGCGAAGAATTCCTTCATGCGCTTCAGTCCCTCTTCCACGTCATCATGCGAGACAGCATAAGAGAGTCGGATGTGCTGATTGGTACCGAAGGCCTCACCGGGAACGCTGACAACATGCGCCTCGTTCAGCAGGCGTCCTGCCAGCTCCATTGCGGTCTGCGCGCCAGGCTTGCCCAGATAGGCCGAGACATTCGGATAGACGTAAAATGCGCCTTCCGGCTTGGTGCAGGTGATGCCGGGAATTTCCGCGAGACGCGCGAGGATACGGTCGCGCAGCTTGAGATAGTCCGCACGCATCTCGGTCACGCATTCCTGCGAGCTCGAGAGCGCGGCAATCGCGGCTTTCTGCACGAAGGCCGCAGTCGATGACGTTGACTGGCTCTGCAGCTTGCTCATCGCAGCGATGATGGGCTTGGGGCCAAGCGCGTAGCCGGCGCGCCATCCCGTCATAGCATAGGTCTTCGAGAGCGACCCGAGCACGATGATGTGCTCCTTCGCGTCAGTAAATGAGCCGCCGCTGACCAGTGCTCCCGTGTACTGCAGGTAGACGTAGCACTCATCGAGCAACAGATAGATGCCGCGCTCGTGCGCGAGCCTAACGATGCGCTCAAGGTCGGCGGGCGCAATGACGGAACCGGTCGGGTTCGAAGGCGAATTGAGAATGATGGCCTTGGTACGCGGCGTGATCGCCTTCTCGATGGCGTCAGCGGTGACGCGGAAGTTTTCGGCTTCATCGGTTTCAAGGTAAACGACCTTGCCGCCCGCATATTGAACGATGTCCTTGTAGGACACCCAGTAGGGCACGGGCAGAATGACCTCATCGCCGTGATCGACGAGCACCTGGATGACGTTGAAAATAGCGAGCTTTCCGCCGGTGGTGAAAACGGCTTCTTCCGGCGTGTAGTTCGAGCCAAAATCGCAGGCGTGGCGCTCAACGATGGCCTTACGCACCTCGGGGATGCCGGAGACCACGGTATAGCGCGTGAAATTCTTGTCGATGGCTTCAATGGCTGCGTCTTTAATGTGGCGCGGCGTGGCGAAGTGGGGCTCGCCTGCTCCGAAGTCGACCAGCTTCGCGCCCTGTGCGCGCAGCTTGGCGGCTTCCGCGGTCACGGCCATGGTGGCAGAGACCTCGATGCGTCCGATGCGATCGGCAAAAACCTTGGTAGATGCCTGAGTGGTTGTCGTAGCGCTCATACATCTATTTTTTCAGATTTTTGCCGAATGCAGGGGACTAAATTCAGACCCGCACGAGAACGGTCGCGCTGTTGTTGCGCCTGCGATGGAAATCAGCCATTTGTTGCGTGGAAGCTCTGAACATGAATCACAACTTTCCATAAGGAAGTTGGACGCCCCGCTACCTTATCAACCTTCCACTCCACGTTCACGATGCGATAGATGCCGGATTCAAGCGTGAGAGTTTCGCCAATGGCGGGAATGCGCGCAGGCCATTGCACTTGCAGCGCTTCGGAGTCGCCTTCGATCATGATGACGACCTGAAATGTTCGCAGAGCTGCCGCTTGTCTGCCGCCGCTACCGCTACCCGTGCCAGAGCCTGATCCCAAGCCTGATACGCCGTACTGCTCTCCCTCTCGGGCAAGGGTTTCGCGCACCATGTGGATATTCACGCCAAAATCAAGCAGCATCTTGCCGACATAGGATTCCGGCTCGCGCAGAAGGCCAAGGAACAGATGCTCGGTACCGATGTGCTGGTGGCCGAGGCGCTGGGCTTCTTCGGCGGCATATGCCAGCACACGTTTTGCGTCATCGGAGAGCGGCAGATCGACGGAAGTGGGCAGATGAGGCTTTAATTCGAGAGATTGCGAGATCTCGCTGCGAAAGACCGCCGGCCAGTCGGTCTGCTTGTCCAACCAGCGCGTCACCACCTGCGGGCTCTCACGCAGAAGGCCAAGTAATAGAAATTTCGGCTCAATCAGGGGATCGCCGAACTCGCTCGCCTCGTAACGGGCGAAGAAGATGACGCGCCGCGCTTTTTCCGTATATCGCTCGAACACGCTCCTCCTTTTTGCCAGTTGCTGCTTGGCATCCCCCGCGCACTTTGATAAACCATACCTAGCATAGCTGGCGGCGTTCAGGGGCGCTGCTGATTTTTAAGGGGGAGATGGCGAACCATCTCCGGGCCACAGTTTGCATCACAACAGGGAAACTTCCTGAAACCTGAAAAGGCTGGCCGTTCCTATGACCCTTCTGCTCGTCCAGATGTCCATCGTTCTCGCCGTCACCATCATTTGCGGATGGCTGGCGCGCAAGCTGGGACAGTCCCGCGTAATTGGTGAGATTATCGGCGGGATTCTGCTGGGGCCTTCCGTTCTTGGACGCATTTCCCCTCACGGGTCGGCGGCGCTTTTCCCTGAAGCCTCGCTGCATTCGCTCGAAACCCTTTCGACGGTCGGGTTGATCCTGTTTATGTTTCTCATTGGAATGGAGCTGGACTACGACCAGCTTTCCAAACAACGGTCGACCGCCGTCATCGCCAGCGGCACAAGCATTCTGATTCCGTTTATTACCGCGGCTGCGCTGGCGCATTCGCTGCGGATTCGCTTTGCACCGCATGGCATTGGCAGCGTGCCATTTGTACTCTTTCTCGGGATCGCGATGAGCATCACCGCCTTCCCAGTTCTGGCGCGGATTCTCGAAGAGAGGCGGCTGCAGGGCACTTCCCTGGGCACGACAGCGATCATGTGCGCAGCCGTCGACGATGTCGTCGCGTGGTCCCTGCTGGCGCTGGCTCTTACGCTGATCGGGAAGGCTGGCGGCTCGGCTTCCCTGCCGATTCGGCTTGCCGGCCTCGCGGGATATTTATTCCTGATGCTCGGCGTCGTTCGCCCACTGGCGGCGCGCGCCGTGCATATGCGCAAGAAGCCGGGACTGTCTCTCGAATTGCTGGGCGCGGTCGTCGCCGGCACACTGGCTTCGGCGGCGGCTACGGAGTGGATTGGCGTACATCCTCTCTTCGGCGCATTCCTTGCCGGAGTCTGCTTTCCCCGCGTTCCAGACTGGCAGTATGCTCTGCGCGCCCGCCTGGACATGATCACCTCCGTCCTGCTGCTGCCGCTCTTCTTTGCATTGACCGGGCTGCGCACACGCCTCGACCTGCTGAATGACGCGAACATGTGGTGGTGGGCAGCGATCGTGCTCGTCGGATCGGTCTTCGGCAAGATGGGCGGCGCAGTGCTCGCCGCCCGCTGGACGGGCCAGTCGTGGCGCAACGCTGCCGCCCTGGGAGCGCTGCTGAATACGCGCGGGCTGGTCGAACTGGTGGTCCTGAATATCGCCTACAACGTTGGCGCGTTTTCGCCCACGCTCTTTACCATGCTGGTGGTCATGGCCCTAGTGACGACCATGAGCACCACGCCGATCCTGAATCTACTGGGTATAAAAGGCGAAGACACGCCTGCAGAACACCCAAAAAGCGTCGAAGCGACAGCAGCTTAAGAATCGAGCAAGGACCAGGGTGCCCCATGTCTCGCGTTTGAGACATGGGATGCATTCTAAGAATGCCCGTTGCCTGGAACACGCGCCTTGAGCCTGTCGATGACGAATTGCGGCACCAACCCCTCAATCGAACCACCCAGTGTAAAGACCTCCTTCACCAACCGCGAGCTCACGAAGGAGTATTTTGCATCGGGCATGAGGAAGATGGTTTCGAGATCCGGAGCGAGGCGGCGGTTCATCAGGGCCATCTGCAGCTCATATTCGTAGTCGCTGATGGCGCGGATGCCGCGCATGACCGCCTGCGCATGCTGTTCGCGGACAAAGTCGACAAGCAGGCCATCGAAGGTCGCCACGGAGACGTTGTCAAAGCCGGCCAGTGCTGTCGTCAGCATCTCGACGCGCTCTTCTACGTTGAACAGTGGATTTTTTGCCGAGTTTTGCAAGATAGCGACGACGAGGTGGTCGAAGATCTTCGACCCGCGGGCAATCAGGTCAAGATGCCCGTTCGTCACCGGATCGAAGCTGCCGGGGTAGATGGCTTTTACAGTATTCACGCCAGCCGAATTCTATCAGGTACTGATCGCACGGGCAGTCCAGTCATCAGTCCAAAAAGATCAAAAAAACGCACTATCTAACCCGGCAATGAAATGAATTCCAGGAATGATCAGGCGATGCAAATGCCTGTCATTCGTCACAAAGAGATCTATCCCGGCTTCAGACGCCGTTGCCAGGTGAATTGCATCTGGCGGAGAAATGTTTTCCTTCGCCCTAATGGAGGCATAGACTTCTACGGTCGCGGGCAGGAAGGGCAACAATTCGACTTCATTGCTCCGAAACAACTGCCTCATGTCATCGGCCAGCTTGATATCCCCACCTTTCAATGAGCCCGTCAATGCTTCGCCCAACGTCAATGTGCTGGTGAAAAGAGTATCGCCCCGTTCCTGCATCCTCTCGTAAATGCGTCTAACTTTTGGTGCGTAAGCAGGATGATCTTCTAACAAATAGATGAACACCATCGTGTCCCAATAGATTCGACTCACGCCTTCCGCCGCACTTTCTCAGTGCCGGCAGCATTCCAACTACGCCGTTCTTCTCGCAGGAACGCTTCTCCTCCGCCCAGCTTCTTGAATAGTTCTTTTCCCGCTCCCTGAAGGGAGAGCAACAGACTCGCTTTCTTGACTGGCTTCGATGGAGGCTCTCCCGGGATTTGCAGCCGATATGTAAATACAGTGGTCGTGCTCAATCCAGATGGAGGCCCTTGTTTTTCAATCAAAGTAAGGTGATTTTGTTCCAGGAAACGCTTGGAAGATAATGCCTGACAAACCGATGGAACGCGGTTGTTCCAGCGCAGAGCCTTATGCACATCACCTGCTTTAATGCTTACTGCTGAATCTCCGCGCTTCTTCGCAGGTTCGATGTAGGAACGCTGGACATACTGGATTACCTGGTCACTTTGTGTCATCCATCTGCCTCTATACATACATATACTAGCATACATAACAAGCATAAAAGAAAACGGCAGGCATTCAGCCTGCCGTTTCGAGGGTGTTTTGGCGGTTCTACTGCCGTCTTGCTGGCCTTACCGCTTCCTGCGCGGCGGCCGCCCCATTGACCGGCACCGGCGGAATCTCTGCCGGAGCAGGTGCGCCGATTTTTAGCTTCTGACGGAGTTCGGTGTCGATTTTGGCGAAGGTTTCCTTGTTGTCCTTGAGATAGGTGCGAACATTTTCGCGACCCTGGCCGATGCGCTCGCCCGAGTAGCTGTACCATGCGCCCGACTTCTCGACGATGTTGTTGGCTACCGCCAGATCGAGAACATCGCCTTCGCGCGAGATGCCCTCGCCATAGAGAATATCGAACTCAGCCTCGCGGAAGGGCGCGGCGACCTTGTTCTTGACGATCTTGACCTTGGTGCGCGCGCCGACGACCGTATCGCCTTCCTTGACGGCCGAGATGCGGCGGATATCGATGCGGACCGAGGAATAGAACTTGAGCGCGCGGCCACCGGTGGTGGTCTCCGGATTGCCGAACATGACGCCGATCTTTTCGCGGATCTGGTTGATGAAAATCAGACAGGTGCGCGATTTCGAGACCGTGCCGGTCAGTTTGCGCAGCGCTTGTGACATGAGCCGCGCCTGCAGACCCATGTGCGAGTCGCCCATTTCGCCATCGAGTTCGGCCTTGGGAACGAGCGCGGCAACCGAGTCGACAACCAGCACGTCGATTGCCCCGGAGCGGACCAGCGCCTCGGTGATTTCAAGCGCCTGTTCGCCATAGTCGGGTTGCGAAATCAATAGGTTATCGATATCTACGCCTAGCTTTTTCGCGTAGCCAGGATCGAGCGCGTGCTCAGCGTCGACGAATGCGGCCATGCCTCCGGCTTTTTGCGCTTCGGCGATGATCTGGAGGGTGATGGTTGTTTTGCCCGACGATTCCGGGCCAAAGATTTCGATGACGCGGCCGCGCGGTACGCCGCCCACGCCCAGTGCCGCGTCGAAGGAGATCGAGCCGGTGGAAATGGTCGAAATCGGCACCACGGCTTCTTTGTTGCCGAGGCGCATGATGGAGCCCTTGCCGAATTGTTTTTCGATCTGCGAAAGCGCCAGGTCTATAGCGCGGGAACGGTCATCTGCCACGATACTTCTCCAGTTCTAGGGCGCAATTTGCGCCGGAAATGCGTTCTTTTCTTGTAAAAATGTACGAATTTGAGGCGATTCTAACATCAATTCTCAAAAGGCGAAGAAAAACCAAAAACTATAGTAACGTTTATCGCTTGAGCAAGTCCACTGGCTCATTCACATCTGTCACGCGAAAATGCTCTGCCAGCGCCGGGTGCTGCTTTCTGACAGCTTCGTACATCTCCCACGCGACGCGGCGATAGGAGAAATGGCCCTGCGGTTGCGAGCGCAGCTCGGAGATGTAGAGGGCTTCGGCGAAGTCCATTTTGAAGAGGGCGCGCATGCGCGTGCCCAGCGGCAGGATGTAGTCCGCGGACTCTGTGCTCAGCTTCGTGTGGGCGCCGTGCGCGGCCTGGATCGCGGCCTCGTACTGCGGCTGCAGCCCCGCTTCGGCCACACCTTCCGGGATGTCATATCCGTGGGCTGTCGTATATCCCTGCAGCACCTGCACGCAGCGGCGATGGCGGTGCATGTCGCGGAAGCCACCGATATCCATGAGGATGTCGAAGCGAAGAGTCTGCCCGGCAGAGAATGCGCGCAGCAGCTCATCATGTTTGCCGCGATGGCGGGTGCCTAACGCGATGATTTCGTTGATACGGGCTTCGGTCAGGGCTGCGACACGGTCCCGAAGCTGCCGATAGGGGTAGTGGCAGGCTCCGTAGAGCAGCGTCGCAGCGATTTCGACTTCGAGGGATTCTTTGCGCTCGACCAGATCAACGACTGGAGCCGGGTCGATCGCCTCACTCCGCATCAGCTCGCCAGCAACCTGCACCAACTCGCGCCGCGTGGCGATCTCATATTCATTCGGCGAAGCGTATTTCACCAGCGTGGGCGCTGTTTTGACTTCGCGGATGAGCACGGCTTCGGCTCTTTCACCCAGGCCGGGACTGACGGCAGCGATTTCACGCTGCAGACTGGCCAGCTCTTCCGCGTGGACGTTCCAGGCTGGTCCAGTGGCAGCAGCACGCAAACGCTCACCCAGTTGGCGGATTTCCCCATACGGGCTCGACAACAGGCGCGACACCTGCGTTTCCAGTGTGCGCGCGTTGACGATCTGGCCGAGCGAGGTGTTGGTCGCAAGCGGCAGCAGGTAGCGGGCTACGTCGAAAGCACGAGCCTTCAGCGTGCGGTCGTAGCTCTCCTGCTTCATCTCGGCTGGCCTGACAATCTGCTTCTTCAAGGACTCGAACATCCCCTCGACGAGCTCGTGGTAGGCAGTAAACAATCCCTCAACAGACTCGCGGTAGAGTTGAGCAGCGCCGTGGTCGGTCCCGAAATCGGGCATGTACCAGCCGCTTTTCTTGAAATTCTGGTACCGTGTAGAGCGCTCCTGGCCATCCCAGCGCTGCTCGTCGACAAGCGAGATGGCCGCCAGCAGCGAGAGCCGCTCGATGGCAAACGCAATATGCGCTAAATCGGCAATCGAGCGATGGCCATATTGGAAATAGAATGTGTTGAGAAACTGTTCGGCGCGCTGACTGCTGATTTCCTTGAGGGACTCCTTCATCGACAGCGCCGAGCGCGAATATTTGGCCATGGCGTAGGCCAGCACTTCAGGGTCTGCGCCGTGCACGGCAAAGACTTCTGTCTGGTTTTGAGGCTCGGCTGGGGTGACTGTGACGGGTTCAGCAACGGATTCAGGCATATTGGCCACCAGAATACGGCATTTGCCTCTGGAAGAGAGGTCCCAAACTCTCGGCGTTACCAACGTGTTGCAACTACAAAGGGTTGCCGCTCGTCCCATCTCTCAGCATCGCGCCAACGACATGAAGGACATTCTTTCTGAGACCGGTCACCGGCCCTGGCCGCTGCCTCGCTCCGCATGGACGATGACGCAGCGCTGGAACGATCTGCTGTTCGCGCACTGGCCGGTGCCGGCAGGCGAGATCGCCTCGCTGCTGCCGCCTGGACTGGTGGCGGATACCTTCGACGGCTCAGCGTGGGTGGGCGTCGTTCCCTTCTGGATGGATCGCATCCGGCTGCGCGGCATGCCGCTGATTCCTGGAGCAAACCATTTCCCCGAATTGAACCTGCGGACCTACGTGCGCGAACGCAACTCAAATATGGCGGGCGTGTATTTTTTTTCGCTTGATGCCGCGAACCCGGCAGCGGTAGCCGTGGCGCGAACATTTTTCAAGCTGCCCTATTACTGGGCGCACATGAGCATCCATTCAAAAGACCAGCGTGAGTTCCAATATCAGAGCACGCGCCTGCTCACGCTCGACCAGGTGCGTTTCCGCGCGAAATACAAGAGCCTGGGCCAGCCGAGCGCAAAGGGCGGCATCGAGCAATTCCTTACGGAACGCTACTGCCTCTACACCACCGACAAACGCGGCACCATCTTTCGCGGCAACATCCATCACATGCCGTGGCCGCTCGAAATGGCCGAGGCCGAGATCGAAATCAACGAACTGCCAAAGGCGCACGGCATCCGTCTGCCCGATACGCCTCCACTGCTGCACTACGCGCGCGAGCTGGTGGTCTATATCTGGCAGCTGGAATTGCTGCCTGCCATGGCCAAGCATGCGGCTGGTGCTCCGCTGCCGGTTCCGAAACCTCTATAATTTTCATTGCTATTTCATTAGGAAAGTTGAGAACCGCAGTGTCGTCACTTGAAGGAAGAATCGCGCTCGTTACCGGAGCATCCCAGGGAATTGGCCGCGCTTGCGCCATCGCGCTTGCCCGCGCCGGAGCCAGCGTCGCTGTTGCCGCGCGCAACGAAGCCAAGCTGCAGGACGTGGTCAACGAGATCGCGGGAAACGGCTGCAACGCCAAAGCATTTGCTCTCGACGTAGCCAGTGAGGAATCGATCAAGACGACGGCGAAAGCCATCCTCGAGCACTTCGGCAGCGTGCATATTCTCGTCAACAACGCCGGCATTACGCGCGACACGCTGCTGCTGCGGATGAAGCGCACCGACTGGGACGACGTGATGACCACCAACCTGACCGGAACGTTTCTGCTGACGCAGGCGCTCGTCGGCTCCATGATGAAGGCGCGCTGGGGCCGCATCATCAACATTTCAAGTGTCGTAGGCGAAACAGGACAGGCGGGACAGGCGAACTACGCGGCCAGCAAGGCCGGACTGATCGGCTTCACCAAATCGGTGGCGCGCGAGCTGGCGTCACGCAATATCACGTCGAACGCAGTGGCTCCGGGATTTGTAGAAACCGCCATGACCGGCGTGCTCGACGGCAAGCAACGTGCCGCGATGATGTCCATCATTCCGCTGAGCCGCGCCGGCACAGAGGAGGATGTCGCCAACGCCGTGCGCTTTCTTGCATCCGACGAAGCGTCCTACATTACCGGCCACGTGCTCGACGTAAACGGCGGCATGTACATGTGAACTCGCCGTTTAGGCGTACGCGCCTTCGGCGCCATTCGTGCCTTGTTTGATCGGGTGCGGGCGCCGTTGGCGCCTTCTGTATTCTGGCCTCCTGCATTCCAGGCCTTGAGGGTGTCGATGACTCGTGCCGAATATCCCGTTGAGGCGGTGTAACGGCTAGAGTCTTTCCTGCGACGAATGTGCGAACATGCTTGCGCACCATCCAAGCGAGGTCGAACGCCCATGAATATCCGCAGTCTTCTTCTCGTTGGAATCGCGGCAGGCGCGCAACTTGCCGCCGTGGCACAGAGCGCCCCGGATAGCACCGCCTCAAAACCAGCTGTGGTTGCCGAGCTGTTTACCTCCGAAGGATGCTCCAGCTGCCCGCCGGCGGACGCCATACTAGCCGAGATCGACCAGCACAAGACCTTCAACGGCGTGCCCGTCATCGTTCTGAGCGAGCATGTCGATTATTGGGATCACGATGGATGGCGCGATCCGTTTTCCTCCGAGATCTGGACTCAGCGGCAGAATTTCTACAACCTGCATTTCCGCCTGGACAACATCTACACTCCGCAGATGGTGGTCGATGGCACACAACAGGTAAACGGCAGCATCGGCCCGCAGGTGGCGCATGCCATTGAGACCGCCGCGGCGGCGCAGGGCAAGATCGCAATCGCCGTGACCCAGGCCTCCTGGGATGGCGACGTATTGCATGCCACGATTTCTGTCGCCGACCTGGGCTCGGCCAAGGGCGCGAACCTGTACGCGGTACTCGCCGACGATGAGGATACATCAAGTGTCGAGCGCGGAGAGAATGCGGGGCATACGCTGAAAAATGTCTCAGTCGTGCGGGTGCTGCAGAAGGTCGGGAGCCTGCACGGACCGTATTCAGGCGATGTACAGGTAAAGCTGCCGCACGGCGTGTCCCATACCAAAATGCGGCTGATCGTCTTTGCGCAGAAGGGCGAAAACGGCCAGATCTTCGGCGCAACACAACGCGAGGTGTAACATCGCCGATGCAGCTTAGCGCAACGTTTTCATCCAGATGGCAATCGTAGTAATCACATCCGGTGACACATGCCCCGGCTGAAGATATTCATCGCCTGTCGATTCACCCGCAACCGGCATGAACAAATGATTCAGCCCGTCGAACTGCTCGCCCACGCTGCCCGGCGCAGTATTGGCTTCCTCCAGACGCTTGAAGTCTTTTTCGCTGACCTGAATATCGTTGAATCCGTGCAGGACGAGCGCAGGCAGTCCGAGCTTCGCCAGCCCTGCCGCCGGATCCTGTGCAAGCCATGAGCGCCAGTATCCGGCTGGCGCCTGCAACGCTCCCACGCCAAGGACTCGATCGGCTGGCGTATTTGTATCTTTTGCGGTTGCAAATACATCCTGCCACTGTTTCTGCACCTGCTCGATCGCAGATGGTGACGCGTCGTGACGCTTTGCCTGAAACGTCATCTGGCGCTCGATGGTTTCATCGACGCTGACGGCACCGGCCGCCATGAAGATGATGCCGCGCAGCGATCCATGATTGCCGGCGAGAAAATCCGACGCAATGACAGGAGCCATGGTGCCGCCAAGGCTGTGTCCCAGTAGAAAGATTCTGCTCCGGTCAATTTCCGGCAGCGCCGACACAAATTGCAGCGCGGCCACTGCGTCCAGCGTCACCTCATGATCGAGGTCAGGATGCGTCTGAAAGGTCTGCGGCGCGAAATGCGTACGCTTGTCATAGCGCAGGCTGGCAATGCCCGCAGCCGCTAATCCCATAGCCAGATCGCGGAATGGCTTGTTGGGGCCGACGGTTTCGTCGGCGTCATGCGGTCCTGATCCCTGCACGAGCACAACCACCGGCACCGGAGCCTGACGGTTTTTAGGCAGCGCCAGAAGCGCAGGAAATTTCAACCCGTCGCTGGTGAACGAAACGCTGCGCTCTTCGACGTCGCCAGAAGCCGGCATCTTCTGTGTTTCTGTTACTGCCCGCTCGAAGGCATTTCTCCTGTAAGCGAGGCTCTGCTCCGGGACATCGAACTCCATCAGTCGATTCTGGGTGTCGGCCCATATCTCTGTACTGACCCCGCTGATCTCCATTTGCCAATGCTTCAGCACCAGCTTCGCTTTGTTGAGCGTGCCTGCACCTGCATCTGCAGCAGCGAGCTTCACCGGCAGATAGACGCCTTTCCCCTGCGCAAGGAGTGCCCAGTAATTGCCGTCCGGAGCGGGATGCGATGTGGCCAGCCAGACCAGATGCTGCACGCCGCTGGGGTCGAAATTGTTGAGCACCACGGTGCCGGGATGCAGATCCTTGGTCTCCTCGATATTCTGCACGCTGCTCTTCAGTTTGTAGTTGAACTTATTGCTGCCTGCGTCGAAGGTGACAAAGACATCTTCATCGGTGCCGCTGGCATTTACAGCCAGCGAATCTTTGAGCAGCCCATATTGCGCATCGAGATCGGCCTCGCGGGAACACTTCACGGCCACTCCTTTGGATGTGAAGGAGTAGCTGGCCTGAAGATGAAAGCCCTGGCTCGCCGGTGTCAGGCTATAGTCGGCATTCCCGACAGGCTGCCCGGCAACTTCCAGCGAAAATTGAGCGGATCCGGAAGCCCCGCTCTGCGCCATAGCCCAGCCTGCAGATGCGATGACCACCCAAGCGAACTGCGCAACGCGCATGAATCCATTTCCTCATGCCGCTGACTGAACTTCTTACACAGCTGGCCGGCTTGAAATGCGGTGTGAGAACTGGAAGTACGTGCCCAAGGCAACAGAATAACCAATGCGCCAAGTCTAACCGCTTCGCACGCCCAGCGCGAAGAAGAAAACCGACCCGGTGTTCTCCCTGCAAAAAAAGACAATGGCCTCTATGGCTTTGCCTTGCGGCGCTTCGCGAGTTCGGCGTTCAGCTCGGCGCCGATGATGATCGCCAGCGAGCTGATGTAGAGCCACAGCATCAGGCCGATAACGGCGCCGAGCGAGCCATAGGTCTTGTTGTAATTCGAGAGGTGGTCGAGATAGAAGCTCAGTCCGAACGAACCAAGGAACCACACGCCGACGGCGACGGTTGCTCCGGGTAACGTGGACCAGAAGCTGTGGCGTGCATGCGGACCGAGGTAATACATCCATTCCAGCCCAGCCACGAAGGTAGCGATGGTGATGATCCAGCGCAACATCGGCCAGATGCGGTCAAATGATTCCGGCACAGGGAAAAACACTCTCAGAAAATGGCCGAAATGCGGGCCGACAAGGAGGGTAAGCAAGGAAACAGTGATGAGCGCACCTACAGTAAATGTCATCAGAAAGGCCTGTAGCCGATCGCGCCACCAGGGCCGGCAATCCGTTACGTCATAGGCAATTTCGAGCGCTTCGATCAGCGCAGAGAACCCTCCGGTCGCGGCCCACAGATAGCTTAGGATTCCGAAGGAAATGAGTTTTGTATGCCCCGGCTCGAGCACGCTGAGGGTTACGCTCATGATCATGCGCATCGAGTCTGGCGGAATGAGCACAGCGATCAGCCCCAGCATCTGCGCTACCAGATTGTTCAGGGGCAAAAACCTCAGGATAGATGCGAAGACAATCAATAACGGCACAAGCGAGAGCAGAAAATAGAACGCCAGCCCTGCGGAGATGGTGAACGCACGTGTGCGCCACAACTCGCGGTAGACAACAAGAGAGATGTGGCCTGCCGCCCGACAGGAGCGTTCGACCTCGCTCTTCAGCCTGTCTGTCTCAATCACATGCGCATCCCATTTGTTCCGATGAACATTTTCGCCGATGTGGATCTGTCAGGAGCTTGCCATCTTTAAGGATGGCAGTGCAATATCCAGGCATTGTTTCATTTTTTTTTTGACACTTTCCTGATGGGGTTTCCAAAATGAAGCGTTTTTTCCTGCTTGTCCTTTTATTGGCCAGCGTATCCAGCTTTGCGGCCACGCCACAACCGGTTACCTTCACCAGCGGCTCAGACTCAGCCTCAGGTTTACTTTACCTGCCCAGCGGCGCGGGACCGCATCCGGCAATCGTGGTAATTCAGGAGTGGTGGGGCGTGAATGACTGGATTAAGGAGCAGGCCAGCCGTTTTGCTGACGAGGGCTATGTGGCGCTGGCCGTCGATCTGTATCGCGGCCAGGTGGCTGCCGATGCCGAGATGGCGCATGAGCTCTCGCGCGGCCTGCCTCAGGACCGCGGCGTACGGGATCTGGTCTCGTCCGTGCAGTTCCTTTCCAAGCGCAGCGACGTAGATCGCGCGCGGATCGGTGCAGTGGGCTGGTGCATGGGCGGAGGCTATGCCGCGCAGCTTGCCGTAGCGGAGCCAGGCTTGAAGGCAGTAGTCATCAATTACGGAGCGCTTCCCACTGATAAAACAGCACTTAGCAATATTCACGCGGCGGTTCTGGGAAATTTTGGCGGTTTGGACCACGGAATCACGCCCGCCTCGGTAAACGCCTTCGCCGACTCCATGAAAGGCCTGGGCAAGCCAGTGGACGTGAAGATCTACCCCGACGCCGGACACGCCTTCGAAAACCCAAACAACACCCAGGGCTATAAGCCGGAAGATGCCAAAGACGCGCAGCAGCGCATCCAGACATTCTTTGCCCAAACGTTGAAGCCATAAGGCCTAACCTTCTGAAATCCATAGGCACAGAGGAACTCTCTGTGATTCCTGAGGGCGGTAACTATTACGAAATAAATAAAAAAGTGCTTGCTTCGCCCTTTACCGACATGTTAACTATGCAGCCAATACCATAACAAACCACCTTTTGAAATTCAGAAAAGGGGAAGTGGACATAGGCCACAAATATGAAAATTGGGATAACGATTAGGGGTTATCGGTTGCAAAAAGGGTTGTCGCAGGGTGATATCGAAAAGCGCACCGGCCTGCTGCGCTGTTACCTGTCAAGAGTGGAAAACGGTCACACCGTTCCCTCCCTTGACACTCTTTCTAAAATCGCAAGTGCGTTGGATTTACCGCTCTCACAATTTTTCGCCGAGGATACTCTCGGCCGGGAACTGAATACGCATAAGCTCACAGATGACGAGCTTCGCTTCCTGACACAGATCCGCCGCTATTCTTCCAACCTGAACGACAGCGACCGCAAGTTGCTGCTCGCCATGGTGAAGAAGTTTGCGACGGCGGCTGTTCGCTGAAGCCAATCTGGGCAGGTTTCCCCGCACGCCCGGTTTAGAGCACTAAAAAGCCCCGGTGCAGGAGCATGCGCTGGGGCTCTGTCTTATCGTGTTGAGGCCTGAAGCTGCCTATCGTCCACCCATGTAAAACGAGTGGATGCCAAAGGCCACCAGCAGCAGCAGAAAGCTCATGCCGAGCACGGCGAACCAGCGGCGGCGGATGAAGACCTCGCGGCGGGCGCCGATACGCGGGACTAAAGGCAGCGCGAAGGCCAGGCCGCTGAGGAAGCCGCCGAGGTGTGCCATGTTGTCAATCTGCAGCGATGTGCGCGCGATCCAGGTGCCTGCGCCGATCACGAAGTTCAGCACCGCAAACCAGATCACACTCTTGCGTAGACGCTGCACCTCGATCTGAGGCAGCGGCAGCAGAGGCGATTTGAGCAGCAGGATCAGCACCCCGGCCAGACCGAAGACCGCGCCCGAAGCTCCTGCGCCGACGATGCCGCCCGATCCTCCAGGGACGCCGGGATGAACCGCCGTGCTCAGCAGATTGCCACCGATCCCCGTCAGCACATAAGCGGCGAGCATGCCAAAGGGCCCCAGCAACGGCTCGCCCAGCAAGCCAAGGTTCCACAGGCACCACATGTTCGTAGCCAGATGAATGATTCCGACATGCACAAAGGTCGCCGTAAGCAAACGCCACCAGTCGCCGAGAACGAGCACGTAGGGACCGTAATTGGCACCCGACGCCAGAAGCTGCTCTGGTGTTGGCGCAACCACTGAGATGCCGCTGAGAGTCATCCAGAGAAAGACAAGGCAGTTGATGCCAACAAGGATGTACGTAGCCGGCGCATAAGCCCAGCGTGGACGCCTCTGCGGCTGCGGAGGCTGCGGCATCGGCTCAGGCGGCGGCTGATAGTAAGTGCGGCCGTCCTCTTCCCGTCCCTCGGGAGGCAGAATCTCGGGATCGACGCGTGTCATGCGAAAGGATTCGCCCCCGTTCTCTCCGTTTTTTGCCAGGTAAAGTCCATAATCTGCCTCACTCTACCTTATCCCACTTCCGGAGAATCTGCCTTTGTCGCATGAACCGAAGATCGCATGCCTGCGTATAGCAAGCTGAGCGCAGAAGAAGTTTTGAGGCGCGATGCATGCTATCGAATCTGTGGACATGGCTTTACTGGGGATGGGTTGTCTCGGAAGTGGGAATCGCAGTCGCGACGCGCACCCGGCGAAGCGACGGGAACGTCCAGGACCGGGGATCGCAACTGCTTCTGTGGGTCGTGATTCTGGCTTCGATCACTGCATGTGAATCGATTCGGTATACCGTGCGGGCGGCTATGTTTGGCAGAGCGCACTGGCTGGTGCTGGCGAGCGTTGCGGTACTGGTGCTGGGACTTGCGATTCGGTGGACAGCCATTCTCACTCTGGGAAAATCTTTCAGCGCGAATGTGGCCATTCGGGATGCGCAGAGGGTGCACAAAGCAGGTCTCTACCGCTTTGTGCGGCATCCTTCCTACCTTGGCCTGATGCTGGTATTTCTGGCCATCGGGCTGCATGCGCGCAACTGGATCAGTCTGGCACTCGTACTTGTCCCGACATTCTTAGCGTTGTCCTACAGAATTCATGTGGAAGAAGGCGCGTTGAGCGAAGCCTTCGGCGAGGAGTATGCCGCATACCGCAGAGGCACCAAGCGCCTTGTTCCCGGCGTGTTCTGATTCGACCCATACAGCAACCGCGAAAAGGTAGCGGCAGCCGATCAGCGTCGCTTACTGCTTCGGAAAATACTTCGGCTGCGCATCAGCGGCCCAGGGATCGTAGTGCTTGGAGAAGGCGGCGCGAAACCAGATGGGCGGATGCGAGCCGGTCCAGAATTCGACCAGTGGCGATGGGGTGGGGTCATCCAGGCTCTCCCCGCCCAGGAGATCGAAAGCGGCCTGCCCGGTTGCCTGCGGATTGGGCACGATGCCGTGAATAACCTCCTGCCCGAAGACGTCGGCGGCATGCTCCTGCGTGCGCGTATAAGCGTTCTGAATGGGCTCGCCGAAGAAGCCGATGACGCTGAGAACCAGGACAAAGACAACAAACGCGGCCCAGTCATTCTGCGAGGCAATGCCCCATTTCGTGCCGAAGCGCCGCAGCAAAAACTGGAAGAAGTGGAATCCGATATAGAACGAGACGAGGATGAAGACAAACGAGAACACGATGCCGCGGAAGATGTGTCCTAGAACGTAGTGGCCCATCTCGTGGCCGAAGATGAAGAGGATTTCATCGGACGTGCCCTTGGCGATCGACGTATCCCAGACGACGACCCGCTTTGAGGCTCCGAAGCCGGTGACATAAGCGTTGAGCGTCGTGACCTTGTCCGACGCCTTCATCAGGAACATGCGCTCGGGAGGAATCTCGATGCCCTTGCCGCGAGCGACGACCTGCTCAAGCTGCGCAACCAGCGCGGGGTTCGATTTGCTGAGCGGCTCGAATTTATTGAAGAGCGGATCGATGATGTAGGGGCTGGCAAACACGGCCAGAAGAACGAAGGCCATGGTGGGAAACCAGAGCCACAGCCACCAGCGGCGCGGAAACTTGCGAATCAGGAAGAAGAGCAGCATCACGCCCAGTCCACCGAAGACGAAGGAGAGCCCGAAGGCTTTACCCTGATCGCCAAGCCAGCTGCCCCAGTGCTGCACGCTCAATCCGTAGCCCCTGCGAATGTGCTGCTCATACAAATCCAGCGGAAGACTCAGCAGTGTCGTAAGCAGCATGAACTCGAAAAAGAAGGTGAATCCCTGCGCCCACCGATTCTTGGATAGATTGACGGCGACGTTGCGCATACGGGCCGCGATGCCGAGCTGGAGGATGAGAACGAGCACAATGATGCCCCAAAGCGTGCCGCCGAACCCCAATATGGTCCCGATGCGAGAAAGCGCCTCGGCCTTGGCGAGTTTGTCAGGCGGCAGCGTGTACGCAGAGTGATCGTTTTGAGCAGCGGAAATCGCTGCAGCCTCGGTGGGGGTGGTCGCAGCGCGGGCAGCGACCGAAACGAGAGGCAAAAAACCAAAAATCAGCAATAAGACGGCGCGAAGTCGCATCAGATTCCTTTGTCTTGCGCGATTGGGAATTGCGTCCCAGTGTGCCTGAATCAAGGGCGCCGATGCAATCGGATTGTAGATGGCAGCTTCTTTGGAATCTTGGGGATCAAACTCACCTGAAACCGCTCCGGTCTGTCTCCTGCTACTATGATCACGCGATGCTGAGCTGTCCCCCGCTCAAGGGCTTTAAGACGACTATCGTAGCCGCGCTGCTATTCACCCTGCTGCCCGCCGCGCTCGCCCAAGACTCTTTCACGCAGGATGCACAGCATTTCGACTACGACGCAAATGCTGCGCTGGATGTGAAAGAACTCTCCGTACAGAACCGCAACGGCGTAAGCATTCACGATCTCACCTACGCCAGTCCAAAAGGCGGAACGGTGCCCGCTTACCTCGTCGTGCCTAAGGGCGACGGCAAATTCGCCGCCATCATCTGGGGCCACTGGATGATGCCTCATTCCCCGACTGCGAATCGGCAGGAATTTCTGGAAGAAGCCATAGCACTCGCTCCAACTGGAGTTGTGTCTCTGTTGATCGACACTCCCCAGGTGCGTGAGGGGTTCAAGCAAAGTCCATATCCTTCCATACTTGCGCAACAAGTCGTCGATCTGCGCCGCGGCGTGGACCTGCTTCTGTCTCGCCCCGATGTCGATCCGAAACGAATTGCTTATGTCGGCCACAGCTTCGATTCAGGTGCCGGCGCCATTCTGGACGCGGTGGACAAGCGTTTTGCAGCCTTTGTTTTCATGAGCGGCCCACAATCGGACCGGGAACTGATTCTCTCGTCTGACTCGCCCCGTATGATTGCACTGCGCAAATCCCAGCCTGCCGACAAGATCGAGCAAATGCTGCAAGCCTCAGCATGGGCCGATTCCGCTGCCTATGCCAAGCATCTTGGGCCTGCACCTGCGTTATTCCAATATGGTTTGCACGACGAGGAGTGGGTTCCCCTTCAGGACGCGAAAGACTACTTCGCCATGAGCTCCGGTCCGAAAGAAGTCAAGTATTATGACTCCGATCATGCTCTCAACGCGGAGGCGCGCCGCGACCGGGTCACATTTCTGCGCGAGCATCTTGCGTTACGCGCGTTGCCCCCTGGAATGTTGGAGAGCCTTCCGCTAACGAAGTAGGCGCGAGCGCAAGATCATGCCTTGAGGAATCCTCGCTCCCCCGACATGACAAGCCACGGCGCGCTGCTTACAATCGTCTTTCAGCCTTCATTTCCAAGGAGTACGGTTTTGAGCAGCAAGAAACAGGTGCGGCGCGCCCTTCTGAGCGTCACCGATAAGAGCGGTCTGGTTGAATTTGCCACAGAGTTAACGAAGCATGGCGTCGAGCTTGTCTCTACCGGAGGCACGGCGAAAGCTCTGCGCGAAGCCAGGCTTGCCGTGCGCGATATCTCCGAGCTGACCGGCTTTCCCGAGATGCTCGATGGCCGCGTGAAGACGCTCCATCCCAAGGTGCATGGCGGCATCTTGCACATCCGCGAAAACGCGCAGCACGTGGCCGCAGTGAAAGAGCACGGCATCGAGCCAATCGACATGGTCGTGGTCAATCTTTACGCCTTCGAGAAGACGGCTGCACGTCCCGGCGCGAAGTTTGCCGAGGTCATCGAGAACATCGATATTGGCGGCCCTTCGATGGTGCGCTCAGCAGCCAAAAATTTTGAAGACGTGGCCATCGTCACGTCGCCCGCCGATTACCCTGCTCTCGCAGAAGAGCTGTCGGCGAATCAAAGCACGTTGAGCCGCGACACCCGTTGGAAACTGGCGAAGAAGGCTTTTGCTGTCACCGCCGCCTATGACACAGCCATCGCGAATACACTCGAACAGATCTGGTCGCCCGAGCCTGCCGAGGCCACGGTACAGTTCGCGGATCCCGCAACAGCCGCGTTTCCCGATGCTCTACGCATCAACTATCCGCTGGCCATGAGCCTGCGCTATGGCGAGAATCCGCATCAGAAAGCGGCTCTTTACGCGGATGGCTCCGGCAAAGGCATTGCAGGCGCAAAGCAGCTGCAGGGCAAAGAGCTGAGCTACAACAACCTCGTTGATCTGGACGCCTGCTGGGATCTGGCGCAGGAATTCGACGATCCTGGCGTGGCCATCATCAAGCACACCAACCCCTGCGGCGCAGCGACCGGCGCGACAATTCTTGAGGCCTACCAGAAAGCCCTGGCCGCCGACCCCATTTCAGCCTTCGGCGGCGTCATCGGCATCAATCGCGAAGTAGACGAGGCGGCAGCCGAAGAGATCGCCAAGCTCTTTGTGGAGGCGATTGCCGCTCCGTCCTTTACCGACGGCGCGAAGGCACGCTTTGCAGCGAAGAAGAATTTGCGACTGGTCGAGGTGAAGACGGCACAAACCATGCGCGTGGCCAAGCAGGTTTCAGGCGGCATGCTCTTGCAGGATGCGGACCATGGCCATGTCACTGCTTCTGAGCTAAAGACTGTCACCGAGCGCCAACCTACGGAAGATGAGCTGGCGGCGCTGCTCTTTGCCTGGCGCGTCTCAAAGCATGTGAAATCGAATGCGATCGTCTATGCCCGGAACGGACAGACCATCGGCGTGGGCGCAGGGCAGATGAGCCGCGTGGATGCGGCCAAATTCGGCGCTATGAAAGCGGTTTTGCCGCTCGATGGCTGCGTGGCTGCTTCTGACGCTTTCTTCCCCTTCCCCGACGGCCTGGAAACGGTCGTCGCTGCCGGAGCTACCGCGGTGATCCAGCCCGGCGGATCTGTGAATGACGACAAAGTGATTGCCGCCGCGAACCGGTTGGGTATCGCTATGGTTTTCACAGGGATGCGGCACTTCAGGCACTGAAACACGGCACACGGCACACGGCACACGGCACAGAAAAGGCTAGCTTTCTCTTTTACTTTCCCGCTGCTCTTTCTTTCGTGGGATTGCTGTGGCCCTATGGCCAAAACCTGAAACCTGAGCCCCGACGACTGTGCCCTGAGCCCTAAGCCCTGCGCCCTGTCCCATTGAATCCCCTTCCGGTTTACAATCGTCTTAGTAGTTACGAGACGCTGTTCCCCGCCATTGAGGGCAGCATCCAAATATTAGGCCGATGTTGCATGAAGCGCGGCTGCCCAATGCTCCAAAGCCACTGGCAGGGGTTTTTTCCTTGAAGACAAATCGCAAGGTTCTTTTCGCACACGGCAATCGTCTCCTCACCATTGCTACCCTGGCTCTGGCGGCAAGCTGCTCGCAACACTCTTTCGCGCAGAACAACACTCCGCAACCTGCCGCACCGGCTGCTTCGCCAAGCGACGCCTCTGCAACAACATCCGCATCGCAGCAAGCCAATCGCGCATCGGCTTATTATCACTACGCGCTGGCGCACAGTTATGAGGAGATGGCCACAACCTACGGCCGTCCGGAATACGCGACGCGTGCGATTGAGGAATACAAACTCGCGCTGAATGCCGATCCCGAATCGTCTTATCTCAACTCGCACCTGGCGGAGCTTTATTTCCAGACAGGCCGCGTGCGCGATGCTATTTCCGCCGCGCAGGACCAGATCAAGAAGGACCCCAACAACCTCGATGCGCACAAACTGCTGGGCCGGATCTATCTCCGGTCGCTGGGCAACATGCAGAATGGCGAACCGTCTGACCAGATGCTGAAACTGGCCATCGACGAATACGTCAACATTGTGCGCCTGGAACCGGACAGCACAGAAAACCGCCTGCTGCTCGGTCGTCTTTACACGCTGAATCACGATTCCGCCCACGCGGAAGAACAGTTCAAAGCAGCGCAGAAGATCGATCCCGACTCCGAAGATGTTGTGCTCAACATCGCAGGACTTTACAGCGAGCAGGGCGACAACAAGCGCGCCGTACAGGTGCTGACTGCACTGCCCGACGACGATCAGACAGCAAAAACGCTGTACGCCCTTGGCCAGACCTACGACCAGATGAAGGACACCAAGAACGCTTTGGCCGCCTATCAAAAGGCCATGGATCTCGAGCCGGACAATCTCGATGTGGAGCGTGCTCTTGCGCAGGCGCAGCTTACCGATGGGCAGGATGACGCCGCGCTGAAATCCTTCAAAGACGTAGCCGCGGGCGATCCGAGCGATGCCCAGTCGCTGCTGCGCATTGCCGAGATTGAACGCCGTCAGGGCAAATATGACGACGCTCTGGCAACGCTGAAAAAAGCCAAAGACCTTGTCTCAGACTCCCTGGAAATCAACTTCAACGAAGCGCTGACCTACGACGCGCTGGGGCAATACGAGCAGTCAACACAGATTCTGGAGAAGCTGGTCACCGACTCCGAGCATGTAACCGGTCAATACACTGACGGCGAAAAGAACAACCGCGCCATCTTCCTCGATCGGCTGGCGAACGTCTATCGCGAACAGGAAAAGACGGACCAGGCCGTCGCCACCTATCAGAAAATGTCCGACATGGGCGGCGAATATGTGCTGCGCGGCTACCAGAACATCGTAGATGTCTACCGCGATGCGCACCAATACGAGAAGGCCACGCAGGCTTCGCGCGATGCCGTCACCAAACTCGCAAAGGATAAGGACAGCGGGCGCGACGCGAAGCTGATGCTCGCCCTGCAACTCGTGGACACGGGCAAGCCCGATGAAGGCATCGCCTTAGCCAAGGGCATGCTCAACGGTTCTGCCGACGACCGTTCCGTCGATCTGCGGCTGGCAGAAATTTACACGCGCCTTAAAAGGTGGAAGGAAGCCGATGAGGCCATCGACAAAGCGGACGCGCTTTCTACCAAGTCGGATGACAAGGTCTACATCTACTTCCTGCGCGGCACGCTCGAAGAACGCCAGAAGCACTTCGACGAGGCTGAGGTGCAGTTCCGTAAGCTGCTCGATCTCGATCCGAACAACGCGCTCACACTCAACTACCTCGGCTATATGCTGGCCGATCGCGGCGTGCGCCTGAACGAGGCGCTGACCATGATCAAGAAAGCCGTACAGTTCGATCCGCAGAACTACGCCTACCTTGATTCGCTGGGCTGGGCCTACTACAAGATGGGCCAGTACACTCTCGCTGAAGAGAACCTGACGAGAGCCGTGGCGCGCAACAGCACCGATCCCACCGTGCATGACCATCTCGGCGAAGTGTACGAAAAGACGAACCGTCTGAAGCTGGCTGCAGCGCAGTGGGAGCAGTCGCTCAATCAATATGCCCGCACGGTTCAGGCGGATGCCGATCCTGGCGACGTAAGCAAGGTCCAGAAGAAACTCGACAGCGCACGAGTTCGTCTTGCCAAGGAATCGTCCGGCGCACTGGTCGACGGCAACAAACAGCCGTAAACAGCGCCTATGCTACTTCCGACAGGCTGCGCAGTCTCTGACGCCGCAAGCGATCCGCTTGCGGTGCGCGTCTTTCCGGAGCCACCGCATCCCTACCGCTCCCCGTTTCAACGCGATCTCGGCCGCATCATCCACGCGCGCGCCTTTCGCCGTCTTGCAGGCAAAACGCAGGTCTTCACCCATCGTTATTCCGACCATTTCCGCAGCCGGCTGACGCACACCATGGAGGTCGCGCAGATAGCGCGCACCGTGGCCGTCACGCTCGGCCTCAACGAAGACCTCACCGAAGCGCTGGCCCTGGTGCATGACATTGGCCATCCGCCCTTCGGCCATGCGGGTGAGCGCGCATTGGACGACGCATTGCGGCATCACGGCTTGCGCTTCGATCACAATCTGCATGCTCTGCGCATCGTCGAGCACTTCGAGCTGCGCTATGCCGCGTTTCGCGGGCTTAACTTAACGCTGGCTCTGCGCGAAGGCATCATCAAGCACTCGCGCGATTATTCCGCTGCCGAACACCCTGAGTTGAGCGAGTACCTTCTCGACCTGCGGCCGCCGCTCGAGGCGCAGATCATCGATCTCGCCGACGAGATCGCCTATCTTACCGCTGACTTCGATGACGGCATGGAAGCCGAGATCCTCGACCTCGATGAGATTCGCAAACATGTGCGCATCTTCGAGCACTTCTTCGTGCCCATGCAGGCGGAGTATCCTGACGCTCCATCGAAGCTGGTCTTCAACGAAGCGCTGAAGCGTGTGCTCAATGCACTGGTCAATGATCTGATTGCCGAGACAGGCAGACAGGTAAAAGCAGCAGGCGTCACCACTCTTGACGACATTCGCAATGCTCCGCATCGTCTTGCCGCTTTTTCGCCGGAGATGGAAGAGCTGCGTCTCGAAGCCAAGCGCTATCTCTACGCCAATCTTTACAACTGCGAAGAGCTTGCCCGTGATCACGAGGCAGCTGCACGCGTGATTGCAGAGCTGTTTCGAGCGTGGACGGTTGATCCATCGCTGTTGCCGTCGAGCTACGCATCGCGTGTGCAGGAGGAAGGCGCGCCGCGCGTCGCCGCCGACTACATCGCAGGCATGACGGACAACTTCATCATGACGCAGTACGAGGAATTTCAAAACAAGCTCTGAAACAGCACGCGGCAGCATGATTTCCGCTTGCTTACGTTTGTGTGTGAGGCGTATGGTACAACCCGTCCCAGGAATGGAAGCGTAAATCCTACGAAGCGCTGTTGCTGTTGCCACTGTGAGGCTGATTTCTCCCTCACGCTCGGCATTCTTGGTCCTGAAACTCAATTTGTAAGGACTGGAGCAACACCCATGAAAAAACTTGTAGGACTCTCTTTAGGGTCATATCTTCTCCTATGCAGCCTGGCCGCAGCATCTGCGCAACAAAATCCAGAGCAAAGGAAGCCTCCGAAAGTTCTGGTTGTCATGCGCGAGTTCGTCAAACCTGGCAAATCCGGCAGCCTGCATGAAAAAAGCGAAAGCGCGTTTGTACAGGCGATGACCGCCGTCAAATGGCCAACGCATTACTTCGCGGCGGACTCGCTCTCCGGCCAGTCGCGATCCCTGTTCTTCGTCGGCTACGATTCCCTCGAAGCATGGGAGAAGGACAATCTGGCGACACAGGCCAACTCTACCCTCGCCTCTGCCCTGGACAACGCTGCCATTGCGGACGGCGATCTGCTGACCGAATATGATACGAACGTCGCCGTCTATCGAGACGACCTCAGTTTTGGGGCCGCGGTAAATATCGCGCAGATGCGCTACTTTGAGATCTCCCGCTTCGTCGTCCGTCCCGGTCATGAGAAGGAGTGGGAGGCCTTGGTCAAGGAGTACATCAGCGGCTACTCAAAGGCCGTTCCCGATGCGCACTGGGCCATTTTTGAGAGCGTGTACGGTCAGGATAACGGCGGCGTCTTCCTCCTCTTCAACCCCATGAAATCTTTGGCCGAAGCTGATCGCTCCTTCGCTGACTCAAAGAAATTTGCCACTGCCATGGGAGAAAGCGAGATGAAGAAGGTGGCAGATATGTCGGCGTCCTGCATCGAGTCGACCCAAACGAACCTGTTCATCTTCAATCCGAAGATGAGCTATCCGGACGACGCGTGGGTTAAATCTGACCCTGCTTTCTGGGCCCCAAAATGACGGCCCCATCCGAAGCAGAGATGCGGTAAAGAAAGGAACATGAATCATGCTGGCGTTGGGCCCAGATGAAACTTTCGGACACCCAACGCCAGGCATGTGTTGCTGCATCGGTCAAAGTAGCAAGCGGACTAGCCGCCTTCCACATCATCCTTCTTTGATCCGACATAGCAGATGGCAGATTACCGGTGGCCACCACCACCGCCGCCACCACTGAATCCGCCGCCGTGAAATCCACCGCCGCCGAATCCACCGCCACCACCGTGGCTGAACCCGCCCGCTGTATGTCCGCTCAACGCTGCAGAGTGACTGTATCCACCCGCGTATCCACCACGACCATAGAATCCGCCACGGCCAAAACGCCCGCTTCCGTAGATAAAGCCACCGCCATAGAGGTAATACGGGGAGTAGAAGCCAAAGCCGAACGGGCTCCACAAGAAGCCGTCGCCTGGAAGCCAGGTGTAACCGTAAAGGCCCGCATCCCAGAACCAGCCAGGATAAAAACCCGGAGCGCCGGCATAGCTCGACGCAAGGTCAAGATTGGCCTCACCTAAATACTGCGAACGGAGACTGCTCCAGTTATAGAGATCGTCGTTCTCGGCGGCATTCTTGTCGAAACCCTGGGGCTTGGCAGCATCGCCGGTCAGGACAAGTTGATGTCCGCCTTTGACCACAACGGCCTTTTCATTGCTCGAAGGATTATTGTTTGGAGGATTATTGTCCGGACGATTGTTGTCAGAAAACACGGCTGCTTTACCGTCGAAAACGCGCATCGTGTTGGCATCGGCGTCGAAGTTGTACAGACCTGCCTTCAGCAGCAACGTTTGATCGCCGTTTTGTGTGATCACTAGATGGTTCTGTTTGTAAAGCTGATCTACCTCGACAGAAGCTCTTCCATGGTCGAGTTCAACCTCGGTGTTGGTCAGGTTGGGGGAGATCATTTTAAGCGCGCTGTTGTCGTCGAGACGGACATAGACACCGGGAGTGAGCAGAATCTCCACTTTACCTTCCGCTGTCGTCAGAGTTTGACCTGGATTTAATTCGGCAGTGCCCACAGAGCGGGCGGAAAGTGGTTGGCCGCCGATCGAGGCACTGCCTTCCACGTAATTGAGAGTCCCTGGGCGGGCTGGGTTTGTGCTTTGCCCGAAAGCTGACACAGACAGAGTCGCCAGGGCTAGCAAGAAAAGAATTCGTTGCCTTGGCATTTTTGGAACCTCTGTTGTTTTAGATGTGTCGTAATTCAAAACGACACAAGCGCCAGCCGCTTCTGCAGCCATCGGCGAGCGAAACTCCTTGACGTCATCAACATCGGCACACCATGAGATTCAAGGGAAAGATCTGCCTCAGCGCTCTACTGCACCTTCCCATGCGGACGCAGACGCCGCAGTTCCTGCGCGCATGCCAATGCATTCAACGCAGTCAACTTGAGATTGTCTACCGCAGCCCATACCCAGAAGCGCCGTGTCGCGAGCTCACTGCCGTCTGCTGTGCGCACGCGCACCAGAATGTCATCCTGCCCCGCGGAGCTGAGATTGCTCGGCGGATCGGAATCGCCCAGCACCACATCAACATGCTCACCGTTCAAAGCCGCTTCCAGATGCTCCATGCTCACTTGCTCGTCGAGTTCGAGCGCCAGCGAAATTCCGTAGCCGTGAAAGACCGGCGCATGCAGCAGCTGAATCGCAACCTCCGGCAAACGTCCGGCGGAGAGCTCTGCGTAGTGACGGCGAATGCGCGCCTCGCTTGCGCCCAGATGCACCTTGGCCGACTCACCCAGCGAAGGCAGCAGATTAAAGGCGATCTGCGCGTCGTACATCTCTTTTGGCAATGACTGGAAACTTAACAGGCTCACCGTCTGCTGATGCAGCTCGTCCATCGAAGCGCGCCCATATTCTGAGGCCGGTTCGAGCACCGTCGCCGAAGCGGAGCGCACGCCAGCCACTTCCTGCGCTCGCAGCAGCAGCAGCGCTAGCGCTAACGCAGCCGGATGCGCAGGCACCACCGCGGGCGTCTGCAGATCAGGAACAGCCTGCGGCGAGTTGTTTACTTCTTCGCGTGTCTCATCCTGCGCCCAGGGAGCGCGCACCAGCACCTTCGGCTCGCTTTCAAGCGCATAGCTCAGGTCGACGATGCTAGCTCCGGCCTTCTGCGCCGTATGCCAATGCTTGCGCGTCACCTCTTCACTGCCCGCAAAGAAGACAAAATCGACGCCGACAAAAGAACTCGGCTCGATCCGCTGAATGAACGTCACTTCGTCACCAACGGATTCGAGCTGGCCCAGTGCAATGTCGTCGTCCATCAACAAAAAATCAGCGGAGCCGAAGGTCGATTCGCTCAGAGCGTCGTTCAGTTCCTTGCCGCGCAGAGAGGCGGCGCCTACGATTGCGATCTTGTATGTATCTGGCATCAGATTGTCGGACCTGTTGAAGATAGGGGAAGTCTTCGGGCACGCCGCCACGAATATGCCACTCGCGCCAGAATACCGGAGAACATGTACATCAGTGCCATAAGAATCAGCACATATTGCGAAAAGAAAACCAGCGCGTAAAGCACCAGCCCGATCAGCACCATCCACTGGAACGGATGACGATAGGTGAGATTGATCTCCTTGCCGCTCCAGAACCGCCAGGTGCTGACCATAAGGAAACCAATCAGCCCTACAAGCGCCATCCAGATGATGGAAACCCAGCTGATCGAAATAGGAATGCCGCGAAAAAAATGAATGACTGCAGCGATCACGCCTGCTGCCGCCGGAATCGGCATACCCACAAAATATTTTCTACCAGGACGGCCCGGATTCTTTGGTACCGGATCGGTGCTGATATTGAAGCGTGCCAGACGGCTTGCGCCGCACAGCAAAAAAATAAAACAGACAAACGCGCCCAGCTGCACCAGTTGCTGCCGATGCACTGGATTCGCCATGGCCGGCAGCATACGAAAGCCCCAGGTAAAGGCTAGGATGCTCGGTGCCACGCCGAAGGTAATCACATCGGCCAACGAATCCAATTCTTTTCCGAACTCGCTGGTCGTATTCGTCATGCGGGCAATACGGCCATCGAGCGCGTCAAATGGAATGGCAAAACCAATCGCCAGCGCCGCCCAGTCAAAATGGTGCGGCTCCTGTGCCGATCCCTGCAGGCTCTGCGTAATAGCAAAGTAGCCCGCTGCAATATTGCCTGCCGTAAACAGCGACGGCAGGATGTACATTCCACGCCGACGCCCAGTACGCTGCCTTTTGGCCTGGGCCGTCAAACCAGCGACTCCACTTCCAACTCAGCCAGCATCGGCTCCCCGGCAAAGTCGGGAATATGCGCGAGCACCGTCGCTCCGCCCTGTACGTGGTCGCCTATCTTCACGCGAATCTCGGCGTAGGCGGGCATCAGCACGTCTACGCGCGAGCCGAATTTGATCATGCCAATACGCTCCCCGCGCTCCAGCCGGTCGCCCGCCTTACGCTGGAAGACGATGCGCCGCGCCAGCAGACCAGCAATCTGCTTGAACGCGACCTCGTATCCGTCGTCGCTTTCGACCACCGCCAGGTTCTGCTCATTCTTTTCAGCCGATTCCGGATTCATTGCATTTAGATACTGCCCCTTCTGGTAGCGGACCTCGCGCAGCGTGCCGGTAATCGGCGAACGGTTCACGTGCACGTTAAAGACGTTGAGGAAGATGCTCAGGCGCACCCTCTCGCCCGTCGGCGTCATCACGTGCTCAATCGCCGTCAATTTGCCGTCTGCCGGCGAGACGATCAGGCCCTCGCCTTGCGGAATCGCGCGTCTGGGATCGCGAAAAAACCAAAGAAAAAAGACAGCAAGCAGGACAGGAATGATGCTCCAAACCCATCCCCCGGTGAACAGATGCACAACCACCGCAACTGCAAGCAAAGCGAATCCGTAGAGATAACCGTCACGAACCATGAGAGACAATTCTCTCATTATAGGTTTTTCACTGCTAACTTGTTGAGATATCGTTCACGCACCGTCGGTACCCTGTGCGGCAGAAGATGGCCAAACCTCACCCTCTGCCGCACGGCCGGCAGTTATGTACGCGGGATGAATGATCAGGCCACGGGATGTAAGACGCCGTTACGCAGCGCCGCCATCTGGTCCTTGACGGATAATTTAAGCTTTTTCAATCGGACTTCTTCGATTTCTTCCTCGGCTGACAGGTAGGGTTTTTGGAGCAGGCTTTCCAGTTTCTCCGAATAGTGTCGATGCTGCTCTTCCAGGTGACGGATGACCTCACTATTCGGTGAACCGAACGTTTCCATATCCATAGAACACACCTCCTACTTCTTTAAGACGATCAAACTAGCACTCAGGAGGCCCACTGGCAATGCGTTTTTCAGGCAAGTTTTCCACCGGACAAAAGAGAAGCACCCATGAGTACCGCATCCTCGTCCGGCGAGTGATAGTAGCCCGTCCGCAAGCCCTCTCGGCATAGGCCGGCCCGCTCATAAAGCCTGACGGCTCTTGCGTTTGAGGCGCGGACCTCGAGCTCCATACGATCAGCTCCGTTGGCTCGCGCCCAGTCCGTTACGGCAGTAACGAGCGCCGCTCCCATGCCCTGACCTCGTGCCTCACAATCCACGGCCATCGACTCCAGTTCGCACACGCCGGCAACTAGCTTCCCGACGGAAAATCCGAGGACTTCCCCATCAGCATCGGCCACAAACGCCGCCCGCACGAGGCTTCCAGAATCAGAAGATCCCAGACAGCGCTCATATTCCCGGCGATTCCAATGAGGCGCTTCCGGAGTTTTCTCTTCGAGCACGAGCACTGCATCGATATCCGCAGCCGCCATACGGCGAATCACCCAGCTCATGCGTTCCGTGTATCCGCCAGATTTGCATTTAACTTCGGCTTGGCGAAGAGCTCCGCATCCGACCGGCGCAGGTAGTTGCCATCGAGCGAAACCAGATCGTCGAAATCCTTTGCCAGCCATCGTGGCAGTGCCACTGCAAGCGCGTCGGCCGCAGTCGGCTGGTCCACCATTTGCGCCTCAGGAAATGCAGCCGCAGCCTTCTCTTCGCAGATTGCCAATTCAGAAACCGAGGCAGCAGCTCGCATCTCTTCGACGGTCATCAGAGCTTCATGATGGCCGTCTGCATAGTCTCCGAAATAAAACTCTCCCCGGCCGGCATCGAGCGCCGCGTATGGCGTCTGCGCTTTCTGCGCCAGCACTCTCAGCCGCGATACGGCGATGACAGGAATATTCGTCGCTTCGGCCAATCCCTTTACCGCGCTTACACCCACACGCACCCCGGTAAAGCTCCCCGGGCCATTCACGATGACGATGGCTTCCATCTCTTGCAGGCTGGCATGGTACGTTTCCAGCAATTCACGCAGACGCGGCACCAGCAGCGCGTCATATGTTTTATTCGCAAGTTCGGCCGTCCCGAGAACGGCGATCTGATCGCCCTCACGTTGCGCAAGCGCGATCGTCCCGGTGCTTCCACATGTGTCGATTCCTAGCAACATTTACACATCCGCAATCGGGTCCTGGCAGATTTCGAGCAACACCCCGCCCGCGCTCGCCGGATGCACAAAGAAATACAGATGGCCGCCTGCGCCAATCTGTATCTCATCAGAGATGAGCCGCGCGCCTTTGGCCTTAAGCTCTTCGAGAGTCGCCGAGATGTCATCCACATGCAGCGCCACATGATGCAATCCTTCACCACGCTTCGCCAGAAATTTCCCTACAGGCGAGTCGTCCATCGTCGGCTCCAGCAACTCGATCCGGCTCTCATCAACAGGGATCATCGCCACGCGCACCTTCTCGTGCTCGATAGTCTCTTCCTGCACAACGCGCAGACCAAGCGATTCGTAAAATCCCCGCGCCGCCGCAATGCTCTTTACCGCGATTCCGAGATGATCAATCTTCGTCATAAAATTCTGCCCTTACTTATATCTTGTCATCTTGACCATTTCACCGGTCACCCTGACCGAACACTCGCCGTCTTGTCATCAGCGAACTTTCTCCGTCTTGTCAGCCTAATCTTTTCACTTGTCATCCTGAGCGAAGCGAAGGATCTGCTTTTCCCGTCCTTAACAGCGCCTGCACCTCAGGATTTGAACACACGCGCCACCAATTCAGGCACCAGCCTATAAGGATTTTCCTCCTTGCCGGCTACGCGCGCCGCATGCGCTTCCAGTTCCGCGTCGCTCAATCCATGCTCGCGCACCTGGCTCATCAGCGCATGCCGCATCATCTCTGTGATGCGCTCGCGCCAGTACACTTTGCGTCGCGCCTCTAGCCGCCCATCCACATCGAGCCATTGTTTCATCTGCTCGATGGTTTCCGTCAGCCTGTCGATTCCCTCGCCTGTCGAAGCAATCGTCTTAACTACGGGTGGCACCCAGCTGCCGTGACTGGTTGCAAGCGACTGCATAGCGCGCACTTCCTTCTCGACGCGGTCCGCGCCCTCGCGATCTGCCTTGTTCACAACAAACAGATCGGCGATTTCCATGATGCCCGCCTTGAGGCTCTGCACATCATCGCCCATCCCCGGCACCAGCACAACAATCGTCACATCGGAAAGCCGCACAATATCGATCTCGTCCTGCCCCACGCCAACGGTCTCTATCAAAATCACATCCTTGCCGCTGGCTTCGATCACAGACGCTACATCAGCCGTCGTGCGAGCCAGACCGCCCAATGACCCGCGCGTGGCCATGCTGCGCACATAAAATCCCGGATCGCTCAGATTCTCCTGCATGCGAATGCGGTCGCCGAGAATCGCGCCACCAGTGAAAGGACTGGTGGGGTCGACAGCAATCACGCCGACACTCACATCCTTCGCCCGATAGTGCCGCGCAAGCTTATCGACAATCGTGCTCTTACCCGCACCAGGCGAGCCTGTCACGCCGATGCGCAGCGCCCGCCCGGTATGAGGAAAGCAAGCCGCCAAAACATCGGCGGCAAGCGGTGCGTCGTTTTCGACAAGAGAAATCGCCCGAGCCAGAGCCCGCACATCGCCGGAACGCACGCGGTCGATCAGCTGCATCACCTCCGGTGCCGCTGTCTGCTCTACTGCCATTTGTGAACAGTAACTCCGCCGCTGATGCGGCCCTGCAGCACATCATCGAAAAACATGTAAGGATGCGCAGGCTCAAGCGCACTCACTTCGTCGAGCCTGCGACGCAGTTCCGCAGGAATCGTAAACTCGAGCGACGCCAGGTTGTCTTCGAGCTGCGACTTGCGCGTCGCGCCGATCAGTGTGCACGTGATGCCGGGCTGCGTGGCCGCCCAGTTCAATGCCACTTGCGCCAGCGAACGACCCAGTTCGTTCGCGACCGACTCCAGCACACTGAGAATCTTCCAGTTGCGCTCCGTGAACTTATCGAAGACGGGATTATTCGCGTTTTTCAAAATCTCCAGCCGCCCTTTTCCATCCTCCGTGCTCCGGTCCCGCTTATATTTGCCCGCAAGAAAACCGCTCGCCAATGGGCTCCACGGGCAGACGCCCAGTCCCAATTCACGGGCCACCGGAATATGCTCGCGCTCAATCGTTCGCTCCACCAGCGAATACTCCAGTTGCAGGGCAATCGGCTTGGGCAGGCTATGGCACTCGGCCAGGGTAGCGGCACGCGCCACGTACCATGCCGGAACATCAGAAAAAGCATAGTAGCGAATCTTTCCCGCGCGAACCAGGTCGCTCAATGTCTCGACCACTTCTTCAACCGGCGTAACCCTGTCCCAGGCATGCAGCCAGTAAAGATCGACGTAATTCATGCCAAGCCGCTTCAGTGAACCCTCAAGCGCGCGATAGATATTCTTGCGCCCATTGCCGCCCGTATTTGGATTTCCCTCTTCCGCATTGAAGGTAAATTTCGTAGCAATGACCAGCTGGTCGCGCAGCTTGCTCTCCGCAACAAATCGGCCAAGCAGCTCTTCGCTTTTCCCCACAGCGTAGCCGTCTGCAGTATCGAGAAAATTCCCGCCTACTTCGAGATAGCGGTCGTAGATTGCCCTCGATTCCTTGTCTTCCGAACCCCATCGATCATTGCCGAAGGTCATCGTTCCCAAACAAATCGGACTCACTCGCAGACCGGAACGCCCCAGCGTAATGTACTCGTTCATCAACATGCTCACCATCCCTACACAACATCCTATCCGCGATCGTGCGTCCAGCAAACGAATGGCTTCTGCTATGACCAGCAGAAGCCATGTAAGACCATGCCGCGAAGATCAACCGCGCGATGGCATGACTTTCAGAATCTCGCGTGCGATCACCATGCGCTGAATTTCGCTGGTGCCCTCGCCGATGGTGCAGAGTTTTACGTCACGGTAAAACTTTTCTGCCGGATAATCCTTGATAAAGCCGTAGCCACCATGTAGCTGCACAGCTTCATCGCAGATGCGCACCGCGACTTCGCTCGCGTACAGCTTCGCCATCGACGATTCGCGCGTCACGCGCTGCCCTGAATCCTTTAATACCGCCGCGCGCAGCGTCAGCAGCCGCGCAGCATCCAACTCCGTTGCCATATCGGCGAGCTTCCACTGCACGCCCTGGAATTCCGCGATAGCCTTGCCGAACTGTCTGCGCTCTTTCACATAGTGCAGGCTCGCCTCCAGCGCGCCGCGCGCGATGCCGAGCGACAGAGCTGCAATCGAGATGCGTCCTCCATCGAGCACGCGCATCGAATCGACAAAACCCTCGCCCAGGTTGCCCAGCAGGTTCTCAACTGGAATTTCGCAGTCCTCAAAGATCAGCTCCGAGGTATCGCTTGCGCGCAAACCGAGCTTGTTCTCTTTTTTGCCGGGACGAAAACCCGGCGTGCCCTTCTCGACCACAAAGGCCGACAATCCGTGCGTGCCTTGCGTCTTGTCCGTCACTGCAATCACCACGGCAACATCGGCATAGTGCCCGTTGGTGATGAAGGTCTTGTTCCCGTTGAGCACCCACGTATCGCCCTTGCGAACCGCCGTTGTCTTCGCGCCCGCTGCATCCGACCCGGAGTTCGGCTCGGTCAATCCCCACGCGCCCAGCCATTCTCCACTCGCGAGCTTGGGAATATATTTGCGCCGCTGCTCTTCATTCCCGGCCAGAAAGATGTGGTTCGAACACAGCGAATTGTGCGCGGCCACGATGATGCCGATAGAACCATCGACAGCGGAAAGCTCTTCAATCGCCGTCATGTAATCGACATAGCCCAGCCCCGCGCCGCCATATTCCACGGGGAAGATAATGCCCATCAACCCCATCTGCCCCATCTGCTTGACCACATCGGCAGGAAATTCGCTGGCCTCGTCCCACCGCATGACGTTGGGCAGAACCTCGCGCTGCGCAAAGTCGCGAATCTCTCTGCGCAGATGCTCCTGCTCGTCGGTAAGCTTGAAAGGATAAGTAGATACGTCCTGCACTGCTGCTTCAGAACTCTGCTGAACACTCATAGATAACTCCGATACGAAAGATGAACCGAGCGAAAACCTGTGATCGTAGCATCTCCGATAGAGGTTTGTCGCTTCTTCTCTTGCCGGGACGAAAATTCAGGTAGCCAGATTGGTTCGGCTGCACATCCATTTCATCCGTAATCACTGTCTCCACATCGAATAGAGCCAGAGGAACGCGATGACCGCAGTGGAAGCAATCGCAGCAAGTGCCTGCCTGGCAGGCGTTCTCGACATATCGGCAACCGGTGCCATCATGACTGCGCAGGGGACGCCGTTTGAAAGGCTCCTGCAGTTCGTCGCGAGCGGCGCGCTCGGCGCTTCGTCCTTCCAAGGAGGAAAGAAAACCGCCGGCATCGGCCTGTTCTTTCATTTCCTGATTGCCGGCATTGCGGCCACCATCTATTACGCAATCAGCCGCATTTTACCCGTCAGCATGGCTCGGCCGGTGCTTTTTGGAGTGCTCTACGGCATAACGGTGCATCTGATCATGAGCTGCGTCGTCGTTCCTTTGTCGCGAGCGCCAAAACGCGAATTCTCCCTCAAAGCCTTCCTGACCCAGCTTGTAATCCATACTCTCTGCGTCGGCTTACCCATTGCGCTCACGCAGAGTTACCTCACACGGTAGACTTCACAGCCCGCTCCCTGGGCAAAGGAACCCGCACAGAAGCCATACCTGCCGCAGCAGCCCCCTGAATCCCTAACTCAGCATCTTCAAACACAAGACAATCCTGTGGCGCCACGCCCAGCCTTTCCGCAGCCAGCAAAAAAATCTCCGGATCGGGTTTCCCTTTTTTGTAGTCGCCGGCGCAAACCATCGTCTCGAATCGATCGAGCAAATGCAGAGCCGTCAATGAAGCCGTCACCGACTCCCGCGTACTGCCTGAAACTACGGCAAACGGAATCCGGCCATATTGATCCTCGATGTGCTCCAGCACCTCGGGCACGGCCGTCAACTGTGGCAAAAGCTCATAGTAGAGGCTCTCTTTCCTGTGCTCCACCTCAGCCACCGGCATGTTCAAGCCGCGCAACTCGTTCAGAGTCGAAATGATCTTCGCCACCGACAATCCGCCCCAGGCATAGAAAAGGTCTTCATCGAATTCGCAATTCCATTCGCCGAGCGCCTTCTTCCACGCAATGTAGTGGAGCGGCATCGAGTCGGCAATCGTGCCGTCGCAATCGAACAGGTAGGCTTTGAATGACCCTTCGGGCAATTTCAATTTCATCTGGCAGTTGAATTTCCTTTTTCCTATTTTATGGCCTAAAGCAACACAAGCTGCCCAGAGCAGGCAGCTTGTGTCGTTCTCGATTTGCTTCTGCTTCTCAGCGTTTGGCAATCTTGCCGCGAATGACCGTGATCGACGCAGCCGGAAGATCGAACTGCGTATCGGCATTCACAGGCTGGTCCGATTCAACAATAGGGCCATCGGGATCCGCTTTTCCCGGTGCAAAGATGGCTGCAGGCGTGTCATCCTTCTCGGGCCGATGCGCGGTGAAGTCCTTGGTGCGCGGATGCCAGTCGTACTGATCGCGCCCGAAGTGAGCCACATGCACCGTACCAGTGAAATGTCCTTCCGCCTTCGACGCGCCTTCATCAAATGCAACCTGAACAGCATGGTGATTGAACTGGTCGCGGTTCACGATCATCAGCGACCATTCG
>Ga0206863_1010_pt1 | contig 88508 bp, 84 predicted proteins | sample Alteio_BWOrgCont_41_FD_152634 | JGI IMG/M metagenome (GOLD analysis project Ga0206863, IMG submission 152634) | Enriched cells from forest soil in Barre Woods Harvard Forest LTER site, Petersham, Massachusetts, United States -... | ecosystem: Environmental > Terrestrial > Soil > Temperate forest >...
TGAGAATGTTCAATATCATGCTTTGATGCATTGGGCTTATCTCCTGCTGTTGGCCAGTAGCTTTCCATCATCTGATAAGTTACCCGTCCATATAATCCCACATCAGCTTGCTTGACTATTTTGCCCACATAATCAAAAAGCTCGTCGTCAATCTTAATCCATTCCAATTCATGAAATACATAAACGGTGGATAAATAAATATGAACATATCCAATTGGACAACTTGGCTAAACTAAAACAAACCTTGGAAGAGGAGGGAACAACAAATGAAAGCAGAATTGCAAGAAAGTAAACCCAGCTATGTTTATGTGACCTACATACGTACAACCCCTGAAAAACTCTGGGAAGCTCTCACTAATGGGGATTTTAGTGAAAAGTATTGGTTTGGTTATCGAATGGAGACTGAGTGGAAGGTTGGCGCAGATTTTCGATTACGTGCGCCAGATGGTAATCTTGATAAAAATTGGGTCGGAAAAGTTCTCGAATATAACCCGTTTAAACGTCTTGCTTACAATACTTTTCTTTGCACAGATAAAACAAGCACAGCCAATAAACGCAATGGCCCAACTAAAGTAACATACGAATTAGAAGCTATGGGGCCATTGGTGAGGCTTAGGCTCATTCATGAAAATTTAATTCCAGATGATTTTGAAAGCGACCTAAATACATGGAAGGGAATTAATAATGGATGGCCTGCGGTCATGAGCGGCCTTAAAAGTTTACTTGAGACTGGGCAAGCAATCGTATTTCCATCTAAATAGATAAAATAGAACATATAAATCAGCCAATGTTTTAAAGCATTGGCTTTTTTATTTGTGTTTTTATATGTCTTTATAATTATTTAATGCCAGTGGAAAGCGGTAAACTGGTATGTTAGACTTTAAATAATATTATAGAGTTTTGATATAAAACCATGCAACGACAAACCATATCTTCCTACGAATTGCATTACCATCCGATCCAATGGTGGTCTAAATTTAATTGGCAAGAATTCTTTTGGTACAAAGATTTCTTGTTTCTTCTGATATGGCGTAATATTTCTATCCGGTACCGTCAAACCGTTATAGGGGTGGCTTGGGTTGTCATACAGCCGGTGGTCAATCTTGTTGTTTTTACGCTTGTGTTTAATCACATGGCGGGAATCAAAAGCAGTGATGGTTTGCCGTATCCTATTTTTTTAATGGTAGGGCTTTTATTCTGGCAGTATTTCTCGACAGCGACAACGTTTGCTAGCAGTTGTTTGATTGATAATCCTGAGCTTATTAATAAAGTATATGTGCCTCGTTATATGTTACCGCTGGCAGTCCCTATTTCAGTTGGGGTTGATTTTGGTGTGGGGGTTGTTTTGCTTCTGGTCATGCTTTTATGTTGGGGAGTGGGGTTTTCGTTGCTTAGTTTTCTCATTTTACCGGTATTGTTTTTTGAGGCCATGTTGATGGTGTACGGAGTAGGGCTTATTCTTTCATCAATCAATGCTCAATTCAGAGATATCCGTTTTGTTGTGCCATTCTTTTTACAAATTTTGTTTTATCTTACACCTATATTTTATCCCATTGAAATCTTGAATAATCATCCTTTGCTAAAGCAAGTATTAATTATTTTTAATCCTTTAACAGGGATGGTTACTTTAGCGCGTTCTTGCATTGCAGGTGAGGGCATCGATGCAGGATTATTGTTGATAACGATGAGCGCGTCCATCGTGATATTTCTTTTAGGGTGGTTTTTCTTTAGAAGACGTGAAATGATTCTTGCTGATATTATTTAAGGATGTCATGAGTATTCCCATTATTCAGGTTTCACATGTGAGTAAAAAGTTTTATTTAGGGCCCGCAGGGTTAACATTACGGGAATATTTTACATCGATGATGCCCTTTGTTTCGGCAAAAGAAAGAATTGAACGAAAGCATATTTGGGCGCTTAATGATATTTCTTTTGATGTGGCACAAGGTGAATGTGTGGGGATTGTGGGAAATAATGGGGCAGGTAAAAGTACTTTATTACGTGTTCTTTCCGGGATTACGCCTCCAACACAAGGAGATGTTTTTATCCGGGGACGGATAACAAGTTTGCTCGAAGTGGGAATTGGTTTTTCACATGAATTAACCGGACGTGAGAATATTTTTTTGCGTGGCACCATTTTAGGTTCTTCGGTCGAACAAACACGGGATAAGTTTGATGAGATTGTTGAGTTTTCAGGGTTAAAAGAATTCTTAGATACGCCCGTCAAACGTTATTCAAACGGGATGTTTGTGCGTCTTGCTTTTTCTGTTGCAGTACATCTGGCCGCGGAAATACTTCTTGTTGATGAGGTATTGGCGGTGGGTGATGCAGAATTTCAAAAGAAATGTTTGGTAAAAATGCATGAACTCCTTTCGTCAGGACGGACAATCCTTTTTGTAAGTCAGGATATGAGTCTTATTAAAAATATGTGTCAACGGGTGGTGACATTGGATGCTGGGTCTTTGGTAAGAGATGGTGCAGGGGTGCCTTTAAATGACGAGAGGACATAGGTTAATTGTTACTCTATGAGTGAAGAGCCTTTAGTAAGTGTCATTATTCCGGTTTATAATCGTTTAATTTATTTACATCAGGCGATAGAAAGTGTTCTTAATCAGTCGTATCCTCACCTAGAAATTATTATCGTTGATGACGGTTCCACCGTAGATGTTAAAGAATTCATTGATCGACAATTCTCTTCCCCTAAAATAAAATCTTTTAAAAAAGAGCATAGCGGTTTATCTCAAACCCTTAATTTTGGCATTAAACGAGCACAGGGTTCTTATTTGGCTTTTCTTGATGATGACGATATATGGCATCCGGAAATGATTCAAACCTGTGTACAGCAATTGTTATCTCAGAAGGGAGACATGGCGGTTGTTGGCTTTTCCTATTTTAAAGAAAGTCCTAATCCCAACGGGAATTCTTTTCGGGGTATCAAAAATATTAAAGGCATACTTAATACGATGACATGGAAGAATATTATTCCTGTTAATACGGTTGTTATTAAGAAAAATTTGGTTGAGAGGGTTGATGGTTTTAATCCTGTTATGTCAGCCTGCATGGATTGGGACTTGTGGCTTCGCATTTTGGCTCAAGATGTGAAATTAACCGTTATTAATAAGAACCTATCCTTCATAAGGGTCCATCAAAATAATATGAGTCGCAATGAAATCTTTATGAAGAAAGGGTGCTTGCAAGTTTTAGAGAATGCGAAGGTTTATATGCCCCAAGATATGCAAAAATCAGTCCAACTTGGTCGAAAGATAGCTTTGCGTAAATTCATATTGAGATTTTATCTTGAGGCTGAAAACAACAAGATTCTCGAGGTAATGCTTAATTTAGTGAAATTTATTTTTCGATTAAAGAATATATATGAGTCATAAAAAGAGGTAAACAAAAGATTTTGGGGCAACCTTTATCATGAAAAATAATCAACCTAAAATTTCTGTATTAATGCCGGTTTTTAATGGTGAGTTATATCTTAAAGAAAGCATAGACAGTATTCTTAATCAGACATTTTCTGATTTTGAATTTTTGATTATTAATGATTGTTCCACTGACAATTCTTCCGGCATTATTGCTAGTTATCATGACAAAAGGATTAAATATATCAAGAATGAATCAAATTTAGGAATTGCTGCGAGCTTAAATAAGGGTATAGCCTTGGCCAGCGGAGAATATATCGCCAGGATGGATGGGGATGATATCAGTTGTCCGGATCGTTTGTTAACACAGATTAAATTTATTGAATCCAACATGTCTATTGCTGCTTGTGGTACCTGGGCTGAGACTTTTGGTGCGGTTAGTGAGTTATGTCGAAGTCCTGTAACTCATGAAGAAATACGTTGCCGATTATTGTTTAATTCTGCCTTTATCCATCCGTCCATGCTGTTTAAAAAATCAATTTTTACAGATCAAGAGTTGTTGTATCATGAAATTAAAGCTCTTGAAGATTATGACTTATGGGTAAGGCTCGTTGAGAAAATTAAAATGGCTAATATCCCACGAGTCCTCCTTAAATACCGCACCCATGATCAGTCGGAGAGTAGCCGGTGGCATTCAATCCAAAATCAGAATTTGAACAATTTAAGAAGAAAAAAGTTGGCTGATTTGGGTCTTGCTGTTTCTGATGAAAATCTTGCCCTGCATGCACAAATCGCTGTTTGTCCCAAAGGGTCTTCGGAAGAATTCTTAATAAGGGCTGAAGAGTGGTTAGCTAAGATTTATGAAGTCAATGCCAAATCTGAAATATATGATAAGAATGTCCTGGGTGAAGAATTGGCATCATTTTTATTTGTTTTATGTTTTCAGGCCCGTTTTACAGTAGGCTTAAGAAAGGCGTTTAAAATTTCTAGAAATTCAACATTGTCTCATTTTTTTTGTAGTGTCATCTTAAAGAAAGCTTTTTATAGTTCCAGAAATCTGGCAGGTATTTGATTTTTGGTTGTTAAAAGGATCTTATGATTAAATATTTATCTAGTTGGATTTCTTTTGTTACAGATTTTTTTTGTTTTAGATCAATGGACCAGGATCGTCGCTTTCCGATGGATTTGAGAAGGGTCTGTTTTTTTGGTCGGGATAAGTCCCAACAATCTTCTTTCGATGCTCATTATATTTTTCACACCTCTTGGGCAGCGCGTATTTTAAAACGAACCTTGCCAAAGGAGCACATTGATATCTCTTCATCCTTGTATTTTGTTGGTATCGTTTCTGCTTTTATCCCTGTAAGATTTTATGACTATCGTCCGGTCAGTCTTCCTTTAAGCGGCCTCGTTGTTGGTTCAGCTGATTTGACATCTTTAGAATTTCCTGACAATTCTATTTTCTCTCTTTCGTGCATGCATGTGGTTGAGCATATTGGATTAGGGCGTTATGGTGATCCTATCGATCCCAGTGGAGATTTGAAAGCTATTAATGAATTGAAGCGTGTTTTATCATTGGGAGGGGATTTACTGTTTGTCACTCCTGTAGGATCACCAAGAATCATATTTCATGCGCATCGCATTTATGCCTATTCACAGATTATGAAATATTTTGACGGACTTAAGCTTATGGAATTTATGTTAGTATTGGATGATGGATCTATAGTCCATGATGCTCCAGAAAGCCTTGCCAATGCCCAAGAATATGGTTGCGGCTGTTTTTGGTTTCGAAAGGAATGAGAATGTTATCAGTCGGTTTGGGCAATGAACAAAATAGAATAGATTGGGTGGCAAAAAAATTGAAAGAATTGCCTGCAGGCAGCCGCCTATTGGATGCAGGGGCCGGTGAGCAGCAATATAAAATTTATTGTTCTCATTTAAAATACGTTTCCCAAGATTTTGCAAAATATGAAGGAGTTGGTGATGGGGTGGGGTTACAAACAGGCAAATGGGACAATAATAAATTAGATATTATATCTGACATTACAAATATTCCAGAACCAGATGGGTCTTTTGATGCCATCATGTGCACCGAAGTCTTTGAGCATATACCTGACCCAATTACTGTTATTAAGGAGTTTTCCCGTCTTTTAAAAAAGGGAGGGGTTTTGATAGTTACCGCTCCTTTTTGCAGTTTGACCCATTTTTCGCCTTATCATTTTTATACAGGTTTTAACCGGTATTTTTATCAAACGCTTTTAACCAAATATGGATTTCATCTATTAGAGATCCAATCTAATGGTAATTATTTTGAGTATTTGGCTCAGGAAATCAGACGAGTTATCCCTGTGGCAAAGAAATATTCCAATACAAACATTAGTATAATTGAAAAAATAGTATTAGGCCTGGCTTTAATTGTTCTGCAACGGCTTAGTAAAAAAGATGCTGGTTCAAATGAGCTGCTGTGTTACGGGTATCATGTTTTTGCGACCAAAGAATAAGTATGATTATTGTTAAATTAATTGGCGGGTTAGGGAATCAGATGTTCCAGTATGCGACGGGAAGAAGATTGGCGCATGAGTTGGGAGTTGATTTAAAATTGGATATCTCGGGATTTAATGCGTCTCAGTCCCGAAGGTATGATTTGTCTGTTTTTAATATTCAGGAGGATTTTATTTCCGGGCAAGAACTCGTTACCTTGGTTCCTGCAAAATCCGGAAAGTTTAGAAGGCTTATGAATTGTTTTATTAGAGACTCTATTCTTGTGGAGAAGGGACGTGTTGAAGAATTGGCTTTATGCTTTAATCCCAAGGTTTTGACATTAAGCGACGGGTCTTATTTAGATGGGTATTGGCAATGTGAAAAGTATTTTATTGATATAAAAGAAATCTTGAAGGTTGAATTTCAGATGAAGACTGCCCAGGACGGGAAAAATAAAGAATTGGCTGAAATGATTGCGTCAACAGATTCCGTCAGTATTCACGTCAGGCGGGGTGATTATCTTTCAGCGGCTCATCAAACCCATGGCCTTTGTGATTTGAATTATTATAAAAGTGCCGTACAGCTTTTATTAAAAACTATTGCACGGCCCAGTTTTTTCATTTTTAGCGATGATATAGCCTGGTGCAGGGAACATCTTAATTTACAGCACCCTACGGTATTTGTTGACCATAATGCACCCGATAATGCTTTCGAAGACTTGCGTTTAATGAGCCAGTGCAAACATAATATTATAGCCAATAGCAGTTTTTCCTGGTGGGCGGCATGGCTGAATCAACATAAGGATAAAATCGTTATTGCTCCTTCAACATGGTTTATTTCCAAACAGTTTGATGGCCGCGATATTGTTCCTTCAGCCTGGATAAAAATACCTGATCCGGCAGGGAAGGGTCTGGTGTGAGCTTATGAGTTCTCCTTCGGGAAAAATAGATATTTTACTTTCCACTTATAATGGTGAACGTTATTTAAGGGAACTTTTGGAATCAATCATCAATCAAAGTTTTACGGATTGGCGTTTGCTTATCCGTGATGATGGCTCTCGAGATAAAACACCTGAAATTCTTGATGAGTACCATAGAAGAAATCCCGACAAGATCATATTAATGCCTCAGGCGGATGGTAATCTGGGGGCAATGTTATCTTTTGGAAAACTCATGGAATATTCGACAGCATCTTACGTTATGTTTTGTGACCAGGATGATGTTTGGTTAAAAGATAAAATACAGTTATCCTTCAATAAGCTTTTGGAATTAGAACAGAAATTTGGCCATGAGAGGCCTTTGCTCGTTTATACAGACTCTATGTTGGCGGATCAAGATCTTAATGTTATTTCAAATTCCATGTTGCATCATATGGGCTTTGATAGGCCTAAGGTGGCTCAGTTCAGGAATTTGATCTTATGCAATGTCGCCATTGGAAATACGGTTATTTTTAATAGAGCTTTAGTAAAATTATCCTGCCCCATACCTAAAGACGCTACCATGCATGATTGGTGGGTTGCTATTGTAGCGTCTGCATTCGGCCATGTTGATTATGTACCAAGCCCTACTGTTTTTTATAGACAGCACGATGATAATGTTTGCGGTTTGAGAAAAAAATGGTTAATAGGAATTTTGTCAAAATTTCCCAGCGAATACAAGAAATATTATCGATATCAAGAGCATGTCATGAAACAAATAAAAGCTTTTTATGGGCATCTTGGTTCATTGTCAGATAATAAGCACGTTTCAAAAGAGGTCTTGATGCTTTCGCCCCTTGCTGATTTGAATAAATTAGGATATTGGAAACGTAAGTCTTTCCTTTTTTCTTTTTATAAAGAATGCACGTATCGATTTAAAGCTATTGTAGACTTGATACTTTATTTCAAGATTTATAGATAAATTATGCTTGCCCCTAGTGACGATATAAAAGTTTTTTCGTTTGATATTTTTGATACAACAGTGACTCGCTTTGTCGCTGATCCGAGGGATGTTTTCAGGCTTTTGCAAGAAACGCTTAGCGGTGAGGCTTTTAAAGAGTTTCCTGCTGTTATTCGATGTAATTTTGCTGCGTTACGTTTTAAAGCAGCGTTGCATGCCCGTATCGAAGGTCTATCTCAAGGCAGGCAAGACATAGGGATCGCAGATATATATATGAAACTTCAAGCTTTTTGTCCTATTGATGACAATCAATTGCATCAACTGATGGAAATGGAGTTCGCACAGGAATTGGCTTGTATTTATCCCGTGGCATGGACAGTGAGCGAAATAAATAATTTAAGAAAGCTTAATAAACGGATTGTTTTTACGTCAGATATGTACCTGCCTTTGGATCTGATTGAAAAGATTTTGATGAAGGCGAATGTCTATGTTCCCTCACAGGATCATATTTATCTTTCCAATAAACTGGGGATGACTAAGTTAAGTGGAAAATTGTTTAAATATATTTTAGAAAATGAAGAATGCCTTCCCCAGGAACTCTGTCATTATGGAGATGATCTGCACAGCGATGTTTATATACCCTTCAAGATGGGGATTAGTGATTATGTTTTGGATGATAGGCAAAGAAAAAGAGTATTAAGATTCCATCATTTAAAAAGGATAAGAGATTATTTTAACAAATTGTGCTTTTAGTCCGTATGAGCGGAGTATTTTAGAGACGGGTGGGCTTTCTCGGGATTTTCGGTCTATTTTAGCCGGAGTGTCCAGGGTTTGCCGTGTGTCTGCTTCGTATCCTGATGAGCATCAACAAACCATTTGGAACACCAGTGTTAATGTTATTGGGCCTGTATTTTTATTTTTTGTATGGTGGACCTTGCAAGAGGCACAACGGCGGGGAATTAAACGGCTTTATTTTTTAGCGCGGGATGGACAGGTTTTACTGGATATTGCGAATCTTATCAAAGAGAGTGGGCATTTTGATATTGATTGCCGGTATTTATATGGCTCCAGGCAGTCATGGTTGACATCGTCAGTTAAAACGGTTGGGAAAAGTGAATTAAAATGGATTATGTCTGATTGGTGGTATCCTTTATCCATTGATTCCGTGTGCCGTAGGATGGGATTTAAACCGGAAGAATTAGGTAATTTCTTTGAACATAATGGTTTTCCTTCAGATCACTACAAGGAACTTCTGAATAGTGATCAAAAACAGAGATTGATACAATGTTTACAATCAGTAGCTTTCGGAGAATTGTACCTTAAGTATAAACAGGAAGATCAGAGTAATATGCTGGGGTATTTAAGGCAGGAGGGTATTTTTGATAATGAAGCCTATGGCCTTGTGGATATAGGTTGGAGAGGGAATCAGCAGTTAACATTGAATAAAATTCTAAAAACGGAAGATGCTCTCCCTAAAAATGGTATTACCGGATTTTATTTAGGATTGACGGAATCTGTACATAAGATTGAAAGCGATACCCTGTTAGGATTTTTATTTGATTTATCATCGAGTTCGAAACGGATTTACCTTAGGAATAATCATATTTATGAAGCTTTTACAGCGGGATTGGATGGCAGGGTCATTAAGTTTCGATCTGCGGATGGAAAGTTTTATCCTGCCATGGCAGAGGTGAATCAAAAACTTATCGAATGGGGAGTGGGGATTCAGCGGGAAGGCATATTAAAGTTTGCTAAAGAGTTTATGGCGCATGCCCCAGCAGCATCTATGGCTCAAGAGAACTATTATCCCGTACTTGAAAAGATCATGTATAAATTTATTAATACTCCCAGTCTATCTGAAGCCCAGGTTTATGGCCAGTTTCCAATGGATGGAGAAATGACGGAAAGTCGTGTCCAGGAAATAGCCCCTGTCATTACCCGTCGGCAATTTTGGCAGTCATGCATTAACTTAAAAGACTTTCGTTTATATTGGATACAATCTGTCTTTATTAGGTCCCATTTATGGGTAGAATATAATTTATGGAAGATCATTTTGCCGGTTATTGCTTACTCCTTTTATTTGATGATTAAGTGTTTAAAATTGATAGGGATTTCACCGCTATGATGGAAAAAGAAGAAATACGTACAGAAAAGGTATATTTAAAATTTCCCATGGATCATGCGGCTTTATTTGCTTGCCTGCTAGGATTTGTGCTATGGGCGTATCTTTTACATTTGAAGTATGTGCTTTTTGCATTTTGTGATTGGGACATGGCTTTATATGCTCAAGCGATGCAGAGTTTGTGCCATGGGACAAGCTATGCCTCATTATTTGGGACCAGTTTTTTAGTGGACCATTCGCACTATATCGCTTTTTTACTCACACCCATTTATGCGCTTTTCCCTCATCCTTTGACGTTAATCAATTTAGAGCTTTTATCATTCTTTGGAGGAGGATTTGTGTTTTATAAAATTGCTTCAAAAACCGTCGGCGAGGTGACGGCGTTTATCTTAATGATTATTTATTTAATGCATCCTGCCAATATTTTTATGTTATTTTTTGAGTTTCATTTTGAGAGCCTGGCCCCGGGATTTATTTTCTTAATGTTTTATTTTTATGGTGAGAAAAAATGGGTCCCTTTTATGATCACGGCATTGATTATATTGCTGATCAAAGAAAACATGGCATTGATCGTCGCTATGTTTGGGGTGTATGGAATGCTCTTTAATAAGGAAAATCGATGGCGGTGGGGAGGGATTGTCTTTTGTATTGGTGTTTTATATTTTGTGGTCAATATGTTTGTCCTTATCCCGTATTTTCGCAGAGATTTAGTGCATTCATCCAGTATGTATTGGGTGATCTGTTATAACCACTTTGGCAATACGCCCCAAGAAATTCTGTTTAATTTATTCTTTCATCCCATCCAGGCACTCAAAGGGGTATGTACCGCTGTTAACTTAAATTATATTAAAAATTGTATCGGGCCTTTTTTATTCTTATCTATTTTTGGTTCTCAATCTTTAATAGGACTGCCCATATTAGCTCAAAATCTTTTGTCGAGTGTTCCTACCTTGCATACGATTTATTATCATTATGCCGCGACTCTCATTCCTTTTGCAGCGATGGGTGCTCTTGAGGCCCTTGGTTTTATTAAAACACGCGTCCGTCTGGGTGTGTTCATGGTTTTTGTTGTGCTGATTGCTTATACGGCGGGGGGCTTTGTATCTGATTATTGGTTGGCCTGGAAGTATAATATCAGGAGTTGGGACGATTCTTTGGCATCTGTCCGCCAATCCATGATTGAACAAATTCCCAAAGACTCTTCGGTTGTAGCCAGTTTTGATTTCTTAAGCCACCTGACTGACCACAAAAATCTTTATGCTTTTTATAGTGTTTGGAGGGACGCTAATGATTTTACCGGCGAACGTCCCTTTAAGATGCCTGGTAATATTCAATATGCTTTAATTGACTTTGATGATCCATGGCTGTTGGCTGAATTGCATGCTCACCCGAGGGAAGCCTTGAGCCATATGGATAAATTCTTTATTCGATATAAATGGAAAATAAAATCAAGGCATGGGAGGATTATTTTATTCAAACGATGAAAATCAAGCTGAGTAAAGACCCCATGGATGTGGCGGCTTTAGCGCTGTGTTTGTTTGCGTTTTTTTGTTGGGTCATTCTTTTAAGTTATAAATATTTTCATTTTGGGTATCAGGATTGGGATTTAGCATTTTTTGCCCAGGGAATGTGGAATCTGATCCATGGATCCGGGTATGTTTCTGTATTTGACACTAATTTTTTTGCTAATCATGCCAATTTAATTGCCTGCCTTGTTATTCCTCTGTATAAAGTTTTTCCCCATCCTTTAACCTTGGTCTTTTTAAAAGTCCTGTCCTATGTAGCGGCAGCTTTTATTTTATATACATTGGCTAAGGAGAAATTAGGTTCTAGGACAGCTCTTATTTTTTTATGCCTTTATTTGCTCTATGTCCCCAACGTCATGGGCATCTTTTATGAGTTTGATTTTGAAAGTTTGGCGCCGGCATTTTTGATGTTGATCTATTATTTTTACGTCAAGGACCGTTGGGTTGGTTTTTTAATTTGTGCTGTTATTTTAATTCTTATTAAAGAAAATTTGCCGTTAATTATCCTGGCCTTTAGTATTCATGGGTTATTTGTCAAGAAAGATAAAGTGCGATGGGCGGTTATTCCGGGAATTTTGGCTTTGGTATCTTTTTATCTGTTGGTTTTTGTTTTTATACCGTATGTTTCAGGCAAGCCAATCGGAGAAGAGAATCCTTATTATATAGGGCAAAATTATAAGGATTTAGGAGGGTCTATAGGGGGAGTTTTTTATTCTTTCATTTTCCATCCTATTAAATTTTTGCGTTATGTCATGACTCCGATCAATCTTAATTTTTTGTTAATTATTCTGGCGCCATTTATCTGCCTGCCCCTGGCCCGTCCGGGGATTTTATTTTTGATTTCTCCTATTTTGTTTCAACATTTATTATCATCCTTTCGCACCGAGCAAAGCGTTTTTTATGCCTATGTTCTGACCATAGCTCCGTTCTTTTTTTTAGCTACTATTGAATCTTTAAGTTCTTTATATAAAAGAGCAAGAAGGACATTTCATATTATTTTGGCCTTACTTTTATTATTTAATTTTATCTATTTCTTTCTAAATCTTCAGGAAATGGGAAAAAGATTTATGCCAGAAGGGGTGCAGTCAGAGGAAATGACCCGCGATCGATGGGAATTGTTTCATATGATCCCTCCGGATGCGTCCGTGATTGCCTCTTTTTCTTTTTTAACACCGTTATCTCAAAGAAAAGATTTGTATGCATTTTATAAAATATACGATTTCAGATATCAAAATGGCCCAGGGGCTTTCGTATTACCTGTCACTGTCCAATACGCTTTAATTGATTTTGATGATCCATGGTTAGTCCATCGCATGAACGGTCAGCCAGGCGTCAGGAGCCGGCTTAACAAATTTTTTATTCAATATAAATGGAAAGTGATAAAAAGATATGGGAAGATTATGTTATATAATCGATAGAGACAGGTGTTTACGTTTTAATTAATCATTTTGGTTGATGACTATGAAGAATATTTTAAATTTGTTACGGGTCAAGCAATGGGTCAAGAATGGTTTTATTTTATCCCCCTTAATCTTTTCAGGAAGACTGTTTTATCTTGCTGATGTGCAAAGCGTGTCGATTGCATTTGCGGGTTTTTGTTTTTTAGCCAGCGGTTTATACGTTTTTAATGATTTTTTGGATCTTAAAGCTGATGCTTTGCATCCTGGAAAATCAGCAAGGCCCTTAGCCAGCCTGCATCTTAGTCCCTTGGTGACAGGAGCGATCATTGTAGGGCTCATGGCGGTGGGGTTATTGCTGTGTTCATGGGTGAGCCCTGCGGTGTTCTTTGTCGGTGTCATTTATATTTTGTTGCATATCGTTTACAATTTTTATACAAAGAAAATAGTCATCCTGGATGTTATTTTTATAGCTTTTGGATTTCAGGCAAGGATTTGGGCAGGGTCTTTGGCAGCTGGCGTTTTTCCTTCAGTGTGGTTACAAATGTGCGTGTTTGTGCTGGCTTTATTTTTAGGGTTTATCAAACGCCGTCATGAATTGATTATTTTAAAGGACAGGGCTGGCGAACACCGGGCCGTGCTGGGGCATTATACATCTTATTTGTTAGACCAGATCATCATGATCTGTGCCACTTTAACGGTGGTATTCTATGGGCTATATGCCATATCTCCCGAGATAGCCACACGATTTAAAGGCCATGGCATGGTGTATTCAATAATATTTGTGCTTTATGGTTTATTTCGCTACATTTATTTGGTTCATGTCAAGAGAAAGGGAGGCGATCCTGGAGAAGTGATGATGTCTGATCTACCATTAATTATTTCCATTTCTTTATGGGTTATTTATATATTATTGTTGTCCGTACATGCCTTCCTTTAAATCATTCCTGGAGGTTTTCTATGAATAAAATCAGCGTCATTGTTATACCTGCGGTATTGATTTTATTTGGGTCATCAGTTTTTGCCCAGGATACCAATCCCTATAGTAATTCTGCCCAAGTCCAAAGAATGATGATGGCCCGTTACGGTGGGGCAGGCGGTCAGGCAGGCATGCCAGGTATGATGACTAAAGAGAAGATAGAAAAGTTTGTGCAGTCTTTGTTAGAGATGGGGTTGCTATACAAGATGATGGAGCAGCCGACAATGGTACCTGTTGATAATGGTATTGTTGTCGCTTACGGAAATACACTTAGGAAATATGATAAGGATTTAAATGTTATTAAAGAGGTTGATTTGGATGTGAATGTGGATGGCATGCAAGAGTTAGCCGCAAGGTTTGCCAAGAAGTATTCAAACGATCTCATGGATTTGATGGGGGGAATGACAGGTGCTCCTGGTGCTACTTCAGCTGCTGCAACAAGCGGGCCAGATGCCAGCAAGCCGTATGATCCCCAACGAGAAGCAGAAATCCAGAAAGAAATTGAACAAATGAAGTGATTTTAGTTTATGGGATATGCCGTTAGAATATTCTTGATTTTTTTGTTGGTTTTTTGTGACCCCTTTTTTTTATTTGCAAGTGACCATTCTTTCATTCCTGCTGACGGATCAACCCTTTTGCTCATTGGCCAAGACAATAATACAATCGATAAATATATAGAAGCGACCAAGGTGGTCCCTGCGGGTTTTATGGCGTATACCTCCATACGGTATGGCGAAGGTATTATCAGCGATCCGATTGACTGGGGGGCAGGCATAAATCATCCGGATTATCTTTTACAAAAATACCCGCATACGGTATTGCAAATTGGTTTATACATGGTGGGGTCCTTGGATGAAACCTTGCATGGGGATTTTGATGATAATCTTAAGAAATTAAGCCTTTGGTTTAAGAAGATCAAAAGTCCAGTCTATCTTCGTATTGGCTACGAATTTGATTTTCCCGATAATCAATATGACCCGCAAAAGTACATAGCTGCATTTAGATATGTCGTTGATTTTTTAAGAAAAGAAAGTGTTACTAATGTTGCTTTTGTTTGGCATTCTTATGGCGTGATAAATCCGGATAAACCTATTTCCGACTGGTATCCGGGTGATGATTATGTGGATTGGGTTGGGGTTTCATTTTTTGAACCGAAAATAGATGACCTGAAAACGATAGCTCAATACGCCCATGAAAAAGGTAAGCCCCTGATGATTGCTGAGGCAACACCTTTTCGGGTAGGTACATTACAGGGAGAAAAATCCTGGGAATCCTGGTTCCCAAAGTTGTTTACTTTTATTGAAGAAGAGCATGTCAGGGTGCTTTGCTATATTAACTGTAACTGGGAAAAAACATTAATGTTTCAAGGAAAAGGATGGGGAGATGCGCGCATCGAGGCCAATGATGATGTGAAAGAACATTGGCTTAAAGAAACAGGTAGCGCCCGCTACCTGCATGCATCAGACGATTTATTTAATAAAATTAGTTATAATAGTAATTAATTCTTCTTTTATCCACTCGGCATTTCTGTATAATACTTCAATCTAAATAAAAATCTCCAGCCAAAGAAAGGTACGGGGAATCTTGCGTCTATTTTACCTTAAACGAATTTCTATTCTTTTTTTAATCTGTGGCACCTTATTTTTATTTGGCAATAATATTTTTAGCCTCTCTGATCCGGATGAAGTGTTTTATTCCCTGACGGCTAAAGAAATGGCTGCCAAAAATGAATGGATGACACCCTTAATTTTTGGCCAGCCCCAATTCGAAAAACCACCTTTAACCTATTGGCTCATAGAAAAGGCTTTTAAAACCTGGGGAGAATCTCCGTTTACGGCACGGCTTTTTCCAGCTGTATTCGCATGCCTTGGTGTTATGGCAGTTTATTGTTTAGGTTTAATGGGTTTTAAAGATGAGCGGAAGGCTTTTCTTTCTGCGGTAGTGCTGGCGACCTCTGCTTTTTTTGCAGGTATGGGGAAAACTGTTTTTACGGACATGATATTTTCGGTTTTTATTTTATGCGCTTTTACCATGTTTGTGTTGGCGTATACCGATCGCAAACGGCGGATGATTGGCTTCATCGGATTTTATATTTTTTGCGCCTTGGCCACGCTGACTAAAACTCCTTTGGGGTTTGTGATTCCCCAAATAGCAGTTATCCTTTTTCTTCTCTACCAGCGTCAAATTAATTTTTTAAGAAATGGATGGGTGCCGACGGGTATTTTGTTATATTTTATCATCGCCTTACCGTGGTATGTTTATATGTATGATCTGTATGGCCAAACCTTTATTCATGAGTTTTTTTATAACGACCACTGGCGGCGATTCTTGGAGGCAGAACACCATGGCAATGATCATTGGTTTTTCTATCCGATGACCATGATTGCCGGACTTTTCCCCTGGAGTTTATTTTTACTGGCTGCCTGGGTAGATTTATTTAAGCGGCTTAAATCTTCGGTCACTGTTATAGATTATTTGAGCCTCAGCTGGATTGTGGCGGTTTTGCTGGTATTTCAAATGGCCCATTCCAAATTAGCCAGTTATATCTTACCTCTATTTCCAGCCTTGGCTTTGATGACGGGTAATTTTCTGGGTAATAGTTTATCACAAATCCAGCAGCGTAAGAAAATACAAAATTTATTGATTGCCAGCTTCAGCATACTGGCTGTGTTTGGTATTGTAGTGATGGCAGGGCATAAAGCGTACCATCATTATATTTCTTCCCAATTGCCGATGTATTTTCTTTCAGGTTCTTTGATTGCCTTGGCAGGAGTGGGTATTACTTTGGCGTTTAAAGAGCGTTTCCAGGTAGCTTTATACGTATTAGCGCTGAGCTTGTGCCCAATATTTTTAACGGCATTTATGATCCGTACCGATGTAGAAGGGTATGTGTCTTCTTATGAAGCCTCTGCCTATATACCCCCGCGTTCATTGGGCGTTATGACGGTATTGACGTCTAAAGCCAATGCCCGTGGCATTCGTTATTATACTGGGCAGGAGGTGGCTGTTGTTGATTATTCAGGCAAGCCATTTTTTAGCCCGCATCCAGTCCCTATTTTAGATACTACCAACAAGATATTGAGTATTCTAGAAAGTCAGCGTTTGACTTTCGGTGTGATCCGTAAAATAGCTTATCAGGATATCCTTAAAAATTGTTCCAATCATTATCGTGTGGCATTATTAGGCATTGTCGGTTATGACTATATCGTCAGGATTGAAGCATTAAAACATCCGTAGGAAAATAAAATATGATATTACGTTTATTGCTAATCAGTTTTTTATTAAGTGTTTCTTGTTGGGCGGCTGACAACAGCGATGACCTGTTTAACTATTCCAAACATCAGGATGAAGCCTTGGTCGTCAAGGTGGTCGCGTCTGATTTGATTGTCTTGGAGGATGGGCGTCGGGTTAGATTGATCGGCGTTGAGTCTGCTGGGCCGCCGCCACCTAGAATTGTCAAATATGATGAGAAGGGTCATGTGATTGACGAGCCGGAAGAGCCTACGATCCCTTTAGAGGAACAGGCATTGACCTATGCCCAGGAATTGTTGGAAAATAAGAAAGTAAAATTAGAATATGACGTTGATGCGACGGACGCCAGCGGTTATCTTTACGCGTACGTTTATTTGCCTGATGGCCGAATGGCGAATGTAGAATTGTTACGTATGGGTTTTGTGAAATTACGGATCATTCCGCCTAATGTTAAATATGAAGATAAATTTGATCTAGCCTACAAGCAAGCTAAAAAAGAAAAACGTGGTTTAGAAGGCGAATAAGCTACCCCATGAATTTCGAACAACGGATTTCTCAGTTTATAGGAAAGCATCAATTGATAGCCCCCAGAGGACGGGTTCTCGTGGGGGTGTCAGGTGGTGCTGATTCGATGGCGCTTTTGCTCGGCCTTAATAGCTTACGGCATGATTTAGGTATACAGTTGCATGCGGTGCACTTTAATCATCAATTTCGCCGTGAAGCTTTGCGCGATGAGCGTTTTGTCGCTCACTGGTGCAAACAGTTAAATATTTCTTTGACGGTGGGGCGTCGGGAAGGCGAAAAGATTAAGTCTCTTTCCGAGGATGATGCCCGGGAGATGAGATTTGAATTTTTTGTCAAGGTAGCTCATCGCCTTAATGCCCAGTCAGTGGCCCTGGCGCATACCCGTAATGATTTGGCTGAAACTGTTTTGATGCGCGTGATGCGCGGTAGTGGTTTATATGGCTTAAGGGCGATTTTACCGCGGCGTATTATTGATGGCATTACCTTTGTGCGGCCTCTGTTAGATGTTGATCGTCTAGATGTCGAGAATTATCTAAAAACTAAAAAAGTGCCTTTTTGTACGGATGAGACTAATCACCAAACAGTGTACGAGCGTAATCGGGTACGGCTTGAACTTTTACCTTTATTGGCCAAGAAATATAATCCGCAAATCGTCAATGCCTTATCAGATTTAGCCGTGACAGCAGGGGAAGACTATGAGTTTATTGCCTCGCATGCGCGCAAGCAATTTGAAAAAATAGGCATTATTTCTAATAAAAGAATCAAAATGGATTTAAATGGTCTTAAGCGTCAGCATCCGGCAATACTGCGTTTGCTGTTTCGACTGATGGTGGAAAGTTTAACCAAGGATACAGCAACGCTTAGTTTCGAGCATGTGTATGTGTTGGAGAATTTAGTAATCCACGGTGGACATGGGAGCGTTGATTTGCCGCATCATTTAAAGGCTAAAAAGACCCTAAAATTTTTAGAATTATATTATGCGTAAATATTTTATTTTCATATTTTTATTTTTATCTTTGACCCGGGTGGTATTAGCGCAGGATGCTAATTTAAACGGTGATATCAAAGAATACGATGAAAACAACAAGATTAAGTCTGAAAAGAATTATCGTGACGGGGTGCTTAGCGGACCTTTCCGTGAATATTATCCCAATGGCAATTTGATGAGTGTGGGTTCATATAAGAATGGGCAGTTACAAGGGGCGTACAAATCTTATTACGAAGACGGTTCTGAGTATTATGAAAAGAATTATATCAACGGCCAACTCTATGGCACTTCCCGTGAATTTTATGAAAATGAGGTCCCCAAAAGTGTGGAGAATTATTACTACGATACGCTCAATGGATTTAATCAATATTTTTTTCCTAATGGAAATTTAAAAATGGCCATGAATTTTAAAAAAGGAAAATTAAACGGGATCAGCCGTGAATATAATGAAGACGGTTCTTTAAAAAATGAGATCAACTACGATGATGATCATGTGGACGGTGTATCTAAAGAGTATGCCCCGGACGGCAGCCTTTACGCGATTTGGAATTATAAAATAGACCTGAAAGACGGGCCTTCAAAAACTTTTTATAATAACGGACAGGTCCAGTGGGAGATGTTTTTTAAGGATGGTAACTTAGAGGGCTTAAGTAAGAAATATGGCCCTGAAGGAAGGCTTTCGATTGAGGCCAATTATAAAAACAATCAATTTAATGGTCTGGTGCGGGAGTTTCAGTCTGATGGTAATTTAAAAAGTGAGTGTAACTATGCTGCTGGAAAGAAAGAAGGGTTATGCCGTCAGTACCGTGATAATGGCAGGTTGTGGCTGGAGTGGAATTATAAAAATGATTTAAAGGATGGCCTGGCCCGTGAATACGCGCCTCAGGGGTATCTTTGGATGGAAGTCAATTTTAAAGATAATATCAAAAATGGTGATATGAAAGAACTTTATGATAATGGGGCGCTTAAGCAGCAATGGTCTATTGAAGAGGGGCAAGAAAACGGCCTTAGCAAATCGTATTATAGATCTGGAGAACTCATGACCGAGGAGGTTTATCATAACGGTCAGCTTAACGGGGTGGTTCATTTGTATAACAAAAATGGTAATCTCGCCTATATTGATACCTACCAACATGGTGTAAGGCTTTCCCGTCAGACAAAACCTTGATAAGGTCAGGGCTGGGCGTATTCACTTGATTTAATTTTTTCCTATTATATAATAACTTTTCACTTAAATTATTCTCCTGGAGGCATTTAATGGCACAACCTAATACAAATATACCAACTAAAAAAGCGCCTCGACCTGCGCGTAACCCTAATGGCAATGTTTGGTTTTGGGTAATCATGGGGCTTGTTTTTCTTTTGCTCATGGCGGTTCAAGACAAGTCAAGCGTAAAAACAGAGAAAGAATTGACCTACTCTGATTTTTATAAAATTTTAAAAGATAATCCTCAAACACATCAGATCAAGCATCTCGAATTGACCGAAGGGCCGGACACTACTTTAAAAGGTACGTATTCCGATGGTTTGGAGTTTAAGCTTGATATTCCATCCCACGATGATGATTTACTTAAAATGATCAAGGAGAATGTCAGCGACTTTAGCGTCGTTCCCCCCGAATTATTTTGGAGCCAGTTATTTTTTCAATTGATACCATTCTTAGGAATTTTTGCATTAATCTGGTTTGTGTCTTACCGCGGCTCACAAATGGGCAATAAGATTTTTGCTTTTGGTAAGTCACGCGCCCAGGTTGCAGGTGTTGGTAAGGTGACATTTGCAGATGTGGCTGGTGTCGATGAAGCTAAGGAAGAATTACAGGAAGTCATTGAATTTTTGAAAGACCCCAAGAAGTTTGAGCGCCTTGGCGGGAAAATTCCTAAAGGCGTTTTGCTGGTAGGACCTCCGGGAACTGGTAAAACATTATTGGCCAAGGCCGTCGCTGGTGAGGCAGGGGTGCCGTTCTTTTCTTTAAGCGGATCAGATTTCGTTGAGATGTTTGTGGGGGTGGGAGCTTCCCGCGTACGTGATTTGTTTGAGCAAGGCCGTAAAGCTGCTAAAGCTTCGGGTAAGGGCGGTATTATTTTTATTGATGAAATTGACGCGGTGGGCCGCCAGCGTTTTGCCGGTATCGGCGGCGGTAATGATGAGCGTGAACAGACCCTTAATGCCCTGCTTGTTGAGATGGATGGTTTTAATACGGTCAGTGGTTTGATTTTGATCGCTGCTACCAATCGTCCAGATACCCTGGACCCGGCACTTTTGCGTCCTGGTCGTTTTGACCGTCAGATCGTGGTAGGTCTTCCCGATATTAACGGCCGTGAAGGTATTTTGAAAGTACACGTCAAGAATATTAAATTAGGTACGGAAGTCAATTTAAGGCGTATTGCCCAGATGACCGTGTATTTTTCCGGAGCAGACCTGGCTAATGTTTGTAATGAAGCAGCCTTGCTTGCAGCCCGGCGTAATAAGGAAACAGTTGGGATGGAAGAAATGCTCGCCGCCGTTGAACGTGTGACCATGGGACCGGAAAAGAAAAGTCATGTGACTTCTAAAAAAGAAAAAGAAATGACAGCCTATCACGAGGCAGGGCATGCGATGCTGTCCTTGCTTATCGATGAGGTTGATACCTTTACAAAGGTTTCTATTATTCCCCGTGGTATGGCAGGCGGTTATACTTTAACGCCCCCTAAGGAAGACAAGCACTATATGTCTAAGAAAGAATTAAAAGGCATGATGGTGGTTCTTCTTGGCGGCATGGTGGGTGAAGAAATTTATATGGATGATACCACCACCGGCGTATCCAATGATTTGCAGCGTGTCACCCAGATTGCCCGCAGCATGGTTTGCCAATACGGTATGAGTGATAAGCTTGATAAATTGGCATTTGGTAAGCAAGGCCAGCAAATGTTTTTAGGCCGTGATTTATTTGATGAAAAAGATTACAGTGAAGAAACAGCCCGTCGGATTGATGAAGAAATACACAGCCTTGTTCATGATTCTTATGAGAAAGCCAAAAAGCTCTTGCTTGATCATCGTGAGAAAATGGATATCTTGGCCCGGCGCCTGATCGAAAAAGAGACTATAGACATTGAAGAAGCCAGACTATTGCTTATGATCCCGGAACATAAGCTTAATCTTCATTCTGACACGCCTCAAAATCCATGAGCAGAATTTACTATGATCTCTATGCCCGTGATGTTGTTTTAACCCTGGGGCATAGGACACAGATCATGGGTATAATCAATGGCAGCCCTGATTCTTTTAGCAGCGATGGTAAAATAAATACTTCCGCCAGCCTTAAAGTCGCCCGCCGGTTTATCCGTGAAGGCGCAGACATCCTTGATATCGGCGGCGAATCCACTCGTCCTGGGGCTTCGCGCGTGACTCTTCAAGAAGAAATTAGGCGTGTCATACCTGTTATTGAAGTATTAGCCCGAACAATCAAAATACCTATTTCAGTAGATACCTCTAAATTAGAAGTGGCCCGCCGTGCTTTGGACGCGGGCGCTTCTATTGTTAATAATGTCAGAGGGACTCAAGCGAGTACAAGTTTTCTTAAAATGGTGCGTGATTATAGGGCTTCTATTGTTATGATGCATATGCGGGGGACACCAGCAACAATGCAGTCAAAAGCGCATTATAAAAATGTGGTTAATGAAGTGATTGAGGAATTACAAATAACAATTGAAAAATGTTTGGCAATTGGTATAAAGAAAGACAGGATCATTGTTGATCCTGGCATTGGTTTTGCCAAAACAGTTGATCAAAATTTAATGTTGATCAATCATTTAAACCGGTTTAATATCCTCAAGTGCCCTATTTTGCTGGGAAGCTCTCGCAAATCATTTATAGGGCAAGTATTGCAGAAAGAGGCGGGTAGCCGCTTGATGGGTACAGCAGCGACGGTGACCGCAGGGGTTATGCGGGGAGCGCATATTGTCCGTGTCCATGATGTGAAAGCGATCAAAGAAACATTGAAGGTGACCGATGCCATACTTAACGCACAGGCCTGAGATAGTCATTTATATTGCGAGAGCCGTGATTGAAATGGCTATTTTGTGGGTGGCTTTCTATAAAATTTTATTATTCTTTCAGGGTACGCGTGCCTTTCAAGTGTTACGAGGTATTACGTACTTGATCATAGCGCTTTTATTTTCCCATCTTTTGGGATTTGAAGTTTTAAACTGGCTTTTGCAGAATTTCTTTTCCATATGGATCATTGTTATTGTCGTTATCTTTCAGCATGAATTGCGCTCAGGCCTGGCCCGTTTAGGTCAGCAGCATTTATTTACGATTTCATTAGGAGAGCCGGAGATTAAAGCCCTGGTCGATGAGATTTATGATACCGTCAGCCGTTTGTCATTACGTAAACATGGCTGTTTAATTGCTATTGAACGTGAGATGAAATTAGATCTCTATGTTGAAAGCGGCATTGTTATTGACGGTAAGGTTTCCTCGGCCCTTTTACAAAGTATTTTTATGCCAGGCACGCCTTTACATGATGGCGGGGTGGTGATCAGGGGCGAACGCGTGGCAGCAAGTTCATGTTTATTTCCTTTGTCAGATAATCCCAGTGTAGGAAAAACAGTGGGTACTCGCCACCGGGCGGCCTTGGGTTTAAGCGAGCATACGGATGCCCTGATTGTTTTGGTTTCAGAAGAAACAGGAGAAATCAGCGTTGCCTTTGATGGGCATTTTATATCGGTGCATAATGAAGAGCATTTTATGAAAATCCTTAACCAGATACTGGTACCTGTAAAAAGAAAAGCTCATGACAAATTGGTTTAAATCGAATTTAATATTGAAATTAGGGGCTTTGGCGTTAGCTGTGGCCACATGGTTTTACGTCAAAGGGATGCATGGTTAAGCTAGGCGTTAATATTGATCATATAGCCACCCTGCGTCAAGCCCGTGGAGAATTTGACCCTGATCCCATCATGGCAGCCCGTTTATGCGAACAGGCCGGCTGTGACAGCATTGTTGCTCATCTGCGCGAAGATCGTCGGCATATCCAGGATCGGGATATTGTGCTTTTACGTAAAACAGTCAAAACCCGTTTTAATTTGGAAATGTCTTTAGAGGCTGGCATCGTAAAAGTAGCGTTGGCTGTTAAGCCAGACCAGGCAACCCTTGTACCGGAACGCCGTCAGGAACTTACCACTGAAGGTGGATTAGATGTGAAGCGTCATTTAAAAAGAGTTAAGAAGGTAAGCCAGGTGCTGATGGATGCGGGGATTGATGTTAGTCTTTTTATTGCCCCGGTTAAAAAGCAAATAGATGCAACAGCGTCCATTGGGGTTAAGGCCATTGAATTGCATACGGGATCATATGCCCATGCTTTTGCCGATCGTTTGGCCATTGATGAATTTACCCAGATCAAGGCAATGACCCTTTATGCCCGCAAATTAGGAATCACAGTCAATGCTGGCCACGGCTTGAATTATGATAATACTTTTGCTATTGCCCGCGTCAAAGGGATGGCAGAGTTAAATATCGGGCACGCCATCATGAGCCGTGCTGTTTTTGTCGGGCTAAAACAAGCTGTCTGTGAAATGATTGCCATTATTAGACGGGAGAAAGCATGATTCTGGGAACAGGAATAGATATTATCGAAATAGATAGGATTCAGAAAGCAGTGGAGCGATGGGGGGATACGTTTTTGAATTATGTGCTTACCCCCGGTGAAATTGAATATGCCAGTAAATATAAATTTCCTTTTCGGCATTACGCTGGTCGTTTTGCAGCCAAGGAAGCTATTTTTAAAGCGATGGGCATACCTCATTTATCTTGGCATAACTTGACCATCATCAATGATGCGCACGGTAAGCCTGTTTGCCATTTCAATAATATAGACTTTAAACATCGTTTGATTATTTCCATCTCTCACAGTCGTGACTATGCCGTTGCCAGCGCCATTGTCGAGGGCTAATCCTCGATTATCCAAAAGAGCTTTTGGCCATCTGCTTATTATTGCCGGTTCTCCGTCGATGTTAGGGGCTGCAGCTTTGAGTTCCCTAGCTGCGATGCGTTCAGGTGCTGGTTTGGTGACAGCAGCTGTTCCCTGTGGTTTAAATTTAACACTTCAGCAGAAAATTTCCAATGTAGTGATGACCTTACCCCTGGCACAGGGTAAGGATGGGACTTTTTCTTTAAAAGCGTATGATCAACTTAAAAAAATATGGGACCAGTTTGATGCTGTAGCCATTGGTCCAGGTCTTGGGCGTGAGAGGGGGACGCAGCAATTGGTGCGTCAGATAATCATTCATTGTCCCAAACTCTTGGTTATTGATGCAGATGCTTTATTTGCTTTAGCCGGACATGCTGAAATTTTGCTTAAAACAAAAGGCCCTCGTGTTTTAACGCCGCATTCAGGAGAAATGTCCAGATTAAACGGCCAATCAGTGAAGGAAATTGATTCCAGCCGATTGGAAGTCGCCCGTGAATTTGCCCGTCGATACAATTGCGTCTTATTGCTTAAGGGGCATCAAACAATTGTTGCATCTGCTCAGGGCAAGTCTTATCTTAACCGTACAGGTAATGTGGGGATGGCTACCGCTGGAAGCGGGGATGTGTTAACAGGCATGATCACAGCTTTTTTAGGGCAGGGCATGAGTCCATTTGATGCGGCAAAATACGGGGCTTATTACCATGGCTGGGCCGGGGATTTAGCTGCACGTTCACGTGGGAAGTTAGGGATGATTGCTCAGGATATTATTGATCACCTAAAAGAAGCTTATGCGAAATGAGAAGATAGCACAGTTTTTGCTTTTCTTTGTGATTACCCTGGGCGTGTATTTAGTTTTTGTAGATTTTGCCCATTTGAAATTTATTACCGCGGATGCCGGTACGTATTTAAATATTGCCGAGAATATTGCTTCGCATAAGGGTTTTGTCACCAGTTTTAATATTTATCAGTTTTTTATCACCCATGATCATCCTCTTTGGCCGTATATTCCGCCTTTATACCCTCTTTTGTGTTCCCTTGTTTTTATGCTTCACGGGGGGATTGAGCAGGTCATCAAGCTTAATATTCTTATCCTGGGAATAAATACCGCTTTAATCTTTTATATTATTCAGACGTTGGTCCCAAGCCGTTTTAACCTACTTTTCTTAATTTTTTTGTTATTTTCTTTCAATTTCTATCATTCAGCACTTTTTCCTTGGACGGAACAATTTCATCTTTTGCTTTTTTTAATAAGTTTTATTCTTTTTTTAAGATTTTCAAAGCAGCCTCGATGGCTTGGGTGGTTGGGCATTATTAACGGAGTGCTTTTTTTAATCCGTGTTTCTCAAACCTACAGTATTTTAGCTTATTTGCTGGTCATTCTTGTGACCGATGACAAGATTCAAGTCAGGCTCAAGAATGCGTTTATATTTACGGCAGGTTTTATGATGGTATTTGTACCTTATCAATTATTTAATTGTTTGGCCTATCATTCGTTTTTTCCTCAGTATATCAAGCCAGCTGCAGAGTATTCTCTGGCGGGTATTTCAAATTTATCTACGTATAGACCTGGGGTTTTGGGAATTTATAATCCGTTAGGCATTAGATTCTCTATGGCCAATATTAGGTATTTTTACGAACATTTGATAAGATTTGGTTCGACATTTTTTTTATTCTTGATTCCTGTACTGGCATCTTTAAGTCCGTCTCGCTTTAAGAAAGAAGAACGGTATTTTATTTTGAATTGCCTATGTCAAAGCGCATTCATTGTTATAGGCTATTCTTTAGGATTTTCCTGGCAGCCCAAGATAGAAGCCTTAAGATATTCCCTTATTCCTTTTATTTTGATTGGATTAGCTGGATGGCTTTGTTTTTATAAATTATTTTTGACATCTGCGGCTTCATGGAAGAAGTTTCTTGCTGTTGTTATTTTAGTAAACCTGGCCTTCTTTTCAGTGTATCATTATGGGGAGTTTCGCCAGCGGTGCATGACACATTTGAGGGGAGAGAAGCCGTATTTTGGGGATTTATATGGAAGTTACAGGTGGATTGATCATCATTTACCTGAGGATATTTTAATATCTTCGGATGAAGATCAGGAAGCTTACTTTATGCATCGTCCTTTTATTTCGATGCCTCCTGGAGAATCGTTTAATTGTATCAATTTAAGTTTGTATGACCGTATGTATTCTCCGGATTTTTATTTGCTCTCGTCGTCTATTCCGGATAATTGTTTTACTCAAATGACACGTGTCATGATTTTTTCCAATGAGACTTTCAGGATTTTGGAGATTAAAAGGAATAAGTAATAGTTATGGGCAGCCGGTTGATTTCTATGTTTAATAAAATTTATCAATCATTTACAGAGAGTGTTTCTTTTAAGACTCTTTCTATCAGTGCATTGGTTTATTTTTTGGTATTTTTTGCATGCTGTTGTTTGAAATATCATTCCTTTGCTTATAATGATTTTGATTTAGCTATTCATGATCAAATTATTTGGAACATGCTCCATGGCAGGATTTTTAATTCAATTTTGGGGATTGATTTTCTAGGGAATCATGTCCATTTCATTTCTTTCTTGGTAGCACCTTTCTATTCGATTTTCCCTCACCCATTATTTTTGCTTTTCTTACAGACATTGTTTTTGGCGGCCGGAGTATTTCCTTTGTATGCTTTAGCCAGGGTATATCTTGGCTATCGCATATCTTTGATCATAGGCCTTGTTTATCTTTTATATCCGGGGCTTGGCTATACCAATTTATATGAATTTCATCCGACCTGCTTTGCCACTTTCTTTATTTTGTGTGCGGCTTTTTATTTTTATACAGAAAGATTTTTCTTATTCAGTGTTTTTATGCTCCTGTCGTTAATATGCCAGGAAAATATTGCTTTAATTTTTATCCTGTGGGGATTCTATGCTTTTTTAATAAGGCGAAAATGGAATTGGGTTTTGTGGCCGATGGGATTGGGATTGGCTTACTTTCTTTTATGTGTTTACGTTATTTTGCCTGATTTTAACAAGAATACTTTGAATTTCTTTAGTATTTATGGCCCAATGGGAGGTTCTTTAGCTAAGGTCTTACATACCTGTTTCGTTCATCCATTAAAGACCATAGGCTATATGTTTATGCCGAATAAAATATCCTACCTGTTTCAGGTTTTTGCAGGTGTAGGGTTGGTTCCTTTCTTAAGTCCTTTGGTCTTGCTTCCAGATTCTTTGTTATTTATACAGCATTTATTGTCCTCCAGGCCCAGCGAATTGAGCTTACATTTTCATTACACCGCAGAATTAATCCCGTTTATTTTTATAGCTTTTATATTTGGTGTCAAGAAACTCATCAGTTGGGGGGTTGGGCCTAAATATTTAGGGGGCATTCTTTTAGTGAATGCCTTGATTGTTAATTTTATTATAGGTCCCCGTTTTTATTTGCCGGAACAATGGGAGCCTTTGGTTTCTGATCAAACCCTTGCCCAAAGAGAGACTTTAATCAAAGAAATCCCTCCAGATGCCCCGGTGATTGTTACTTTTAGTTTTCTTTCCCATATGTCCCATCGGCAGTACCTTTATTCTTTTCATCATGTTTATACCGGATTTTTTACTTTATCTAACAAGCCGTTTCATTTGCCTGACAATGTTAAGTTAGCCCTCATTGATTTTAATGATTACCGGACGTTTTATGTTTTTTATAATCCAGCTTATTACCGTAATATTTATAATTTTCTAAAACAGGGACTATGGGGCAGTGTCGAGGTACATGACAAGATAGTTTTGTTTAAGAAAGGCGTTAAAGATAAGTATCCTTTATTTAATATAATAGACACTAAATTAGTGCCGCCGCATCCAGTCGACGAAATTATCAATAATCATATCAATCTATACGGCTATGATGCCCGGATGCAAGAGGATTACCTTCATCTTGTTTTATATTTTAAGCTTTTACAGCATGAAGATAAGGATATTAATCTGTATATTGATTTTATAGATAAAAAAGGTTTTAGAATTGTTAGGCAGTACCTGCCTTTATGTTATAGAATATGGCCGACAGAAGCTTGGCAGAAGAATCAGTTGATCGAAGCGCATCAGTATATTTCTATTTCACCGAAGATGAAGGCCCATTTAAAGAACCTGATGATTGGTTTTTATGATTTCAAAACAGGAAAATTTGTTACCACTGATTCTAAAGATGATATGGGCAGGGTGGAAGTAGATATAACTAATTAAGCACGGAGAATAATGGCTACTAAAGTTTTGTGTAATTTATGCGGGTCAGATCACTATACGATAGTTTATGACACTCTTGTTAAGGAACAAGAGGATAATTTCAGCGATTCTTATAAAATCACGGATCATTCTGTTAATTTGGCCGTGAGGATAGTTAAATGCTGTAAATGTGGTTTGATTTACATGAATCCTCGATCAGACCATGGCCGGATTCAAATGAATTATGAGTCTATGGCGGATGATTTTTATACGCATGAAGAGGCAGGGAGACGCCAATCAGCTGATTCTATTTTAAAATATCTTGAAAAAATTAATAAAAAAGGCCGGATCCTCGATGTAGGCTGTGCCACAGGTTTTCTTTTGGACCAGGCACGTAAACAGGGCTGGGAGGTTTATGGGGTTGAACTTTCAGCATGGGCTGTTGATTACGCAAAGAATAAATTGCAATTAACTAATATCACCCAGGGCGCGCTGAAAGATGCCAAGTATCCGGATAATTTTTTTGATGTGGTTGTTCTTAAAGATGTTATTGAGCACCTGACGGACCCTAAAGAAACGCTTGAACAAATACGTCTAGTTCTAAAACCTTCCGGAATCCTGTGTTGCAACACACCTGATATTGATAGCCTGGCTAGTAAAATATTGGGAGCGAAATGGTGGGGGATTAAACAGTCCCACTTATTTTATTTTAATAAGCACAGCTTAAGCGCCTTGTTTGAAGCAACAGGATTTGTTCCTCTTAAAATCCGTTCTCACGCCAGGACATTTACGATCAATTATTGGATTTATAATTTGATTGGATTTAAGCCGGAATTTGCTTTTATCCGTTCCTGGCTCGATAAGAAACCTTCCTGGGCTAATAATTTATTATGCATTGATATTGGTGATCAGGTTGAAATATTCGCGCGAAAAAGCCGTCAGTTAAAGTATCTTCATGAATTAGAACCGCCCCTAGAAGTCCAAATACCAAAAGAATCGATGAAGGTATGTGTGGTCCTTCCGGCATATAATGCGGCATCAACGTTAAAGCGTACCTTGGCCGATATACCGTCTTCCATTAATGAAATTATTTTAGTGGATGACGCGAGTCGGGATAATACAGCTGAGTTAGCCCGGAGTTTGGGTTTAAAAGTTTTCGTCCATGAAAAGAATACGGGTTATGGGGGAAACCAGAAAACCTGTTATAATAATGCTTTAGCCGCAGGGGCAGATATCGTTGTTATGCTGCATCCTGATTATCAATATGATCCGACAGCGATTACCCAATTAATTGAGCCGATTCGTTCTGGACGGGCAGATGCGGTGTTTGGCTCTCGCATGATGAAGGGTGGAGCTTTGGAAGGCGGTATGCCTCCATGGAAACATAATGCGAATATATTGTTAACAGCGCTCGAAAATGTTGTCTTGGGTATTTATTTAACAGAATATCATTCTGGTTTCAGGGCCTATAGTGCGAAATATCTTAACACTGTTAATTATGCAGCCAATTCAGATGGATTTGTTTTTGATACTGAAATTATCGTGCAGGGTGTTGTGAAATACATGAAATTTGAAGAGGTTCCTATACGCACACGGTATTTTGATGAAGCGTCCTCAATCAAATTATGGCCATCGATTGTTTATGGGTTGAACATTTTAAAAACATTGTTTAAGTTTTTATTATTTAAATACGGTTTGCGTTTTAAACAGTTTGAATAAGATCAGGAGTTGTTTATGAAAGGCATTATCCTTGCCGGCGGCAAAGCAACAAGGCTTTATCCAATCACTAAAAGTGTTTGCAAGCAGCTCTTGCCTGTTTATGACAAACCATTGATTTATTATCCTTTATCGGTTTTAATGCTGGCCGGCATACGAGATATCCTGATTATTTCAACACCCACGGATATCGGGCATTTTCAGAATATTTTTAACGATGGCAGTCATTTAGGTTTGAACATTGAGTACGCTGCCCAACCGCAGGCACAGGGCATAGCCCAGGCTTTTATTATCGGAGAAAAATTTATTGGCCGTGATCGGGTTGCCTTAATTCTGGGAGATAATATTTTCTTTGGAGATAAGCTTGGGAGTGTTTTAAGTGAAGCCCTGTCTAATAAAAAAGGGGCCACTATTTTTGCCTATAAGGTCAGTGATCCTCAACGGTATGGGGTTATCAGTTTTGATAAAAATGGCAAGCCTAATTCTATTATAGAAAAACCCAGCAAGCCCATCTCTGATTGGGCTGTTACTGGTTTATATTTTTATGATCATCATGTGGTTGATATCGCCAAACGCTTAAAACCATCAGCAAGGGGTGAATTAGAAATTACTGATCTCAACCGGGTTTATCTTAAAAAGCAGCAGCTGCATGTCCAGTTATTAAGCCGTGGTTTTGCCTGGCTTGATACAGGAACACCGGACTCGCTTTTGGATGCTTCGGTATTTATAAGGATTATCGAAGAGCGTCAGGGTTTGAAGATTGGCTGTATAGAAGAAGTTGCTTTTCGCATGAAATTCATTACCACGAAACAATTGCTTTCATTGGCAGCAGCCATTAATACACCGTATGGTCAATATCTACAAAGGATTGCGGCAAGTGAAAAATAAAATTCTCATTTTAGGCAATGGGTATATTGCCAATAAATTACAACAAGCATGGAATTGTCCTATTTATGACAAAAGAATTTCTTCTTATAAAGACGCTCTTGCTGCGTTTCAGAAGCATAAGCCGAATGTTTTAATCAATTGTATCGGGCATACGGGTGCGCGTAATGTTGATGATTGTGAACTTGATATAGATAAATGCCTCTTGGCCAATACCATGATCCCTGTGTGGCTTGGTGAAGTGGCTTTTAGGAATCCTGTTAAGTTGGTCCACATTAGCAGCGGGTGCACCTATCATTATGATTACAGCAAGAAAAAGCCAATTACAGAAAAAGATATTCCTGATTATTATAAATTATTTTATAGCCGTACAAAAATTTATGCGGAAGGCGTATTAGATCCCTTGTCGCAGAGGAGCAATGTTTTGATTGTCAGGATCCGTATTCCTCTGGACAATGTCCCGCATCCTCGCAATATCCTTAATAAACTCATCAAATATAAAACAGTCATTGATATCCCTAATTCCGTAACCTATATCCCGGATTTTATTAAGGCCTTAGAGCATTTACTTAAAATTAATGCTAAAGGGATTTTTAATGTAACGAATAAGGGGGGATTGCGTTATCCTGAGTTATTAAATGTTTATAAGAAATTTGTCCCGGATTTTGATTATACAATAATGCCGCTTAAGAATCTTAAACTTGACCGGACAAATTTAGTAATGTCTGTCCGTAAATTAGAGAATACCGGATTTAAGGTCCGCCCAATCGAGGATGTCCTGGAAGAATGCGTCGAACAATACGTAGGTTACTAGTCACCGGTGGTGCCGGTTTTATTGGCAGTGAATTTGTCCGCCAGGGCGTCAGGCGCGGGTACCAGCTTGTTGTTGTTGACTGCCTTAGCTATGCAGGGGATTTGAAGCGGCTAAGGCAAGTGTCTCGTGATATCAGTTTTAAGAAAATTGATATTTGCGACCGCAAAAAATTAGAGGCATTGTTTCAAGCTGAGAAATTTGATGCCCTTGTTCATTTCGCCGCAGAAACGCATGTTGACCGCAGTCTGAAGGATAATCTTCCTTTTATACGCACCAATGTTTTAGGGACACAAAACTTAATAGATTTATCTTTAAAATATGGAATCAAATCATTCGTTCATATTTCGACGGATGAGGTTTACGGCCAAAGTTTAAAAGGTTTTTTTAAAGAATCAGATCCTTTAAAGCCCCGTAATCCCTATTCGGTGACTAAAACAGCTGCAGATTTATTGGTGCAAGCAGCGATTCATTCATTCGAGCTGCCGGCTATGATTATACGTCCTGCTAATAATTATGGCCCCTGGCAATTCCCAGAAAAACTTATTCCTGTGGTGATTTCAAAAGCTTTGAAAGGCCAAAAAGTCCCTGTGTACGGCAAGGGCCATCAAATCAGGGAATGGCTTCATGTGTCAGATTGTGCCGAAGGGATATTTTTAGTTTTAGAAAAAGGCAAGATAGGTGATATTTATAATATTGGTTCTTGTTTTGAGCGGCGGAATATTGATACCGTTAAAACAATTTTAAAGTGTCTGGGCAAAAAGAATGATTTGATCCAATTTGTGCCAGACAGGCCAGGACATGATTTCAGGTATTCAGTTGATTGTGCCAAAATCTGCAAATTAGGCTGGCGTCCTCGTGTTGCCTTCGAAGATGGTATCAAAAGCACCATCGCCTGGTATCAAACTAATTACCAATGACGTTCCAAAGCTTGGTTTAATTTTTCAGTTTTGGCGTGTATTTTTTCAGGAGTACGGCCAAAGCAGGTTCCCAAGGCTTCGTAAATCGCTGCTTGATGAGTATCCACCAAACGCTGTTTGATGGCTTCCTTTGTATCTATGTAGCGGATTACGCCATTACTTATACCCGAAACAGTCACGCCTGAGATGCCTTGATTCAGGAGGATAAAGGCAGCAGCGCCGACTTCTTTACCAAAATTAACGTCGTAAGCGCTGGAATGCCCACAGCGTACTAAATGCCCTGGAGTGACGGCGCGGACTTCAGGGATTTCATTGATACCTTTGACATACATGCCTGTTTTTTTCATTAGATCGGTGATCGATTGATCTGCTTTTAAGCGTTTGATCAATTGTTGGCAAATATATTCACCGGCACCAGCCAAACGTTTGTGTCCAAAAGCATCGGCAGGGGAATTTTCATCCACAATATCAGCACCAGAAGCGTTCTTAATGCCTTCAGCCACGACGATCATATAAGTACCTGAGCGCGTATCAGAGTTCATGATCCGTGAGAAATAACGTTCCTTCATGTGTTTGTAAAGGACGTCGAAATCACAGGGAATTTCAGGGATGATGATGGCATCTGCGTCAGCTGCAACACCACCGCGAAATGCGGTATGCCCGACATAACGGCCGAAGACTTCCATGACCAGGATGCGTCGGTGGGTGGTGGCTGTTGTTTTTAATTCTTCGATAAAGGTGGTGATACGGTTGATGCTAGAGTCAGCACCAACAGAGTAGGTTTGTAAATCCATGTCCATGGTCTTGGGGGCATGGACGCATTTGATGCCATGTTCGGTCAAATCAACAAGCACGCTGCCTGAATCATCACCGCCGGAGATGACGAGGCCGTCGAGTTTGAATTTCTCCATGCCTTTTTTGATGCGTTGGTATTTGTCCGGATCATCAATTTTCTTGATCTTGACACGGGAGTGACCTGCCTCAGAACCTGCCAGGTTAGAATTGATCCGGTCTAAACGCTCTGGTGTTAATTCTGTAAGCGTGTCGAAATCCACTAGATTATATAATCCCGCATAGCCGCTCGGGATAACAAAACATGTGGCTCCATAAGCATGCGCCAAACCTGCAGCGCCTTTAATAACACCATTAAGTCCGCCGCAATCACCACCTGAAGTAATAATACCAATGCGTTTCATTGCACACTCCTAAAGTTATTTTTACTCTCAACAGAAGCCAATAAATTACCATAAAAGCCTATGGAAATCAATACGCAGTCTATTTTGCTTGTGCCAGCATATCTTGGGCGTGGGAGAGGGCGATTTTGGTGGTGTTGGCACCACTCATCATCTGGGCGATTTCTTCGACGCGGTTTTTTCCTTCCAGTAAAATGACATCCGTGGTCGCGCGGCCTGCTTTGACGGATTTAGTCACTTTAAAATGCCGGTCAGCGAATGAGGCGATTTGGGGCAGGTGGGTGATAAGGATAACCTGACGGCAGCTGGCAAGTTCTTTTAATTTCTTGCCGGTGATGGTGCCTAAGCGTCCGCCGATTTGGGCATCGATTTCATCAAAGATAAGCACTGGGATCGGGTCGACCTTGATTAAAGCTTTCTTAAGGGCTAGCATCAGGCGTGCAGCTTCACCGGAAGAAACGATTTGGGCCAAAGGTTTCAGGTCTTCTCCAGCGTTGGGGCTGATATAAAAAACAATGTGGTCATGGCCATTCGCGTTAAAAGGAACTTTTTCAAAACGCACTTCAAATTTGACATAAAGAATGCCGAGTTCTTTTAATTCTTTCTCGATAGTGGTTTTTAAATCTTCCGCTGCTTTTTGGCGGCTTTTTGTTATTTTTTGGGATACTGAAGATAATTCTTTTTCTTGGGACTTGAGGGTTTCGCGCAAGGTTTGGTCATTGTGTTCAAAATTCTTAATGAGATCAAGTTTTTCTTTTGATTCAATATAAAATTTTTGGGCATCTTCCAAAGTCGGCCCATATTTACGTCGGATATCTGCATAAAGATCGCATTGGTCATGAATGCTCTGCGCTGTTTGCTCGTCAAAACTAAGACTTGAAGCGTAATTATTTAATTGACCGACCAAATCATTGGTTTGATCTTGAATAACCGACAACTGATCCAGAAGAACAGATGATTTTTCATCGATTTGGGTCAAAGCTTTCAAAGGAGTGAAGGATTTGCGAAGTAAAGCGTTAGCCCCAGCTTCTTCATCATCAAGTAATCCTAAAAGGTTTTGGATATGCTCATGCAGTTTTTCCGCATTATTCAGTTTTGTCTCCTCTTGGAGCAATTCATTGTACTTTTCTTCAGAAAGGGGGACAGCTTCTAATTCTTTTACTTGATGGGTCAATAAGTCTAAATCACGTTGACGGGTTTGGGACAAGGCGTTTAAATCATTGAGAGCCCGGCGAGTTTCTTCGTAGGCTTTAAAGATTTTAATATATTCTTCTTTGGTGCCTTTAAAATTGACCAATTGATCGAGCATCACCAGATGCTGTTCTTCAGAAAGAAGCATCTGATGGTCATGGGGGCCGTGGAAATCAATGAGGTGATTGCCTAAATTCTTTAATTGGCCGACGGTAACTGAAAGGCCGTTAATTTTAATCTTGCCTGAAGCAGTGGCGCTGTGGATGCGTTGAATGATGATGCTGTGATCGTCCCCGTTCAAGAATTCCTTGACGATTTCCAGTTCACGTAATTTTTTGTCAGTAATATCAAAGACCGCTTCGATGATACAGGGATTTTTGGGGTCACGGATAGAAGAGGTATCAAGCCGCTCGCCCAAGACTGAACGCAGAGCATCAATGAGAATGGATTTACCAGCACCAGTTTCGCCAGTGAGGATATTAAAACCATCGGTAAATTCGATGGAAATTTCGTCAATGAGGCCGAAGTTGCGGATAGTTAGTTGAGTTAACATGACGCCTTTCCTTTTTGTCATTCCCGCGAACGTCGTATTGACCGACACTCACAGATGTTCGGCGGGAATCCAATATTAACAAATAAAATGATATTTGAGAAGATAATTCAGGTTTCCTGTGCTAATATTCAAACCGTGAACCCTCTCCATATCAGTAAAATTACGAAGGAATTAAATCTTCAACAGGCCCAAGTCATCGCGACTGCGAATTTGCTTGCCGAAGGTTCAACGGTTCCTTTTATTGCCCGTTACAGAAAAGAAGCTACAGGAACATTAGATGAAGTAGCTATTGGAAGTATCCGCGACCGATTGCTGCAATTACAGCAATTAGATGAACGCCGTGCCGCTGTGCTTGAGTCGATTGAAAAACAAGGTAAGCTGACTGATGAATTAAAAGGAAAAATCAATATAGCTGAAACCATGGCTGTGTTGGAAGATTTGTATCTGCCGTATAAACCCAAACGCCGTACCCGTGCCACCATGGCCCGTGAAAAAGGCCTGGAGCCTTTGGCTTTACTTATCCTTGAGCAAAAATCTGGCGTTGATCCCAAACTTGAAGCGGCTAAATTTATAAATGCTGAATTAAAAGTAACGTCTATAGACGAAGCCTTGGCCGGTGCCCGTGATATTATTGCAGAAATAATCAATGAAGATGCTAAAGCGCGTGCAGCGATCCGTCAGTTATTTTTAGAAAAGGGTGTTTTTGATTCCAAGGTCATTAAAGGTAAAGAGACGGAGGGGATCAAATTTAAAGATTATTACGATTGGCAAGAGCCTGTTAAAGGTGCGCCATCCCATCGGGTTTTGGCGATGCGTCGGGGAGAAAATGAAGAATTCCTGATGTTACGCATTGTGGTCCCTGATGAAGAGGCGTTATCGATTTTGATGGAAATGTTTATCAAAAGCGAAAAATCAAATTTGTGTGCCTCCCAAGTTGAAATGGCGATTGAAGACTGTTTTAAGCGTTTGCTGTCTTTGTCCATGGAAACGGAAGTTCGCCTGTTAACAAAGGGGGGCGCAGACGAGGAAGCTATTAATGTTTTCGCCGAGAATTTACGCCAATTGTTAATGGCCTCACCCTTGGGACAGAAGAATATTTTAGCGATCGATCCCGGGTTTAGGACCGGCTGCAAAGTTGTTTGCCTGGATGCGCAGGGAAAATTATTACATAATACGGCAATTTATATTAGTCAGTCTGAAGATCAAATGGAACAGGCCGTCAAGACCATCAAAGATTTATGCCGACTTCATAAAATTGAATGCATTGCCGTTGGTAATGGTACTGCCGGACGCGAAACCGAAAGCTTTATTCGGTCATTGAAGTTAGAGAGCATTCAAATAGTCATGGTCAATGAAAGCGGGGCTTCGATTTATTCCGCTTCTGAGGTTGCCCGCGAAGAATTTGCTGATTATGACGTGACGGTGCGCGGCTCGGTGTCCATTGGCCGTCGTCTGCAAGATCCGTTAGCTGAACTTGTAAAGATTGATCCTAAAAGTATTGGGGTCGGGCAATATCAACACGACGTGGACCAGCCCAAACTTAAAAAATCTTTGGATGATGTGGTCATCAGTTGCGTTAATCAGGTGGGGGTGGAAGTTAATTCTGCCAGCAAGCAATTGCTGATGTATGTTTCTGGTTTGGGGCCGGCTTTAGCCGCGGCCGTCGTGGAATATCGCAATACTCATGGGGCATTTGATTCCCGTGAAAAGTTAAAGAAGGTGCCTAAGCTTGGAAGTAAAGCTTTTGAACAAGCTGCTGGCTTCTTGCGCATCCGTGACGCTAAAAATCCTTTAGATGCGTCTGGCGTTCATCCGGAGAGCTATGAAGTGGTCGAACGGATGGCCCATGATTTAGGGGTGGCAGTGCCGGATTTAATTAAAGATGAAGCCTTACGTAAGAAAATTGATGTGCATAAATATGTAACTGCGACCGTTGGTTTGCCGACGCTATTGGATATCAAGGATGAGTTAGCTAAACCCGGACGTGACCCGCGTGCCAAGTTTGAATCTGTCCAGTTTAAAGAAGGTGTTGTGAAGATGGAAGATTTACTGCCTGGCATGGAATTAAATGGGATTGTGACGAATATTACTAATTTTGGTGCTTTTGTGGATGTGGGGGTTCATCAGGATGGTTTGGTGCACATCAGCGCCATGTCAGATACCTACATTAAAAATCCGGCAGATTTCCTTAAAGTAGGACAGAAGGTTAAAGTGTGGGTCGTAGAAATTGATATTGCCCGCAAACGGATAAGTTTAACCATGAAAAAACATGATGCCAGTGATTCTAAATCCAAAAGTGAATCTCGCCCCAAAACAAATGTCCCCAAGCAAACTTCTTCCTATAAACCAGTCCAAGAACCTAAAACTCCTTCCCGTAAAGAATTATACCGTTGGTAACCATTGACGATAGTTTAATTTTCGGCTATCGTATTACATGCGCATTGCGATAACCGGTGCAACCGGAATGATTGGACTTAGGTTAACAGATTTTTTGTTGGCCCAAGGCCATCAAATGACAGTAGTTACTCGACGAAGTTCTTATCATCAGCCTCAGACATCGGTGATCGTTTGGGACCCATCATTAAATTATATAGAAAACGGGCGGTTAGAAGGTTTTGATGTTATTATTCATCTGGCGGGTAGCAATGTCGGTGAATATTGGAGTCCGGAATATAAGGAAGAAATTTTAGAAAGCAGGGTGCAGTCAACCAGGCTTTTATGTAAGGCTTTGTCTGAGGTGGCTTCTAAGCCTAAGCTTTTAATTGGCGCGTCAGCCATCGGGTTTTATGGCAATCATCCATCAGATAAAATTCTAGATGAGAACAGTCCGTCGGGTGAAGGTTTTCTAGCAGATGTCTGCCGTCAATGGGAAGAAGCAACTGGTCCTGCTGCTCAAGCTGGTATTCGGGTTGTGCGCATGAGATTAGGGGTTGTTTTGAGTCAAGCAGGTGGGGCCTTAGCCAAAATGTGGCAGCCTTTTCAATTAGGCATTGGCGGTGTTTTAGGCAATGGCCAACAGATGATGAGTTGGGTTGCTTTAGATGAAATTCCCTATGTCATTGACTATTTAATTAATAACGATAAGATTACAGGTGCAGTAAACGTAGTTTCCCCACAGGCTGTCTCAAATGCAGAGTTTACGAAAGTTTTAGGCCAGGTTATTCACCGGCCGACGTTTTTACCTGTACCTGCTTTTGTGATCCGTTTACTGTTTGGGGAAATGGGTCAGAGTTTGTTGTTGGAAGGTGCTCATGTAATCCCTCGCCGTTTGCAGGAAAGTGGCTATCAATTTCGTTTTGTTGATTTAAAGGATGCTTTAAAAATATGTCTTACTTAGTTCTAGCTCGCAAATATCGTCCTCAAAGTTTTGATGAATTAGTCGGACAAACCCACATCACCGAGCTTTTGAGAAAGTCGATTGAATCCGGCCGCATTGCCCATGCTTTTTTATTCTGCGGGCCCCGCGGGATTGGAAAAACTTCGACCGCCAGGATTTTGGCTAAATCACTTAATTGCCAGAACGGCCCGACGTTAAAACCCTGTGGTGAATGTTCTGCCTGCCTTGAAATCGCTAATGGCAACAGTTTTGACGTGATTGAGATCGATGGCGCTTCTAATCGCGGTATTGATGAAATCCGTACCCTTCGTGAGAATGTCAAATTTGCGCCCAGCTATGGTCGATATAAAATTTATATTGTTGATGAAGTCCATATGCTCACATCGGATGCTTTTAACGCCTTGTTAAAGACTTTAGAAGAGCCTCCTGAGCATGTGAAATTTATTTTTGCCACTACCGAAGTCCATAAGGTACCTGCAACTATTCTTTCCCGCTGCCAGCGTTTTGATTTCAAACGCATTCAGGTTGAGATCATCATGGATAATCTCAAGAATATCTGTGCTAAGGAAAATCTGAAGGCTAATGAAGAGGCTCTTTTTGCTATTGCCAAGGCGTCTCAAGGAAGCATGCGTGATGCTTTGAGTGTTTTGGATCAATTAAGTGCCCTAAGCGATAAGGGTATCGATGCGGCAGATGTATTTTCGATGCTGGGGATGGTGGAGATTGAATTTTTATTTGACCTGACAGATGCTCTGATTGCGCGTAATTGTGTTAAGGCTTTGGATATTTTTAATCAAATCATTGAGCGAGGCAAGGATATTAAGCAATTAGGTAAAGATTTAACCGAGCATTTTAGGCATCTGATGATCGTGAAGGTAGGGGGTGTTAGTTTAAATGGTTTGATTGATTATCCATCAGGTGTCAAACAGCGTCTAGCTGTTCAAGCGGAAAAAATTACGATTGCTGGAATTCTCAAGGCCATCGAACTTTTTATTGAGGCCCAGGAGACGGCCAAGGTTATGGAGACTCTGCGTATGCCTTTGGAATTAGCTTTTGCCAAATTAACTTATGGCGGATCAACAGGAATAATATCATCAATACCGTCAGTGACGACAACTACCACAGCCAGTACTAAGCCTGGTGTTCCTGTGGCGATACCTGCGTCTGCTGCCAAGGCTCCTGTTGCGGTACAAGCGCCTAAAGTTACTATCAAGGCTGAATCATTGGAAGAGATCAAGGCGCATTGGAATGCCTTGACGCATGAAATTTCCCGTCGCAAAATGGCTTTAGCTACCTACTTACAAGAGGGAGAGCCTTGTGAGTTTAAAACAAATCGATTGGTGATTGGATTCGCCAAAGGCAACGCTTTTGCTAAAGATAGTTTAGATACAAAAGAGAATTTGAAATTCATTGAAGAGATATTTTCAGAAAAATTAAATGCTCCTATTGTTGTAGGTTTTAGAATTATAGAAAAGACGAGCACTAATATTAAACAAGAAGAACCAGTAGTCAGGACCGCTTTGGAAATGTTCGGCGGTAAAGTAGTCAAAGAATGGCCTAACGCACAGAAGTAAGAATTCTATCTATGTCATTCCAGCGAAAGCCGGAATCTTTAATTATGTACCCCAAACTAATAGAAACATTAATTGAACGCTTAACAAAACTCCCTGGCATCGGCCGCCGCAGTGCTGAACGCATCGTGTATTGGATGCTGGCCCATGATGCTCAGGATGTCAAGGCCTTGGCAGATAGTATTCAGCAGCTAAAAGAGGGTTTACGTTTTTGCAAGCAGTGCAATCATTTAAGCGAGCAGGAGTTATGCTTGGTCTGCGCAGATACTAATCGTGACCGGAAAACTATCTGTATCGTTGAGAGTCCCAAAGATCTTTTGGCCATCGAACGCACCGGCTCTTACCGGGGTATTTATTATGTCTTATTAGGCAATATTTCTCCGTCGGAAGGTCGTGGTCCTGATGATTTGAATTTGCCTAAGTTGATTAGTCGTATCAAGGATGAAGGGATTGGGGAGATTGTGATTGCCACTGATCCGGATGCAGAAGGTGAGATGACATCATTATACTTGTCTAAAGAGTTAAAAAATCTGGGCGCACGCATCAGCCGTATTGGGCTTGGCATACCCGTCGGTTCTGCCGTTGAATATGTGGATATCTCCACATTAACAATGTCCATGAACTCTCGCAGATTGGTTGACTTCTAAAACTTTTTAAGTATAATAGCCGTACTTTTTATTTCGTTCTTAAAAAAGCTTTATTCCCCTGTAGCTCAGTCGGTAGAGCAACTGGCTGTTACGTAAAGTTAGCAGCCTTTAGCGGAAACGCTAGAGTGATAAGTGGGCTAAGTCAGGGAAACCCATTAGTTTAATGGGCAATCCTGAGCTAGCATCTATCAGTTAAATGGTAGAGGGCAAGTGCAGAGACTTTACACCCACCGCCCACAGTCTTTTTAGACCGGGCGAAGAGAAAGTCCGACTCCTGTCGTAAGATAGGTCAGATTGTAACCAGTATGTCCGAGGTTCGAGCCCTCGCGGGGGAGCTTCTTCTAGAAAGTCTGCAACATATTGAAATTTAATAAGTTGCAGACTTTCTATTTTTATTACGTCGAGAAAATCCGAACTTTTGAATTCGAAATTACGATTGCGGTGTCATTTTTGTTGTGTTATAGTTCTTTTATGCCGACGATACTTGAAATTTTAGGGTAGAGACTGTTTTTTTATGCGAATGAAAATAACGAGCCAATACATATTCATGCCCGTAAAGCAGGGATGGAATGTAAATATTGGATTGACGTTAAAGGGTTTGATATCACCGAAGCATATTCCTTTGGCTTGAAGGAAAAAGAAAAAAGGGAAATCCGTAGAATTATTTTTGATCATTTTGATTACATTGTAGATAAATGGAATGAATTTGAGAGGAGAAAATAAATGAAACCAATACATAGAATTCAAAGAATAGCTTTTTCAGGCTCTCAATTGAAGATAAAAGTGGATGGTAAAGAAGTTGTTATTAATTTAACCAAAGTTTCTCCAAGATTACTTAAGGCTTCGAAAAAAGAACGTGAAGCTTATGAGATTTCTCCTTCTGGGTATGGTATACATTGGCCGCTGATTGATGAAGATCTTTCCGTTGATTCACTTTTAGGGATTAAACATTTGCCTTCCAAAGAATTTGTTAGTAAATAACAATATTTTTTAGCCTGATAAACACGCCATAAACCTGGCAAACGCGCCATTTGCTAAGAAGCAAAAGCATCTGTTAATCGCGCAAAAATTGCTCGATTAGTGCGCGATTGATAGTTGAGACATTTATGGGACATTTGGGACATAGGGAACTTAATGGACTCATAAAGGACTCAAAGGGCTCAATATATCGGACACATCAGACAATGGAGACATAAAGAGGACAAAGGGGACATTTGAGCAAATGGTTCATAATTGGATCAAATAGCTCTATTATTCTGGCGATTGCTTGGCGATTAGCTTCTTAAAGTGCACGAATTGCACGATTTTTGCACGTTTTTGTATTGCGCATTATGCGCATTTAATGCGCAAAAGATTTATCTGAATTAAAAATAATCCATCTATCTCCATCTTTAGCTTTGGTCAGCAGGCCTAGTGTTACCTCATAAGAAAAGTTCGGATTTCTGGGGGACTCGCGGAGTTTTCACAAATAGCTGTAAGTAAATAACTTACAGCTGTTTTTTATTTATTCCGACGAGAGAATTCACCTAAAAGTGAGTTTTTGAAAATAATACTTCCCAAAATGGGAAATTATGGTATATTTAAATCGTGAGAGTAATATCGGTTAAGAAGTTAAAAGATTTTTGGAGTAAGCCGGCTTACCGTGATTCCGAGCAGGCCCTCCGAGCTTGGTATGCGGAAGCTAAAAAGGGTAATTATTTTCACTCTCACCAGATTAAACAGATTTACCGGAAAGCTAGTATTGTCGGTAATGGACGAATCGTATTTAATATTTGTGGGAATAAATATCGTTTAGTGGTGGCAGTTAAATATGAGTTTAAAATTTTTTATATTCGTTTCATTGGAACACACAGTCAGTATGACAATATTGATGTAAAGGAGATATGATTATGGAAATAAAAATTCATCCAATTAATTCGAAGAAGGATTACGAAAAAGCCTTAAGCACAATTGACCGCTTATGGGATGCCAAATCGGGTACCGAGGAGGGCGATACTTTAGACGTGCTCACTACATTAGTTGAAGCTTACGAAAACAAGAATTACCCCATGCTGCCTCCCAATCCCGTTGAAGCTATTAAATTTCGTATGGAGCAGATGGGAATTGGGAAGGCTGACGTTGCCAATATTCTTGGTGGGGCCAATAGGGTTTCTGAAATTTTGCATAAAAAACGGAAATTAAGTTTGAGGATGATTCGTAATTTGCATGATAAATTAAAAATTCCCTATGAATCTTTAATACCTGCTTAGTTTCAACCCGCCAACTTGACAAACACGCCATAAATACGCCAAACGCGCCTACCAAGGGGCATTAAAGGAGCAAAAGGGGCAGTGTTAATCGAGCAAAAATTGCCCGATTAGTGCGTGATTAATATTTGAGACATTTATGGGACATTTGGGACATAGGAAGCTTAAAGGACTCAAAGGGCTCAATATATCGGACGTTTATCGGACATATTAGACAATGGAGACATAAAGGGGCCATTTGCGCAAATGGTTCATAATTAGCTTAAATGGCCCAGTAGAAACTTGACATAAACCCGACAAACACGACATTTTGAAATGGGCCAGAATGGGGCCAAAATGGCCCTATTATGTTGGCGATTCTGGCGATTATTTGGCGATTAGATTCTAAAGTGCACGAATTGCAGGATTATTGCACGTTTTTATATTGCGCATTATGCGCATTTAGTGCGCAAAGGTGCTCATGTTATTTCAAAATAATCCACCGGTCGCCAGTTTTTGAATTGGTAAGACCTAGAATTATTTCATAAGAAAAGTTCGGATTTCTAGGGGACGTGGGGAGTTTGATAGTCGAAGAAGGGTAAAATCCGAACTTCTTGGTAAAAAAGCCGTCCTTAATACAAGGATGGCTTTTTTATTGAATAATGCTAAGAATATGGTATATTTACATTGTACATATGGATGATCTTAAATTCGATTGGGACAAAAATAAGGCAGTGCTTAATAAAAAGAAACATGGTGTTTCTTTTGAAGAAGCTGTCACGGTATTTTATGACGATGATGCTTTAGAATTTCATGATCCTGATCATTCTGAGAGTGAAGACAGATTTTTTATGGTAGGTTTGAGTTTTCGCACAAGGGTTTTGCTGGTTTCTCATTGTATAAGAGAAGCTGGATCATTAATTAGAATCATTTCGGCCAGAAAAGCAACCAAGCAAGAAGCTGGGAAATATTGGGAGGAAAAGACATGAGAGCAGAATATGATCTATCAAAAATGAAGTTTCGTCGTAATCCTTATGCTGCCCGGTTGAAAAGGCCAGTTACAATCCGTTTGGGCGCAGATATTATTAGCTATTTTAAGTCAATGGCTAAAGAAATGGGTGTGCCCTATCAGAATTTAATTAACTTATATTTAAGGGATTGTGTACAGGCCCATCGTAAGATAGGGTGGATATCTAATTTAAAATAATCCATCTATCTCTGTTTTTAGCATTGGTTAGGCCAAGGATCACTTCATATGAAAAGTTCGGATTTCTGGGGGACTCGCGGAGCCATATAATAAGAAAGCCCATCAGATTTATGATGGGCTTTCTTATTATATTATTGGCGGGGGAGCGAAAGCTCGAAGTGTGTGCTCTTTTTAAGGGTTTGAAAAGATAGTTATTGATTGAGAAGAATTAATTTCGAAAATATTTTTAATTTTCGTCGCTGTATATAGTTTGAAAAACGGCGGGATATATGTTATGGTTTACGGTTACCGAGAATTTTGAGATATTTTAATATTGGAAGGTTACATGAACTGTGGTTCAATTAAAGTATTTATTTTTGTCTTTTTTATGTTTTTGACGCTCTTAACCGGCTGCCCTAAGTCTTTTGCGCAACCTGTCTCGCCCACAGGAGGGGATGATTCTTCCATAAGTAAGGGAACTTCAGATGACCAAGCCAGTGAAGCTAGTGCCGATGAGTCATTGAAGCAGATTCATGATTTGGAATTGAAAATGGAGGAGAATAGCAAGCGCTTGGACGCTCTGGAAAAGGCTATCAATCAAGCAAATACAGAAAATGCCCCTGCTGTTGAAACTGCACCCGATACCAATACGATGATTCAACAAGCCTCCGCACAGGCAGCCCCGGACCAAACAGCTCCTGCTTCCCAGACAGCTCCCCGTGAGCAAGTTTCTTCAATCAAAGATTCCTCTCGATTTGATCCGATATCAATGCGCATTATTTCAGACCCTCTATATTTACCGCTTAAGGGACAATTTTATGGTTCGACCGAATATGATTTTTCCAGGAATAGTTACAGTCAGGATAATTATTTAGGTAAAGAATATGCATATGATAAAAGCGATACCAATGAAGTTTCTCAGGATTTAGAGTATGGTTTGACCGATGATTTGACCCTAAGATTTTATGATGAATTTCAAGATGATAGAAGGTATGTTGCAGGTGAAGGCGAATATTTATTTATTGGTTTTATTAATCCGGAATTTGGTGCCACTTATAGGATGATTGATCAGAAGCAATATCCAGTAGATGTTGATTTAATAGCTAATTATTACCCAGATGTTTTTAGTGAGAAAGCGGCAACTCCTGACAAAACAGGAACAGTGGCATCGGGCGGTCAGAAGATTACTTTGAGGGAAGCAGTAGGTCGAGAAATGAGAAATTTAACGATCCAGGGTTTTGTTGAAGTAGAATATCAGGGTAAGGAAAAAACTGAAATTTTGGCAGACGATAGGGATGCTGAAGACAAAGCGAGCTGGGCATATGTCTTTGGGTTAAATACCCAAATCCGTATAACGGATCGTTTTTCAGTCAATTTTGGGGGGGCATATACAGTTGCAAATAACATGGATTATACAAGTAGCACGGGGCTTTCAGGTATTCATGTTCCAGCCGATTATAGTGATTTCGACACATCTTTAAACTATCAATTTATTCCTGATAGGCTGGTTGGTAGTTTAACTTATACCCGTAATGTTGACGATGACAGAAAATATTTGTACGCGAACGTAGTTCACGATGAAATAGATAGGAAATATAGCCAGGATATTTTTGGGATAAAGTTTTCATATCTTTTTAATTAAAAATAATCCATCTATTTTTGCTTTTACCATTCGTAAGTCCCAAAATGACCTCATAGAAAAAGTTCGGATTTCTGGGGGACTCGGGGAGCCAATTTGATTAAGCCCGTTGTGAGTGTTATACCTGCAGCGAGTTTACTTATTATATGGAAGCAAGTGTGAGTATTTTATTTGCTATGTCGTTATGAGTCGTTGGAAGCGTCTAGAAAATCTTGAGAGAAATTTGTCACGAATGTCAGTTAAAGAAATTAAAATAGAACTGGCATATTGGCGGCAACATGCAAATTTATTAGCTCCTTCGATTAAGAAATTAGCGATGAAGCGCGTTTTTAAGATTGAAAGAATATTAAAGCAAAAAGAAAATGAAGATATTATTTAAAGGTTTAGTTGTAAAGCTAGTTTCAGAATTACTTTTTTATTTTATTATCCAATTGTAAAACATGTCCACGTAGTGGAGTCATTTAGCCCGTCAGAATTATTCTGACGGGCTTTTTGTTTACCTTGACAGTTAACTTAATGAGACTAGTATATTTTAGAAGTTAACAATTTATTACGGGGCAAATAATGCAATCTTTACAGGAACTTAACCCGAAAAGGGTCGATGTAGTTATTTTGATAATCCTTTCTATTGTTTTGCTTATTATTGGATTAACTCTTCCAATTTTGACTGTTCGTCAATTATGGAATAGTAATACCTATTCGATCCTGACGGGTATACAAAATCTTTGGCAAACAAAGTATTACGCTTTGGCCGTCATCATATTCGTTTTTTCCATTATTTTTCCTATTGCAAAGTTACTTTCCCTGTCTGCTGTTTGGTTTATAAGGTTAAAAGATGAACAAAGGAAGGGTCTTGTTTTATTGATGGAGATTTTCGGTAAATGGTCTATGTTGGATGTTTTTGTAACGGCAATCATGATTGTATGGCTTAAGTTAGGAGCGATAGCATCAGCCAAAGCAGAGAATGGGATCTATTTTTTTGCAGCATCTGTATTGTTGACAATGATTGTTTCTTCTTTACAGAGCAGTTTAGTAAAACGTTCTTAAGGTGGTATAATTTTATTGATTTTTTAGATGCATTTGTTATTATACGGTTGTTTGAAGTCCCCGATGTCCCCCATGTCGGTTTCTGTAGTAAAAAATTTCCCCCTTGTTTATTTAACCTATCAAAACGAAAGGAAAATCTATGAATTTGAACAATGTCAATGTCATGGGCAATTTGACAAGGGACCCGGAAATGAGATGCCTTCCATCGGGGAAAGCGGTATGTAGTCTTTCTATAGCTAATAATCGTGTATTTATGAAAAACGGCGAGAAAGTCAGTGAGGTTTCCTATTTTGATGTGGATGTGTGGGGTATTACTGCAGAGAATTGTTCCAAATATTTAACCAAGGGCAATGGCATCATTGTAGAAGGACGTCTGCGTCAGGACCGCTGGGAGAAAGATGGTAAAACTCAGAGCCGTATTAAGATTACAGCCAATGCCGTTCATTTTTTGCCCAAGAAACAAAATCATTTAATCGGGTCATCTTCAGAAGAGTCATCTAATGACAAGTCAATAGAAGTTCAATCAGTAACGGACACTTCCCCTGAGGACATTTCTTGGGAAGAATAGTAAGTAAGATATTGGGCGAGGTCTAAATCAAGAGACCCATCTTTTTTAGATGGGTTTTCTTGTTTATATTTAAGCATCCGATAAAAATTGCATTTTTTTGGATTTTTGATTAAAATGCAGCGCAAATTAATTTCAATGGGAGGGACTGCGTGGATATACGAGCAACTTGTCTTAATTGCATGGATGGGCGTGTGCAATTGCCTGTTTTACAATGGATCAAAGAGAATTACCCTGTGGATTTTGTGGACGTGATCACGGAAGCTGGTATGGATAATGTTTTATCCAATCAGGAAGATATCAGGGAAGTGCTGCGTAGTATTACTATTTCTGTTGATGTCAATAAGTCTACAAGGCTTTTTGTGGTCGGGCATTATGACTGCCGCGGTAACCCTGTTGAAGAAAGCGTGCATCGTCAGGAAATCAGTAGTGCTGTCAAGCGCCTTAAAGAGCATTGGCCTAATCATGAAATTGTTGGTCTTTGGGTCAATAAGAATTGGACTGTAGAGATTGTTTTATAGCATTTTTGGATGAAATAAGTTCAACATCTGCTATAATAAAAATTATAATAATTTATCACTTTTAAAGTAAGGAGATTAAGATGAAAAAATATTTCTATTCATTGACCATGATTGCTTTTATAGCTGTTTTTTCTGGTTGTAACCCAGAGAACAATGCCGGAGAAGGTGCAGCAGCCGGCGGCGCTCTTGGTATGCTCGCTGGCGGTATCATTGGTCATCAAAGTCATAGTACAGGGGCCGGGATGTTAATTGGAGGTGCTCTTGGTGCTGTTACTGGGGCCGCCGTTGGATCAACTATTCAAAAACCTGTTGAGGAGCAGCCGACACCGGTTGTTATGGCTCAGCCAGCCCCTGTTCCATCAGCAACGTATTCCGGAGACACTGTTACTGTTAATGTCCCTAATAGCAACGGAGGGTATACAGCCGTTGTCCTTAAAAGATCAGGTAATGGATGGGTAGGGCCTCAAGGGGAGTTTTATCCTGATGTTCCTACAACCGCGCAATTACAAGCGATGTATGGTAAATAAGACGGTGTTTTTTTACCGTAGATTTTCACTGTATTGGGAATATTCTTGTTGAATTTTATTAGAAGCAATGGCGTAACTTTTATTTTCTTCATTTAATCGTTTAGCCATAATTAGTCCTAACAAATGACCTTCATTATCCAAAAGTGGGCCGCCGCTATCTCCGTGATTAAGATTAAGGTTTAATTCGAAAAGTTCTACATTATTTGAATCGATGCCAGTTATTAGACTGGTGATTTCACCGCCCAGGATATTTTGATGATTATCGTCGGTATTACCAAGGGCAATAATAGGAGTTCCGACTTGAGCGGCTGCAGAGTCAGCCCAGGTGATGGCTTGAAGAGGTGAGGGCGGATCAATTTTTATAAAACTAAAATCAGCATTGCTGGAATAAACAAGTTTGGCTTCCAGGATGGTGCCGTCAGATAAACCGACAAAAATATGCGGGGCATTAGCAATAATGTGGGTATTGGTAACAATGATGCCCTGAGAATCAATGATGACACCATATCCTTGGGTGTGATAGGTGCCGACTACAGTATGACCGTCTTCATCAAAAGTTTTAGTATCAACGGTGCGTATTTCCACCAATGATGGCTGTACGTTTTGTAAAAGCTGTGCTGCGGTTTCGTCTTGGGCGTGGAGGTTAAGGGAAAATATTAAGGAGAACAAGCAGCTGATGAGTAAACGAAAAATTAGCATAAAAGTATTTTATATCCCAAAATTTATAAATCAACAAAGGAGTTAACCAATGAAAAACTTAAAATATCTTCTTTTATTGTTACTCATTTGCGCCTCGCAGGTAGCGTATGCGCAAGTGTCTTCAGGGTCAGATGCCTTGCCTGCAGAAATGACGCTTTGGCAGACATTAAAGGCTGGCGGGGGGGTCATGGTTGTTATTGGATTCCTTTCTGTCCTGGCTGTTGCTATTATCATTTATGATTTTATGATGCTTACGGTGGATAAATTAGCGCCCCGTGATTTTTTTGTTGATGTGATGCGTAAAATTGAAAGCAGGGATTTTGCTGCTGTTCAAACGATGTGCCGTAATGATAATATTACGATCATTTCCAAAATTGTGCTGGCCGGCCTTGAGCGTAGAAATCAGTATGATGATACGGCCCGCGAAGCGATGGAAAATACCGCCCGTGTTGAATTGACCAATCTTTGGCAAAACATCAGTTATCTATCAGACATCGTCGCTGTAGCGCCTCTCTTAGGTTTGCTGGGAACAGTCCTTGGGATGATCCAGGCCTTTCATGCGGTACCCTTGCAATCAGCCAGTGTTAAGACGACTCTTTTAGCGGCAGGTATCTCCAAGGCCATGGTAACTACAGCTTCAGGACTGGTCGTGGCTATTCCATGTCTGATCGCCTATTCCTATTTCCGAGGTCAGGTGCAACAGGTTACTAACAAGATCGAGATGTATAGCACGGACATTATCAAAGCGATCCAAAACCGGTAAATTTAGAGGGACTCAACATGCCTAAATTCGATTTTTCTGAATATCATAAGCAACGGCCAATGATTCAATTAGCCCCTTTGGTTGACATAGCGTTTTGGGCATTGATGTTTTTTATGATCATTGCTGTTTTTAATCAAATGGAAGTCCAGGTTAATATGACACTTCCTAAGTCCAAGACAGCCGTCCAATCCGCTCAAAGTGCAGGCAAGATTGTGATCAATATTACCAGGGACGGGCAATTTATTGTTAATCAAAAGCGATATACCAGCACTGGCCTGGCAATTATGCTTAGAGAAGTTTCTAAATTATTTCCCAATCAGCAGGTCATTATCCGGGCTGATGAATTAACCTATCATAAGTATGTGATCCAAGCCCTAGATGCCTGTGGCCTTTCCAATCTTTCGGACGTATCCTTTTCAACACTTAGGGACGAGAGCAAATAAATGAGATCCATCGTCATCGCCATTTTATTTTTAATGGCCCCCACATGTATTTACGCTCAAACACCTGTTAAGGAATCCGAACAGTTGGATTTTGCTCAAGGCTTGCTTTCACGGGGCATGTACGATATGGCTATCTTGCAATACCAGAAGTTTATCTCCGATTATCCCCAAAGTTCATCTTTGTCAGAAGCTTATTTGTATTTGGCAGAAGGTTATTTTTTATCCCAGGATTTTAATAAGGCTGTTGATGCTTTCAATAAATTCAATCAACTTTATCCTAATTCAGGGCAATTGCCGATGAGTATATTACGTTTGGGCCAAATTGATATTCAACAGCAAAAATATGATGAGGCCTTAAAAGAGTTGACATCCATCGATGTTCAAAAGCAGGTAAAAGGGGAGATGCTCCAATCATTTGATTTTTATATGGCCCAAGCGTATATCGGAAAAACAGATACTGTTGATGCCTTAGATTTTTTCCAGAAAGCAACCCAAGTCGAGGGAGCAAAAGCCTACACTGCTGAAGCTTTTAAAGAAATAGGCATGATTCAGGTCCAGAATGGTCATTACAGTGACGCCATGGATGCGTACGTAAAATCAATGCAATTAGCAGAGGATAGCACTCTTAAAGGAGAGTTAATTTACAAGATCTCCGAGCTTGAATTTTTATCAGGTAAATATGATGATGCCATTAAAGGATTCGGGAAGATTTTAGAGAATTACTCCGGTTCGGGTTTGACCCAGGATGCCCTGGCTAATTTGCTTTTATCTTATTTTAATTTAGGGCAGTATGACCAATTGTTAAAGGAATATCAGAAGAATGCCCCGCAGATCAGGGATGATGATAATTATTTTGCAACCCACCTTGCAGCAGTGATGGCCTATATTGAGTTAGAAAAGTATGACCAGGCCAATGCACTGTTAGACCGTATGCTTGGCTTTCCAGTATTAAAACCTGAAGAGAGGGCAAAGGTTTATATCAAGAAAGCGGATATTTTGATCAGGAAAAAAAAGTTTAAGGATGCCTTGGCATTATTGGAGACTGATGTTGTCGAAGATCCCCAGGACGCTGATGAAGTTTTATTTTTGAAAGCCCAGGGGTATTACGGTCTTGAAGATTTTGACCATGCGTTTAATTTCTTTGAGAATGTCTATTTGAATTTTCCTAATTCCCGCTTTTTGAAGGCCTCACTTTTAGGCCAGGCGCATACCCGTAAGGCAACGGGCAGGTTTAAGGAGTCTGAAGCTTTATTTTTAAAATACGTGGATATACAGGACCAGCCTGATTTAAAAAGTGAAGCTTTGTACGATGCAGTGATGATGGCTGTTAAAGCGGGGGATCTAAGCGGGGTCATTAGCTCTGCACAAGAATATTTAAAAATGTTTCCTGATGGTAATCAATATAGTGAAGTTTTAATGATCCTGGCTGATAATGAGGGCCAAAATAATCATGCTCAGGATGCAGTTGAATTATTACAGGGGTATTTAGCTAAACCAGCACAGCTTCAAAGGCCGAATGCCGCTTATTTTTTATTAGGATACAATCAACAGCTTTTAGGTAACAGCGATAAAGCCTTGGCGGCTTACGCGCAGGTTGACCAACGTAAAGAAGAAGGGAAATTTTATGTGGCTGCCCTTAAAAATATGGCGGTGATTTATCTTTCTCAAAAGAATTATAATCAGGCCATGAACTATTTTGATCGATTGATCAGCCAGCCGGACGCAAATGATTTACAAGTGAAGACCTATATTTGGGTTTGTAATGAATATTTAAAATTACAAAAATTCGACGATGTTTTGCGTATCGCGAGCCAGGCGGAAAGGCGTTTTCCTGTTCAGGATCTTTTAGAGATCAAATATTTTAAAGCTGAAGCTTTGCGCGGGATGGGGCGCTGCGATGATGCAAACAAGCTTTATGATCAGGTGACTTCATCGATAGACAAAAATGCCTATACCGGAAGCGCTCATATTGGTGAGGGTTTATGTTTGGTTAAGATTCAGAAATTTGATTTGGCAGTGGGGGAGTTCCAAAAAGCTTTAGATGAAAATGCCGATGATGCCACTGTTACGGTGCATGCAAGGTTTGAGATGGCCAATCTCGACGTTTCTCGAGGAAATCTTGATGACGCGCTTAAATTATATCTTTTGGTGGCGACCATTTATGATAGTGATTACTATTGTTCTGAAAGTTTATTGCGGGCCGCGAAGATTTTTGAGCAACAAAAACATCAAGAAGATGCTCAAAAAATGTATTCAGAAATTCTGGATAAATATAAAAACAGCGTTGCGGCTCAATATGCCAGGCAAAGAGTGGGTCTTTTAAAATGAACGACAAGGTCAGAAAAAGAATACTGATTGCTTTTTTAGTTTCCATATTAATCCATATCGGATTCTTGGTGTGGAGTTACTTTGTCAAAATTTTACCGGCTGTTCCTTTTCCTGAAAAACTTGAAACTATTTTTCATGTTAAGATTGATAAAGAAGAACATTTGGGTGAGGAAAAGTTAAAATTTGATACAGATTTTTCCCGTAAATCTCCCAAACCTGATAATCCTTTTACTGAAAATATGCTAAGCAAGCCTTCGGTTGAATCTGAAGAGTTAATCAAAAACAATATTGAGTCATCCATTCAAAAGAATCATCAAGCGCTTATCCCTTCATCAGTCCAAGAAAATCAAGTGCTTAAAAAATCAGAATTTAATGATATCGTCATGACCAGAAAGGTCCGTCGTGCGGTGCGGGAGAATTTGGTGGAATTAGGAGAAGTGCCAAACGAGAATTTCTCTTCTGGTTCCCCTGTGCTGATTTCCGGCGAGGATATTTCCAGGCATTTTCTGGATAAAAGCGCCATGCCTGCCAGGGCCACCTTGGCAGCACCCATGCAAGCGGCTAATTCACAAACTGAATTTCAGATGATGAAACGCAATTTAACAGGAGTGGAGCATGAATCTAAATCCATGGATTTGGGTACAGCCTTGACCTATCAGCTTTTTAAATATCAAGACCCTGTTTCAGGGCAGAAATATTTTAAACTTGTGGTGAAGGTGAGGGACGCGACTATCGATTTTCCAGTTATCCCTAAAGAGATTATTTTTTTAGTGGATGCGTCAGGTAGTATAGGGATGGAGCGCTTAAGTCAGTTTGAAGAAGGATTGATTTATAGTTTAAAACATCTTAACCCTGACGATCGTTTTAATATCCTGGTTTTTAAAGATAAAAATGTCCCTTTGAGTCCGACATCTTTAAAGGTCAGTCCTGAAAATATAAAATCTGCCATTGAATTTCTTCAAGGCCAGAAATCATGGTCTACGACGGACATCTACAATGCGCTAAGGACAAGTATTAATTTGCAGGATCCTTTTGTCCCGTCTTATAGGGTATTTATGAGTGACGGGTTTCCAACGACCGGTATCATTAATGCCAGGCGCGTGATTAATGAGATTTCAAAGATCAATGATAACAGGGTGAGTATTTTTACATTTGGCGGAGGATCGAGTGTTGATCCGTATATGCTGGATTTCATAGCTTTTAAGAACCGCGGCTGGTCAAGGGTGGCTGACCGGGAATATTTTATGGGCAGAGAATTTGCCCAAATGTACGATGAGATTAAAGATCCGCTTCTTTTAAATGTGCGTTATTATGTCAGCGGTCTTAATGATAAAGAGATTTTTCCTCAAACCATGCCTGATTTTTTTAAAGGTTCTCAATTTGTTGTTTATGGCAGGTATACAAATGAAGATAAATTTGTAGTTCAAATCCGGGGGGAGATGGTGCAAGACAAGAAAGAATTCATGGTGAGCGCCTCACTGAAAGATGCTCTTCCAGGCAGTAAGCAGATTGCTCACGATTGGGCTTTTCATAAGGTTTATTATTTGATCAGCGAACTAAAATACAATGAAAATAATCAGGTCTTGCTTGATGCTATTGGTAATTTGTGTACCAAATTTCATATTATCACCCCGTATTCAATCTCATTCCAACCTTCTCAACACCCGGTGTTGCGGAGATTGACGAGTAAAGAAAATAAGAAAGCGCTGAATTCTCCTAATTTTGGTATAATAAAAAAATGAACATCAAAATATTTTTAGTCGCAGGAGTACTTACAGGATTGCTTCTTGGTTTTAATGTTTGCGCGGATGAAGAATCTGATGTCATTAAGGCAGATCGTCAGGCCTTGCTAGACGCCAATGCTTCAGGTGTGTCTTCAAAGATATTAGCTGCCAAGGAGCAGTTGAGCGATGATCTTGGGATGGAGGCAGATCAAAGGCGTAAGGACCTGGAGGGGATTACCATACCTTTAGTGCCTGATGGCCAGGGTCATTTTCTTGCAGATGTGTTAATCAATAATAAGGTCCATGCCTCCTTGGTGGTGGATACAGGATCTCCTGTAATTATGTTGACTTCTTCATTTGTTCAGAAATTAGGCCTTGATCTGAGCCAGTCTACGGTGGGTTATGTAGAAGTGTTAAATGGTAAATATAAAGCAGCTGCGGTTTCATTAGATAGTGTAAAGGTGGGGAGTGTCCAGGCCTATGATGTCAGTGCGACACTTTTACTTCAAGATAATAGGGAAATTAGCGATGGCTTGTTAGGCTTGTCATTTTTAGGTAAATTCCACTATACCTTGGATCCAGTACGGCAAATACTGGTTTTGAAAAAACTGCAATAAATGGGAACTTTTTAGTGAGTATTATTGTCTAATATGGTGGAGGCAGACAAAGGGATTGACCTCTTGTTTGAAGAGGATTAGAATTAAGAAAGAATGGATAAGTTATACTGAGGAGGTTGTTATGAGGATTACGCTAAAAATATTCTTCGTTTTTTTATTTTTGAGTTTATTAATAGTCCGGCCAACACCTTCCTATGCATGGCATGGGCGCACCTATGTGGGTGTTAATTTTGGCGTGTGGCCTGGGTCTTATTATTATGGCCCCTACTATAATCCGTACTACTATCCCTATTATGCTACTCCTTATTACCCTAGTTATACGGTTGTAGCTTCTTCAAGTTATCAGCCGGTCGTAGTCAATGGTGTCACCTATTATGTTAATAACGGTGTTTATTATATTTATACGCAGTACGGTTACCAAGCAGTGGCAAGTCCTGTGATGGCAGCGCCTCAGCCTCAGGTGGTATCTGCGCCATCTGTACAACCTGCTACAGTAACAGTCTCATCCGCAAGTACTAGTACTGATGATTCGTTTACTATTAATGTTCCTAATGACAAGGGGGGATATACTGCAGTCCTTCTTAAAAAATCAGGGACTGGATTTGTAGGGCCTCAAGGTGAATTTTATGCTGATTTCCCTAAAGTGTCTCAGCTTAGGTTGATGTATGGAAAATAGGATAATTTTTATGCGTAAGAGAATATTGTTATTAGGTTTACTTATCTTAGGCCTTGCTGGGTGTGCTACCAGCAGTAATTATATTAATTATACCGACCAAAGATTTCCGCCTAAAGATGATTATTATGTTGTTAATGTTTATTCCCAGGCACAGCCGCAACCTGCCAGTAATCCTTATTATGTGATTGGGAAGGTTTCTGTCGAAGGGTTTGCCAGCAATGGGGTAAGCCCGGAAACTTTGACCAGTCAAGCAAGGAAAATTGCCAGAAAAAGAGGGGCTGATGCCATCATTAATGCCAGCACATTAGTATTCCGTTATTATGGCGGTGATGCTTTGTTGAGGTTTAAGGGTGAGCTTATTGTCTACGCTCCTGTGAAGTAACGCTTCCTGTAAGTCCTTGCCGATAAATATCCTACACAACCCTTGTATGTAAAGCTTGATTGCTTTATAATTTAATCAAATTTCGAGCAATCAATATTTAAGGAGGAGTAACGTGGAGAATAAGAAAATTAATTTGTCATTTTGTATCGTTGTCATTACCTTTCTGGTGATTTTTTATATTTTGCTCAAAGGTTTTAATAATATCAGGGTTAATGATTTTAAAGAATATACGGTTAATATTGCTAAGGTTGTAAGTATAGAAAATAACAGGATCAGGATTCTTGCGTATCGATTAGCCGTGCAACAAAAAGAAAATGAAGATTTGAAGAATACCTTGGCAGAGACCAGGAATTCTCTTGAAGCTTTAAGTAAAAAATTAATTCTGCCTGCTCCCGTTGCCGCTCCAGCAAGCGTACCAGCACCTGTGACGGTGCCAGCGCCTGCAACAGTGCCAGCAGCGTCTGTGACCACGACAAAATAATTGGGAGTTCTCATGCCTTCTGATTCTAAAAAACCAGCAGATTGGTTTGTTTCTACCAAAGAAATGACCAAGGAAGCGTTAAAATTGTCGTTTCAGATGAATCGGCAATACACTCTTTCCAAAGACCAATACACCTCGACCATGCATGATAATTTTATGGCCCTGTCCATGGCTGTCCGTGACCGTATCGTTGAGCGGTGGATCAAGACCCAGCAGGGTTACCATAAAAAGAATGTCCGTCGGGTTTATTATTTGTCCATGGAATTTCTGATCGGTCGCCTGATGGGCAATAATATCTATAATTTAGGCATAGAAAAACAGGCAACCGATGCGTTGGATGATTTAGGATTAGATATGGAAACTGTCCGGGAGCAGGAGGTTGATGCTGGTTTGGGCAATGGCGGTTTAGGGCGCCTGGCTGCCTGTTTTTTGGATTCTATGGCAAGTCTTGGGGTGCCAGCGCATGGTTATGGGATCCGTTATGATTACGGTATATTTAATCAAAAAATTAAGGATGGTTTTCAGGTAGAACTTCCGGATGAATGGCTGCGGACCGGAAATCCATGGGAATTTGAGCGTCCTGAAAATACCGTTACGATCCGTTTTTATGGAAGTACGCAGGCAGATAAAGATTCTGGTGCCAAGGTTCGTCATAAATGGATTAACACACAGGATGTGCTTGCTGTTCCGTATGATTTTCCTGTTGCCGGGTATAAAAATGATGTTGTTAATACTTTGCGTTTGTGGTCTGCGCGTGGGACAGAAGAATTTGATTTTGATTATTTTAAGTCCGGCGATTATGAACAGGCTGTTTATAAAAAAATCCTTTCTGAAAATATTTCCAAGGTCTTGTACCCGTCAGATGATAAAAGCCAGGGTAAGGAGTTACGTTTAAAGCAGGAGTATTTTTTTACCGCAGCTTCCATGGCTGATATTTTAAGGCGTTATAAGTCAGAGAATCCTGATCTCAATGATCTTCCTAAAAGAGTAGTTATTCAATTAAACGATACGCATCCCACTTTAGGGATTGTCGAGCTTATGAGGCTTTTGCTTGATGAGTATGGTTTTGAGTGGGAGACTGCCTGGGATATTACGACCAAGGTATTTGCGTATACGAATCATACCCTGATGCCTGAGGCCTTGGAATGCTGGGGCATTGATTTATTTGAGAAACTTTTACCTCGTCATATGCAGATCATCTATGACATTAATGCTAATTTTCTAAGAAGCGTTGCTCTCCGGTATCCTGGTGATAATGACCGTTTAAGGCGCATGTCGATCATTGAGGAAGGATATCCTAAAAAAGTCCGCATGGCTTATCTGGCCATCGTAGGCAGTTCTTTTGTCAACGGGGTTTCGAAATTACATTCTGATTTACTTCAAGAAAAACTATTCAAAGATTTTTATGAGATTTATCCCGAGAAATTTAATAATAAAACAAATGGGATTACTCAGCGTCGATGGCTCTTGAAAGCCAATCCACGATTGTCTACCTTGTTGATGGAAAAACTGGGAGATGGCTGGGTTATGGATTTAAATAAATTAGAACAGCTCAATACGCTTCAAAGTAATAAAGCCTTTCGTGAGCGATGGATTGATATCAAGAAACAAAATAAAGAATCTCTCGTGAAATATATTAAATCCAGCATGAATATCAACCTTGACCCTGAATCTATTTTTGATGTGCAGATCAAACGTATCCATGAGTACAAGCGCCAAATGCTTTTTGCTTTTTATATAATTGCACAGTATTTGCGTCTCAAGCAAAGCCCTAAAGAATTTATTTATCCGCGCACCTTCATGATTGGCGGGAAGGCGGCCCCGTCGTACACCATGGCCAAATTAACGATTAAATTTATTAATAGCATTGCTGATGTGATTAATCATGATAAAAGTGTGAATGACAAGATACGACTGGTGTTTCTTGAAAATTACCGCGTGTCTTTGGCGGAAAAGGTGTTTCCAGCCAGTGATTTGTCCGAGCAGATTTCGACTGCCGGGACAGAAGCTTCAGGGACGGGTAATATGAAATTCATGATGAATGGGGCCTTGACCATCGGTACTTTGGATGGTGCAAATATTGAAATAGCCCAGGCCGTAGGGGATGAGAATATATTTATTTTTGGACTTAAAGCGCCTGAGGTCGAAGCCTTAAAGCAGAAGGGCTATGATCCGAAACAATACATTGATAAGAATCCCATGCTCAAAGAAATTTTTAAATTGATCCACAGCGGCTTTTTTAGCCCGCATGACCTTAAGCTTTTTGCTCCTATTGTCCAGTCGCTGGAACAGTATGATCCTTATTTAGTTTGTGCTGATTTTGAGAGCTATTGCCAAACTCAGGATGCGGTTTCAAAAATGTATTTGAATAAAGAGGAGTGGACTAAAAAATCCATCATCAACGTGGCCCAAAGCGGTTACTTCTCCTCGGACCGCACCATTAGGGAATATGCCAAAGATATTTGGAACATTCCTGTTAAACAATGAACATAGAACATATTAAAAAATTAAAGCAGGACCATTTTAAAATCACCCCTAAGCGCCGGGCGATACTGGATCTTTTTGACAAAAAAGATAAATGCTTGACGCCGGAGACGGTTTGGGAACATTTAAAAAAGACTTTTAAGCAGTCAGGTTTGCCGAGCATCTATCGCAATTTAGATCTTTTTGTAAAACAGGGTATTTTGATTAGGATTGACCGTGATGAGCGCAAGCGTTACTATGCTTTATGCCACGATCATAGCGGCCATCATCATCACCATATTGTTTGTGTAGTCTGCGGCAAGGTGGATGATTTTCCCGTTTGCAATTTTCCTGATATTAAAGATGTTAAGGGTTACAAAATTCTAAGTCACTCAATGCAAATTAACGGCATTTGTAAAGCCTGTCAATAATATGGTCACCTATATCCAAAACATCCTTTTAAGAGGATCATTAATTGAAGTTCTTGTAGCCGTGGCTTTCGCCGGGGCAGTGGCTTCTTTGAGCTCGTGCACCATTGCTCGCCTGCCGGTATTATTGGGCCTTGTTTCTTCAACCACACAAACAAAAAATCGGGGATTTTTTCTTTCGATTGCATTTTCTTGCGGTCTTATCATTTCTTATACATTTATTGGCATGCTTTTTGGGGCGATTGCGCATATTGCTTCAAAACTCGTGGCTATCAGTCAGTATCTTTATTTTGTATTGGGTTTTTTAATGATTTTAGGCGGTCTGTTTTTTGCTGGATTGATTTCTTTTGGTGGGGGTATCAAGACCCATTGTGAAAATGCGGTTAAAGGTGTTAAGACCTTGCCTTCGGCATTTATATTCGGGATGCTTTTCGCGTTTTTAGAGATGCCGGCCTGTCCTTGTTGTGGGGCTGTTTTGCTGCTGATTGCCAGTTTAATCGCTATAAAAGGTTCGTTGCTTTATTCTGGTATTGTGTTTTTTAGTTTTGCATTAGGCCAAAGTCTGCCCATTTTAGTGATAGGGTTTTCAACAAGCATCTTAAAGCAGATACTTCCGAAAACTCAGAATTTGGAAGGGATTATCAGTTTCGGTGTCGGAAATATTTTAATCGTCTCGGGGATTTTCTTAGTAACACTTTCTTAAATGCCACACACTCATTCACATTCCAAAGGCTGCTGTGATCATGATCACGAGCATGCTCATGAACATCATTCCATGAGTCTTGATCGTCGATGGCTTTTGTCAATTTTGATTGTCGTGGTTTTGTTGATCCTTTTACGGCCATTTATCGTGGGCCAAATGCTTGTCCGTGTAACATCGTACTCCACCAGTTCTTCTTACAATGATGCCGTACGGATATGTAAAAAAATTATTGCCATTGACCATGATAATAGGCAGGCATGGACGTCGTTAGGATATGCCTATATGGATTTGAATCAGGTGGATAGGGCGATTCAGGCATTTGAGCAGGTTTTATTTTTGAATCCTGAAGACAAGGGGGCGGCTTCTTTTGAATTGGGCCAAGCCTATTATTCAAAAGGTGATTATGCTCGCGCCATTGAATATTTTGAACGTGTCAGGAGTGCGGGGCCTCGTGCCGCAGCATTGCTTGACGCTGATATTTTAAAATACCGTCATGGCACATTAGGGTTTCGCAGTTTGAACAGCATGCAAACCCTGCTTTCTCTTTTGCTTGAAAGCTATAAGCATACAGGCAACACCGCTCAAGTTGCGATCATCCAAAAAGAATACGATTTTTATAAAAATAAGCATAGCGGGGTATTGTTTTAGTTTTTCTTGACGCAACGTCTTTTTTCTTTTAAACTGTAAATAGAAAATATTTCTATTTGTGTGAATAAAAAAAGGAGATGAAGAAATGAGTAATTTTAGGCGCGCTGGAATCTTGGCTTTGTCGATTATCATTTTGGGAATAACCCCTGCTCACGCCGATAAAATTAAAGCAATAGCGACCATCAGTATTATTGGTGATGTGGTCAAAAATGTAGCGGGGGATGCTGTTAATTTAGTTGTTTTAGTTGGCCCCAACGGAGATGCTCATGAATATGAGCCGATTCCGGCAGACTCTGTTAATATTGCTCAAGCAGATATTATTTTTGAGAATGGTTTACATCTGGAGCATTGGCTTGATAAATTATATCTTGCCAGTGGTTCAAAAGCCAAACGGATCGTTGTGTCACAAGGAGTTACCCCAAGGATTTTTGAAGACAATCCCCAGGAAACCGATCCTCACGCCTGGCAGGATGTCACCAATGTTATTCTCTATACCCAAAATGTCCGCGATGCGCTTATTGCGATTGACCCTGCCAATAAAGATAAATACACCGCTAATGCCAGTGATTATATCCAGAAGCTCCAGTCCTTGGATGCTTGGGTAAAAGCTCAGGTGGCTTTAATTCCTGTAGATAAACGTAAATTAGTTACCAATCATGATGCGTTAGGGTATTTCGCCAGACGGTATGGTTTTAAAATTATCGGGGCTGTGATTCCATCTGCCACGACAGAGGCAGCAGATCCTTCGGCCAAGGAAACTGCAGATTTATTAAATATTATAAAATCAAACGGTGTTCATGCTATTTTTTCAGAGAATATGGCCAACCCTAAATTAGCCCAGACGCTTTCCCAAGAAGCAGGTGTTCAAGTCGGTCCAGAACTATATACAGATGCCTTAGGCCCTGTTGGCAGTGAAGGTGAGACCTATTTAAAAATGATAAAGTACAATGTAGGCGTTTTTCAGAAATATTTAAAATAGTAGTGTTATTGCGAGGAGCCGAAGGCGACGTGGCAATCTTTTAGTCAAATTCCCCTTCAGAATGACGTCGATCTTGAAGCGAAAGATCATAGTTGCTAAGCACTTAAAAGAAATTTCATTATTTGCTTTCCAAGGTATTAGATGATTGTTATAATTTTTTAACAAATCACACGAAGTCTATATTTTCTAATACCTTATGTCCTCATTTTTATATATATTCCGTTTTTCGTCCCTCTTTATATTCTTTATATTCTCATTTTTGAGTGTATCCTACGCTGCGTACAACCCTCCAGGCGGTAATAATAACGATATTCAATACAAAAATGGCCTTAGCTATGGCGGTTCAGACAGTTTTGTGACTAATGGTACAAATGTCGGCATCGGCACATTCAATCCCTTTGGGGGTAATTTGATTGTCAATGGTGGGGGCAATGTGGGCATTGGTTCCTTGGTGCCTGGCCAAGCCCTTGATGTTAAAGGTACCATCCGTACGACAAGTTTTATCATGAGCGGTCAAAGTCCAACGAGCGGGTATGTGTTGACAGCGGCTGACAGCAGTGGTGACACGACCTGGTCATCAGCGGGTGGCGTCAGCGGATGGACAGTGTCAGGCAATAATGTTTACGAAACAGCCAGCGGCAATGTCGGTATTGGAACGACCTTTCTGACAACATCTGCTTTATCAGTGATGAATGGTAATGTAGGTATCGGCACGTGGCTTCCCACCAGTTCATTAAATATTATGGGCGGAAATTTAGGCATAGGAACTACTGTTGTATCTTCTGCTTTAAGTGTAGTGGGGGGAGTAACTATAAGTAATGGTGCTGCAGGTACACCTCCCGTTTTAACAGGACAATTAAATGCGTTATCAGATAGTGTGCATTTTATAGCGGGCTTTGGTGATTGGATAAGAAGTACCAATGGATCAAGAGTCGCCGGGATGGATGATGCGATAACTTCCAATGGTCAAAATTTAGATCTTTATACAAATTCGACTCCCAAATTCGAAATCAATGCTAATGGTAATGTCGGCATAGGATCGCTTACACCTATCGCCCAGCTGGATGTCGAAGGTTCAATAAGTCCTACTGTTTTCAATGCTGCTTCTGGTTCAATTGCATTAAACGTAGGTATAGGTTCTTTTGCTCCAGGTCAAAAACTCGACGTCACCGGCACCATCCGTACCACTAACTTTACCATGAGCGGCCAAAGCCCATCGAGCGGATATGTGTTGACAGCTGTTGATAGCAGTGGAGATACGACCTGGTCGTCGGCGGGTGGTGTCAGCGGCTGGACAACATCAGGCAATAATGTTTATGAAACCAGCGGCGGTAACGTTGGTATAGGCACAACCTTTTTGACAACGTCAGCATTGACGGTGATGAATGGTAATGTGGGTATCGGCACCTGGGTGCCGTCTGCGGAATTTCAAGTAAACAATGCTTCTACTCCCTTTATTGTTACTTCTACGGGTAATGTAGGTATTGGTACTTCAACAGTGGTGACCCCTCTACAAATTTATAATGGTAATGCAGGTATATATCTAGGTTATTCGGGTTCAAGTGGATTCGGATATATTCATTTGGGAAATGCTGCTCCAACTGGTACTAATTATGCTTTAGCAGCCGATGATGGCAACACACTTATAAATTCAACTAGTTCAGGGTCTATTGTTTTTAAGTATAACAATAATCAAAATGTAGTTTTTACGTCCGCTGGCAATGTTGGCATTGGTACATTGACTCCTTTTAACCAATTGGATGTTAATGGCTCGGTAGGCATTGGGACGTCAGAATCGTCTTATGTTGCGACCACGGCTCCAGCGGGTGGGATGATTGTGCAGGGTAACGTGGGCATCGGTTCTTTGTCTCCGGGCCAAGCGCTCGATGTGCAAGGCACCATACGTACAACAAACTTTGCTATGAGCGGCCAAAGTCCGACAAGCGGCTATGTCCTGACCGCTGCTGATAGCAGTGGTGATGCAACATGGTCATCAGCAAGCAGTGTCAGTGGATGGACAGTGACAGGCAACAATGTTTACGAAACCAACGCTGGCAACGTTGGCATCGGCACCACCTTCCTAACCACTTCTGCTTTATCTGTCATGAATGGCAATGTGGGTATTGGTACCTGGGTGCCGGCGAATATATTTGAAATCGGCACACAGAAATTAGATTTTACAGCCGGCGGTAATCTGGGTATTGGCACGTCGGTGCCAAGTGCCACTTTACAAGTAAATGGTTCTCTGAGGGTGGGTAATGGTACTAATGCTTTCAATCCTTCAAATGGATATGGCATTATTACATCTTCTTCAGGTAATGCTGGTTTGACTATTAGTCAGAATGGTACAAGTAATTTTACTTCACTTGATCTTGTTACAAATAATTCTACAAATTACGGATGGTCCGTACAGATTCAAGCCAATGACTCGGGGCTTCAGTTTGCAGATAGACAGTCAGGTCCAACTAGAATGTATATTCAACAGGGTACAGGTAATATTGGTATTGGCACGATTAATCCAGCTGGTGGGTTGGTGGTCACGAGTGGTAATGTTGGCATTGGAACAATGAATCCAATATCTCCACTTGGCCTTCTGCAAGTGGTAACTGCCACGGATTCAACAAGTGGCCAACCTAATGGTTTTTCAAGCGCTGAAACTGTTATTGCTGGAGCTGGTGGTAACAATGGAGGTGTCTTTGCGTCCTATAATCAAACAACCAATACTGGATTTATAGGTTCACTAAGTCCGGGAGTATCGTGGAGGAATTTGATATTGCAGCCAGTCACTGCTGGCCATGTAGGTATTGGTACGTTTACGCCAACTTCATTCCTTGATATTGCAGGCGGCACGACTATCGGCAGCGGATTTGTGGCTAATACCTCGCCAAGTAATGGTTTGTTGGTGCAGAACAATGTCGGTATCGGTACAGTTACAACGGCTAATACACAAGGATTATCCGTGCTTGGTGGAGCAAGTTTTGGTTCTTATGCAACTTCTGCGGCACCGGCTGGGGGTTTAATTATAAGCGGCAACGTGGGCATCAGCTCTTTAACTCCCGGCCAAGCGCTTGATGTCACTGGTACGGTACGCACAACGAACTTTATCATGAGCGGCCAAAGTCCGACGAGCGGGTATGTGCTGACCGCCGCTGACAGCAGTGGTGACACGACCTGGTCATCAGCAGGTGGTGTCAGCGGTTGGACAGTTTCTGGGAATAATGTTTACGAAACAGCCAGCGGTAACGTCGGCATCGGCACAACCTTCTTGACGACATCTGCGTTGTCGGTGATGAATGGCAATGTAGGTATCGGTACTTGGATTCCTGCGAAACTTTTTAGCGTGACAGGGGACACTTATCATAATGGTAATATCGGAATTGGCACGACCTTTGTTGGTGGGGCTGGTGAAGCAGCTTTGACGGTGATGAATGGTAATGTGGGTATTGGCACATGGGTGCCAGGTGCGGCATTGGTTGTGATGAATGGCAATGTAGGTATTGGTACAACAAATCCAGCAGCTTCGTTGGAATTAAAAACGGGTAGTATTCTCCTTAACAATGGCGGTGGATATGCAGAACGCAGAACGACAGGTGGAGCATTGATTTCTTTGCTCGGTATTTCCTCGGGGACAGACAATGTGTTTATGAATGGTGGGGGATCTGATAATTCTCGGCAATTAGGAATTTTTAATAGTGGTGGAACTCTTTTAATGGTCGTTGGCATGGGAGGTAATGTTGGTATTGGTACTTCTGGCTTCAATAATAAGCTATCCATTGCCGGACCTGGGGGTGTGGGGATTGGGACAGTTGCCGGAGATGGCTATATAAATACGTCAGCACCCAGTGGTGGAATGATTGTTGAAGGCAATGTCGGCATCGGCTCCTTGACCCCTGGCCAGGCGTTGGATGTCACCGGCACGGTGCGTACGACGAGCTTTATCATGAGCGGCCAAAGTCCGACGAGCGGGTATGTGCTGACCGCCGCTGACAGTAGTGGGGATACAACATGGTCATCAGCAGGCGGTGTCAGTGGATGGACAGTGTCAGGCAATAACGTTTATGAAACAGCCAGCGGCAACGTCGGCATTGGCACAACCTTCCTGACGACATCTGCGTTGTCGGTGATGAACGGCAATGTGGGTATTGGGACGTGGGTGCCTGGTTCAGCTTTGCAGGTAAATGGTAATATCGGTATTGGAACTTCTGGCAATAACGCAGCTCCTTCTTTATATTTCGTAAATAGACCCAATTCTGGATTGTATTTTTCTTCTGGTGCAAACGGTATTGTCACTACGATAAATAGTACAGCTACAGCTTTAGTCAGTGCAGCTGGTCTTGCAATCCCTGTAGGGGATAGATTAGGATGGTCGTCAGCTAGCACTGCAGATGGTGCCGGGACCGATACCGCATTTTCCAGGGTTGCTGCTAATGTGGTGGCTGTTGGTAATGGTACAGCTTCTAATTTTACAGGAACTTTTTCAGCAGGCAATATCGGTATCAGCACAATAACTCCTGTTAATCAATTGGTAGTCAATGGTGGCGTGGGTATTGGAACGGCAAATTCTTCTTTTATCACAACTACTGCTCCGACAGGTGGAATAATAATTCAGGGTAATGTGGGTATTGGTTCCCTTAACCCAGGCCAAGCGCTTGACGTCACCGGCACTGTCCGCACGACAAGCTTTATCATGAGTGGTCAAAGTCCAACCAGCGGTTATGTGTTGACAGCTGCTGACAGCAGCGGTGACACAACATGGTCGTCGGCAGGTGGAGTCAGCGGGTGGACAGTGTCAGGCAATAATGTTTATGAAACAGCCAGCGGCAATGTTGGCATCGGTACAACCTTTTTGACTACTTCCGCCTTGTCAATAATGAACGGTAATGTGGGTATAGGCACATGGTTGCCGTCTTCTGCCTTGTCGATCAATGGGGGTATTCAAGGTGCAAATGGAACAGTTACAAATCCAACGTACTCGTTTCTTGCAGAGCCCAATTACGGCGTATATATGAACTCGTCAACAAAAATGTCATTCGTGGTAGCTGGCCAAGACCAATTCGTACTAGCTGGAGGAGGCTTTATGAGTCTTGTCCAAGGGGCTGTTTTAGGTTTTTATTCTTCCGGAATCACAGCCTCAGATACAGGTATTTCCAGGACTGCAGCTGCAACCTTAGCCATTGGTAATGGTGCGTCAGCAAATTCAAGTGGAACTTTACTATTGGGCAATATTGGCATTGGCACAACATTGACAACTAGCTCTGCGCTCTCAGTCATGAATGGCAATGTAGGTATCGGCACTTGGGTACCATCGAAACCATTTAGTGTGACAGGGGACGCTTATCACAATGGAAATATTGGTATTGGCACAACCTTTGTTGGTGGAGTTGGTGAAGCGGCTTTGTCAGTCATGAATGGTAATGTGGGGATTGGTACGTGGACGCCATCTCAAATATTGACAGTAATAGGAAACATAGGCATTGGTACTGCAACTGGAACTGGCTCTGGAAGAATAATTGCTCCTAACGGTTCACTTGCTTCTCCATCATATGGCTTTGCTTCTTCTACTAATTCAGGGCTGTATTTTAATCAATTTAATCAACTCATTATAGAAGCAAATGGTGGAATAGCAGGCCTTAGCGGTGGCAATACCTTTAACTCAGGAGGTTTTCAAGGTACAAGTTCAACAAATCTTAATTTCTTTTTAGGCAATGTTGGCGTTGGCTCTCAGAATCCTGGCCAAATCCTTGACGTACAAGGCACGGTACGCACGACGAACTTTATCATGAGCGGTCAAAGTCCGACGAGCGGGTATGTGTTGACAGCCGCTGATAGCAGTGGGGACACGACATGGTCATCAGCAGGAGGGGTCAGCGGGTGGACAGTATCAGGTAATAACGTTTATGAAACCAACAGCGGCAATGTCGGCATCGGCACAACCTTCCTGACTACTTCTGCTTTATCGGTGATGAATGGTAATGTTGGCATCGGTACCTGGGCACCGAACACGGCATTGAGTGTGTTAAACGGTAATGTTGGTATTGGGACCGGGGGAGCTGATGCGCCGATTCAAATTGAAGCTACAGGAGAAACCATAGATATAGGTAATGGATCTGCAACTTCAACCTATATTGGGTTTGCAGGCAGGGGCCAAGTTGGGTATGACGGAACTAGTACTTATTTAGGTGGCTCTGGAGGGAAGCCCATAGCATTAAAAAATGGTTCAAGTGTTTCAGAGGTGCAGGTTACTGCCACTCAAAATGTAGGTATTGGAACAAATATTACAAGTACAACTTCATTAACTGGTGCAACACTTGTTATATTAGGAACAGGACCGAACGGTGTTGGAAATGTCGGTATAGGAACAACTCTTCCTATGGCTAGATTATCAATTGCTGGTAATGTCGGTATCGGAATTAATTCAGGAGACTCTTATGTAACAACAACCCCACCGAATGGTGGAATGATTGTTGAAGGTAATGTTGGCATTGGCTCCTTGACCCCGGGCCAAGCGCTCGACGTCACCGGCACGGTGCGCACAACGAACTTTATCATGAGCGGCCAAAGTCCAGTCGGCGGTTATGTGTTGACAGCCGCTGACAGCAGCGGCGATACAACATGGTCGTCAGCAGGAGGAGTCAGTGGGTGGACAGTATCAGGAAATAATGTCTACGAAACCAACAGTGGCAATGTCGGCATTGGCACAACCTTCCTGACTACTTCTGCTTTATCGGTGATGAATGGTAATGTGGGTATTGGAACGTGGATTCCAGCAAAACTATTTAGCGTGACAGGGGACACGTATCATAATGGAAATATCGGCATCGGCACAACCTTTGTCGGTGCAGCCGGTGAAGCAGCTTTGACAGTTATGAACGGCAACGTCGGGATTGGCACTTGGGTACCGGGTGGGGCTTTGGTGGTAATGAACGGCAATGTCGGCATCGGCTCCACGAGTCCGAATGCTCTTTTGACTGTAGGTAATACGCAGACAACAACTAGTCTTTCCCCTGAAGTAACAGTGAATACCGTCGGCAATAAACCGTTGTTTATCGGTAACGGGAATACTGGTGGATTAATGATTGGCTACTTAGGAAATGATATTCAAGGAAGAACAGGTGTAAACTATGCAACTAATGGCATTTTGACCTTGAACTATTATGGCGGTAACGTTGGTATAGCAACGACATCGCCTGGAAGCAATTTATCTGTTCTTGGTGGCGAGAGTTTAGGTTCTTATGCAACGAATGCAGCTCCTGCTGGTGGCATTGTTGCGAGCGGCAATGTCGGCATCGGTTCCTTGACTCCCGGCCAAGCGCTGGACGTCACCGGTACCGTACGCACGACATTCTTTATCATGAGCGGCCAAAGTCCAACGAGCGGGTATGTGTTGACAGCTTCTGACAGTAGTGGAGACACAACATGGTCATCAGCAGGTGGTGTCAGCGGATGGACAGTGTCAGGTAATAATGTTTACGAAACAGCTAGTGGCAACGTCGGCATCGGCACCACCTTCCTTACAACCTCTGCTTTGTCTGTCATGAATGGCAATGTAGGGATTGGGACTTGGATACCTATAAATGCATTACAAGTTAATGGAAATTTAGGTATTGGAAGTACTGGAACTTCGTATATATATTATTCTCCTGGTTCCCAAGGTTTAATTTCAGTGGTAAATGGAACTTCTAGTTTAGATGTTACGGTAAGTAGTGCACAACTTGCCTCAGGCTCAAGATTTACGTGGTCATCAGCTTCTACCCCCAATGGTGGCGCCGCAGACACAGGTCTCTCCAGATTTGCTGCAGATACAATGGCTGTTGGTAGTGGAGCTTCTTTAGATACTTCTGGAACATTGTTAGTAAGTGATATTGGTGTTGGTACAACCTTGACCACAACAGCTGCTTTATCAGTGATGAATGGCAATGTTGGCATTGGCACGTGGGTACCGGGGAATACCTTGCAAGTTAATGGAAATGTGGGTATTGGAACATACAATTCAAATAATCAGTTAATTGTCCCTCAAGGATCTGACCCAACTATTCCTTCAATATTGTTCGCAAATTCTTCAGGTAGCGGACTTGACTATCAACCTGGTCTTTCAGGTGTGATGATTGTGGCTCAGGGCAATGATTCTTTAGCTATTAGAAATGGTGTCGTTTCGACGTATTACAGTATTACACCAAACAACGGAGTAAATTCAGGAACAGTAGACTTGGGTAATAATGCTCATGTATGGCGTAATGCATATTTTTATGGCAATATCGGTATTGGCACAATTTTATTGAAAAACTCTTTAGATATTGCGACCGGGGGTATTTCTTTAGGCACAACCTATGCAGGTTACCTGTCTGCACCTACAGGAGGCATGATCGCAAGCGGCAACGTCGGTATTGGTTCATCAGCCCCTGGCCAAGCGCTCGACGTCACCGGCACGGTGCGCACAACGAACTTTATCATGAGCGGCCAAAGTCCGACGAGCGGGTATGTGTTGACAGCTGCTGATAGTAGTGGGGATACAACCTGGTCATCAGCAGGTGGCGTCAGCGGATGGACAGTGTCAGGGAATAACGTTTACGAAACCAGCGGTGGCAACGTCGGTATTGGTACAACTTTCCTGACAACATCTGCTTTGAGTGTTATGAATGGCAATGTGGGTATTGGCACATGGGTGCCGGCAGCGCCATTTAGCGTTACTGGGAACTCTTATTTTAAGGGGAATGTTGGTATTAGCACTACTAATCCTGGTGATAATCTTGATATAAATGGAGATCTGAGAATTATTGCTTCCCAACCTCATATTAATATTGTGGATTCGTCTAATTCAGATATTGATAGGATAACTTTTAATTCTACTGGAACCTTGGATTCTCGCGGAGGCATTTATTATTATAATAGTTCTGCAACGCCTGCAGATCAATTTCAATTTAGAAATGCTGGTAATCTTACACGAGCAGTTCTTGATTCTTCGGGTAATTTAGGAGTGGGAACGTTTTTACCTTCGGCATTATTAGAAGTGGGAAATCAGAAATTTGATGTGCTGTCAGGTGGTAATGTTGGTATTGGCTCAATAAACCCAGGCCAGGTGCTCGATGTTCAAGGCACAGTGAAGATAGATAGCCCTGGAACACTTATAGTGCCCGCAGGCTCATCTTCTAATGTGTCCATAGGAACGGTTAATAATCTTAATTCTGGAATATACTTTGCTGGAGCAAATACATACTTTGCATCAGGAGGAATCTCAATAGGGTTTTTTAGCGGCAATGGTTTTTTTGCTGCTAATAGTGCTGCGATGGGATTTTCAAAAAGTGTTTCTAATTCGACCACTCCTGTTATTTATCCTCAACAACAAGATACAACTACAGGGATTGGTGATTCTGTAGAAGGGAACATTTCGCTCATTTCAGCTGGAGTAGATAGGCTTGAAGTAACAAATGCTGGTAATATCGGTATCGGCTCTCAATATCCAGGCGAAATCCTGGACGTACAAGGTACGATACGCACGACGAACTTTATCATGAGCGGCCAAAGCCCAACGAGCGGGTATGTCTTGACAGCCGCTGACAGCAGCGGTGACACGACCTGGTCATCAGCCGGTGGCGTCAGTGGATGGACAGTGTCAGGTAATAATGTTTATGAAACCAACAGTGGCAATGTCGGCATTGGCACAACCTTCCTGACAACTTCAGCGTTGTCAGTGATGAATGGGAATGTTGGGATTGGGACATGGGTGCCGAGCAATTTGTTGGATTTATCAACAAGTACCGGTGGGTCAGTTGTTATAGAAAAATATGGAACAACATCAAGTTCAGGTTTTGCAACCAGATATGTGGGAGGCACGGCTGCAAGTCCAGTGGCCCCGGCAGTTGGGGATACGACCACTCTTTTGTCCGCTTATACAGGTGGTGCAACGACAATCACACCTAATGCTCAACCTTTTTTCAAAATAGGTTCTGAAATTGAATCCACAGGATCCACTTTAACAAATGCGAATGTTTATTTTTATCAAAATAGTACTGCCTCTGGAACTCCTTTCGTAGCCATGACGATTCAAGGGAAATCCGGAAATATAGGAATTAATACTATTGTTCCAGGAAGTATTTTAACTGTAAATGGAGGAGTTGGTATCGGTACTTCAGTAACTAATGGGGCATATCTTAATGGTAATACAATAAATGGTGGTGGTTTAATTGTTCAAGGTAATGTCGGTATAGGCACCTTCAATCCTTTTGGTGGTAATTTAATTATCAATGGCGGAAATAACGTGGGCATCGGCTCCCTGGCCCCTGGCCAGATACTTGACGTGCAAGGTACAACCAGGGTCAGCGGCAACGTCGGCATTGGTTCATCCATTACTGATTCAAACGGAAACCAAAGATTAACGATAACATCATCAACAGTTGAGATTAGTTTACAATGAGGGTGATATTACTTTTTGCTCTTTACCTATGGGTATTCGTATCTCAGGCCTATGCTGCCAAGGATTTTTACATCAAGAATAATTCCCAAACATTTCTTTATATCAATGGCACATCAGGTAATGTAGGGATTAGTTCTTTAGCTCCTGGTGCTTTGCTGGATGTGCATGGTACGGCGCGTATGCAAGGTGTGACATTGACTGGTAATGGGGCGAGCAATGGATTTGTGATGGAAAGCAATAGTGTCGGTATCGGAACATGGGTTGCCGGACCCGCTATTGGTTGGACGCAAATAGGATCAAATATTTATACTACGACGGGAAGTAATAATGTCGGGATTGGGACAACAACACCGCAAGGAGGTTTTGTTGTGACCAATGGCAATGTGGGAATTGGCACGTGGTCGCCGGTGAATGCTTTGTCAGTGGCAGGTAATGTTACTATTGGTGGCGGGGCTGCATATTTGCTGAGTGCTAACTCGGCACCATCCAATGGGCTTATTGTTCAGGGCAATGTCGGGATAGGGACCTTCAGCCCAACATCAGGAGTGCAATTTCAGGTTCAAGGTAACACAGTTTCAACTGCGTTCCAAATTGCATCTTTAGGCGGTTCAGATTATTTATTTCTTGAACCTTCTGGTGGTAACGGGGGGGTCGCTACAATGGGTATTAATGGTGCAGGCAAATTTGGTTTACGAGGAAACAGTAATTCTGTCGTTATTGGGAATTTTTTGGGCGATCCTAATAACGGTCCTGCAAATGGGCTAACTGTTTTTGGTGACGTTGGGCTTGGCACTGATATCCCCGCAAACCAACTTGTTGTCAATGGAGGGGTTGGAATTGGGACAGGAAGTAATTCTTCGTACCTTAGTACTTTCGCTCCGTCGGGAGGCATGATTGTACAGGGTAGTGTTGGTATCGGTACCTACGCGCCCACAGGAGCATTGGAAATTGAGGGCGGCAATGTTGGTATTGGTACAGCGTTTACTAAGACTTCAGCTTTGTCGATAATGAGGGGTAACGTGGGGATTGGCACATGGGTGCCGGCTGGTACATTTTCAGTTCAAAAGGCAGCGGCTCATGCGCTTTCAGTTGTTTGCTGGGCTGCTAATGGCGCAATTGGGTACTGTACAAATACAGTCGGTACTACTGGTTGTCCAGGTAATTGTTCAGCATTATAATGTTAAGTTTGAAATCGGAAAAATAATATGAAAAAACAAAGCAATCTTTTATTCATTCCTGTTGCTATTTGTCTGCTAGCCCTTGTTCCAAGTGCCTATGCAGCCAAGGATTTTAATATCAAGAACAATGCCTCATCGTTCTTCTTTGTTAGTGGTACTTCAGGCAATGTGGGTGTTGGTTCTATCACGCCTGGGCAATTGCTCGACGTGCAAGGAACAGTGAGGATGACAGGTTTTGTCATGACAACAAGCCCATCCAGTGGGTATGCATTGACTTCTGATGCTAATGGCAATGGATCATGGGTGGCTAACCCTGCTAGTGCCGGCTGGACGCTGACAGGCTCAAATGTTTATACGACGGTGGGAAGTAATAATGTAGGTATTGGAACTTCAACACCGCAAGGTGGTTTTGTCGTGACCAATGGCAATGTGGGAATTGGCACGTGGTCACCGGTGAATGCTTTGTCAGTGGCAGGTAATGTTACTATCGGTGGCGGGGCAGGATATTTGTCCGGTACTAATGCGGCACCAGGCAATGGGCTTATTGTGCAGGGTGATGTCGGTATTGGAACATTCAGTCCAACGTCGGGAGTGGAATTTCAAGTCCAGGGTGCTCAAAATACAAGTGTATTTCGAATTGCAAGATTTGGTGGTTCAAATTATTTTTATATTGAACCTCCTGTTGAACCTTCCGTTGGTATTGGTACAACTGCCATTGCGGGTGTTTCCGGTACAAATATAATGGGCTGGCGAGGAATCAGTAATTCTGTAGTTATTGGCAAGGATTTTATACCTACTTCTGATAATGGTCCTACCAATGGATTAACTGTTGAAGGTAATGTTGGATTTGGCACTGATATCCCTGCAAACCAACTTGTCGTCAATGGGGGGATTGGAATTGGGACAGGAAGTAATTCTTCGTACCTTGGTACTATCGCTCCGTCGGGAGGTATGATTGTACAGGGTAGTGTTGGTATCGGTACCTACGCGCCCACAGGAGCATTGGAAATTGAGGGAGGCAATGTAGGGATTGGCACAGCATTTACCACGACATCAGCGTTATCGATTATGAATGGCAACGTGGGTATCGGAACTTGGGTGCCGTTTGGTACATTTGCACTTCAATCAGCAGCATCTGGATCTGTGACTAATCATGCTGCTTGTTGGACTACTAATGGGACTATCGGATATTGTACAGGCACTATTAACAGTCCAGGCGCTGGCCAATGCGCCACCTGCACGGCGTTATAAAATAAAGTTGTTTTGTTGTTATGCGCATTTTGCTTGAATCACACATATTTATGTGTAATACTATGTGTAGATAAAGGGGGTTGAATATGGCCACAAATTTAGCATTGGATGATCGTTTAATAAATGAGGCGTTAAAGGCAGGGCATCATAAATCCAAAAAAGAAGCTGTTACAGAAGCTTTACGAAAATATATCAATATATTGAAACAGCAGGATATATTTGCTTCTTTTGGTAAGATTAGTTTTGACAAAGACTACGATTATAAAAAAGGACGTAGTCGATGAAGGTGTTGATTGATACCTGTGTTTGGTCGAAAGTATTACGGGTTCAAAATCCAGATCTAGATTTGTCAAAATTATTGAAAGATTTAATCGTAGATAATCGTGTTGTTCTGACGGGGCCAATACTTCAAGAAATTCTCTCAGGTATTAAAGAAAAGAAAGATTTTCAAGTCTTGGAAGAAAAGTTCACCGCGTTTGATGATCTTGTAATAACAAAAGAAATATACATAAAAGCTGCTGAATATTTCAATATTTGTAAAATGCACGGAGTTAATGGGGGGCATATTGATTTTTTAATATGTGCAATCATATCACACTACAATTGTGCGCTTTTGACAGTAGACAGTGACTTCAAGTTATTTCAGAAACATCTACCTATTAAGTTACTAGGCGTTTAAGCCATGAAATTTCCTTATTGCCAACACCGTCATAGTACGCCTGACCCCCAAGCTCCGGCTTTGGAGATAAAAGGATTAGGAATTTCTTATTCTTCAGAGGAGAAATTTGCCCTTAAGGATTTTAATATTAGTGTTCCAGCAGGATCAGCCTTGGCCTTAGTAGGGCCTAATGGCGCTGGTAAATCAACTTTATTTAAAGCTGTTTGCGGGCTTTTACCCGTTCGTTCGGGAAGCATCCGTGTTTTTGGTCATCCTTTAGGCGCTTGTCATCACAGGGTGGTTTATTTGCCTCAACGCAGTGAGATCGACTGGCATTTTCCCATCAGCGTTTTAGATTTGGTGGTGATGGGAAGGTATGTTTATTTGGGTTGGTTTAATAAACCTCAAAAAAAAGATATCGAAATTGCCCGTGATGCCCTGAAAGAAATGAATGTTGAGGATTTGGCTGACCGGCAAATCAGCAAACTCTCCGGTGGTCAGCAGCAAAGGGTTTTGATTGCCCGTGCCCTGGCCCAAAATGCGGATTTACTCCTGCTTGATGAACCGCTTAATGCTGTTGATGTGAGCACCCGCCAGACAGTAGCTGATGTCTTGCATAAGATCAAAGCTCAAGGTAAAACAGTCATTGTGGCAACCCACTATTATGACCAGGAAGAAGGCCGTTATGATCAGGCTATTTATTTAAAAGACGGTAAAAAGACTTCCGCAACACCCGGTGTTGCGGAGCTTGATTCAACGCACAAGGATTGTGATTGTAACTGATGCATTATTTAACTGATCCATTACAATATGTTTTTATTCAGCGGGCATTGATCGCGGCTGTGATCATCGGCGTGCTTTGCGCTGCCTTAGGGACCTTTGTTGTTTTAAGACGGATGGCGGTGGTGGGTCACGCTTTAACGCATAGTGCTTTACCCGGACTCGTCATCGCGTATTTGTTGGGAGGCAGTCTCTTTGGCGGGGCATTGGTTGCGACCGTGCTGACAGCTTTAGGCATTGGATTTTTAGCCCGTGATGAATCGGTTTACGAAGACACCTTGGTTGGGATGATCCCTAATATCATGTTTGCCTTTGGTATTTTACTGATTAGCACCACCAAATCATTCAGGGATTTATTTTCGATGCTCTTTGGTAATATTTTGGGCGTGACAAACGGGGACTTGCATTTGATCATGTTGATTTCAGCGGTCTCTCTTATTGCTTTATTTTTGTTTTACAAAGAGTTAAAATTATTTACCGTTGATCCTAATTATGCCCAAACTATCGGATTGCCGGTTAAAGTGATGCATTATGGGATATTGTTATTTTTATCTTTTACGGTTGTTGTCGGTATTCAAGCCGTAGGTACGGTATTAACCAATGCCCTTTTAGTTGTTCCAGTGGCTGCGGCGCGGCTTTTGACGGATCGTTTGGGACGTATGATTACGCTGGCTTGTATCTTTGCCGTATTGTCCTCGATAGGCGGAATTTATTTTTCGTACTATTTTGGTTCAGCCTCTGGCGCATCAATTGTGATGTTTGCCGCCCTGATTTTTGCCATTGCGTGGGTTTATAAGTTTATTCAGAAAGCGATTAGATTATGATAAAAGTTTTGCGTTGGGTATTTTTATGCTTCTGTATACTGTTGGTCGCACGTCCAGCCTGGACTCAAACCCAGCCGGTCCAGCCAAAATTGGGTGCTGCTCCTTTAACGTTTGTTAAGAATAATATTAATTATCAAGTAGTTTCTTTTGATGATTTATATTTTAATTACGCACCTCCGGTTGATGTCGAACACCCTGATGGCAATGTCACCAAAGGGACTAAAACTCCCATGGTCATTCCTAAACAGATACAAGATTTGAATGGCAAGAAGGTGGCTATTAAAGGTTTTGTTATTCCCTTGGCTAACAGCGAGGGACAGACCACTAAAGAATTTCTATTTGCTGATGAATTAGTGTCGTGTTTGTTTTGCGCCATGTTAGGCTATGATCAATGGATGGTGGGCAATACCGTTGATCCTAAGGGGTTTAATATTTCAGACGACCAGTTTGAAGAGCCGATCACTATTTATGGCACCATGGATGTTGGTCCGAAATTTGAAGATGGGGAGTTTGTCGGCATTTATCGCATCAAAGCCGATGGTTTTGAAGTGGAAAGAAAGAAAATCTTTGGGATTTTTTAAATGAAAAAATTATTACCATCTTTTTTACTCGTTAGTTTTATCCTCTGGATTTTGCCCTTAGGTTATTTTATAAAACCTTCCCAAGAGAAGACAGCTTGCGACGGCCAGCGGGCTATGTGCATGTGCCATGCGATGGTGCCCAAAGTATCTTCTAAGGCCATGGAACATGGTATAATGCTCAAAGCAGGAGCTTCAGCGAATAAAGAGAATTCTTCAGCCGGTAATTATTTTATTTCGGCTAAATCAGCGGTAGTTTTAAATTTACACGCAGCATCCATTTTCAAAAATCAATATCTCTGCTACAAAAATCCTTTTCTTGCAGCACTAGAATACGTCCCAAAAATTTAGCGCATTTCCTGTCATTAAAAAACATTTAATTAAGGGGTGTTTATGCGCAAATTATTTTTCATAGTATTGTTTCTCACAATTAGTTTTTTTAGTATCATGCAAGGTGTTTCTTGGGCTTGTGCTTGCGGGTGCGGTGTTTTTGATGTGGGTACTGCTTCCATGTTTCCGTCAGGTACAGGTGGAACATTTTGGGAAGAGTACGATTTCATGGATCAGACACATAATTGGAGCGGAACATCTAAAGCTTCAGATGACGATAACAACGATAAGCAGATCCGTACCAGTTTCATTAATACAGGATTCCAGTATATGTTTAACCGTGACTGGGGTGTTTCAGTAGAATTGCCCTACGATCATCGTTATTTTAAGACTGATAATGGAGCCCCTGGTGCGCCAGTTATCCAATCTTTTGACCATAGCGCTATTGGTGATATGCGGATAAAAGGAATTTATACCGGTTTTTCACCAGATATGTCCACTGGTCTTGAGTTTGGTTTTAAATTGCCGACGGGTGACTGGACCTATCCTAATTTTGATCGGGACACTGAGATTGGGTCCGGCAGTACCGATGCTTTGATTGGTGGCTATCATCGTGGTGCTATTTTGTCATCAGATAGTTTTAGTTATTTTGTTCAAGATTTGTTAGATCAGCCTTTTTTAACACAAGGCGGTTACCGTCCTGGTACTGAGGATGATGCTGCATTGGGCGCCTATTATAATGGATTTTCAATAGGCGGTGTGAAGATTACTCCGGTTGCTGAGATCGAGAATTCTTATCGCTCACGCGATAGAGGCTGGGCTGCGGACCCCACCAATAGCGGCTATGAGCGCATCCTACTGACGCCAGGAATTGAACTGGATTATAAAAGAATAATGGTGTATTTTGATGTAGGATTTCCTGTTTATGTTTTTACAGAAGGTGATCAGCTGGTCGCCTCAGAACTTTATAAGGTCACTGTCAGTTACATGTTTTAGAACATGATTATATTTTTATTATTTTTTATGCTCTGGGGTTGTGGAAGTGCTCAAGCAGACACGGCCACGGTGGAAAATAAAGGAAAAGAGCTTTATCTTTCTTATGGCTGTGCTTTGTGTCATGGTTGGGAAGGCCAAGGGAACGGTATCAGGTCACAGGGGTTCAATCCGCCGCCGACTAATTTCCACGACCCTAAAGCATATCTTCATGGAAATGACGGGAATAGTATTAGACGTTCTATTCAGTACGGGATCAAGGAAGACAATAGCATTATGCCGGCATTTGAAGATATCCCGCCGGAAGAATTAGATAAAATTGTTAGTTATTTAGAATCATTGCAAAAGGAGAAAGGTCAATGAAAACCAAGAACTTATGTTGTTTCATTTTTATTTTTTTTGTTTCATTTCTGTCTTATGCCCGTGCAGATGGCTTGAGCAAGGACATTTTTATCAGCAATGCCTGGGTGCAGGCCATGCCGTCTTCGCAAAAGATTTCAGCAGCGTATATGGTGATTACGAATAATTCACCCAAAGAAGCTATTTTAGTATCAGCGTCTAGTGATATTGCTGCGACGGCCGAGATCCATCAGATGAGTGAAATGAACGGGATGATGAATATGGCCATGGCTGCCAATGTGCATGTCCCGGCTCAAGGCAAGGTAACATTACAGCCAGGTGGTTTTCATATTATGCTGATCAATCTTAAAAAGCCACTTAATAAGGGTGATATTATTCCGATCACGCTTCATTTTCAAGATGGAAGTAACATAACGGTGAATGCTGATGTTCGTGGCCAATAAAATAATTTTTTTAATCGTATTGCTGGGGGTTTGTTTTTCTTGGGTAGGGTGTGAAAGCCAAGAAAAAACTTCTACGGGTATGGATTTAGGGGTGATTAATCCTCAAAGGGATTTTACATTACATGATCAGGATGGAAAAATCTTTCATTTGAAAGATCACCGGGGGGAAGTTATTCTATTATTTTTTGGGTATACATCATGCCCTGATGTTTGCCCCACGACCCTTTCAAAATTAGCCCGTGTGTATTCACTTTTAGGGATGGGGACGCGGCAAAAGCTCTTAACGTTATTTGTCACCATTGATCCTCAACGGGATACGCCGCAAAAGCTCAAAGAGTACCTGCAGTATTTTAATATCAATGCCGTGGGGCTGTCCGGAACAAAGCAGGAAATAGACAAGGTGGTGGATGCTTATAAGGCCATGTATGAGAAAGTGGATACAAATTCATCAGCGTTGGGGTATATGTTTGACCATACGGATTACCTTTATTTGATAGATAAAGAAGGAAAAACATCTTATCTTTTTCATCCGGAAGATAAGGCCCAGGACATGGCCCAAATTATTAAAGGACTCTGATTATGGCTAAGATCAAATTAGATTTGCATGATATTTTCAATCGGGGACATTCCATCGATGCTGAACTTAATCGAGTGATCCAGGAAGCTGTAGACAAGGGAATATCTTTAGTAGAGATTATTCCTGGCAAGGGCAGCGGACAATTAAAAAAACATGTGTTACGATTTTTAGAGCAAAAGCATATTAAGGCTTTGTATCATCGTATTGAAAAAGATGACAAGAATTTTGGCAGGGTCTTTGTGCATTTTAGATAAAGGGGAGTTATTTTTGATTTTCCTTGCCCTTTTTGAATAGTATGGTTAAAATATTGACCTAATATGCTTGAAAATCGTCGACATTTCCGTTTACGTGAATTTATGGATGTCACCTGGAAGGTGATGGACCAGGATGTTTCAGGTGAGGGCTTGATTACAAACATTTCTTCGTCCGGCCTGCTTTTACAGACGGACCGTGTGTTTAAGCCGTCGGATATTTGTATTTTGACCATATCATCCGGTGTGGATAAATTACCCTTTGCCGAGAAAAAAGGCAAGGTCATGTGGTTTCGGCGCATCCACGCCCCGCAGGAACGTTTCCAATGCGGAGTGCAATTTATAGCAGATAAATTGGATAATGATTTTCAGCAATGGCTTGAAAAGAAGGTGAGTAAATTGTGTGAAGCAGGGGATGCAAAAATTTTAGTTAATTTGGCTTTTTAGGCCAGGGCATAAACCAAAGCAGAGCAAAAAATAGGGGGTATCGAAGTGGCAGAGACAGTATTAAATCAGCAGGAATCAAAACTTGACATGAGTACAGATAATCAGCGTCAGAAGAATCATTTAAAGAAAATAGTCGGAGTTATCCTTTCATTAGTGATGCTTGGGCTTACTATCTTTGTGCTTAAATTACAGGATCAAAATTATAATCTTCTTTCTAAATCGACAGACCTGGCCTTAAGTGCCAGTGGTCATGCGACAGTGAATTATATGACCTATGTCGGAAAATATAAAGAAACAAAAGCTGAGTTGGAAGAAACAACCCGTAAACTGGAAGAAGTTAATCTTCAGTTAAATCAGGTCACTGCGGAACTCGCAACAACCAAGGGGATGCTCGCTCAAACCCAAGGGATGCTGGCCCAAGCCCAGGAAGAAAATCTTAAATTAAAGCAGGAATTGCAGGGCTTGGATGAATTACGAAATACAGAAAACGTTCAGGATATTGGCGCGTTAGAAGCCAAGATCAGGACTTTGAAAGACAGGGATTCCCAAGTTAGCCTTCAGATAGCAGATTTAAAAAGCCAACTGCGCGCTTTTCAAGGTGAATTTTCAGATCCCGAAGAGGGACGTTCTTTAATCGTTTTATTCCAGAATAAGATCAATTTGGTCAAAAGCCGTATGCATTATTTACGGCAAGAAGCGTTTTTTACCAGAGTCGCGGCCCAAAAGGAAAAAGATCGTCTGGCCATTTTAAATGGCAACAATGGTTTTGTGGTGCATGATGGTCAATTACAAAATCCTAATGGCACCAAGAAGACCTTTGCCATTGATGTTAAAATTGTTCAATAACGGATCTTGGTAAACAGGTTCAAGGGGCGTATGGAGAATCATACGTCCCTTCTTTTTAATTTTAAAGAGGGGGATTTATGTCATTAGAAGAAAAAATCAATCAGGATTATATTCAGGCGATGAAGGCCAGGGATTCGTTTACTTCTTCGGTGGTAAGTTTTTTACGTGCGCAAATTAAGAACGTTAAAGTCGATAAACGTGTTGAACAAGTTTCTGATGAGGATGTGATCAGTGTCGTCAAAAAGCAGGTTAAACAGCGTTTGGATTCCATCACTCAGTTCAAAGCCGGCGGCCGTATAGATTTGGCTGACAAGGAAGAAAAGGAACTGGTTCTCTTAAAAACATATCTTCCTGCGGAAATGTCGATGGAGCAATTAAAAAGCATCGTTGAAGAAGTCATTGTATCGTCTGGGGCCGCATCCATCAAGGATATGGGCCGGGTCATGAAAGATGTTCTCGCTCGCACCGCAGGTCAAGCAGATAATCAAACAGTGGGCGCTCTTGTCAAAGAACGTTTAAATAGAACGTAAGAACTAAAATATAGGATTGTATGCGGATTTTAAAGAATATTTCGTTGTTTCTAACTGTCGTATTTATCATCGGATCTCTTGGCTATACTTTTTGGATCCGGGATCGTTACGTTGTCCCTATATTGACCTATCACCATGTGGGGATTCCTTCCGGTAAATGGCGCCTTAATACTGTCAGCGAGAAATCGTTTGATTATCAAATGAATTTCATGAAGCGGCATGGTTTTGAAGTTATCAGCTTTGATGATTTAGTGGAAGGTATCAAGAAAGGTCATGAGTTTTCCCGCAATACTGTTGTCATTCAATTTGATGATGGGTATGAAGATAATTATAAATACGCCTTTCCTATCCTTAAGAAATATGGTTTTCCAGCGATCATTTTTTTAATATCGGATAAGGTGGGAAAACCTGATTTCTTAACATGGGACCAGGTTAAGGAAATGGAAAAGTATAATATTCTTGCCGGAGCGCATACGCGGCATCATGCTTATTTGCCCAGATTAAATTTAACACAAGCTCAAGATGAAATAGCAGGCAGTAAAAAGATCATTGAAGATAATTTAGGTCACAGCATTGATTATTTTTGTTACCCTTCAGGTGGGTTTACCGTGGACGTTAAACGTCTTGTCAAAGATGCGGGCTATAAAGCTGCTGTAACCACTAATCGGGGGAAAGATCGGTGGAACGTAGACTTGTATGAATTAAAACGGATCCATATGAGCAACACCGATGACCAATATTCCGGATTGATTTTATGGTTTAAATTATCAGGCTATTATAATTTATTCCGTCATTTTAAACATGGTGGAGGATTACATCAAAGGCCTACGTATGAATAAAATGTATTATTTAGATGAGAACAATGCGTTTGTCATTGACGATTACCAACATGCAAAATTATTTGCAGATTTCTTTCCAGGGGTGTCTGGTTTATACGGAATTCCGATGTGGGCTTTTTATGTCAACCGCGGACAGGCAGTGAGTTCATTTGGTATCGAATCCAAAGACCGCGCTATTTTAGAGTTTCAACCGGCTAATAAAGCTTACCGTTTATCTTCCATTTCAGGCTTCAGGACTTTTTTAAAGATTAGTGATGGAAAAAACAATAAGTTTTATGAGCCTTTTACCAATAGTCTTGTTTCTCCTTATAAGGTTCATCAGCGTATGCTTATTACCAGCCATGACCTGACCATTGAAGAAATAAATACGACACTGGGATTAAAAATTTCTATTAATTATTTTACGATGCCCCAAGAGCCGTTTGCCGCACTTGTACGGCGTGTGACCATCGAGAATACTGGCCGCAAAAAGTTAAGCCTCAGTTGTGTTGATGGATTACCTTTAATTAATCCGTACGGCCTTAAGGACTGGCTTAGCAAAAATATGAGCCGTACCGTGGAAGCCTGGATGACGGTGCGTAATATGAAAAATAAAGCGCCCTTTTACCAATTAAAAGTGGAAGTGGCAGATACGCCGCAGGTGACCCCTATCCATGAAGGCAATTTTTATTTTGCCTTTGATTCAAATAAGCCCAAGCTCCTTGATATAGTTGTTGACCCAAGCTATGTTTTTGGCCATGCCAGCGATCTTTTAGTGCCGGAGAATTTCCTGAAACAAAAGAATTTTTTGGTTCCTGCCCATCAGGAAACTACTAATCGTACACCGTCGGCAATGAGTGTTAGTCATTTTACTATTGCTCGGGCCAAGAAACATGTTATTACAGCCCTTGTTGGCTTTGCCCATGATTTGACTGAATTAAATAAGATGGTAAGAAAGTCTACTAGTCGCGGGTTCATTGAAGAAAAAGCCCGTCTTAATCATCAGATCATCGATGAGATCAAAGGGTATTGTACGACCCACAGCGCATCTGAAGAATTCAATCAGTACTGCGGCCAGACCTTCCTGGATAATATTTTACGCGGAGGTTTGCCTATATCATTGCAAACAGCGGAAGGGCAGGTATCTTTTAATGTCTATAGCCGCAAACATGGGGATCTGGAACGGGACTATAATTATTTTACTTTAGCGCCCACCTTTCTGTCCCAAGGCAACGGTAATTACCGTGATGTTAACCAGAACCGCCGCAATGATGTTTGGTTTAACAGGGATGTCAAAGACAGCAGCCTTATTAATTTTTTGAATCTCATTCAGGCCGACGGATACAACCCTTTGATTGTCAAGGGAGCTATTTTTGTTATTAAAGATGAAGCAGCCATTAAGGATTTGTTCAGTGCATTTGCGGTGTCTCAAGGAGCTGATAAGCTTGAAGAAGTTCTTAAAAAAGGTTTTCTGCCGGGTGATCTATTAAAGCTCCTCACGCGTGAAGTTCCTATTAAAGGAACAGCGGATGAATTTTTAACAAGTGCTTTGGGTTTATGTGCCAAGCATGAATCCGCGGAACCTGGAGAAGGGTTTTGGAGTGATCATTGGACCTATAATTTGGATTTGATTGAAAGTTATTTAAGTATTTATCCGGAAAAACTTAGAGAGCTTTTATGGGAGAAAAAGGTATTTAATTTCTTTTTAAGTGATTTTTACGTGCTGCCGAGGGAAGTACGCTATGTTATGACCCCAGCAGGCATTCGTCAATACCATTCTTTGGCTGAGGATGATAAAGAAGTTAAGGCTAAATCCAAAGGGTATAAATTAAGGGGGAAAGACGGGGCAGGAGCGGTTTATACAACAAGTTTATTAGTTAAATTAATCTGTCTTTTAGCTAATAAGGCCGCGAGCCTTGATCCCAGCGGTATTGGGATTGAAATGGAAGCCAATAAACCTAATTGGTATGACGCTCTTAATGGTTTGCCGGGTTTGCTTGGTTCTTCTATTTCTGAAACTTTTGAACTTAAGCGTTTTGCTTCTTTTTTAAAGGATGCCATTGGCCAATTAAAATTGGATAATCAAACCACCTTGATGGTTTTTGAAGAGCTGGCAGATTTTATCCAGGGTCTTTTGCATGTTTTGTCTACAGAGGCGGATTCATTAAAATATTGGCAGAAGTCCAATGATCTCAAGGAACATTTTCGTCATGCGATCCGTTACGGTATCAAGGGACAAGAAAGGCCGTTATCTCTTGCTGATGTAAATAAATTTTTAGACGGGATTATTGAGCGATGTAATGCAGGAGTTCTCCGTGCCAAGTATGACAATGGTCTTTTTGCTACCTACTTTTATCATGAAGTGACAGAGTATGATATTTTGGATAAATCTCATCAGGGGCAGCATCATGTCCGCGCCAAGGCTTTTAAACGTCATGATTTGCCTTTATTTTTAGAGGGCTTTGTACATGCCATGAAGACGGAGAGTAATGTTGTTGAAGCAGGAGCTCTTTATAAGGCGGTTAGGTCAAGCAAACTTTATGACCGTAAACTGGGAATGTATAAGGTTAATACGGACCTATCCCAAGAATCCGACGAGATCGGCCGTACCCGTATTTTTCCGAGCGGTTGGCTGGAAAATGAATCTGTTTGGCTGCATATGGAATATAAATATTTTTTAGAGCTTCTCCGTGGCGGGTTACCTCAAGAATTTTTTAAAGAGATTCATGGCGCCATGATTCCATTTTTAGATCCAGCCATGTATGGACGCAGTATCTTGCAGAATTCTTCTTTTATTGCTTCTTCAGCGCACGAAGATAAGAACTTGCATGGCCAGGGTTTTGTGGCTCGTTTATCGGGTAGTACAGCTGAATTTTTACATATGTGGTTGGTGATGAATATGGGCTTAAAACCTTTTGCCTTGGATGATCAAGGTCGTCTGACGTTGAGGCTTGCTCCGATATTACCATCATGGTTATTTACGACGAAAGCACAAGGTGATTTCAAAGCGCGTACGTATAGTTTTAAATTATTTGCTGAAATAATGGTTACATACCATAATCCGCAACTAAAAGATACTTTTGGGTCCCGTGGTGTCAAAGCCCAAAAAATTCTCCTGACCTATCCTAATCGTCAAAGTGTTGAAATTACCGGCGGTATATTAAGCGAATCCCACGCCTTGGATGTCCGCGAGGGCAGAGTAAAAGAGATCGACGTGTATTTTAATTGATATGTTCAAACGTCATTTAAAACTAGGGTTAATCAAAGGAGGGCAACTAGGCAAGATGATCTTGCAAGCAGCTCCCAGCTTTGATGTGCAAAGTTTTGTCATGGACGATGATATTAACTGCCCTTGCCGTCATCTTTGCTACGAATTTACCCAGGGTGACGCCATGAATTTTGATGATGTTTATGCCTTTGGTAAAAAAGTGGATGTATTGACTTTCGAATATGAGCATATCAACGTCGAGGCTCTTAAGAAATTAAAAGCAGAGGGTTTGGTCATATATCCTGATCCGGATATCATTGAATTGGTGCAAGACAAGGGACGTCAAAAAGAGTTTTACCGTTCCCACAGCATTCCTACCGCGGATTTTCAAATCGTTCCTAATCGTTTGGCCCTTGAAGCTTGTACGGAATTTTTTCCGGCTGTTCAAAAAACATGTAAGGCTGGGTATGACGGCAAGGGTATTTTTAAATTGAAAGATGCGGATGATATCCCTGATGCCTTTAATGTGCCAAGTGTCCTTGAAAAATATATTGATTTTGACAAAGAAATTTCAATTGTTGTTGCGCGAAATGTTGACGGGGAAGTGGTTGTGTACAGAGCGGTGGAAATGGTTTTTCATCCGGAAAAGAATCTGGTTGAGTTTTTGCGCTGTCCGGCTGATATAACAGCCATTGTTGAGAAAAAAGCGACGGCTATTGCATTGCATATCCTTCATCAGTTAAACTTAGTAGGAGTTTTAGCAGTGGAAATGTTTGTCACCAAGGATGGTCAAGTGCTTGTCAATGAAATAGCCCCGCGCGTGCATAACAGCGCTCATCATACGATTGAAGGGGCTCTGACATCACAGTTCGAGCAGCATATTCGGGCGGTGATGGGTCTGCCGTTGGGATTGACTGATATGACCTTGCCTTCTGTGATGGTTAATCTTTTGGGTAGTGAAAATAGTGAAGGTCATGCGATTTATCAAGGAATAGAGCAGGCGTTGGGATTGGGCGGTGTGTATATTCATTTATATGGCAAAACCCAAACCCGGCCATATCGCAAAATGGGTCATGCGACTATTGTCGATCATGATATCAATAAAGCATTGGAAAAAGCACACCGGGTTAAAGAATTAATCAAGATAAAGGCTTGAGATGAGCAAACCATTAGTCGGTATTATCATGGGCAGCCAGTCGGATTTAAATATCATGGGACCTGCTGCTGATATATTGGATGATTTGGGCATTGCTTGTGAGGTTACGGTTGTCTCCGCTCATCGCACCCCTAAGCGCATGTATGAATATGCTTCCAAGGCCCAACAGCGGGGATTAAAAGTGATCATCGCCGGTGCTGGTGGTGCCGCTCATTTGCCGGGTATGGTTGCCTCTATTACAATTTTGCCGGTGATTGGTGTGCCTGTCAAATCTGCTAATTCATTGGATGGTTTGGATTCTTTATTGTCCATCGTACAGATGCCTGACGGTATTCCTGTGGCAACCG
>Ga0206863_1011_pt1 | contig 87129 bp, 79 predicted proteins | sample Alteio_BWOrgCont_41_FD_152634 | JGI IMG/M metagenome (GOLD analysis project Ga0206863, IMG submission 152634) | Enriched cells from forest soil in Barre Woods Harvard Forest LTER site, Petersham, Massachusetts, United States -... | ecosystem: Environmental > Terrestrial > Soil > Temperate forest >...
TATGGACCATCCACTTTGCGCTGGGAAGGCTCACCTGGATATTCAAAGCTTTTGTCGTGGGTTTTGTCCTCAACGTGGCTGGGGATATTATCCTCATTCCCCTATACGGCAATGAAGGCGCGGCTGTAGCATACCTGCTGGCCATGTTGGTCCAAACCCTGCTCTACCACAAAGGGATCCGTGAGGTTTCCCTGACGCGGGCCTGGGTGACCCTGCTGGCAGGAGGCGCCCTGGCAGGATTACTCCTGTGGGCAGCAACCCGATAGGGCTATTTTCCGTATTCATACAATAGATGTCAGAAGATTCGATGACGACCCTGGCAGCCAGGCCCGGGAGGCGTGTGGATGTACCCCTGCTCCTGTTCCTGATACTGCTCCTCGATGTAAGGCTACCGGTCAAATTTCCCGTGCTGGTGATCGCTTGCGTGCTGCAGCCTGGTTTTTGGAAGGCCTTCTTCCGGCGGGACCCTAAAGTCCCCGTCTTTTATCCTCTTATCCTCGGGGTGGCCCTCCTGGATTGGATCCTGTACCAGGGCCTTGGAAACGTGCGGTATGACGTAGTGGGCGCCACGGCCCTGATTTTTTGGTTGGCTTGCTGGGTCGCTTCCACGCAGGTGAGGTTGTTTACCGAAAGACTTGATCCCGCCCTGCTTCACCGGACGTTGCTGGTTTTTTTCCTGTGCAATGCTGTTGTTTCCCTTGTCAACCTGGTCAGCATAGACTGGGAAATAAAGGCGCTGAACCCTTATCTATACCAGGGCATGTACCAGAAATATTTCATACGTACGGGAGACTATGTGAAAGGTCTGACCTTCGACACCTCCATCACCAATGCGCTCATCAATGCCTTTGGGGTTGTCTATTTCCTGGCCAGGAAACAGGGATGGACGATGTTGTTGTGTATGGCGTGCATGCTCGCCACCGGAAGCAATTTTACCAATTACCTGTTGTTGGGTGTTTTCGCTTACCTGTTTATTTTCAAATCGGACCGGGAACAAAAGGGCGGGATTGCGCTTTGCATACTCATAGGCGTCGTTTTCCTGGGCAAGGTTTCTCCCCAGAACCAGAAATATACGGCGGAAGTCGTCAACCGATGGTTGCCGGCGCAAAATAAAGTCACGAAAACAACGGACCCGGATTCCGCGCAAAAAATGCAGGTCTGGCAACAATGGAACAACATCCGCTTTTCCTATGTCAATCCCTGGAAGCCTAAACCCGTGATCCCGGCAACCGATATCAACACCCCGCCTTATCAAAGCAGGGCGGATACCACGGAGGACCAGCGCACCCTGATCACCTTCAAGGAGCAGAACCGGGCCGCGCTTCCCCTTGCGGATTTGTCAGGACTGCCCGAGGATGGACACCGGCCGGGTAAACTACTCGCCTTTGAAGAAATCGGCCAATTTTTCAAAACGCACCCTAACAGGATAATGACGGGCGACGGACCGGGTAACTTTTCCTCCAAACTGGCCTTCCGTGCAACGGGACTGGAGTTGTACGGTAAATATCCGGCAAGCCTGATCTATATCCATCCGGACTTTCTGCATAATCACCTTCAGCTTTTCCTTTCCTACTTTGCCAAGTCCAAGGAAAACCATTCCCTGATCCATAGTCCGGATTCAGTATATGGGCAACTCCTGGGAGAATACGGTCTGGTGGGCATCGGCATCTTCCTGGTCGGGTATGTCGCCTTTTTTATAGCGCGAATAAAAGGCACCGCCTACAGCCTGCCCCTGCTGGGTATCCTTCTGGGCGCTTTTTTTGTCGGGTATTGGTTTGAGCAACTGTCCATCGTCGTTCTTTTCGAATTGATGGTATTCGTGGACCGAAAAACGATGCTATGGAAGGCGTAAAGCTTTCGGTGCTCATGCCCGCCTATAACGCGGAGCCCTTTATCGCCCAGGCGATCGAATCCGTGCTGGCCCAAACTTTCCGGGAATTCGAGCTGATCGTGGTGGACGACGGATCCACGGACGCCACCCCTATCATCGTAAAGTCCTTCCGGGATCCCAGGATCGTCCTGATCCACCAGGAAAACATGGGGATTGCCTGGGCCCTGAATACGGGACTGGGAGAAGCGCGCAGCGACCTGATCGCCCGTTTCGATGCGGATGACCTGTGCTATCCCGAACGCCTGGAAAGGCAGTATGCCTTCATGCAGGACCACCCGGACTATGTACTTGCGGGGGCCATGGTGGATTATGCCGATAAGGAGGGCCATTTCGTATTTACCTACCGTCCGCCCGCGGAGACGGATGACCAAATTCGTCAACTATCCTACCGGACTTGCCCCTTCATCCATTCCAGCGTCATTTACCGAAAAAGCGTCGTGCTGGCCCTGGGTGGATACAACGTATATGCGCATGGCTTCGAGGACCACCTCTTGTGGAGGTTGCTCATCGGAACGGGAAAGGTCTGCAACATGCCCGAAGTGGTGATGATGGTCCGGTTCAATCCGGGCTCCCTGACGATCGATGAGACGTGTCGCCATCCGTCTTACCTCAACATCAAATATTCCGCCCTGAGAAAAAAGGCGATCGGGGCGCCGGAGGGACGCCTCCTCCTGGATACGATGCGCGCCCAAGCCCTGAGTGGGGAAAAAGCGGGGGCGTACCACGTCTTGCTGGCCAAAAAATATTTATGGAACAACACCCAGCCTAAGAAAGCCCGGGAGCACGCCAGGAAGGTCCTGAGCGCCCGGCATTTTTATTACAAAGGCATTTATCTCCTGCTGCTTTCTTACCTGCCGGGACCCCTGCTGGTATGGTTGTACCGGGTACTAAACCCCATAACGTATGCTAAGCGCTAAGCCCCTGACCATATTCGTGGATGCGCATAGCGTCGACAAGGGATACCATGGTACTCATACGTTTTTGCGCAGACTTTACGGGGAAGTCATGCGGCAGTACCCGGAACTCGACATTTACTTTGGGACGTACGATCCCGAGGCGATAAAGGTGGCTTTCCCAGGGTTGGACGACGACAGAATATTGCCGTATTCGCGGGTGCGCCCGACATTCTTGCGATTTCTCTACGATATTCCCAGATACATACGGAAGTATCGCTTCGATTACGTCCATTATCAATACCTGGGTGTTCCTTGGAAGACCGCAGGCAGGACGATCGTGACCCTGCACGATGTGCTTTACGAGGACTACCCGAGAGATTTTCCAATGGGCTACAGGCTGCTTCGAAAATTTCTCTTTTCGGGAAGTTTGCGCAACGCGGATATCAAAACGACCGTATCTGATTATTCAAGAAACCGCATATCGGAACACTACCGGGTGCCGACGAAAGAAATACACGTCATACCCAACTCGGTGGATTGTCCAAAAGTGTGCAGTTCCCGGGAAGATGCGGAGGCATGGGTGCAAAGAAAATATGGGGTAGCCAATTTCATTCTTTATGTCAGCCGGGTGGAACCCAGGAAAAACCAGATACTCCTTCTGGAGAAGTACCTGAATCTGGGTCTGCATAGCCAGGGCGTACAAATGGTTTTTATCGGCGCAAAAGGAATACACGTACCCCGGTGGAAGAAAATGCTCAAAGCGGAAAAGGGTACGGTGCATTGGTTTCAAAAGGTCGACCAGGAAGACCTGGCCGCTTTTTATACCGCCTGCCGCTTGTTCATTTATCCCTCCAGGGCCGAAGGCTTTGGTATCCCTCCTCTGGAAGCCGCCTTATGCCTGGCACCGGTCCTTTGTTCCCGGAGTTCCGCGATGAGCAACTACCATTTCTTCGAACCCTACACTTTCGATCCAGGGCGAGGTGAAGAATTGGAAGAAAAGCTCCTCGACATGATCCAGCATCCACCTGGTCCCGGCTTCCTGCAAAAGGTGTCCGAACAGGTCACGCAATCGTATTCACGCTTAGAAAGCGCACGCATATTTCATTCCCTTATACAACAAAGACAATAAGCATTGCATTAAACATTGGCATAGCAGGTACCCGGGGTATTCCCAATCACTACGGAGGTTTCGAGCAGGTGGCGGCCTACCTGTCCAGGGAACTGGTGGAAAGGGGACATTCGGTCAGTGTATACAGTCCTCACGACCATCCCTACAAGGGTGACACCTGGGAAGGGGTTCGCATACTGCGTTGTTATTGCCCCGCCCTGGGAACTATAGGCCAGTTTGCCTATGATTTGAACTGCCTCCTGGATGCCCGGAAAAGGGGGTTCGATGTACTTCTCCTGCTGGGGTATACCAGCAGCTCGGTTTGGGGTCGCTGGTATCCCAAGGGTCCCATTATCATCAATAACATGGATGGCATGGAATGGAAGCGCAGCAAATATTCTAAACCCGTACGCCTGTTCCTTCGCTATGCGGAGCGCCTGGCGGTCCGCTATAGCCACCACTATATCGCCGACTCCACCACGGTCAGGGATTACCTGCAATGGCGCTACGGCGTCAGGAGCCGTTACATACCATACGGAGCGGAAGTCTTCCATTCTCCCAAGGAAGCCCACCTCCGGGAGTACGGTGTCTGTCCGGGGACCTATTCGATGCTCGTCGCGCGTATGGAGCCCGAGAACAATATCGAAATGGTACTGGAAGGATTCAGCCAAAGCCGCATCGACCGGCACCTCCTGGTCATCGGAGATACTTCCCACCATTATGGGAAGCACCTCCTGCACCGCTTTGGCCATAATCCCCGGATACTCTTCGGAGGCCCCTTGTTCGACCAGGAACGCCTCCATTCGCTCAGGGCGGGTTGCCATTTTTATTTCCATGGACACAGCGTGGGAGGTACGAATCCTTCCCTTCTGGAGGCGATGGCCAGCCGCACCCTTATCGCCGCGCACGACAACCCCTTCAATCGGGGGGTATTGGGCCGGAACGCGTTTTATTTCCATGATGTGGCGGGGGTCACCCGGATACTGGAAAGGTCGGCCGATCCCGTTGTGGAAGAAACTATGATCGAAACCAATTTCAAGAAGATAGGAAGCTTGTACAACTGGGAAAAGATCACGAGCGAGTACGAACAATTCATGTATGACTGTTATGCTGAAAAGCGTCCCATACTATCTCATCCTGCTGTTCCTGGTCTCACTACCGTTTGATCACTTTTACAGCGAGGTGGTACTGATTACGCTGACGGCGTATACGGTGCTCCTTGCCAAACGGGCCGACTGGAAAAAATGGAAGGATCCCAGGGTGCTCACCCTGGAGATACTCTATGGGGTAACCCTCCTCGCCCTGGCGTATGGCCCATCCCGTGCGGGCGCTTCCGAAGTATTGTTCCAGCAATTGCCCTTCTTGCTTTTCCCATGGCTATGCGCGGTGTATGCGGATACCCTCATTGCGAAACGCGACCGGCTGTTCGATGCCTTCAGCATTACGTGCGCAGCCATTATTGTGTATTTGTATGTGGATGCCTTCCGGGTCATCCATTATTTCAAGATGCCGTTAACATCGATTTTTACAGAGGATTATACCAATCAGTCTTTCACGGCGCCCCTGGAAATGCACGCGACTTACCTATCCATTTATACAGCAGTAAGCCTTTTGTTTTGTATCCGGAAAAGACGCCTTTGGCTCATTCCATTCCTGGTCCTGGGCCTCATCCAGCTGAGCACCAAGACCGTGTTTGCGAGCGTGATCCTGATACTGGTCCTGCAGGGTTGGCGGAAGTGGCGCGTAGCCACGATTGCGGTCCTGGCTGGAGTGATCGTATTGAGCAGCGCTTTTCTTCATAAAAGGATGATTACAGACCTCCGGACCGACCTGGATCCAGTCCAGCAAAAGGGTTTCGATACCCGCCTGATGCGTTGGGAGGTGGCCTGGTCCCTCGTCAAGGCGGCCCCCGTTTCCGGATATGGATTGGGGTCGATGCAAGCAAACCTTGATCAAGCCTATCTTAAAAAAAGAATGTATCAATCTTACCTGTACGGCGTCAATACACACAATCAATTTCTGAGTTGGTGGCTCAGCCGGGGTATTTTGGGCGTGGTGGTCTATACGGGGATGCTGATATGGGGCTTCTATAAAGCATTTTCCGCTAAAGACCCGCTTTGGATCGGTTTCCTGGTATTGGTAACCCTGGTCTCCTTTTCTGAAAACCTTCTGGAAGTACAACATGGGCTTTTCTTCATGGCTTTCTTTTTTTCTTTTTTCCCTTTCACTCAAAGACGATCCCATGAATAACAAATGCGCCATATTATCGACCCTGGCCTATTTCGACCTTTTCCAGTACCCGCTTACGGAAAGGGAACTCTATTACTTCCTGTCCAGGACCTTGTCCCCCCGGGAATTTGAACACGCTTTGGGTGAATTGGTCCTGGAAGGCCATATATATACCTGGGAAGGGCTGTATACCGTTCGCAACGAGCCCGCGCTGATTCCCCGGCGCAGGCAAGGGAACGCCATGGCCGCAGACATGCTCCGGGTCGCAGAAAAGGTCGCCGCATTCCTGGCACGCTTTCCTTTTGTCCGGGGGGTGGGTGTATCCGGTTCCCTGTCCAAGCAATACGCCGACGAGAAATCCGACATCGATTTCTTCATCATCACCGCGCCCAATCGCCTGTGGATCGCCAGGACATTTCTTCACGTACTCAAGAAGCTATCTTTCCTGATTCGCCGGGAAGATTGGTTTTGCATGAACTATTTCGTGGATGAAGCCGCCCTGGAGATCCCGGAAAAAAACCTCTACACAGCCGTGGAGATCGTGACCCTCCTTCCGATGCGCGGCACGCATGCTTTTACCGCTTTCGGGACGGCCAACGGCTGGACGGATCAATGGCTGCCCAATAGTCATGGGAGGTTCGTCCTTTCCCAGGATGAGCCGCCGTCCTGGTCCAAAAGGGTCCTGGAAGGTATGTGGAATAATGCCCTGGGGGACTGGCTGGACCGCTGGCTGATGCGGTTGACGGCCTCGAGGTGGGGGCAAAAGCGGATCAGGGGCAGGCTCAACAACCGGGGTGTGCCGATGAGCCTGGATGCCACGAGGCATTCGGCCAGACCGGATCCCACCGGCTTCCAGAGAGGGTTACTGGACGCTTATGAGAAAAGGGTGGCCCAGTTGACTCAGTCCTTCTTGCGTAAAGAAATGATATAGTAATCGCCGACGAATTTCCAGGGCCAACTTCTCCGGCGTTGCTCCTCGGCATTACGGAGATACTCGAACAGGACAGGATGCTTTTCCGCAAACCCCTCCATATAGGAGGGGGGTACCAAGGTGCACAGCCCTTCCAGGTCGAGGGTTTCGAAAGAGGAGCCCAGGGCGCGCCGGACCACGGAGGGAGCGTAATACCAGCAGCGAAAAGGCAAGCCTTCCACTTTAGCCTTGCGCCCATGGCGCGAAAAGAAGCGCCTCAGGGCCGTCCTGAATTTGCCCCTGAATACCAGGAGCGTTTCCCAAAGACAAAAGGGAGGCAGGAGGACCAGGGACACGACCCCACCCGGCTTCAGCAGGGGCGAAAAAGAGGCAGCGACTTCCCGTAGCGATCCCGTGCAATTCAATCCAGCAAAATTCGAAAAAATCAGGTCGTAAGGACCTTTATCGGCAAGCGTATCGAGGCGGGTATAAGAACACAGTTCGTGAGTGATCCGATCGTCCAACCTCCTTTCCTTCACTTTCCTTTCCAATTGTTCGAGCATTCCCCCCGAAAGATCGGTTGCGTGCACACGGTGCCCGTGGCGGGCGAAGAAAATCGCATCCTCACCCGTACCGCAGTTGAGTTCCAGGATATGGCTCCCGGGGGAGAGATAAGCCAACACGTGGCGGCGCACACGTTCCCGCTTGTATTGGATAATCGTATCTCCCGAGTAAATTTGGTCGAATACACCGGATTGTTTGGAAAAGGCTGCTTCGGTTAATGACTCGTTTAAAAGGGACATATGCTTAACCGGTTGTGTGTTCCATTTGCTGCAATTTAAGCTTTGCGAGATATGCAGCCGGTAAATAATACAAGATTGATGCCATTTTCTTCAACCCCAGCCTGCCCTGGGATAGGGAATACAAAGCCATTTGCCTCCTATGGGTCTTGTGAACGTACCGGTGAAGTTGTTTGTAATAAGAGGGAGGGTAGGCACTGTTGAACATCATGGCCAGGTCGTCGGAATCGGTCCAATTGGACTTGGCGCCGAGAGAGGCTTTGACCTTCTCGTAATATCCGGTTCCCGGAAGAGGGTAAGATACGGAAATTCCAATATCGCTTGGCAACAATTTGAGGATCATTTGGATGGTCAAATCGATATCCACCCTGGTCTCGCCCAGGTACCCGAACTGAATGAAAAAGCAAGCCTTGATGCCGTTTTCTTTCAGGAGGCGGGTCGATTCGGCGATCTGTTCTACCTTGGTACCCTTCTCCATGGCATCCAGGATTTTTTGAGAGCCGCTTTCCGCCCCCATCCAAACGCTTTCGCAGCCGGCCCTGGCCAGGTGGCGGATTTGATCCTCCTCCAGGAGCAGGTCCGCCCTGGATTGTATTTTAAAGCGGAAGCGCAGGCCTTCCTTTTCCACTCCGTCCGCAAAATCTTTAACCCAGCCGGGCTTCAATCCGAAAATGTCGTCACAAAACCAGACGTGATCCATCCCGAACTCCTCTTTCATGCGTTTGAGCTGGCCTACCACGTGCGCCGCGGACCTGGCTGTATAGCGGTTTCCATAGATGGGCTTGGCGCACCAGTTGCAATGGAAAGGGCAGCCCCTGGTCGTGGCGACGTTCAGGGAGAAATACCCTGCGTTCTTGAGCCAACGTCCCCGGTAAGCGTCCATGTCTATCAGGTCATAGGCGGGGTAGGGCAGGTATTCCCAGTCTTTCATGACAGGTCTCGGGGGAGTGCGCACTGTCGTGCCGTTTTCGTTTCGATAGGCAAGTCCCTTTGCGGCCTCCCCATTTTCCAACAATTCTACAAGCGTTTGCTCCGCTTCCCCGTTGATGATATAATCCGCACCTTGTTCCAGGTATTCTTCTTCATGGTCGGTGGAATCGGAACTGGACACGATGACGGTACAACCCCAGTCTTTAGCCATACGGATCATCCGGAAGGTAGCGTCCCGCATATTCGTCAGGCACATTTTCGTAAGGTAGTTGAAGCCATCGGCGTATACGACGAAGTAATCCACCCTTTTTGTCTCCAAGTGAAACAATAACTCGTCCGGTTTATTCGCAAACATGGAATCGAAGAGGGATACACTATACCCCTTTTCCCTCATAAGGGCGGCTGCATACAAGGTGCCCAGCGGCGGATAGGGTAGGCCCGCCCCCGCCTGTTTGGGGTCCAGGGCCAGGAAATAAGGATGGGTGAACAGGATGTATTTCATGATTTAAAAGCCTTGAATTTCAGGTTGCCGGTATCTCCAGGCTTTTTGTAAAAACCTGATTTCATAAGGGTATTGGTAAAAGTGCGCCTTGTATCTCCACGAAGCGATCAATTTCAGGAGGTGCCTTTTTACGTTGTTTAGTCGAATATCGGATACGGTGGGATAAACCCCGTTTAAGACGGTCTCGAAGTCCCGGATCATGCCCGTTCTTTTTTCGTCCAACCAGGGTGTCAGGGGGTTTTTTCGCAGATTGAAGCGCTCCCATTCCGGTTCGACCCAATCTTCCAGGTCCTTGGGGAAGGAAAAACCCTGGGCCTGAGCCTGAGCCCAAAGCTCCGATCCTTCGGTAGGTACGGGACTGTAAATATAGACTACGATTTCCGTGTTTGGATTGATGTCTTTGATCTGACGGATATAATTGATGTCGAATTGAATTTGGCTTTCCACGGCTTCCGGGGTAGCGGCGGGCGCTCCGAGGACGAATGAATATTCGGGGATGATATCGAATTTTTTCATCCTGGCCGCGAATTCTTTTATTTGTTTTCCGGTTTGCGTTCCTCCTTTGTCGAATTGTTTCAGTATGGCATCGTTTCCGCTTTCCGCTCCGAAAAAAATCATGCGACAGCCTGATTCCCGGATCAGGGCCAGGGACTCGTCTTTGAACCCGGTCATGGTATCGATCCTGGCCATGCCCCACCATTGCATCTTCAAAGGACGGACCAGACGCGCAAATTCCACCGTCCTTTTTTCGGAAACGAAAAAGTTATTATCGTGGAACTCCACGGCGTCGGCCCCCCAGCGGTCATGGAGGTAAAGAATATCCTTGTACACCAGCGGGGCGGATTTGGCCTTCCATCTCGCTTCATATATGGGCACGACCGCACAAAAGGAACACGTAAAGGGACAACCGATGCTGGAGTGATAGGCTGCCGTCCTTTCTCCCAGGTATGTTTTGCCCAGGTATCCCTCCATGGAATAATACCGGCCAAGGGTATCGTAGGGAATGGGAGGGAGGGGGTCTTGTTCGAACAGGGTTTCTTTTCGCGTCTTGACTATTTTTCCCTCTTGTCTGAAAATCAGGTTTGGGATTTCCTCATAAGAGGTGCCGCTTTCTAATGCCTGGATCAGGCTTGGAAAAGCATGCTCCCCCGGCCCGTTTATGACAAAATCAACGTACCCCGAATCCAGCGTCACCTTATACTGGTTGCTGGGAAAATAGCCCCCCCAAATCATAATGGTTTCCGGAAATCGTTCCTTGATCGCCTTGGCGAAGGGTATGGCTTGTTTCAACTGGGGCCCCGGCATGGCGGTAAACCCGACGTATTTGAATTCATTGGTCTCCAAATACTTAAGTAGCTTATCGAGGGGATCAGTTTCACGATTCCCGTCTACGATGGCCCATTCTATGGCGCCCTCGACGGTGGCTGCGATGCTTAGGATCGAGTTTGGGATTCGGAAAGTGAAATTGGCGCTGCGTGGATTGAAGAAAAGTATTTTGTTCACAGTGATTAAATACGGGGCGGGCTTCGTATGGTTGCGCAACCCTGTTGGGAGTCGGCGCGTAATTATCGGTATGATAATTCAGAAGCTCAGGCGTGTCCTGGAAGGGCGGACGCCCCGGATTGGGGTTGCCTATGACCTATGGTCCAATTCCTATGATGATCAGCCCGGAAACCTCGTATGGGATATGGACGAAGAACTTTTTGAGCGGTTCCTTGCTTTAGTTGACTTGCGCGGAAAGACCGTCGTTGACATAGGTTGCGGTACGGGGAGGCATTGGCCGGTATTATTGGCCTCCGGCCCGGTCTCCCTGACGGGGTATGATGTTTCCCGCGGCATGTTGGATAAATTATTGTCGAAATTCCCACAGGCGCGGGTCGGACTCATCGGCGAGGACGGAATAGCGCCTTTGTTTACGGGGAGTGTCGATATCATTGTTTCCACGCTTGCGTTGGCACACATGCCCAACCCGGAGCCCGTTCTTCGTAATTGGGCCCGGGCGCTCAAACCGGGGGGGTGTCTGTTGTTGACGGACTTTCACCCGGCAGCCCTGTCGCACGGCGCCAAACGTACCTTCGTGCACGAGAACAGATCTTTTGTTGCCAGGAGTTTTGTGCATCCGCTGCCTGAGGTTTCGCGATTGCTCATTTCCCTCGGCCTGGAAGTGCTGGATTCAGGGGAGCGTGTCGTGGACGAATCGGTCCGGCACTATTACGAACAAAAAGGGGCCTTGCGGGCTTACGAGCAGAGCAAGGGGGTCCCTATGGTATACGGTTTGCTTTGTATAAAAAAATGATGGTTTTTCGCAATTTGCACACCGTGGAGGGCTCTGAACCGGTGCAAATCGGGATTTGGGGTTCCCGCATCGCCTTTGTCTCTTCAGGCCTTTCCGCCCGGGGTGCCGGCCCTTCGGTGCTGCCCAGCCCTTCGGTGCCATCCGGCCCTTCGGTGCTGCCCTGCCCTTCGGTGCCATCCGGCCCTTCGGCGCTGCCCGGCCCTTCGGTGCCATCCGGCCCTTCGGCCCCGGCCAGTTTGGACTTGCAGGGGGCCCTGGTATTTCCCGGGCTCATCAATTCTCACGATCACCTTGAATTCAATTCTTTTTCCGCACTGGGGAATGAAATCTATCCGAACTATATAGCCTGGGGAGACAGGATCCATTCCATTTGCAAGCCTGACATAGACCGCGTCTTGCGGATTCCCCTTTCCTTACGCGCCTCGTGGGGCATATATAAGAATCTCCTGGGAGGGGTAACTACCGTAGTACAGCACGGGATGACCTGGGTTGCTGAAGGCGTGTTTAATGATTGCCAGTCCATCCATTCGATCAAACTTGGGGGCCACTGGAGGCGACGCCTGAATAATCCGCGCAGGCTCGGACGGCCTTGTGTCATTCACATAGGAGAAGGTACCGATGCCGACGCCAGATCCGAGGTTGACAGCCTTCTTCGGTGGAACTGGCTGCGCAGGCCCCTGATCGGCGTGCATGGAGTTGCAATGGACGCCGTTCAGGCGGCGCACTTCAAGGCCCTGGTTTGGTGTCCCCAATCGAACTTCTTCCTCCTCGGAAAAACCGCCAACGTGGACCGCCTCCGCAATGTCACCACCCTATTATTTGGTACGGATTCCACCCTGACGGGCCCCTGGAGCATTTGGGATCACCTCCGTTGCGCCCGTGAAACCGGCATGGTGGGGGATAAGGATTTGTTTGACATGGTCACGCAAGCCCCGGCCCGCATCTGGGAGTTGGCTGCCGGCTCTATTGCCCCGGGTCGGAAGGCTGACTTGACGATTGCGCGGCCACCCGCCGGCCAGCGTGGATGGGATGCTTTTTATGCGCTCACGCCTGCTGATATAGAGCTGGTCATCCGGAGAGGTAAGGTTTGCCTCGTGGATTCGCGTTGGAAGTCTGCCCTTGAGGCCTCCGGCCAAACTTTCGATGGTTGGAGCTCCGTACGCCTTGGCGACACCGTCAAGTTCGTCCCCGGGGACCTGCCGGCGCTCGCCCGTGATATCCGGACTTATGATCCCCAGGCCGAATTCCCCTTTACCGTATGACCCTTATTCCGGCGCGGCCCTGGACCGCATCAAAACCTCCCCGTCGTATCCTGGCGATACGCCTCCAGGCGATGGGGGATGTCGTCATTTCCCTTCCCTATTTACAACGCCTGCGCGAACTGCTTCCGGCTGACACGCGCATCGATTTCCTGGTGCTTCGGGAATCTTCGCCGCTGCCACTGAATCTGGAGCTTTTCGATAGGATTTTTATTATCGACGGGGGCAGGCGTTTCAAGCTGCAACTATTGTACACGATGCCTATGTTGGTGCGGCTGTTTTTCCGCCGATATGACGTAGTGCTGGACGTGCAGAACAGCCCCATCAGTCGCCTCGTAAGACGGGTTTTGAGACCACGGGCTTGGTGCGAATTCGATAAAGTTTCCACGCTGCCTGCGGGTGAGCGGACGCGGCGCACCATCGAGGCGGCGGGGTTTCCCCTTTCCGGCGATCCGGCCCGCGGAGAGCCGCCATGGGTTCCGGCCCGCGGAGAGCCGCCATGGGTTCCGGCCCGCGGGGCCTTTCGCCTTCGCTCCGACCTGGGCGTGGACGCACTACTGCGGAGTGCCGGCTGGGATGGGGTAAGCCCTCTCGTCATCCTGAACCCGGCCGGAGCCTTCCCCACACGCCACTGGCCAGAGGTCTCGTACGAAAAGTTTGCGAAATTGTGGCGAGAGAAATTTCCGGACACGCAATTTCTTTTCCTTGGTATCCCCCGGATGCGCGACATGGCCGCCCGGCTTTGCGCCGCCATCGGCCCGCGCTGCATCAACCTGGTGGAGCAGACAACTCCGGCACAGGCATTTGCCATCATACAAAAAATAAAATTCATCCTCTCCGAAGACGGAGGCCTCATGCACATGGCCTGGGTTTCGGGCATTCCCACGCTGGCCTTGTTCGGCTCCTCGCGCAGCGACTGGGCCCGCCCCCTGGGCGCCAGGGCGGCATTCCTCGATGCCGAAGGTCTGGAATGCGCTCCGTGCATGCAGGAAACGTGCCGTCTCGGCGACACCCGGTGCATGTCACTCCACACCCCTGAAAAAGTAATAGCAACGGCGCTCCGCCTATTGGAATAATTTCATGACAGCCGAGGCATTGTCCTCCATGCTGTGCAGCATGACGGGGCTGTATTCGGTATAACAATCCTCCAATAATTCCAAAGCCTTGGCTTCCATTTCTTCGGGACTGTACACCACGTGCCAGTGGTCTATGGGACCGTGATTGGGACAAGTAAAGCTGATGACGTGGGCACCGGCATACAGGGCTTCCAGGCAGGCCGTGCTGTATCCCTCATAGGAGGAGGGATGGAGAAAGATTTTACAGCGTTGCATCAGCCCGAGCAGTTCCTCGTGAGGAAGCTCCCCGACCATGCTGAGGTTGTCCTTCAAATGCCGTTCCCTGATTGTTTGCTTCAATAGCCCGGCCTCGGGCCCTTTGCCGCAAAGAACACCCTTCAGGTCCGGGCGTTTTTCGGCCAGGGAACCTGCAATGTCCACCCAGATGGAATATCGTTTCAGGGGTATCAGGGATCCCGCTCCCAGGATATCGATGTCTTTACGGATGCCCCGGAAAGGAAACAAGTTGGGATCGATGCCATTGGGAACGATATGCCCGGGTTTGACCGAATGGTGGATATAAAATGCGTTGGCCACTGATTCTGAAATGGCCACCAATTCCTCGGACTTAGGCCGTGTAAGGGAGACATACCGGTTCCCTTCCCGGGCATCCTGGCCCAGGATCCAGTTGTAGTGCTTCAGGCGGTGAAGGCGGGCAAACCAGGTTCCCAGCAGGGCGCATTCCCCATGCCAGAAGCTGAATATACCTATGAGCTCGTTTTCATTGCGGAGGCTTTCCATCTTCCTCCACACCTTCCACCAGGTCTTGGCCCTCTGCCACCTGCCCCGGTTCCGGTTGTCAAATGGGAATACCTGGTTTCCCCCCCAGCGATAGGGTTGTTTGGTATAGGGGAATTCAAGGGTCAGGATGACGAACTGGACAAAAGGAAACTTCTTCTTGAGGGACCTTACCATGATTTGTTGGGTGGGCAAACAGGTACTGTCCCCTTCACAGGAGGGGAATCCGGGTGTCAGGATCAGCAGGGTTGATTTTTTGTTTACCGTGTCCATATGAATCTGAGTGTGTTCAGCAAGATGCGGATATCCAGGCGCAGGCTCCAATTCTGCACATAGGTAATGTCCAGCATCAGCTTTTTTTCCATATCTCCCTTGTCTCCTGAAAATCCGAAATAACCCTGGGATTGCGCCAGCCCGGTGATGCCCGGTTTCACATAACCGCGTCGGGCGTAGCCGTCCACGTGGTGCGCATACAGGGCGTCCTCCATCAGCATGTAGGGTCTTGGTCCGACCAGGGACATATCCCCCCACCAAACATTGATCAACTGGGGCATTTCATCCAGGTGGGTACGTCTCAGCCAGCGACCCACCCGCGTGATCCGGGGATCGTCCTCCGCAGCCATTTTCGTATCCGCCTCTTCATTCACCACCATGCTGCGCAGCTTGATACAAGGGAAGCGGGCGAAATTACGTTTCCTGCGTTGCTGAATGAACAGGACCGGACCCGGGGAATCCAGGACGATCAGGATACCCAACAGGGGCAGGAGCCAGGAAAGAAAAAATATGATCAGGAAAGTGGAAACGATGAGGTCCAGGGCACGCTTATATATTCTATGACGTTTTCCCAGGAGAGGGGAGCGCGGATGGTAAGTCTTTGTTGGTTTTCTTACTGGAGTGATGATCATGCGAAAAAATACGTGCCCCCCTGCCTCAAGGTTGCGCCAACCCGTAGATGTATCTCATTAACATAGAGTTATAAATTAATATATTATTATTTGATTGATTGAATTTTAAGCCCAGACGCAACTATTTAATCGAGTAGTCCGTATCTTATTCACGAGTATCCTCAAGAAACTGCCATTTGGACAACATAGATCATATCATTGAAGGCTGCAAACGAGGTGAGCATAAATATCAGAGAATGATATATGAGCACTTCTACGGCTACGCCCTGAAAACGGTGTTCCGGTACATCTATCGCTATGATAAAGCCGTGGATGTGGTCAATGATGGATTCGTCAAACTCTTTTCCCACTTTGCCCAATTTAAATGCGCCGATGCGGTGCACGTGGAAAGGATGTTGATGGGCTGGATCCGGAGGATCATGATCAATACGGCGATCGACGAACTAAGAAAACACAACCTGATACCGGAAATAGGGGGCATCCCGGAATACGTATGGGAGATCTCCGACGGGAGCCAGCACTCGGACCAGCAGGTGATTTATAAAGAACTAATATCCTATATTAAAAATCTTCCTCCCGCCTATAGGGCCGTTTTTAACCTTTTTGTCATCGACGGTTACACGCACTATGAAATTGCGGATATGCTGGGCATTTCCGTAGGAACTTCCAAGTCCAACCTATCCAGGGCAAGGCAGCTCCTGCAAAAATTTTTAAAAAAGAATGAACAAATAGAAGCATGAACCAGCCAGAGGACCATATGGATGAGCTCTTCCGTAAAGCTGGGGAATTGTACCCCTTGAAAACGGATGGAGCCGATTGGGATAAGGTGCTGGCGGGACTTGAACAAGAGCCCGCCGGTGGGGTCGTCCCCCCCATTACCCGGCGTTCGGGAGCCCGGAGGCTGTGGTGGCTCGCCCTGCTTATTCCCATGGTTTGGCTTTGCTCCAAGTATACGGGCGTTTCCTTTATGCGCAGCAGCGAGCGCTCCGGAACCGGTGTTGCAACCGTAAAAGCCCCGGCCGGGAAAACGACGACTGGCGGTACTGCCGCGGCGATAGCCGGCGGCGCGCATTCCAATAACACAACCCTCAGCAACCATAGCCTTTTTGACAACCCGAAAACATCCAATCCTGTACCCGTGAAAATGAGAACCGCGCCCCTGGCGACCCCGGCCCAAGGAGTATCCAGGGCCATGGTAATCGCCCCCGACGCGGGGACGTCCGATAATCGAATCGGCGCGGGGACGCCCGATAACCGAATCGACGCGGGGACGCCCGATACCCGGACTTCCTTGTATACCCAACAGGCCGTTGCTGACCTTCCTTTAAAAGCCCCCTCCGCGTCCCCCCTCCAACACCAGGGGAGTGTCGCCCTGAAGACCCCACCTAAGCGTAAACCCCTGACCTTATACGCCGGTGTCCTCGCGGGCCCCGACCTGAGCACGGTCAAATGGCAGGAGCTTCAGAATCCGGGGTACAGCCTCGGATTTGTGGTGGGCCTCCGGTTCAACAAGCGCCTGGCCATCGAAGCCAGCGCCCTTTGGGACCATAAGGTCTATTATACTTCCGCCGAGTACGCCGAAACGAAAAAAATGAACCTGCCGGGTACGGTCAGGGTAGACGACATCAATGGTAATTGCAACATGTTAGAAATCCCCATCAGCCTGCGTTATGATTTCTGGAAATTAAAAAAAGGAACCATTTACGCCACTGCGGGATTTTCTTCGTATATCATGATGAAGGAAAATTACAACTACAGTGCAGACAATGGTTCTTACTCCTGGGACGCGAATAGATCGTATACCAATACCGGAACCAATTGGTTTTCCAACATCCACCTCAGTGCCGGATATACCTGGAACTGGGCCCACGTGGGAGACCTGAGGATAGAACCCTATTTGAAGGTGCCGCTGTCGGGTGTAGGTTTCCTGAACCTGCCCATGACCAGTGCGGGTTTGTACATCGGACTAACCCGGTCTTTCCGCTAATTCACGCTAGATTCACGTCAAAGGCAAAAAAATTTTGCAATGCGAAAGAAATATTTTTTGATCGCAGGGATTGTTATATTGGTACTTGGAGGTACCGCGGCCGTCTGGGGTTGGTACCTGTATAATAAACCCCACCAGGGGGTAACCGGGGTGAAAGCCAAGGCCAGCATTGACGCAAAAGCCCTGTACGAGGCCTTTAACCGGAACGAGGACAGCGCCAATCACCAGTTCCTTGGAGGGGTACTGGAGATCACGGGGCAGGTGACCGGCGTCAGCAAAACGGATAGCACGTATAGTATCGAACTGTCGGGAGGAGACCTGGGAGGTATCAATTGCGGCATGACCAACAATGGAAGCATGCCCGTGCCCGACAAGAACGCCACCGTGACCATCAAGGGCCGGTGTACTGGTTACCTGGTGGACGTCAATATGGTGGATTGTGTCATTGAAAAAATCGAAAATAGATGAAGAAGAAGCTTTGTACGGGGGCCCTTGGACTATTGATCATTGCGGGATCCATTCACTCCTGCAAGAAGGGCAATGAGGAGGCCCTGGGTGGAAATACGACCTGCGATACGGTGGGTATGACCTATACCGCGGATGTGGTCCCTATCCTGCAGGCCAACTGTTATTCCTGCCATGGGAACGGGAATACGGCGGGTAGTGGTGGAGTCCTGCTGGAGGGATACGCCAATATCGAACCCTACGCCGCCAACGGGTATTTAGTGGGGAATGTGACTCACGCCCCGGGTTATAACCCCATGCCTTATGGACTACCGGCTCTTCCGGCGTGCGAGCAGGATGTCATCGTTGATTGGGTTAAAAACGGTTATCAAAATAATTAATACCATGAAGAAGATCATGCTCGGCGCCATCTTAGCGCTTGCGGCAACCCATGGGTACGGCCAGCTTTATATGACCAGGACCGGATTCATTGGATTTTATTCCAAAACCTCGGCCGAGGACATCAAGGCGGAGAACCACCAGGCATATGCCGTCATCGACGATGCAAAAAAGAACCTGGCCTTCGCCGTCTTATTGAAAGGATTCACCTTCCCTAAAGAACTGATGCAGGAACACTTCAATGAAAACTACGTGGAGAGCGACAAGTATCCCAAGGCTACCTTCAGCGGCTCTTTCACCGGCGACGTGCCCGACAAGGACGGTGTGTACCAGGTAACGGTGAAGGGCAACCTGACGCTGCACGGGGTGACCAAAGTCCTGGAAATGCCCGCGACCATCGAGAGGAAGGGTAATACGCTGATCGGGCATGCTTCCTTCCACATCTCCCCCGAAGACTTCAACATCAGCATTCCGAGCCTGGTCCGCGAAAAGATCGAGAAATCCCTGAAGGTGGATGTACAGGTGGAATGCGACAAAAACAAATAGCATGCGTAGACTCATCTTTCTGCTTATGTTGCCCCTCGCGTTGGCGGGCCGGGCCCAGGACACCTCGCTGTTAAAAATGCTGGGCGATTCCCTGTCCGCGAACCATAAACCGGGACCCGTAAAAGGCACCTTCAAGGGTTTTTACCTCATCCAGATCCAAACGAATGAGGGCATCGCGGCCGGGGCGCTGAACTTCGAAATCCAACACCGGTTTGGTCAGTTGAATAGCGGGGCCTACAATTTTTTCGGGTTGGATAACGCGACCCTGCGCCTGGGGCTGGACTATGGAATCACGGACTGGTGGACCGTAGGCATAGGCCGCAGTTCCTATCTGAAAACTTTCGACGGGTTCACAAAGTTTAAACTATTGAAACAAAGGGAACCGGGAGGCGGCATACCCTTTTCCGTCAGCCTTCTGGTAGACGCCAGCAACTATACGCAGAACGATCCCACCAAGTCTTACCTGAATACCAATTACCGGATGGGCTACAGCACGCAGTTGATCCTCGCACGGAAATTCCAATATTTCTCCCTGGAACTGGTACCCACGTATATTCGACTGAACCTCGTGCCGACACCCCAGGACAAAAACGATATGTTCGCTGTCTCCGGGGGCGCCAGGGTAAAACTGACCAAACGCATGAGCATCGACGGGGAATACGATTACCTACTCCCCAACCAGGTGGTTTCCACCAAGGTGTACAATTGCCTGTCCCTGGCCTGGGAAATGGAAACGGGGGGACACGTGTTCCAACTGGTCTTCACCAACGCACAAAGCATGGTGCCCAATCAGTTCCTCGCACAGACCACCGGCAACTGGGGCAATGGGGGGATTTATTTCGGGTTCAATATCGCCCGCAATTTCAACCTGACGAGCCACGCGAAAAAGGCGGTGAAATATTAGGGCCTCACCAGGACGAAAGGTGCGGGCCGGATCCAGGCCCCCGCGCCCTGCAGGAGCAATTCGTAAGTTCCGGGGGCGAGGCCTGGTAAAGCGAGCTGCGTGATACTGCGTCCCGGCTGTACATCAGCCGCCTGTTCCAGAACTACCCGCCCCCGGAGATCGAGCACGATCCAGGATCCCTGGACCGGATGCTCCAATTGGCTATATATCTGCAATTGATTTCCTGTGACTGCCGTGGGTTGTACGCGCAGGCTTTCGGCGCCCCCATTTTCCGGACCCGGGTCCGCCAGGACCAATGCCGAAAAGTCCTGCGTCTTTCCCTCCAGGTCCAGGCGAAGACGATACCACGTTGGTCCGACCAGGGGAACCTCACAAGTGTATTGCAATGTTCCCGGCTCAGCCGGAAGGGTTTGCAGCGAATCAAAATTTTTCCCGTCCGTCGAAGAAAAAACCACGAAGTCCCGAACGGGGGTGGAAGGCGCTATCGACCATTGAAGGGTACAAGTCCGCGAAGTTGCCGATGCCGTAAACGAGGTGAGGGAAAGGGGCAGGACGCTCAGGGACGTACAATTGGTCATGACGGTGGCACTCCCTGGCAGGTAGGGAGATCCGATCGTAATACCTGGATTTTCGCATATTAAAACATTTGAGGAATTCGCGATCGTACCGTTGGAGCTGTTGCCCCCCAGGATTTTGGTCACGATCAGACCCGCCTGGTCTCCAGGGGCGTCGAGTGTGATCCCGGGGTTGGTATCGTTGTTATAGTCCGCCACGGTGAGCACTGCGTCATTGGTTTCGCATATGCTGCTGGTTTGCTGATTCAGATCCGCATAGAAATACATTTGTCCTTCATTGGTAACGGGCATGTTGTTCAGGGAATTACCCTCCACTGTAAAGGTTGCCCCTGCAGCATTGTAGAGCAGCTCGATGCCTCCGCTGTTTCCCTGTATCCCTGTACCCGAATTGGCGCCCGCGTCCCCAAAGGTCATAGTCCCGTAATTGGCGATCTGGGCGTCCAGGGTGACCTGGTTACTTCCGTTCAATACGGTCAACGTCCCATAATTGGTGATGTACCCCTTGAAAGCATTGGAAGGTGCCGAAATCGTCAGGGTACCTCCCGGTTCCACAACGATAGAGGGGACCCCGCTGAAATTGAGGTTATCCAGTTCAAGATCACCGCAAACCAGCAAGGTCCCCTGGATCTTATCCCCTGCCAGGTCGAGCAGGGTACTTCCCGAATAGATATATGTGGTTCCAGAGGTAAGCGTTATATTATTATTCCCGCTGACCAGGCTGGTTCCTGTGCAGGTCGGGGAAGGGGAGGGTACATTCACGGGGAGGGTACACTGGGCTGCAGCGCGGAAGGCGGATAGCCCCATAAGGGTGAAGGTTACGATTTGGGTTGCTTTCATGGTAATCGGATCAGCGTAAACCTTCAGAGCTGCTTATACAAACATAGGTAAAACCAATATGGTAAGTTGTAGTCGGACCGGCGTCGGGGGAAGACTACAGGAGTTGTAATACCCTTATCTTTACCTTTTCATAAAGATGGAAAATAACGCACTGGAAGAGCTACACACCCGCGAAGCCAAAGTCAAGGCAGGCGGGGGAAAAAAGGCCGCCGACAAGCAACACGAACGGAAAAAGCTAACCGCCCGCGAGCGATTAGACTACCTCCTGGACAAAGGCAAACCCTTTGTGGAAATCGGCCTCTTTGCCGGTTGGGAAATGTATGAAGCGGAGGGAGGATGTCCGGCCGGGGGAACGGTCGGCGGAATCGGCTACGTCAGCGGACGCCAATGCGTCGTGGTGGCCAACGACCAAACCGTCAAAGCGGGCGCATGGTTCCCTATTACCGGAAAGAAAAACCTGCGCCTCCAGGAAATCGCCATGGAAAACCGCCTTCCCGTCATTTATCTGGTCGATAGTGCTGGAGTTTACCTGCCCATGCAGGATGAAATTTTTCCCGATAAGGAACACTTTGGACGCATTTTCCGAAACAACGCCAAGATGAGCGCCATGGGCATTACCCAGATCGCCGCCGTCATGGGCGCGTGCGTGGCGGGGGGTGCCTATTTGCCCATCATGAGCGATGAAACCCTCATGGTGGAAGGGAATGGCTCCATTTTCCTGGCGGGCCCCTACCTGGTCAAGGCCGCCATCGGGGAAGACGTCGACGCGGAAACCCTGGGCGGGGCGGTTACCCACACCGAGCGCTCGGGTATCGCGGATTATAAATTCCCTACCGAACAGGCCTGTCTCGACGAAGTAAAACGTCTCCTGGGGCGCCTCGGGGCCCCCGCCTCCGCCGGATTCGACCGCACCCAGCCCGTCGCACCTTCCAGGAACCCGCAAGAATTATACGGCCTCGGTTCCAAAGCATATGATATGCACAACGTCATCGAATGCCTCGTGGACGGCTCCGAATTCGATGAGTTCAAAAAAGACTACGGCAAAACCATCCTCTGCGGCTACGCCCGTATCGAGGGCTGGTCGGTGGGCATCGTAGCCAACCAGCGCAGCATGGTCAAGACCCGGAAGGGTGAGGTCCAGATGGGCGGCGTGATCTACCACGACAGCGCCGACAAAGCCGCCCGCTTCATCCTGAATTGCAACCAGAAGAAAATCCCCCTGATCTTTCTCCAGGACGTGACCGGCTTCATGGTAGGCAGTCGCAGCGAGCAAGAGGGCATCATCAAGGACGGAGCCAAGATGGTTAATGCCGTCGCCAACTCCGTCGTCCCCAAGATCACCGTTATCATAGGCAACTCTTACGGAGCCGGGAACTACGCCATGTGCGGCAAAGCCTACGATCCGCGCTTCATATACGCCTGGCCCGGAGCCAGGATCGCCGTGATGGGCGGGGAACAGGCCGCAAAGACCCTCCTGCAAATTCAGGTCGCCGGCCGGACCGTTAGTCCGGAGGAAGAAAAAGCCTTGTTGGATAAGATCACGCAGCGCTATCAATCCCAGACCTCGCCTTATTATGCCGCCGCGCGCCTTTGGGTCGATGGCATCATCGATCCCCTGGAAACGAGGCGCGTGATAGCGGAGGGGTTGGCGGCCGCCAATCAAAGTCCCATTACCGAAGAGATGCGTGTGGGCGTGTTCCAGGTTTAATGCGCCGCTGCCGTGCGATGCCGGTGAGCCCACCAGGCGTATCCTCCGAAGAACAAAGCGGAAAACAGGAAGGTGGCATACAGACTTCCCCGGAAGAAGGGCAGCCCGTCGTTGAGGCATTGAATGAGCCCGTCGAAAGTTTTGGGTCGGTTATATCCGCCTCCTCCCAGCCAAACGATGCCGTTGGATGCCAGGAAATACAGGACGGGTCCGGCCAGGGAACCCAGGATAATCGAAAAGACGTTCTTTGCCTGGATCAGCCAACCCAGGGCCGTCAAACCCGTGAAGAGTAAATAGTTGACCCATTGCCCGCTGTAAAAACCCTGGGTATCCCCGATACCCGACCAGTAGGCCCCCTGGTAAATCAGGTCAGAGATGAACATGGACAACAGGGGAAGGGCGAAAGACAGTTTCTTGTTCTTTACCACGGAACCACTGAATAGGGCCATGGCGATCTGTGGAGCGAAGCCCCAGGGACGACCGGGGATCAGCCGGTACAAGGCCCCTGCCAGGACCAGGACGCCGAGGAGAATAAGGAGTTGGCTGTTCTTCTTCATGATGTAGCGAAGATAGGAATTATTGGTGGGTTGGTCCATACTTTCGCAGATTTCTTAGTGCCCACAAAGCAAGGGAAATCTCCGCAACAAACCCCACTGAAAAATAAATTCCCGGCATACCATCCGTAACCATACTGATTAGCCTTCCGCAGGCCAGGCTTCCCATAAAGACAATATTCGTTATGGTTGCGATAATCCAAAATTTGGGCTTGAGAATACCGGTAATCCAAAGGGTAGACATTCCCAAATATAAACCCATAGTGGCTTTGAAGATGCCGGCCAGATTCACTGTTTCAATTGTAAAATCAAACAATCCGGGCACGGTCAAGACGGGGTATAGACCATAAGCCAAAGCAGTGGGTATGATAAGAACGATGGATAAAATTAAATGCAGGTTTTTAATGGAGAACCCTTTCATAAATTTAAGTTGTATGGAGACAGGTAAGAATGGCGAAGGGCTGGCGCAAGATTACTTCAGGGTTATCGGGTTCAATATTCTGGAGTGCAACTGGAGGCATTCCCGCTATGAAATCGACCTCATTGTTTCCCGGGATCGAATCCTCCATATTGTCGAAGTAAAAACGCGCGGATCGGAAGTTTTCGGCCTTCCCGAAACGGCAGTAACCCCTTTGAAACTTTCGCGTTTGATGAAGGCCGCTGCGCGTTACATGGCTACTCATCCGAAGTGGAAAAAAGTGCAATTCGATGTGTTGTCCATAAGGCTGCGCAAGGGCCACCCCCCCGAGTTCTTCCTGATCGAAGATGTTTACTTATAAGCATTCCCTTTGGGGCGCCGGGCACTAATACGCCGCCGTGACGCCGGTATAGTTGTGCGGCGTGATCGCCTTTAATTCCTGCTTGACCGCTTCGCTGACCTCCAGCCCATCGATGAAAGCATGTAAGGTCGGGCGGTCGAGCGGACCCGTGCCGCGCGTCAGTGCCTTCAAAGCCTCGAAAGGATTGGGATATTGTTCGCGCCGCAACACCGTTTGAATGGCTTCGGCCACGACCACCCAATTCTCTTCCAGGTCCTGTTGCAGGCGATCCGGGCGGAGGATCAGTTTATCCAACCCTTTTTCGATGGAGAAAATCGCCAGCAGGGAATGGGCGATGGGGACACCCAGGTTGCGCAGGACGGTGGAATCCGTGAGGTCCCGTTGTAACCTGGACACCGGGAGCTTACCGGCGAAGTGCTCCAACAGCGCACTGGCGAGGCCCAGGTTGCCTTCCGCATTTTCAAAGTCTATGGGGTTTACCTTATGCGGCATGGCGCTGGATCCGATCTCACCTTCCTTGATCCGCTGCTTGAAATAGTCCATGGAAATATACGTCCAGACATCGCGGCACAGGTCCAGGAGAATCGTGTTGATCCGTTTGATCGCATCGCATTGGGCGGCCAGGTTATCGTAGGGCTCGATCTGAGTGGTGAACTGTTGACGGTGGAGGCCCAGACGTTCGTTGACGAAACTGTTCCCGAAGGCTACCCAGTCTTCACCGGGATAGGCGATGTAGTGGGCGTTGAAATTACCCGTGGCCCCTCCGAATTTGGCGCTATAGGGGACGAGGTTGAAGAGCTCGATTTGTCCTTTCAGGCGTTCGACATACACCATGAATTCCTTGCCCAGGCGGGTAGGAGAGGCGGGTTGTCCATGCGTGCGCGCCAGCATGGCGATATCGCGCCATTCCCTTCCCAGTTCGATGAGATGATTCAACAACCTTAGTAACGCAGGCATCCAGACTTGTTGCAAGCCTTCTTTCCAACTGAGGGGGATGGCGGTATTGTTGATGTCCTGGGAGGTGAGGCCGAAATGTACCCATTCCTTGATGTCTTCCCTCAGGACACCCTTGATGAAATATTCCACGGCCTTGACGTCGTGATTGGTGGTCTTTTCGATTTCTTTGATCTGGGCGGCCTGCGCCAGGGTAAAGTTGTCGATCAGGTCCTGCAGGGCCTTGCGGGGCGCCCCGGAAAGGTCGAGGTATCCCTTTTGCTCGAGGTGGAAGAGGTATTCCACTTCGATCCTGACGCGGAACCGGATCAGCCCGAATTCGGAGAAGTATGCGTCAAGGCCTTCCAATTGCCTGCGGTAACGGCCATCAATAGGGGAAATCGCGGTGAGGGATTGCAATTCCAAGTATGTATTTTTGCCCCAAATTTACACCTAAAGTTTGGAAAAGATTTGGAAGATCGGCGCAGTTAGCTATTTGAATACCAAGCCCTTGCTATATGGCCTCCTGCGCGATTCGGATTTGATGCAAAAATTGGAAATCACCATCGATTATCCTTCCCGCATCGCGCAGGACCTGATCAATGGCGATTCGGACATGGGTTTGGTGCCGGTGGCGATCATTCCCCGTTTGAAAGAATTTTACATCAATGGACACTATTGCATAGGCGCCGAAGGGGAAGTGGCTTCGGTGTGTCTCTTCAGCGAAGTGCCCCTGGAACAAGTCCGGACGGTGCTCCTGGATTATCAGTCCCGGACTTCCGTGGCCCTCTTGAAAGTGCTTTTGCGCTTCCATTGGCAGTTGACGCCCACCTTCGTAAATACGCACGAGGATTACCGTTCTCAGATACGGGGTTCCACCGCCGGATTGGTCATCGGCGACCGGGCCCTCGAACAGCGCCTGATCTCTCCTTACGTTTACGACCTGGGTGCCGCCTGGAAAACCTTCACCAACCTCCCCTTTGTCTTCGCCGCCTGGATTAGCAATACCCCAATCGACCCGGCTTTCATGGCCAAATTCGACACAGCCAACGCGATCGGCCTCAAAAACCTCAATGCTGTGGTCGAAGAGAACCCGTTTAAGGCATACAATCTGAGAACCTACTACACACAGAACATCAGCTACGAATTGACAGACGAAAAACGCCAGGGATTATCGCTTTTTCTAAACTATATCAAGGAGTTATAGCGAACCAGCGCGGTCTCGTCGCACACACCCGGGCAAAGCGTTTACACCCCAAGCAGGTGCGTTGACAAACCCAGTCCCGGCGCTTGACCATAAGCCCCCAAAAAGGCAGTTTTTTTAGCCGATTTTTGTATGCTTTGTCTTTATGAGTAAGGTACGCTGCTTGAAACGGCTGATAATAGTGCTTGGACTGTGCTGGGGCAATGCCCGGGCGCAGGTCGTACGCGTATCCGCCAGCGTTACCTATCCCGACACGGTATGCGTGGGCGCCCCCATCAACCTCGTCAATACATCCACAGGTGGGACCACGTACAACTGGAATTTTTGCGGCCATTACACGGATACGTTGGGAAATTCGATCATGGGGTGCCCCGCGGGGGAAAGCATTCCCGGATCCACCCAATTTACCCCGCCCGCTTTTTCATATTCCTTCCCCGGAACGTACGCATTCTGTCTGACCCTCGATACCACCCTGGTCACGCAAACACAGAATTGTTACAACATAGTAGTAAAATCAGCGCCCACGATTGCTTTTGGAAACGATACCATCTTTTGCAATGGCCAAAGCGTCGTGCTCAACGCTCCGGATAGCCCGGGCGTCAAAAACGACTGGAGTACGGGCTCGACGGCCGACAGTATTATCGTCAATAACAGCGGCGTGTACACGCTGACCTCCCAGTATTATGGTTGCACGGTCGACCAAATTATGGTTGCTACCAGCCTGGCAAACCCGGTGATCACGTTGCCCAGGGATACGGTGTTTTGCGATTCGGGGGTCCTGAAATATTCCACGACCCAGCCCGCGACGTTCATATGGAACACGGGTTCCCGGTTAGACAGCACCGTGGTAAAGAGCAATGGCCTCTACTGGTTGCAACTCAATGAAAGGGGATGTACTGCCCTGGACTCCATCACGTGCAAGGTGATTCCCACCCATCTGGCCATCCTGGGCAAGGACAGCAGCTTTTGCGGCCCCGGACGTTTGGCCTACGTGGACATGGACACTACCCAGGTAACCTACCAGTGGAGTACGGGTTCCGATTCCACCAGCACGCCCGTGCCCACCAGCGGGATGTATTGGCTGGAGCTGACGGATAACGGTTGTGTTAACAGGGATACGATACAATGTACGGTCATCTCCCAGCCTTCATTGACCCTTCCCGCCGATACGCTCTTTTGTGATTCCGGGAGGCTCAACTATACCTCGGCGCTACCTGTCACCTATCAATGGAGCGATGGGTCGGATTCCAGCGCCACACATATTACCACCAGCGGTTTGTACAAGCTTACCCTCAACAACGCGGGTTGCCTCGCCAGTGACAGCACCCAGGTGACGGTTTCCCAAATACCGAAAATCGTATTGCCGAAGGATACCACTTTTTGCGGTCCGGGCAGCCTGAGCTACACCAGCGCCCTACCCGTCACGTATACCTGGTCGAGCGGGGTGCAATCTCCCACGGCGGGTATCCCTGCCTCCGGTCTTTACTGGTTGCAACTCGATAACCAGGGTTGCATGGCCCGGGACAGCGTCCAGGCAACGGTCATTCCCCTTCCTGTATCAATGCTAAAGGATACGGGCATTTGCTTTTCGGGTCCTTATGTGCTCGACGCGGGGAACCCGGGGGATACCTACCAATGGCAGGATGGAAGCACCGCGGAAACCTATACGGTGACCCAACCGGGGGAATATTCGGTGACGGTAAATAACTTGGGGTGCAGCCTTACGGAGACTGCCAGGATTATAGCTGTGGGGGTTCCCGACTTTTCATTGGGAGGGAACCAGTCCATTTGCCCCGGCGAATCCATCGAGCTTAGACCCGGTGTGGACACTCTGAACTTTTCCTGGCAGAACGGATCGGAGGACAGCGTCCTCATCGTTTCGGCCCCTGGTACTTATTTCGTGACGGGAAGCAATAGTTGCGGGAGCCATACCGATTCGGTAGTGGTCGCTGAAGGGGTTTGTGTGGTCCATGTCCCCAGTGCATTTACGCCGAATGGGGATGGGAAAAACGACCTGTTCAAGGTATTGGGGTTGGAGGTAGTGGATGAATTCAACCTGCAAATCTTCAATCGCTGGGGGCAGGAGGTTTTCAAGACGGAGGATACCGAACAAGGTTGGGATGGTACGGTCGGCGGAAAAAATCAGCCCGTGGGGGTGTATATGTACACGGTTCACTTCCGGTACCGCTTAACCGGGAAGTCATATTCTCTTAACGGGACGGTAGCACTAATACGATAAATTTTCATATTTTTGCACAAACAACCTCACCCATACTTTATGAGACATTTGTTCACCGGACTCATTATCCTACTGCTTATTGCGGTCCTGGCGCCGGTTACCTTCAACTCCTGTACGAAACCCAAAAACACCACGGATACCGTCACCAAGACTGTGACGGATACCGTCATCAAGACTGTAACGGACTCGGTCTTCGGGGATACCACGAACAGACATATCAACGACAGCCTTTGGGCCTGGTATAAATTCAACGGCAACCTGGCCGATTCTTCCGGGAACAATCACCTCCTAACGCTGAACGGGGGTGCCGCATTGGGCGAGGACGTTTGGGGGGATCCCAATTTCGCCCTGAATTTGCCCGGTGGGGGCGCCTATGCCTCGATTCCCGATGGAGCGAACTTCAATTCGCCCAATTGGACCGTTTCCTTATTTGGAATGTATAGGGTGCAGCACATTGGATTCTTTTTCACCAAGATGAACTATTCGGATGCACTTGGCTTCAGCCTGGCTATAGGCACGGACCCGGTAGATTTCCCCAATACCCTGCGCGTCAATCTCGGGGCGATTCCCGAGGACTCCATTTGCACCGAGTTACCAGGTGATCAATATCTTTTATTTGATTCCACGGGCAATACTTTAACCATAAATGCATGGTACCATATAGTGGCCACCTTTAACGATGGTGTCTGCACCATGTACATCAATGGCGTGCAGGTAGCCCAACAGGTGGAACCTGTCACCCAGCTCAATTGGTGCTCGTCCGCTCCTTTTAACCTGGGGAACTGGTGGTCCCAGGATAATGGTCCGGCCGTGAATGGCGAGATGGATGAAGTCCGAATCTACACCAGGGCAATAACCGCCAAAGAAGTCAGCTACCTGTTTACGACCTTCCAATCTAATTTGTAAAGCGTAAAGGAATATCCGCCTGACCGGGCTTGTTTGGAAAATCCAGGCCCGGCAGCGGATATTCTCCTTTAAACGGTACCAGGTTCCCGGGCAGTAAGGATTTATGGACTAAGGTAACCTCCAGTGCGACGGGAACCGCCGTTCCTGGGATGAGACCGCCATAATTGTTTCCGTGTACATGTGTCAACACGAAATCTTTACGTGCGGCTTCCATAAAGGTTTGAAAGGGTCCCCAAAGGATATCGAGGTCGTGGAATTCGATTACCATCCCCGTTAACAAGGGACTATACTGCAAGACGTCTCCCAAAATGCGGTATTCGCTTTGTTCGATATCGATTTTCAGAAATACAGACCGTTGTGGAATAGGATGGGGCAACTGCTCCATAACCTCGGGGAAGGTGATGAAGAGGTCATTGTGGATATTGGATACACCCTTCTGAAAAAATACCCTGTCCTCCCCGTTGAAAAAACGAGGGAATGCCTTATAGGTCTTACGTGCATCCATGGCGTAACCATATACTTCCCGGATCAGCCTCCGGGAAGGCTTGCTGATCAGGCGCATTAGAAATTTCAGCGAAAAAAGATACAATACCCGGCTGATCCACTCTTTCCGAAATATTACTTCAGAGATGGAAAAATCGTAACCGAATACCCGTATACCGTCTCCTGCGTGGCGAACAAAATCCTCTTCAAATGACCAATCGGCATTGATGCCCAATCCGACCAGGAAACGCGTATGTTCCAGGACACACCGGTTGAGTACATAACCCCCATCCCTGGGCTGGCCCAGGTGGATGAGGTCGTCCGTTTTATAAGGATGAATCAATTCGGGATCGACGAGCATAACGTGCAAGATAACGGGATTTTCGTAGTTTTGGCGGATGGCAAAAATCATTACCAAGGCCTTTGCAGCCGCTTTGAAGCGGTTCGGATACGATTTTAATATCAACCGGAAAGATTTCTATACAGACAATGGGAACAAGGAATTCAGCTACGAGCTGATAAAGACGACCGCTAGCTATGCACCCTGGTTGGACGATCGGGATTACCTGGAAGTATGCAAGACCATCAGCGGATATACTTTGGTGGAATCGTACAGGGTTTTTGAACTGTGGTCCCTGGTAGGGGAGGCTTGCAAGCTTCCGGGAAAAGCGGCTTTGCTGGAAGTGGGCGTTTGGCGGGGAGGAACCAGCGGCGTCATTGCACGGAAAATGGAATTGTGCGGCTCCACGGATATCCTCTATGCAGCCGATACTTTTACAGGCGTTGTGAAAAGCTCGGATAAGGATGCATTTTATAATGACGGGGAGCATGCAGACACCAATATGGATATGGTCAAGCGCCTCCTGTTCCATGACCTTCATCTGAGGAATGTAGAACTGCTGCAGGGGATATTCCCCGACGACACGGCTAACATGATTCCCGAGGGTACAAAATTCAGGTTCTGTCACATCGATGTGGATGTCTATAAGTCCGCGGAGGGGGTACTGGATTGGATTTGGGAGCGCCTTCTCGTTGGAGGCATTGTGGTTTTCGATGACTATGGCGCCATCACCTGCAATGGCATAACACGTTTTGTAAACGAGCATAAGGAAAAGAAAGATCGCTTGTTCATTTACAATACCAATGGCCATGCTATTTTGATCAAGCTATATTGAGCTATGTATCTGCTGCGGAAAAGGGCTTTAGGGGATGTTTTGTGGATCGAGCCTGTCATTAGGCAGTTGGCGTCCAGGTATCGGTCAGTGATCGTTCACACGAAATTCAACGACCTGTTTGAAAACTATCCCTTACCAAACGTCCGCTTTGTCACGGACCTCCCTTTGTATGCCAAAATCCTGGTCCGCCTGGATCGGTTGCTGGGTACCCACGTGTTTTCCATCGATCTTGACGGGGCCTATGAAAAGGCTCCCCACCAGCACATCCTGACCGCTTACCAAAAGGCGGTAGGGGTACCCGTTACGCAGGAGTATCCCCGCCTTTACCTAAGCGATGAGGAAAAGAACATGGATTTCGGGCTGGCTGGCCCATATGTTGTGCTCCACCTCGAATCCATGACGGACCAGAACTACCGAAAAGTATATGGGGTAGATTGGTCGGAGGTTTCGGCCATGCTTCGGGGGAGGGGCTATAGGGTCGTTCAATTGGGGAAAAACCCCGTGCCGATTCCTGGGGTTCTACACATCCCCACCACCATTCGGGAGATGATCACGCTTATAGCCCGCAGTGATTTATTCATCGGGTTGGATTCGGGCCCCAGCCATATTGCCGCATCCCTGAATATTCCCTCCATCCTGTTCTTCGGGGCCGTGAATCCAGCCTATCGCCATTTTATTAACTTACTGAAAATCAATATTATACAAGAACCTTGCGTATATGCAGGGTGCTTTCACGAAACTTCTGATCCCGGGAACCTGGTATGCAGGATCGTTGGAAAAAAAGGTAAGCCACCTTGCAGTGTCCATACAACGGATCGGGTCATGTTATGTATCTATAAAGCGTTGGATATTAGAGAAAACTAATCTACATTTGTGACGCATTTCCAAAATCAAAACGACTTTATGAAACTAACTCACACGCTGATGCTTACAATGGCAGTTGCAGGTTTCCTGACTCTTGCCATTATCCCCTCGTGCACGAAAACCAAAACCACCATTCAAACGCAAACGGATACAGTTAGGGATACGACGATCCAGGTGGATACCGTGGCCCCCCTCGGGGATACGACGTGGAAACACCTGAGGGATAGCCTCTGGGCGTACTACCCCATCAACGGCAACCTCAGCGATTCCACTCCGAATAATCACGTGCTGACCCTCAATGGCGGCGCGGCGCTCACCTACGATATGTGGGGAAATGCCAACTATGCCATCGACCTGCCCGGAGGATCGGCTTATGGTCAGATCAATGACGGCGAAAACTTCACAGCACCTGATTTTTCAGTGACCTTTTATATGATGCCGATTGCCGTGAGTGGTGAGTTCTTTGGCAAGCAGGACTGGGCTACGAATGACGGAGCGGTATGGAACGTCGACGTCGATCCTGTGAATTCCCCGAATGTTTTCAAGTTCAATGTGACGAACAACCAATCGGCCGTTTGTACGGGCCCTCCCGGTACGGCCACTGCAGCTTCCTGTAACTCGAACCTGTTGCAACCCTATTCCTGGTACCAGATTGCTGTTTCCTTCAACCAAACTACAGGTTTGGAGAAGTTATACATCAACGGACAACTTCAGGGAACGAATACCATCAACCAAACAATTACCTGTGACGTGGGTCAGTTCATATTGGGAAATCAATGGGCGGGCGGCTCGAGCGCTTTCACGGGCCGTATGTCCCAACTTAGGATTTACACGCGTGCCCTGACCGATCATGAGGTAGCGTACCTGTTCCAGTATCACCTGTAAAGCCAATTATAAGAATTAGGCCCGGCGCTCCGTATATTCGCGGGTACTTATGGGCGACCCATCGATCAGTATTTGCATTCCCGCCTACCGTAGAACGGCCTACCTGGAACGGTTGCTTGACAGCATCGTTGCCCAGGACTTGTCTCCGGCAGAGATCGTGCTGACCGATGATAGTCCCGACGACTCCGTTCGCGACCTGGCTTCCCGCTATCAGGACAAGCTGCCTTTACGGTATTTTAAGAACCCGCAAGCCTTGGGAACCCCCGAGAATTGGAATGAGGCTATCCGCCTGTCCACCGGTTCCTGGATCAAGGTCATGCACGATGATGACTGGTTCGAAGGACCCTCGAGTCTGCGGACCTTTGCCCGGGCCGTTGGGGACAATCCAGGCGTAGATTTTATTTTTTCGGCCTACCGGAATGTCCATGAAGATACCGGGGAGGTCACCCCTGTGCGTCTTTCATCCCTTGGTCGTCGTCTCCTTTCGCGAAGCCCCTGGTATCTGCTGGGCGAAAATTATATAGGCAATCCGAGCTGCACCCTTTTTCGGAAAAAGGGTCAAATTATATTCGATCCTTCGTTCAAGTGGGTCGTGGACTTTGAATTCTATATCCGGTACCTGGAGGCCAATCCCGGGTATACTTATGTCGATGATATCCTGGTCAATGTGGGAATCAATGCTACCCAGGTGACCAATTATACGTTTGGCGTGGCCGCTGTGCAGATGCCCGAGAACCACCGACTCCTCGAAAAGAACGGTTGGAAACCTCTCCGGCGGCTGGTGGTCTATGACTACTTCTGGCGACTATACCGGAACCTGGGCATCCGTGCGCCACAGGATCAACCCCTGCCTCCGGTCCTGGAAAGTATGATCCGCTGGCAGTCAGGTATTCCCAGTAGCCTGCTCGAATGGGGCCCTGCCTCCAAATCATTGATGTTCCTTCATTACCTGACCCATTATTCCAATATATGACGTCCGCCCTTGCCGTGATATTGGTCAACTATCGCTCTTCCGGGCTTCTGCTGGATGCGCTTGGCAGCCTGTATGCGCAATCCAGCGGCCTGGCGCTGGAGGTATGGATAGTGGACAATGCTTCCGGTGACGATAGCCGCGAGAAGATACTGGATGCTTTTCCATCCGTTCATTGGATCGATATGGGATATAATGCCGGTTTCGCCCGGGCGAATAATGTGGGGATACGGGCCGCAGGGTCTCTCGATGTGCTACTGCTGAACCCCGACACCATCATTCTCGATCAAGCCGTGGAAAAGGCGTATGCGCGCTTGAACACCGGCCCCTACGCCGCCTGCGGTGTGCAGTTGCTGAACGCCGATGGCAGCCCTCAAATTTCAGGGAACTATTTCATGAGGGGCGGCCTCAACCATTTGTTGCCTATTCCTTACCTGGGGGACTTTCTCCGGTGGCTGGGCTATAGGACACGGACCAGGGTTCCAAATGTATTACAAGCCGACCCCGTGACACAGGTAGATTGGATCAGCGGAGCCTTCCTGATGGTCAAACGGTCGGCTATAGAGCAGGCGGGCCTGATGGACGAGGACTTTTTCCTGTACGGGGAAGAGGTCGAGTGGTGCAGCCGGCTGATCCGGGTCGGTCCCCTGGTCATATTCGGTGGGGAACACATCATCCACCTGCAGGGAGAGACCGTCCAACAAAAGGGGTATAAGGGATTATTTACCCGTAAAGATTTTCAATTGATGCTGTCCAACCACCTGAGGGTCCGCAAACAGTTCGGTCCGGGTTGGTTTTTGTTCCTGTTGGCGAATTATTCTTTCGGCGCGGTTTTGTATTTACTGGCGAGCCCTTTCCACAGGCATTGGCGGTCCGCCGGCCAGTTCTTCCGAAACGTGGGGCGACTGTGGCTGTATGCTCCCCGCATCCTCCGCGGTGCGCCCTATTTTTACAAGGTGATGTGAGCGCTGTCCAGCAGCCCCCTCAGCGCGTCCCATTTGAACCGGATCACCGGTAGGGACTTGGAAGGCTTTCCCCCTAAAGCGTACCCCAATCCGATGATGATGGATCCCGCCAGTTTGAAAACATATACCACGATTTTCTTGTAGTACGCGCCTTTCCCGAGCGCCCTCGTCCGGACCCCATCTCCGCGCCCCTGCCCGGAAGCGACGCGGTAAAGGTATTCCCTGGTGAGCTTGTTCACCTCGACTACGTGCTCCACGATCACGTTGGGATCGTACCATATGGTCCGGCCCATGGCTTTGAGTTTGTAAAAAAGGGCTTTTCCTTCCCCCCCGATCCGATAGTTTCCACTCACGCCCGGGAGGCTGGTATTGAAACCACCGGCCATGTCGAAGTCGGATTTTGAAATCACCATGTTGGATTCCAGAGGGTAACCCAGGGGAGCGAATTCCACTGTCTCCGGACTATAATCGAAATTGCCCACCATCGAGGACACATACCTGGACATCCAGCGGGGTTCCGAAGGAATGTATTTGGGAATGATCCTGCCACCCAGGCCGCCGGCATCGACATGGGTCCGGTAGAATGCTATGATTTTCTGTAGGAAGTCAGGATATGCCAGGGCGTCATCATCCATGAAGACGAGCCACTTCCCCCTGGCCTTTGCGGCCCCCGTATTGCGGGCAAAGGAGGCGCCCTGCCTCTTTTCCATCAGGAAATGGATGGAAGCATCCGGGTGATCCGCGATGTATTGTTTGCACAGCGCCTCGGTATCGTCCTGGCTATTGTTGTCCACAACGAAGACTTCGAAGGATTCTTTGGGCAGCGTCTGACGGTAGAGGCTATCCAATGCCCCGATGATATAGTCCCTTCGATTATAGGAAGCAAGAATTATCGAGAGGTCCATAATTTCTTAGGATGCCGTTTTTTTCCGGCGCCTGAATTCCTGGACGACGGCCCCGATCAGCAGCAGGACGATCAGCAGGGACCCGATATTGGTCAGCTTCGATCCCGTATAATACGCCTGGGGCTTGAACTCGAAGCGTATTTCATGCTTGCCCGGAGGCAGGTCCAGACCCCGGAGCAGATAATCCACCTTCACGATGGGCGCTTCCTTGCCGTCTATATAAGCCTTCCAGCCCCTGTCGTAATAGATTTCACTGAAAACCGCGAATTCGTTGGAGGCGCTGGAAGATTCGTAGTTGATGACGTCGTTGTCATTGTGAATCAGCCGGACATAACCCGCCGAATCGTGCTGAGGCGCCAGGGAGATAGCCGACTTGAAGGATTCCTCCACGATCGCCGTGTCTCTGGGATTGAAATTATCCAGCGCTTTCATGGCCGCCACGGGATCGGGCACGTATTCGATACTCCTGACCAGCCAGCAGGGACCCAGGGCGCCGGGATTTTGTTCGTAGGAGACCTGGCGACTCTGGCGGTCCTCCACGATGAAATACTTGGTGTTGAGCATATCCAGCACCGACATATTGATCGGTTGCTTTTCCAGTTGGTTCACCAACAGGTCCTGGTATAGGGCCAGCTTGGCCGCGTGGTACCCGCCAATGGAATTGTGGAAATAGGAAGTAGTTCCTTCCTCCGGCCAATCCGTCGTCGTATTCAAGACCCGGTAATAGGAAGTGTCCCGCATGATTTGTTGGTCCACGGGCGTTGGATTAAAGGTCGACGTCGGAGACTCTTCGGGATCCAGGTAGTTGTCGTAACTCAGGTAGCGCGTGTCCACCGAGATCATATCGATCAGGGAAAGGGCCCCGATCGCCCCCAAGGCAAGCATGGCCTTTATTTTTCCTTTGATATAGAGGAAAAGCAAACCAGCCGCCAGTGCAATGAACAGGATGCTCCTGAGCAAGTCGGATCCATATAAATTCTGACGGTCGGCGGCGGCCGCGCGGACGATACCGCGTCCCACGGAAGCATCCCCCTTGGCAGCCTGAGTCAGGTAGGTTTCCATTTGCTTGTCCCTGGCGTCCGTGTAATCGAAGCCGACATAAAAAGCTCCCAATACAGCTACCATGACCACGGTGACGATCATGGTTTTTTTGAAGGCTTTAAGAATATAGGCTTTGTCGTCATTTCCGAAAAAGAGTTGCTGAAGCGCAAGCCCTGCCATGATGGGGAAGGTCAGTTGGGGAATGACCAGGCTCATGGTAGGAGCCCTGAATTTATTGTATAGGGGGAAGTGATTAAACATAAAGTCGTTGAAAACAGCAAAATTCTTGCCCCAGGCCAGTAATACGGCCAGCACGGTGGCCGTCAGAAGCCACCATTTGTGGGGACTTTTTACATAAATCACACTGAATATGAACAGGAAGCACATGATTGCACCCAAATATACGGGCCCGCTGGTCCCGTGATCCTGCGGCCCCCAATAGGGCGCAAAGGATAAATAGATATTTTGGGCCATCTGCCCGTTGATTCCCTTTTCGCTGATGGCATCTGCCAGCTTGCCGTCCTGGGGTAATTGGGTGAAGGCGGAACCACCATAGAGATTGGGAACGACGAAAGTGAAGGTTTCGGGAAGTCCGTAACTCCACGTAAAAGCATAATCGATGTCCAGGCCTTTGCTTTTCTCCAGTTTTCCAGACGCCGTATCCAGGGTTAACGCCCCGTTTCTCAGGGTCTCCTTGGAATAATCGTAGGTGGACAGCAGCATCATGGAGTTCCCCAGTATCCCCAGGCCCCCCGACACGCCGGCCAGCACCAGAGCCAGGACCATATGCTTATATTGGCGTGTGCGGACCCATTGGACGATATACGCGACCGTCATGCACCCAGCCACCAATCCGAAATAATAGGCGATCTGAATGTGGTTCTCCACCACCAGCAGGAAGCTGAACAGGGCCGTGAGCGCCGTGCCCCACCAATACTTCCCCTCGTAGAGCATTAAGATGGATCCCAGGAGGAAGGGGACGTATCCCATGGCCTCGATTTCGGTTTCATGCCCAACCTGGACCAGGATGGCGCTGAAACTCGCATATGCATAGGCCAGGGCCATGGCGATGCTGATCCAGGGACTGATTCGCAAGACCTGGGCCAGGAAATAAAAGGATATGGAAAGGAGGAAGAAAAAACAAATGGGTTTGGGCAGCCACAGGATGGACAAATCCTGGAACAGCCACATGGGAATCGGGTTCTTGCCTTCCAGGGCGATCTGGTAGCCAGGCATCCCTGAAAACGCGCTATTGGACCATAGAGGAAAGTGACCGTGCGTATCCTTATATTGCTGCATTTGGTGAACCATCCCTTTCCAGTTGGTCAGGTCGGACTCGGTGACGACCTTGCCCTGGAGGACGGGCTGGCAGTAAAACACGGCAATCAGGACAAAGAGTACAACGGCTACCACATGGGGTATAAGTTTCTTCCAGTTTATGCTTGTCATAATGTGGGCAAAATAAGATTATTTTTGGTCAATGCTCAAAAAAGCATCCCAGGTAGCATTGATCGGAAACGTCGCATTTGCGGCCTGCGTTGTGCTGAGGTATGTGCCGTTCACGGCGTCTTCGCTCCTGATTATCCTGGGCTGGATCGTTGGGGTTTGGGTTAATCTGGCGGTGAATGCATATGTTCTGTTTTTGATTGTTCGTCGTCGGCCGGTTGTGGTTCCCCGTTGGTTGCTTTTTTCTAATGCCGCTTTCGCGCTCATTCAAATATTCTATTGCTTTTTAATATGAAAAAACTACTCGTTTTATTTGTGTTTTTTGTCGCTTGTGTGTTTTTTGCCGCTTGCAAGCCCCGGATTGCCGGCGTGCCCACCATTGGCTTTGCCGATGCCTTTGAAGACAACACCATCGGGCAGGCCAAACAAGGTTTCCTGGATGCGCTGCGGGACAGCGGTTTTTCTTCCGCTGCACATACACTGAATGTGATTTACCGGAATGCCCAGGGGAATCCCATTGCGTTGACCCAGATCATCAAATATTATTCCTCCGAGCACGTCGATCTGATCGCAACGTGCCCTTCCCTGGCTACGATCACCGCTATTCAAAATACCAAAGGCATTCCCATATTCATGATGGTGAGTCCGACGCCTACGTTAATGAAGGTGACCGACACGTCCGACCTGTTCGGCGTCGGGGAAAACCAGGATTACATAGACACCTCCTTTACCCTGATCGGGACCGTCGTGCATCCGCATTCGGGTCCTTTATCCGTGGGGATGATCTATAATCAATCCGAACCACAGTCCGTTGCCGCGCTGCAACGCATCCGGGACCTGGCCTCCCGCCTGGGTGTACACCTTGTCTATCTGCCCGTAAACAGCTCGGCCGAGGTGCAACTCGTGACGGGCTCCATTCTCAACCAGCACGTCGATGCCTTTTTCGCCAATCCCGACAATACCGTCTTCAGCTCCTTTGAAACCATCGTCAAGTCGTGCAATCAGGCGGCCGTCCCCGTTTTCACCAGCGAGGCCGGTCTCGTCGCGCGCGGGGCGGTGGCGGCCTATGGAGCGGACATTTACCAATGGGGGTACCAGTCGGGTGCCCAGGCTGCACACTATCTGCATGTCAGGGACGAGGCTGTTTCCGGCGAAGCCGCAGGTGGTGCTTCCGTCTCCACACCTGCGGGGGCTGCAGCGGCTACGGCTTCCGCCGCTATCGGTTCCCCCGATGTGGTCCACTGGGCTCTCGTCAAGGTCCGCAAACGCGTGTATAACCCTTCCGCCGCCTCGCGGTTTGGACTTGTTTTGCCATCCAACTTTCAACCCCTGCATTGATGGAATTTTACCTTTCCGCCTTTGTACTGGGTTTATGCCTGTCCTGCGTGTCGCTGGGGATTTTCATCAGTATGAAAATTTTTCGGATCCCCGACATTACGACCGACGGAAGCTATACGCTCGGGGCGGTGGTGACGGCCCTTTGTCTCACCCATCATTGGTCTCCTTTCCTGACGATGCCCATTGTGTTTGCATCCGGTTGTTGCGCCGGTTTTTTAACGGGCATCGTCCATACCAAGCTTCGCGTCGATGCGTTGCTCGCGGGTATTTTGGTGATGACGGCTTTGTACTCTGTAAACCTTGTTCTTCTTGGTCGCTCCAATGTACCCCTGATAGATGTATCTACTTTTTCGGGTCTCGCAAATATTGCTGTGTTTGTTTGTGTGCTTGTTGTTTTATTGTCTTTTCTGCTTCGCACCGACTTCGGTATTGCCATGCGGGCCGTGGGCAACAGCGAATCCATGACGCGGGCCCTTGGTATTAACAACGATTTTATGAAGATAATCGGCCTGGGTCTGGCCAATGCCCTCACCGCCCTCGGCGGCTTCCTGGTGGCCCAGTACCAGAACTTCACCGACATTAATATGGGTATCGGGATCGTCATCACGGGCCTGGGCTCCGTACTCATAGGAGACCGCCTCGTGAGTTGGTTCCACATAAGACCCATCCTGTTGCAACTGTTGATGATGATCGCCGGATCCCTCGTTTTTCAATTTGTCCTGGCCTTTACCCTTTCGATCGGGGTCGATCCGAATTTGTTGAAATTGGTCACCTCCCTGTTTGTTTTGGTGATCGTGGGCATTCCTTTAATCCGTTTAAGGCGCGCCACATGATTACCTTGTCGCATATCTCTGTTTCGTTTGGCGCATCGGTCCTGGCCCTGGATGACCTTTCCCTTACCATACCCTCCGGTCAATACGTTGTCGTGGTCGGGCCCAACGGCTCGGGTAAAACGACCCTGCTGAACGTGATCGCCGGGGCTTTGCTGCCTCGTTCCGGCGCCGTATTTTTCGAGGACCGCGACGTTACCCGTTTAGTGGAGCACCGGCGCAGCCGATGGGTCGCACGAGTATTTCAAAATCCCCTCAGCGGCACCGCTCCCGAGCTGAGTATTCTGGAGAATTTCAGGTTAGCTTCCCTTCGAACGTCTCATGCGGGCCTGCGCATCGGTGTAAATGCGGCATTCCGCGGACTTGTCCGTGACCGGATCGCGACCCTGGGTATGGGCTTGGAAAACAAGGTGGACCAATTGATGGGGACTTTGTCCGGGGGACAGCGCCAGGCCCTGACCCTGCTGATGAGCGTGATGGACAAAACCGATGTGTTGTTACTGGATGAACCTACCGCGGCGCTGGACCCGCGGTCGTCGGAGCTGGTGTTGAGAACCGCTGATGCATTGATTTCTCAATATCGTTTGACTGCTTTGCTGATTACGCACAACCTCAAGGATGCGCATACTTATGGCTCGCGGTTGATTCAAATGTCTTCGGGGCGAATCGTGCGGGATTTATCTTCTGATGTAAAGGCCGCTTTGGACTTGCCTTCACTATTCTCATGGTTTAGTTAGAATCTGCACGACCACCTTATCGATGGGCAGCGTCACCACCTCCGGTTTGAAATCTTTCCATTCGATAAACCGGAATGTTTCTGTTTCTCCTGTTTTCTCATATTTTTCCATTTCCCTTTCGTCGAATTGAAAAGGCTTGTCTCTGAGGGGTGCCTTGATCGGCTCCATTGGCGTCACGTAGTAGTAAATGGAAATGATTTGTTTGTTGGGATCGAACGCGGACATCTGGTAGAAGTCCGTCGTATACAAGTGGGCGTCCACCGATACCTCCAGGTCCATCTCTTCCCTGAATTCTCTTTTTAAGCAGTCCCGGGTGCCTTCTCCGAATTCCAGGCCGCCCCCGGGAAACTTGGTGATGTAGGCGCCGCGGATGTATTCATCGCTTACGAGGACTCGACGGGCCGCCCCGGCGCCCTCGATCAGTATCCCATAAACCCTGATGCTGAACATCGCTTAAAACCATTTGTTTTTGATACAAATCGCGCACATCGTAGCCGAAATCGCCACCGACACGATCGGAACCACGTAGAAAGTCGCCTCCGAATCCGCGAAGGGTAGGGGCACCTTCATACAAAAGAGGGCTGCCATGAGGAGGGGTAAGGAAAGGACCAATCCCACGCCGGTTAACCATCTCAGGATGCTGTTTCGGTTCCCTGCAAGGATATTCGAAAAGGCCTCCAGGGTGCTCGCCAGGATATTCGCATAGATCGTCGCCATCTCCAGGGCCTGCGCATTGTCCACGATCAGGTCTTCCAGGAACTCTTTTTCCTCCTCATTCAGGTTCAGGAAATTGTTGCGCATCAACTTGGACATCAACGTTTCATTTGAACGAAGGGCCGTCATGAAATAAACCATGCTCTTTTGAATGCGCACGATCTGCATCAATTCCTCGTTCTTTTGATGCGCATATAACTTTTGTTCAAGTGCGTTTCGGCGCTGGTTGGCTTCCTTCAGGTATTCCATGTAGTTTTGGACGACCTTCTCGAAGATCTTCAGCACCATCATATTCTTCTTATCCGGATTCCGGTTCTTGAAAGTATTCAGGAACTTCTTGATCGCCCCGTTCTCGAACGAATTCACCGTAACGATCTGTCCTGGCGTAAGGATGATACAAATGGGAATCGTGATATAATAAGCGTCGCTTTCGTTGAAGGAATTGTTTTCCGTGGGCGTATTCAACACGATCAGCTTCACGTTACTGGATTCTTCATACCGGCTCCGTTCGTCTATATCCAGGGAGTCCGTCAGGAAATCAACCGGGATATCCAGGGTCTCCGACAGCTCTGCGAACTCCTCCTGCTTGAGTGGGGGAACGATGTTCACCCAGGTACCGTCCTCCGGCTTGTCGATTTCGATCGTTTGCCCGCCCGCGTTTTTGAAATACTGGATCATTATAGGTCGATTTCTCCTTTAAACACGAACGTAGCCGGCCCGCACAACCAAATATCCTCGAAGTCCTGGTCGCTTACCCTGGTGAACTCCACCTGCAGCCGCCCTCCGGGGGTCTGCACGTCTACCTTTCCGGGGCCATTTATTTTCGCGCCCACCAAGGCCGAAGCCGTCACCCCCGTTACGCAGGACAGGGTCTCATCCTCCACGCCCCGCTCATACGTGCGCACGTATATACTACCGTCGCCGTTCAGCTCCACGAAGTTCACGTTGATGCCGTTGTCTTTGAATGGGTCACTATATCTTACTTCCGCGCCTTTGTCTTTTACGTTTATCTCGTCCGCCTTGTTTACATAAGTGACCAAATGCGGCGATCCCGTATCCAGGATGAAATTCCCGTCTTTCTGTTGGATCGTTTTTACTTTGTTCATTTGCAGTCTCACCCAGTCTCCGTTCCCCAACGTCCCCTCGTGCACCCCATCCACCGCCATAAACCGCGCGTGGTGCTTGATGATCCCCAGTCTATGCGCGAACCTCACGATACATCTTCCCCCATTTCCACACATGCTTGCCACTTTTCCATCCGAATTGAAATAAGTCATTTCGAAATCGTACCCTTCTTTTTCGTTCAGCAGCATCAGCCCATCCCCCCCGATTCCGAACCGGCGATCGCATATTTTCTTTACTTGCTCCGTATTCAGGTCGCTGTATTTTCGATCCCTGTTGTCCAGGATGACAAAGTCATTCCCCGTTGCCTGATATTTATTAAACTCGATCTGCATCTTGTTCCAATATGCTCAATGTTTTTTGAATCAGCGTCTCCATCGTCGGTACCGCATGTTTACTGAACGTCCCCGTCACCCGGTTAGCCACGATCGCATTCAAACTCACGCACGTATGCCCCAGCAACTTACCCAACCCGTAAATCCCCGCCGTCTCCATCTCAAAATTAGTGATCCGGTGCGGACCGAACTGGAAATCTCCCAGGCGGTCGATCAACTCCGGATACGCCAGCCCCAACCTCAGCACCCTCCCCTGGGGCCCGTAAAACCCCGGACAGGTCACGGTAATTCCCCTGTGGAATCCCTCCACGAAGTGTTTCAGGAGTGCGCTTCCTGCCCCACTGATGTAGGGTTGCTGCCCTTGGAGCTGGGTATGCGTTACGAAAGCCTGTATCAACTGCTTGTCTTCTTCGTTTGAATCTTGCCGGTAAAAATGGAGCAGGTTATCCAATCCCAAGCCGTGTGTCGATACCAGGAAGCTATCCACCAGAATCTCCTTCTTCAGTGACCCACTCGTGCCTATCCTAATAATTTTCAACGCAGTGACCGACTCCTTTAAAATCCGCTCTTTTAAATCGATATTCACCAGTGCATCCAACTCATTCAACACGATATCGATATTGTCCGTCCCGATCCCGGTAGACACGACCGTTAGTCGTTTATGCCCAATCCGCCCCGTATGCGTCACGAACTCCCTGTGCTGCCTTTTTACGGTTACTTCGTCAAAGTATTTACTGACCTCCTGGACCCTGTCCGGGTCGCCTACCGTAATGACCGTATGCGCCAACTCCTCGGGTCTCAGATCAAGGTGATACACCGCTCCGCGGTCATTGAGAATCAATTCGGACTCGGCAAGCCGTCGCATATCCCCTCAATTTCCTAAATTTCCCTTACCTGTGCTAAAATTTCTAATAATCAAGGGTTTGACTTATATTTGCAGCCCGTTATCATGGTCCTGTGGCCGAGTGGCTAGGCAGAGGTCTGCAAAACCTTTTACAGCGGTTCGAATCCGCTCGGGACCTCAAATGTGGCACATTTATCGACAAACCGCCTTTTGGGCGGTTTTTTTTGTTGCTTTAATTTCTGACAATCAAAATATTATATTTCTCTTCAAGCGGTTCGACCTTGTTGAAGTTGGTTTAGCTGTTTTTTGCCTTTATCTTCTTAACGCTGTTCTTTCCAGTTAGTTGTTCTGGTTCGAGTTTGCTAAGGGTGCTCGCATTACCATCGACATATACCGCTAATGAAATTTCATCGAGGTTGTTTAAAAATTCGACTATCGATTTTGCTTGGTCAATGGTCACAATCGCGCCGTGCTCTTTGAGTATTTTTTTAGTTTTCTCAGGGGATATAGGCGTTTTTGCATTATCATCAAGTTTGAAGTCGGTTCTCATAAATTGGCGGTTTTTTCAATCGAAAATTATGGAATACCTGCATCAAAAGCGAAAACACCCGTATAGTTTAGCTTTAGTAACATGTCTCTAAACCGAATTATGGACAATGCTATTTTCCAGGAACGAAGAAAAGGACGAAATAGCTTTACAAGTTTCTGGCACTACTGTTCGAAATAAGAAAGGGTGTTTTAACCCATATCGGTTAATTAAGCGTAATAGCCAATATTTAACCGTATAACTATTGCAGTTAAGGCACCATCTGATCTTGAATTAAACAACCTAGGCGGGATATTTAAGACAAGTCAAAGATGCGTATAATCGCACAGGTCTGTATCAAAGCCGGACACTTCCACCCCATCATGTCAAACTATTGTTTTGGCGATCAGCAGGTTAATAGAATGGCACCCTGTTGGCTGGAAATCCGGGAATCATTCCACTGTCATGTTCAGGAACTACCTCAAAACGGCCTTCCGCAATCTATGGAGACATAGGGTATTCTCCACCATCAATTTACTCGGTCTTGCAGTCGGCATGGCTTCCTACCTGCTGATCTCACGATATGTGGCCTTCGAGCGCAGTTATGACGCGTTTAATACCAAGGCCGACCGCATCTATCGCATCGACTGCGATACAAAGACGGAGACCGAAGTGTTGCCTACCGGTCTGACCGCCGGTCCCACAGGCCCCGCTATCAAGGCCAATTTTCCCGAGGTCGAACAGCAGGCTCGCATCAATTTCAGGGGCTTCCTCGTCCAGAACGGCGAGCGGCGTTTCCAGGAAAACAACGTCATCGCAGCCGACTCCACGCTTTTTGACATCTTCACCTTCCCTTTTATAAAAGGCGACCCCGCGACCGCCCTGAAAAATCCCTTCGATTGCGTGCTCTCGGAATCCGGCGCCAAAAAATATTTCGGGTCGGAGGACCCCGTGGGCCGGTCGCTGCGGTTCAACGGTAAGTACACCGTCCGGGTAACCGGGGTCATAAACGATATCCCGGCAAACGCGCAATTCCATGGCGATATCTTCCTTTCCATGTCGACGTTGGGCCGGTTCGATCCGCAGTATGACGCGAACTGGAGTATTTTCAACTGGTTCACCTTTCTGCTGCTGAGACCCGGCGCCGATCCCGCCCGGCTCCAGGCCGAGCTCAAACCCTTTGTCAACAAGCAGACCGAGGACATCACGAAGTCGATCGGCATGTCCTATACGCTCTGGCTCCAGCCCTTGCGGGATGTGCATTTGGGACCGGCGCTCCATTATTATGGCGTGGGCGAACCAACAGGCAGCAAGAGCAATGTGACCATCTTTTCCATCGTCGCCATCTTTATTCTCGTCATCGCCTGTATCAATTTTGTCAATCTCACTACGGCTCGTGCGGCCGAACGCGCGCGTGAGGTCGGTATCCGCAAGGCCATCGGTGCGGTCCGCAGTCAGCTGACGCTCCAGTTCCTTGGTGAGTCGATCCTCCTTTGCCTGTTCGCCTTCTTCCTGGCGCTGGGGTTATGCAACGTCCTGCAACCCGTATTCACCGGGCTGCTGGACAAGAGCATTCCCCTAAACGACGAAAATGGCGAATATATCCTTGAACTGTTCGGCATTTCCATGGGCATCGGCGTCCTCGCGGGGGTCTATCCCGCGCTCGTCTTGTCCGCTTTTGATCCCATTGCCGTGCTCAAGGGTCGTTTTGCCGCTTCGGGGAAAGGTCTGCACATGCGCCGGGCGCTGGTCGTCTTTCAGTTCACCATTTCGACGGTGCTGATCATCGGCATCATTGTCGTCTATAACCAGCTGCGCTATATGCAAAGCCAGGACCTCGGGTTCAAAAAAGACCAGACCGTAGCGATCAATTTCTATGGCGACAGCGCCGTCCAGACCAACCAGGAGCGTATCCGCCGCGAGCTGGCCGCTCTTCCCGGCGTAAAGGGAGTGACCTTTTCCAGCAGCGAACCGGGCACCGATCCCGATAACTGGTATTTACAGATCGCCAACCCCAGTGGCAAGATGCAGGGCATTAACCTTAACTTCTATGTGGTAGACTTCGATTATTTCCCGCGTTACGGGATCCAACTGGCGGCGGGCCGCACCTTCTCCCGGGATTACTCCACAGATTCTACCAAGGCCATCGTCATCAACGAGGCCGCCGCACGCAGCCTGGGCTATGCAGACCCGAGCAAGGCGCTGGGCAAGAAATACAATATCTGGGGGGTGGACGGCACGATCGTAGGCGTCGCAAAGGACTTTCACTATGGTGGACTGCAGGAGGCTATCCAGCCTATAGGCTTCCGCGTGATGAACCCCGGTTTCTATAGCATCATCTCAGTGGGCATCACTGGGGACCATATCGCTGCAACCCTGGCCGCCCTGGAACAACGCTGGAAAGAATTGGCGCCACAACGGCCCTTTCAATATTCCTTTGTCGACCAGGATTTCGAAAAATTGTATTCCTCCGAAGATCGCTTCCAACGGGTATTCCTGTATTTCGGGCTGCTGGCGATCTTTATTTCCTGTCTCGGCCTGCTCGGGCTGGCGGCCTATAGCACGATCCAACGCGCAAAAGAGATCGGTATCCGCAAGGTGCTCGGGGCGAATGTCGCGACCATTGTAAGATTGCTGTCGCGCGAATTCCTGCGGCTTGTCATTATCGCGCTGCTCATTGCCAGCCCCATCGCATGGTTCGCCATGCATAGCTGGCTGGAGGGTTTTGCCTATCGGACCATCATCGCCTGGTGGGTCTTCCCGCTAGCGGCAAGCGCCGCGATCCTGATCACTTTCCTGACGGTCGGATTCCATTCCATCAAGGCTGCCGTGGCCAATCCGGTGAAATCGCTTCGATCAGAATGAAAATTTAGGGATACCAGGGTCACACATCCTTGTAACTCATGTGGTACAATCGCGGTGGCTTTTTCTTTCGAGGGCTGGATCTTCCGGGTCGGGCGATCTTATTTCTAAATCCCCTAATCCTGTGCCAGTCAATTTGAGGAAATTGGTCCTTCATTTTCGGGGCGAAAATCAGGTCTTACGATGGAACCAAACAGACCAATAGAGTTGATATGGTATTTTTCAGACAGATCCACTTTTGCCTGGCGAAGTTTTTCTTGTATGGTCGAAAGATAACTCATAGTACAAATATACAATAAGTTGCCTCTTTAATTTGACCATAGAAATTGCGGATAAATAATTGAAAACTGATTAGATGCAGATGGCCGATCATTGATAAATTGTCGCAATCCGTTTCAAATCGAATATAAAGTGGTTCGAAAACTGTATGCTCGTGACCTCAAGCAACATCTCCCCAAAAACCGCCCAAAGGCGGTTTTTTTATTGAGGTATATTCCTGATGTTCATGCTTTTATTATTTAGTTGAATTTTTCGATGTTCGTTAGGTTTGCTGGTATAGCCATCGAGGTAAACGCCGATAGCGATATCGGCAAGACGGCTCAGGAATTCCACGATTCTTTTTGCTTGTTCTAAAGTAACGATGGTGCCATGTTCCTTCAGGATCTTCTGCGCTTTTTCAGGCGTTACTTGTTTTTGGCCATTTGTTGGGCCAAGTTCAAATTCATCCAACAAATGAATTAGATGAATAAATCCTTAAGTAACGTAATGGGGGGGTGGCAACATCTTGAGGTTCAACATCTATATCTGTGATCAAAAGATCGGAAATGATAAATGGATTATTCCTATTTAAGTTTATGTGCAGTTTTCAATTGAGGAGTAGCAATAAATATTTTTTGGATTGATTGCTTTTTAATCTACTTGAATGACACAGTTAGTGCGCTGTAGATAAGATGCAGTTAATTGAGTGCGTACCGTAGAATCAACTCTGTCAAACCTTCCAGACCTGTTCCCATGCCGCAAATTTGGACGGTAGGATTCGATACCGGGCAAAATTACCTTCATGTAGGCTGAGGAGTTCCGTTTCCACCACCTCGATAAACCTGGCCCGATCGGTGTCGGGCAACTGCCGGGCATACGCAACAATTTGTCCCTGCGCCTCTGCTTGTACCCAACCGTTGTTGACTACCTCCGCTATTAAGGTTCGAATCTCATCCCGATACTTCAGCCGAAACGGATCGGGTTCCCCCAGCGTTTGCCGTACTTGGGCATATCGTTTGGCAGAGCGCTCGTAGGCCCATAGAAATACATCTTTCAGGAGGTCAACACGGGTAAATTCGTACACCGCCAACAACCCTTGGACATAGAGATCCTGGGGGACATCGACAAAGGACAGTGGCGCAAGGTTGTGTTTATTTAACGGAATATTAGCTGCCAGCCGTGACACCCGCTTGTTCACATCTTCAAATGGTTGCAGATAGGGAAGCTGAACCATGATAAAAAAAGCCTGCTCGAAAGGGTCCTCTATCTGTCGAGCCTTTTCGAGCATCAGGTCGAAGTATTCCTCTATTTGTTGGGGTATGCTTAACGGTGTATAGGTAGAACGGCCGATGCCGACTGGGAAGTTCCTGAGCCGCCCTGACGCAGCGGCATCAGATAACAGGTTGTTGGAAAGCAGGGCATGCAGGCTTGTGATCGTGTACCGGTTGAAATCTATATCCTGTGCCGATTCTACCAGGAATTCAATGGCGTCTTTGTGATTGAGGATCATTTGGGCATCGGCAGCACTCTTATGATCGGCTTGTTGTCCCTGTGAAAGGAGGCGCTGAGTATCCAGGAGGCTGTAAGTATTGCCTTCCAGCCGACTGGAGTTCCAGGACAGGTCAATGAGTAGACGCTGCAGTATTTGACGGACATAGGTGCCTGCCGGTTGATCTTGTTGTGCCGTATGTCCCAGATCATGCAACCTGGACCGCTCTTCGGCGGTGAGGTAGAAACTGGAATTGGGCTTATACCGTCTTAAGAAACCGGCCTCATAGGCTTTCGGAGGGCGCTGATCGTGGGGAACTTGTACAAGTTTTTGTACCTCCTGCGCCTTAATTGATAACGGGATAATCGGTGTAGTCTTGGGTTCGGCAGCAACCTCGGCCACTTGCTGGAGGTGATATAGAGTCGCCCTCCCCTTTCCAGTTGTGCGGACGATGCCCTGTTCTCGGAGGGAATTCAACCTCCGTATCAAGGTACGTCTGCCCATCCCAGTGCCATACTGCGTATGTATTTCTTGGATGGGTGCGCCCTTGGAGAAGCCCGCCAAGACTGCTTTAAGCATTGCAAGATTCCTTTCTTCATCTACCTTTTTTGCCACAAGAGTATTTTTTCGTGACAAAATTAAGCTTTTCGTGACAAAATATGTGACAAAATCTGCTTTTCGTGACAAAAAACGTGACAAGGCGATGTTTTCGTGCCAAGTGTAGAGCTTATAACTAAGCGCCAGATAGTTTTAATGTTATAGTCGCCGATTACTACAATATAGCCAGTCGTTTCAAATCCATCATAAAGCGGTTCGAAAATCGTACGTTCGGGACCTCAAGCAATATCTCCCCAAAAACCGCCCTTTGGGCGGTTTTTTCTTTGAGTAATGTTTTTGGAGATCACGCAATTAAGCGGGGATAACCTGGTTAGAATTCGCCAAGATTATTTCAAGCTGATTTCTTATACTTACCTGAAAATCATTTATTAGTTGCGGTTCGGTGTACGCTGGGGCTACAGTCGAAAGATTAATGGGATGTCATTAGGGAATAAAACCATTTTCGGATATACCCTTCCCATCCAGACCTTCCAGGTCAATGGACTTGAGGTCATAAAAACCATTACTGATAATACTCATTCCTGCGATTTTTCCGTAGGAATAATTATAGGTCGTTTCAAAAACCTTTCGGCCATTAATCGAAAAGGCAACCTTCTTATCCTTTACCTGCAAGCCAATATCATTCCACTGCTGAAGTTCAAAATACAGAGATGGCAGGTCGGTCGTATTTCTACCTGGAACATGGTCGCCAAATTCGGCACTTGCTCGATTGGAGCAGCCTTTATTCGGGATATTGAAATACATAAATTTTCTCTGACAGAAAACCTCGAACATCAAAAAAGGACACTGCGCCGACCGGAGATTAGTTAGGCGGACCCGCATATTACAGGTAAAATTATCGCCATTGCTGATCAAAATGTGCGGAAAATAGGAACATTCAAATATAGTATTCTCATCAACACTGATATGGTTCTTTTGCAGCACATTGTCAGTAAACGATCCGCTAACGTCAGCAAGGGTCTTACCGCTTTTTATATATTGCGGCAACTTGTTTCCTGCCAAACTGCTTGTATAAACCATCCAGGCATCTGTAGGTATACTAACATCGATCGTTTTCAGAACAGAGTCATTTGCGATTAGTTTTGCGACATGGTATCCAGGTTCATAATAAATATCCGTAAGAAAATGCCCCTTCTTATCTATCTGCACCTTCCTGCGTTTGTCCCAGCTTGGCTGAATAAAGAAACTATCCGCTTGAATGTTCGCGAGGTCGTAGGAAAAGACAACCGTGTTGGGGATCGCATTTCCTGTAATTTTCCTTGCGCTGAAATAGGGTAACGAGTTTTGCAAATTTGGCTTATTCCTATGATTAAAAAAACCGAAGACAATTGCAGTGAGTAGCACCACGGATACAACTAACACCAATTTCCATGAAATAGACCTTGTCCGTTTATCGGCTCTTTGCTTTGCGTCCGTCAGCTCAGGTACGGTACGCTCACCCATTCCATTCCGTGCAGCAGCTTTAAAATCCTGCCAGTTCCTGAACCCAAGGTAAGCCGACAAGGCACTCAGGGTCGCCACCTGTGGAATGCGGCCGAAATCGCCCTTTTGGAGGCGCTTGATAGTGGATACGCTGATAAGTATACGGGTATTCACTTCGATCTCGTTGCGAATGAATTCTAAATCCCGCTGAGATAGAGAGCCATCGGGATCATACCCGTTTTTCAAAAATATCTGGCGGATAGCCGTTTTTACCAAATCATGATCATTCATATGGCTTTTGAAAGTGATAAATGCTAAAAATAGGCATTTTCAGGCCGGTTATGGTCTATAAAATTTTGATCAGGTTTTGGAAACCTTTGATCAGCTTTTGAACCATGCCAGTGACTGAAGTTTAAGAAATTCACACTTATCGACAATCTGCACTCAGACAATACGGGCAGCATTGGCGAACCCGGTAAAAAACCTGAAGAACGAATAAAATTTCTCCCAATACGCATTCAATAAAAATTCATATGATACAATTAAACCCATTTAGGACATTAGGCATTTTGCCGGTCCTGGCCGGTATGGCACTGACCGGAGTTCATGCGCAGGACATGACGGATAAACCCAACGACCCGATGATGAAAATCTACCGGGCCACCCCTGCAAAAATTAATGACCTGGTGCACACCAAACTGGACGTGCGTTTCGACTACAAGAAATGCTACCTGTACGGCAAGGAATGGGTGACATTAAAGCCGCACTTTTACCCCACCGACAGCCTGAGGCTGGACGCCAAAGGCATGGACCTGAACAATATCTCGGTGATAAAAAACGGCAAAGCTATCCCTTTAAAATACTCCTATGACGACAGCCTAACGGTCAATATCCACTTGGATAAGGTGTATCATAACAACGAGACCTATACCATTTTTATCGATTACACATCGAAACCCAACCAGTTGAAGGTTAAGGGAAGCAGTGTATTCAACGATGCAAAAGGTTTGTATTTCATAAATCCCGACAGCAGCGAAAAAGGTAAGCCAGTACAGATATGGACCCAGGGCGAACCTGAAGGTTCGTCAGTGTGGTTTCCGACTATTGATAAACCCGACCAAAAAACCACCGATGAGATATTAATGACCGTACCTGCCAAATACGTAAGCTTGTCCAACGGTAGGCTGGTATCGCAAAAGCTGAACAGGGATGGCACCCGTACCGATGACTGGAAAATGGAACTGCCACACGCTCCCTATCTGTTTATGATGGCAGTAGGTGACTTTAAAATCTACCATGACCACTGGCGCGGCAAGGAGGTTGACTATTACCTGGAGCCAAAATATGCGCCTTACGCAAAACAAATCTTTGGAATGACGCCCGAGATAATTGAATTTTATTCCAAAACGCTGGACTATCCCTTTGCGTGGAACAAATATTCGCAGATTGTAGTGCGCGATTTTCTAGGCGGCGCTATGGAAAATACCACCGCAACTCTGCACGGCGAATATGTGCAGGAAAACCCACGGGAATTACTTGATGCTTTTTATAATGATGGCCGAAGGACTATTGCGCACGAACTGTTTCATCAATGGTTTGGCGATCTTGTAACCTGCGAAAGCTGGAGTAACGTGACCTTAAACGAATCATTTGCCAATTTCAGTGAGATGTTGTGGGCTGAACATAAATATGGTAAGGATGAAGGTGATGCACTTAGCTACAATGAAGCTCGGATTTACATGAACATACCCGACGCCGACAAGAAGAATCTTGTCCGTTTTTATTACGACGATAAGGAAGATATGTTTGACGTTGTGACCTATTCAAAAGGTGGCCGCATTTTAAATATGCTGCGCAATTACTTGGGTGATTCAGCCTTTTTTAAAGGCCTGAACATTTATCTTAAAACCAACGCCTTTAAGAATGCTGAAGTCCCGCAATTACGTTTGGCACTTGAAGAAGCAAGCGGCCTTGATTTAAACTGGTTTTTCAACCAATGGTATTACGGCGCCGGGCATCCTATATTATCCATTAGCTATGAATGGCACGATGCCACCAAAACTGAAAGTGTTTACTTGTCGCAAACGCAAAACGGGCAGATATTTAAGCTCCCCGTTGCGGTTGATATATATGCAGGCGGTAAAAGTGAACGCCGTAATGTGTGGATGAACGATAAATCGGACACGCTTACCTTCCAGCTTGCTGGAAAGCCCGATCTGGTAAACGTTGACGGTGATAAAGTATTACTTGCCCAAAAAAAGGACAATAAAAGTTTAGACGAATTTGTTTTTCAATATTTTAACGCGCCATTGTATCTGGATCGTTCTGAAGCCATTGATGCAGCCGCCGCCAGCCAGACGAACCCCGGAGCACAAAAAGTGTTGATTGCTGCATTGAAGGATAAATATTATGGTCTGCGCATTAAGGCTATCCGTGCTTTGGATATGAAAAATGACACTATCCGTAGTGCCGCCTTACCGATTTTAATGACATCGGCGCAAACTGATGACAATACACTCGCCCGCGCGGCAGCCATTAATGCATTGGGCCAATTAAAAATACAAGCCAATATTGGTTTGTATACGTCGGCCATCACCAGCCAGTCGTATGCTATCCAGGGTGCTGCACTGGCTGCTATTGATCAGTTGGACCCCGCTCAAGCGTTAACATTAGCAAAGGGTTTTGAAAAAGATAACGAAGGCGGGCTTACGCAATCGATCATTACGGTTTATGCAACCAGCGGCGGCAACGAACAATGGCCCTTTGTTTTTGGCGAGTATAATAAAGCGGACTTTGAGCAAAAATTCAACATGATCAGAGGCTCATTTGCCGCAATGATAGGCCATGTGGAAAGTCCTGAATTGGCTCAACAGGGGATTGGCGCCATTAAAGACTTTGGAATAAAAACCAAACAACTCGGCATATCCTCATTTGTAATTACTGCCCTCGGCAATATTAAATCGGCGCGCTCCAAACTTAATGATAGTGAATCGGCAAAAGCAGCTGATGATGCGGTGGCGGCTATAAATGATGCGAAATAATATGTGGTTGGGCAAAAAAAGCTCTGCCTCATAGGTGCAATCTGAGATTGTATTTATCGAATATCTCGGATTTAGTTAAGCCCATTGGATTATTGTTTCATTGCAATGTAAGGACTCAATAAGTTGACCTCCATCAAAGGCCATGAGATGACTGCTATTTGGTCTTAAAACAATGTTACTGAACATGAATTTTAAAGGTTCGATTTGACAAAATGCTTATAACAGAAGTGCCCATCCAGTTAGACTTCTGAATGGGCACTAAAGTCATTGATTGCATTACGGTTTTCGCCATTGGTCGGGTTTTCCAATATCTGTATGGCGTACCCTTTCAACGAGAATGATTGCTGTAGGATCAATTTGGCGAGCTCGATCAATCGCTTCCTGTTGTGTTGGAAGGACATCGCTTGCACGCTCCGAGTTGGGACGTCGAATTGCATAATCCCTTTGGTCGTCTCTTCTTTCGATAAAGATTCGATTGTTGCTCATAACTTTGGTTTTATAACGTGACAAAAACCGATTATTATAAATCATTGATTTTTGATTATACTAACAATAGATAACCAAAGAATTAGAGAAAATGCCAAAATGCACATTATTTTTACAACCTGTTTGCTTGATAGTATTCCCGTTACTTTAAAGGCTTTAACCCTAGGCGGTCTTTGTGATAGAAGTAATTCCAGTCTGAGATATTGATTGTCAGTAAGTGGGGTAGATTTTTTATTTCTCATATGTATCGATATTAAATTTTATTATTGCTTGAACCTATCTTTGAGTAATCAAACAATGTATTTTAGATGAAATGCATATTCAAAGCTGATCTTGTTACAATCGTCCACGTTATCAAGCCAAGCAAGCTCTTCATGGCTAATATCCACGATTTTTTTTGTCGTCAGGCCCTTGAACTTATTGGATACCATTTTCAGTGTTGTTAATTCGGTTTCGCTAAATATATTATCGTCCAAAATTGCGATTTCTACACCTTCAGTAACGAACCGATCTCCTACATAGTCGCCGAAATTGACCTCTTCGGTTTTTACTATTCCTTCGTTTGCGACATAGTTATAAATGATCCCATAATTATTAGGAACAGGCCCTTTTGGTAAAGCCTTGTAATAAATCCCACTAATTCCATAACCATAATGATTGAAATGGCAAAAATCAGCATAAAACATTAGCTTGTTTAATGCAGTTAAGAATGGCATATTCTCCTTAGCAAAATAATGCATCATTGCTCCGATCCTTTTCAAGTTGGGTACTCGGTACCCATTATAAATATTGGGAAGGCGGGAGTCAAACCATAAACCTTTAATTAAGTCTTCTAAATTTGTCCGTCCTTGAGCCGAATGATCCACCTTCCTTTTGACGCGTTCATATTCAATCGGCTCCAATACATTCTTGCTGAGTTCGAGTAGCTTTCTGAATTCATTGGGCATTTCTGCCAGCCGAATAAGTCGCCCAGTCGCAACGCTGGGCATTTCCCCTCCTTCATAATTACGGTAGATGTTCACGCCGAGCCCGAGAACTTCACTCATTTTTGCTGCACTCAAATCATATTTTTCACGAATTGCTTTGATTTCGTCAATAAAAGGAATACCATATTTCGCGCGATATTTATTATGTACCTGGTTTATATTCAATGTATCGATTTCTGTTGTGGTAAATTGCTCACCGGTATCTACACACTTATAATAATGGTACAAAATTTCAAACTGATCCTTTCTATATTCCAGGACCCTGGATTCTTTCTTTAATTCGGCAATACCGCCTGTAAAGGGACTTTTCATAATCTATATTTTTGTAGACCTCATAGGATGTTCTGCAATATGAAATGAAATGCAAATCACCTGTGCTCCTGGAAATCCAAGCGTAACTTTTATATATATTTCTTGTCCTTTTATATGTTTCCTAAAAATCCACATATCAGCTCCACCGTTCAAGTTCTCACTTTGTGGACCCGAATGATAATCGGTTATTTCTAGCTCGCGCAAAACCTTTTCCCTGAATACTGGAGTAATATCAATATCCAATAAGGTTTGCATATTTTTTCCTCTATCGTCGCGAAAGATAATCCCCCAGATTCCGAGTTTTGCTTTAAAGTCAGATATGAATGACCGTATCTCTTCATTTGTCGCCATTTAATCCAGTATTAACTGAACAATACAAATATAACAACTAAGGCAGCAAATGCAACTAATTAGTTGTAAAATATTTTATTTGCTTATATATGACAACTATTTAGTTGTAAATAATCCAAACTGAGATTTATTTAGCGGTATGTCGTTGGCCTCAAAGGCATTAGAAATGCTTAGAAGGTAAATGAGGCTTTATTTTTCTGTAATGGTCTCAATGGTCGGCATTAAAAGAAAAAAAATAATATGCAGAAAATCAACTAGTTAGGAAAATTGTCATATGTAAATTGGCTAGACGCTTTAAACCTAGTATAAAGTGGTTCGAAAACTGTATGTTGGGGAGCTCGAAAGAATGTCTCTCTTTTCTAAAACCGCTCCTTTGGAGCGGTTTTTTATTTGCGGCGGAGGCACGAAGCGCCTGAGGTAATCCGGTGGAGGCTTTAAAATTTGAACCGTATTTGCGCCTCTTCTCGACGAACGTTATTCGAAATGAGACCGTCGAAGATTACAAAATAGCTCCATTCATGTTTATTGCAGTGGTTATCAAAGTCATCGATAATAGTCGCCAGCGTCTCAATTCGATATGTTGTGGAATATTTTATAGTTTGCTTACCGGGAATCAAATATTTCAAAACCGGGGCGGGAATCAGTTTTTCAGAATTTAGGAAACAGCTGTAAATTGGGTCGGGTCTGCCTTTACGACACGGGTTTATTTAAAAACCAGACACAGTGATTGCCGCAAATCAGAAAATATTCATGATATGACTACGCTGAAGACGTATTCCGACGTCCAAACCTTTATCACCAAGGTGATGGAAGATAATAAAAAAGAGGGGGCGCCGCCGCCCAAATCGCCGCATAAGGCTTTTTGGGCCACCCTAACCTACGAAGAATTCTGTGGCGGTCCGGTTCCCGGGGTCAAAGATCCCGCGACTGGCAATCCCATACCAATCCTGACTAAAGGTGATTCCCGGTCCAGCACGATAATTCTGGCACTAAAAGGAGAAGGCGCACTTTTCGGACCTGGCGGACCATTTGGCCAGATGCCCGCCGGCGGAGCTACAAAATTTACCCCAGAACAAATTCAGGCGGTCGCCGACTGGATCGATGCCGGTTGTCCGGAACAGTAAAGTCGAGCATTTGATTTTCTTAACTTTGTTCGTATGAATAAACGGAGGCAGACACCTACATCCGATTTCAACGCCGAAGTAAAGCTGAAAGGCTTTAAAGCATATGAAATAGATAGCAAGACGGGTAAAGGTCATGGCTATAGCCGTAAAGACTTCTACAAAATCAGTTTGAATACCGGCAGGTATATCTTTCACTATGCTGACAGAAGTTTTGAAACTGATAAGACAATTCTATTTTTTGGCAATCCCCACATACCTTATTCATGCGAGGTCATTTCTGCTACCAACGAGGGTTATGCCAGCCTCTTTACCGAAGATTTTTTAAGGTTGAGCGGACGCTCCGAGGGCCTGCTTCAGTCATCTTTATTTAATATTGGCGGAACACCTATTTTGACGATAAATAAGGATCAAGAAAAAGATCTCGCGGGTATTTTTCAAAAGATGATCACCGAACAAGACGGCGACTATCCCTATAAGGATGAAATTATTAGAAACTATGTAAATTTGATCATACATGAAGCGCTGAAAATGCAGCCGACAGAAGGCATTACACAGCAAAAAAATGCTGCGGCGCGTATCACCTCTGTTTTCCTGGAATTGCTGGAAAGGCAATTTCCGATAGAAAGCACCGAACATTCGCTGGAACTAAAAGCTGCACAAGACTTTGCGAGGCATCTATCTGTTCATGTCAATTATTTGAATAGTTCGGTGAAGGAAATTACAGGCAAAACCACAACCGAGCATATTGCAGAGCGGATCATTAGTGAAGCTAAGGCCCTCCTGCTGCACACTGATTGGAATATTTCTGAAATTGCATATGCTCTTGGTTTTGAATATCCTACATACTTTAATAACTTCTTCAAAAAGAAAACAGGGCACATCCCCAAAGCGATAAGGGCCTCTTACATTTGAAATTTATACTTTTCCCTTTGTTTTTCTTTATATCCGGGTTGAATCTTAGGTGACCTTTGTATTCTAAAATTCACAACCATGGGTAACAATTCCATAAAACACATTATGCTTGGGGGACTTGAAGTCTCCAGAATAGGCCTCGGCGCCATGTCTATGTCAGGCTACTACAATATCGGTGCAGGCAGCGACGCCGAGTCCATTCGTACCATCCACCGGGCGATCGATCTAGGCGTCACCTTCATCGATACAGCTGAGATCTACGGTCCGTTCTCCAACGAAGAACTTGTCTGCCAGGCTATCAAAGATCGTCGCAATGAAGTGGTGCTGGCTACAAAGTTTGGGCTTGTTTCGCACTCCGGTGGCGGTCCGGGCAACATAGATAGCAGTCCGGCAAACATTCGCATCGCAGTCGAAGGCTCCCTTAAGCGGCTTGGTACCGACCACATTGACCTATACTACCAGCACCGGGTCGACCCAAAAGTGCCCATCGAAGATACCGTCGGTGCCCTGGCTAAATTGGTCGCCGAGGGTAAGGTCCGATACATAGGACTATCCGAGGCTGGTTCCGAGACAATACGCCGTGCCCACGCCGTTCATCCGGTTGCTGCGCTTCAGACTGAGTATTCTTTGTGGTCCCGTGACCCAGAGGCCGTTTTATTGCCGTTGCTGCGCGAATTGGGCATTGGGTTCGTTCCTTACTCGCCACTCGGTCACGGCTTTCTTACAGGTGAGATCAAGTCGATTGAACAGCTTTCCGATAACGACTGGCGGAAAACCAACCCACGTTTCACGGGGGAGAATTTCAAACGCAATCTTCTTATCGTTGACGAAGTTAAGGTTGTCGCCGAAGAGACGGGCGCAACACCAGCGCAAGTGGCGCTGGCGTGGCTTTTGGCACAGGGAGACGATATCGCGCCGATTCCGGGGACCAAACGGGTCAGCAGGGTGGAGGAGAACATTGCTGCCGACCGCATAAAACTTAGTATTGATCAAATTGAGCGACTAAATAAACTGACACCGGCGTCCGGCGAACGTCATAACGAAGCGAATATGTCCGTCATTGAACGCTGATCACATTGCCTCATGGGTTACGCTCGGGTCCCCAGAATTTTTCCTTTAAAAACGCTTTGCTCACCTAAAAATATCATCCGGCAGGTTCGTATTGGCTGTAGCGGAGGTGACCTTATAAGTGATCGTGGAACCACCCCTGATGTCCTGCTGGGTAAAGGGAATTTTCACGCCGCCACCTATAGCTCGGTAGTCGCTGAAAGCCATATGCGTTACATCCGGCGCATCGACATATTGCACAACCTTGAGGCCGGTTTTTTGGTCGTAGAAATATTTTACCTTGATGCCGTCTGGTTGGCTTACTGTGATTAGATAGGCGGGGGCGCCGTCAATAATGTGGTACCTGTCGTCGAGCTCCATCGTATAACCCGCCCGGGTAAAATCAAGCTCCGGGAAAAGTTTAAAACGTGCCTTGGCAGCCGGCAGAGCCGCTATGTGTTGGGTATTTTCCCGGGATATGACCGTAACGCTGTCCCCATTTAGCGCAAGGTGAAGGGTGACGGTATTGGACTTTGGTATGGAGACTACTTGCAGGAATTTATCCGGTCTTTTATACTGGTTCACTTTGACGAATATGGTGCCTTGCAAGGTGTCAGCCAAATTCACGGTAAGGTCTTCGATCCCTTTAACCTTGTCTTCACCGCCGACGGCATCGAAATATGACCTTACTACCGATAAAGCCGTCACGTTTGTATCCATCGAAATACCGCTCAAATCATTGTTCTCCGGGTTCACGTCCGGCAGCGTATGGTCCGGATCGGCGATGGCATATACGAGTTTCGCGGACGATTTGAAGGCAAAAGTCCATTTGCCGCCGCGCTGCCATATCTCGGCGGGCAGTTTTACCCTGGACACTTTACCGCTTTCCTCCTTTATTTCTATGGTCGCCGGCAATGCCAAACCTTGGTTGTTCGTTATGGTGATCAGCGCGCCTTTTGAGGGATCGTTATCTACATAATCGATGGCTTTTACTGCCTGGTCGAGTTTCCAGGTAGTGAAGAACCATTCGTGCCAAAACCAGCTCAAATCCTCGCCGCCAGCATTATCCATCGTATGGAAAAAGTCCCAGGGCGTAGGATGTTTAAACGCCCAGCGTTTGATGTAGGTGCGGAATGCGAAGTCAAAGCGTTTTTCGCCCAGGATCTGCTCACGCAAAATGGTTAAACCCAACGCGGGTTTTCCATAGGCGGAATTCCCCAGGTTATTTGGCTGTATAACGTCGGGCGTGTTCATAATAGCATCGGCATCGTTGGTGAATACGCCCGGGGCTGCTTTTTGTTCGTCGCTAGGCTCCCAGTATTCGCCTTTGTTGAACACTTTGGTATCCACCTTATTGATGAACGTGTTAAACCCTTCGTCCATCCAGGCGTATTTTCGCTCATTGGAACCTACGATCATTGGGAACCAGTTGTGGCCGAATTCATGATTGGTCACGTCCCATAGATCGCCGCCCTTATTTTCAGAGGTGCAGAATACAATACCCGGATATTCCATACCGCCTACCGTGCCTCCCACATTGGTGGCAACTGGATATGTGTATTCGAACCACTCATTTGAATACAATTCAATACAGTTTTTTACATATTCGGTGGAACGGCTCCATGCATCCTGCCCTTTGGCTTCAATAGGGTATACGGACTGGGCCAGTGCTTTTTTACCGCTAGGCAGATTAATACGAGCTGCGTCCCAAATGAAGGCTTTGGAAGCCGCCCATGATACGTCGCGGGCGTTTCGAGTATAAAAATGCCATGTAAGTCTGGCTTTTGCCGGGTAAAGGTTTTTATTGTTCAGGTCGATGGAGTCTTTTATCATCAGCGTTTTATCGCTTTTGCGGGCGGCAGCCAAACGCTGCAGTACGACAGGGGCATATACTTCGGCTGGGTTCAGCAACTCGCCGGAACCTACTACAACCATATCGGCCGGCGCAGTAATGGTATAGTCGAAATCGCCATATTCCAGGTAAAACTCAGAAGCACCCAGATAGGGAATGGTGTTCCAGCCGCTCACATCGTCGTATACTTCCATACGCGGGTACCATTGTGCGATCTCGTATATCCAGCCATCTTTATACAGCTTGCGGCCCATGCGGTCAGTTCCGTATTCGGGTACTTTGAAGGCATACTCGATTTTTATTTGCAGTTTTGAACCGCCGGCGTGCAGGGTGTCTTTTAACTTGATCTGCATCCGCGTATCTGTAACCAGGTAGTCAGCAGCCTCGCTTTTACCATTGCGGATGATGGTGACCGATTTTATTTCGTCCCCATCAGTAAAGCTTTTACTATTAAAGCGGCCGCTTTCCACCGGGCTCGTAGCCTCGCTTCGGGAATCTTTCCGGTAAATATTCTGGTCAAGCTGCAACCAAAGGAAATCCAGTCCGTCCGGGCTGTTATTGGTGTAAGTAATCAATGTGGTGCCACTGAGGGTATGGCTGGTTGTATCCAGCGTTACATTCAGCTTATAGTCGGCGTGGTTTTGCCAGTATTTGGGGCCGGGCGCACCATTGCCGCCACGTAGCAAAGTGCCATCGGCAGGGTAGAACGTTGCCGGGAATGCCTGGTGCTGATCGTACTTTGAGGTTGTATCCTGTGCAAAGGCTGCCGCCGCGAAAAGGCATGCGGACAGACTTAGCGCGAGTTTAAGTAAGGTCATATATTAGTTTTCTTTTCCTTTGAAGACGCCGGTTGTAACATTATTAGTAGCCGGATGGGCCTTATGGGCAACGATCGAAGCCCACTTTTGTGAGTCGAAATTGCAATACCATATCCAATCATCACCGCCGTGGTACTGCGTTTCCACGTACTTGGCGCGGTATTTTTGATAAATTGCTTCGGGTTGTTTTTGATAATTCACAACAAATTCATCCGTGCCGATCTTAAATGATACGTTCTTCGGGCTGGTAATAATACCATCTTTTATCAGGTCGTTGATCAGGCTCATTGTCCTTTCGCTGTCGCTTTCAAGCCTGATATTGGGCACTGTATCTTGATTGGCGCTTAGTACGCCGGCTGCAATCGGTTTTGTGGCAGCGGAAAAGGCAGTTGCAAATATGCCGGCCGCAATAAGGCAAACTGCCAGTAACGACTTTTCCCTGTTATTCAACGACTGGTTTTTGTTCGAAATAATACGGGCGGCACGGTCTTTCAGGCTGCCGTTACCCGCTTTTAAAGTCATAGCATAAGTTAGCGGCATTTTATATTCCTCGCATGCCACCAATGCCTTAAGGTAATTAACCTTCCCGCTTTGGGCGACTGCTTTATCATCGCAGCAGTTTTCACGCTCGGCTTTGATCAGCTCAGACAGCCAGAGCACGGCCGGGTTAAAAAAGAAAATGATCTCAATGAGGTTTTGCAGGAGATTTACAAGGTAGTCGGAGCGCCGGATATGAGCGAGCTCATGCAGCAGGACGGCTTCCGCTTCTTCTGGGGATAAGGAAGTAAGCATACCAAGGGGTATCAGGATCAATGGCTTCAGATGCCCGGTCACCATAGGAGTCTTTGCCAGGCCGGACTGGGCAATGCCAATCAGCCGTTTAATGCCCAACTGCCCGCAAAGCTGCCGCACCCGCCCTTCCCAATAGCAACCTATGCCGAAGATATTTTTATGGCGCAGATGATGTACTTCACGCAGGCCGGTGACCAACTGCACACAACGTGCGCAAACAATCAAAAGCCATACCGATGCGATGATAGTGCTATACCTGTTCAGGTAAGAACCGATACTTTCAGTGATGAAAGAACGGGGCGACAATGTTTCGTGCAGAATAGGCGCGGAATTAATTACGTGCTGCCCAGCAAGAAAAACTGGTATAATTGCCCTTCCCTCATTACATTCAAAGCAAAACGTGGCCGTTACCCCGACGGCAAACAACACCATTGCTGAAACCAGCAGGTTGTAACGAAGGGCAGATGATGACTTACGCGTACAGCTCATTATCAGCCCGGTTATTGCAGAAAGCAGCACACCTTGCCACAAAGAGTGCACAAGAGTATAGCTAATGGCATTTATCATTCTTCCAGTTTTTTAATCATGTCTTTTATTTCCTGCAGGTCCTGCCGGGATGTATTCTTATTGCCGATAAGCTGCACTACCAACTTACTGGCCGAACCTTTATATATCGCATCCACAAATTTGTGCAGCAAGTGCTCCTTGAGTTTTTGTTCTTCCACAGCTACGCTGTATATGTGTTTCATTTGGCCCTGGTCGCGGTTAAGAAGCCCCTTTTCCGCCATATTTTGCATCTGCTTAAGTGTGGTGGTGTAGTTCACATCTCTTTGCTTAAGCAGCTCGTTATTGACTACCCGAACGGTTGAAGGGCCTTTATCCCATAGCACCTGCAATATTTCAAGCTCAGACTTGGTAGGTTCTACCGGTTCATATTGATCTTTTAAACTCATAACTGCACAAAGGTAAAATAAAAATCGTACGATTCATATTTTACGTAATATTTATTTCGTACCTTTATTCTGTCCTCCCAAATATGCGTTTGAGACCATTGATTTCCATGGTCATATAACGATCCACCAGGGAGTGGGTGAGCTTGTAAAACAGACCTGCCAATGGCCCCTGGTAAGTCATGCGAATGGAGACTACAGTCTTGCTCGTGCTTTCTATGATCTGGTGTTCGGAAAGCATTCTAAGACCAAAGGACTTCTTTTCCCAGGTGAGCGACGTATCCGGGTTAATTTCCGTAATAGTCCAAATGGCAGGTGGGAGCTTTGGTTGCAGGACCTTTATTTTAGTTCCCGGCACAGGAGGATGGGTGTTCATTAATGACATTTCGGTTATCGACGGCGTCCATTGGTTCCAATGTTCCAAATCCATTAGAACCTGAAATATTTCAGGAGACCGGGCATGGATGACCGAGGACTTTTCGACCCAATAGTGTTTTTTCATACCAAATTCTGTTTACCCAAGGAGTCGGTTCGGGTCTTTTTGTGACAAAATCGGCGGAAAAAATTTTCGATATTTCAATTGGCGGCCGTGGCCTTTTTTGCGATGCCTTTCAGCTTATCGGGGTTTCGCACCATATAGATGGTGGCAAGCCGGGTTTCTTCAATATTGAAAAACATCACCGTTTCGGGCAGTCCGGTGGTAAGGTCATGCAGCAAAACCGCCGCTTCACCGTTTACGCGTGCTATCAAAAAGGAGACGCCGTCCGCTCCTTTGTTATAAATGCCCATCATAAATTTCAACACGGCCATCGGGCCAACCACCGGCTTGAGTGCAGCCAGCCGCTTTCCGCCCCCATCTGCATAGATAGTCACGTCCTCCCGAAGCCGGGCGATCAGCGGACTTGAATCGCCTGAAGAAACGGCCGCGAGAAAAACTGCCATTAATTCAGCCAATTGGTCCTGCGAAGTGCGGCTTACCGGCGCCGATTGATGCAGCTTGTCTTTGGCCCGGTGCAATAGTTGCCGGCAATGATCCGCTTTCACGGACAGGATTTTCGCAATTATGTCGTAGTCGAATTCGAGGGACTCCCGCAAAATAAAAACCGCCCTTTCCATCGGCTTCAATCGTTGCAGCATTAGCAATATTCCATAGGAAAGATCCCCGGCACTCCATTCCGCAGGCCTATCCTCTTGCAGCGGTTCCGGGAGGTCAGGACCGGGATATGCCGTCAACTTCCGTTGATCCAATACTTTAAAACAACGATGGATCACCACGCGTGCAAAATAAGCTGCGGGATCCCTAACGCTACCGGCCTTTACCGAAGTCACCCCGAGAAAAGTCTCCTGCACGATGTCCTCCGCGTCCACGACGCTTTTTGTCATCTTATAGGCCAGGGAAAAAAGCCTTGACCGCATTTCTAGAAAGTCATCCTGGTAATTCAAATTGCTGTTATTTCTAATATTAAATATACACCGCGGGCATTTATTTTTTGGTCAGAGCACCAAACTCACCAGCCCCAGGGAAATGATGAGCGCGATCAGGGAAAACAGGACGGTCTCGCCCAGGAACTGGACACCCAGTTGCGAGCGCAGAGCGCCGATCGATTTACGGATACCTACCTCCTTGCCTCGTTCAGCCGACCGGGCGGTAGATAGGTTCATAAAATTGATGCAGGCGATCAGCAGCACCAGGAGCGCGAGGGCGATGAAAATATGGATATAGCGCTTATCGAATTTCTGGAAATTGATATCATCATAGATGATATCGGCAGCATTGGCATGGACGTCCCTTAACGGCAGGAGGAACAGCCCGTAACGTACTTGTTTGTCCCCGATGGGATGTCTTTTCAGGTAGGCTGGAAATTTCTTTTCCAGGGCAGCCATATCCGTGTTGGGTGCGAGTTCCAGGTAGGTGTTTACCTCGTAGCCCCAATTATTAATCCTGACGGTTTTAAATGATAGCAACGCATCGAATTGAAATTGGGAATGAGCAGGCACATCTTTCAGGATGCCCGTTACCGTAAAAAGAAGAGTATCATCCCCGAAATGCGAAACTGTCCTCCCGATGGGGTCCGCATTGCCGAATAACGTCCGGGCCGCCGATTCCGTCAGCACGATGCTGTTTGGTTTTTGCAACGCGGTTTGCCGGTCTCCTTTCAGGAGCGGGAAGTCGAACATCTGGTGAAAGGTGCTATCCACGAAGTACGTTTGCGGGAAGAATACTCTTTTCTCCCCGTACGTCATCTCGTATTGATTGTTCAAGTCCACCCGGCTGTAGTTCAGGACTTCGGGGAATTCGTCTTTCAGCGTTGGCCCCATGGGGAACATGGTTGTTGCTATCTTATCAGTGGTCGCCGTGCTGGTAAAAGTCTGCAATTCATTGAGCCGGTAGATGTTTTTGTGATGCATGCTATCGAAACTCCTTTCGTAAAAAACGAACAGCAGGATCACGATGCACGCAGCCATGCCGGTGGCAAGCCCGATGATATTGATCGCAGAATACGTCTTGTGCCTGGTTAGGTTGCGCCAGGTGACGATGAAGTAGTTCTTGAACATATTCGGGAATGCAGCGAGGAAAATGTCAAGACGCCAAGTGACTTATAACCAATTGCTTGATAACTTGGTTGAAAGTGAAGTTGTTCGGATATGGACACCTGGCGTCCGATTATGTGTCGATGAAGTCTTTTCTTTGTACATTTAATATCGGATGAGGAAACTATACGCCGTCATATTGCTCTTTCCGCTCATGGTCCTGCTTGCCGGAACTATGTGGTTGTCTTCGCAATGTACGACGATGGCCAGGATGCACGATAAATGTAAGATGGCCGCTCGAACTTGCGGAAAGAGTGAACCAAAAGGAAAGCCCGGCTGCGCGAGTTGTGTCGATTGTCCCTTGTGTTGCCTGGTTACCTTTAAGCCTGTCTTCCGTTTGGAGTTCACCCGGCAGGTCACGTTGATCGATTACACGGTTATGTCCGATAATAATCTTAGCGATTATTCTCAACAGCATTGGAAACCGCCCAATCGATCCTTTCTTTCTTAACATCCGTAAACATTTTTTCACCGTAAAAATATTTCACAATGAAATCATTGATGAAACTGTCGTGTATTGCGCTGTTGGCGTTGAGCACGACCGTTTATGCCGGAAAAGGAAAGGGAAAGGCAACGAAAGCAAAGGCACAGACGACTCAGAAGTGTGGCCCGAATTGCCCACATCCTTGTCCCCCGGGTTGCCCTCCGGGCTGCTGCCCTAAAAAAGGATGATCCTCATTTTTAAATGACGTAACTGTGGAGCAGACCCCCGATAATTCGGGGGTCTGTTTTTTATGATCCGCTAATTGAACGAACCCCTGAATTCCAGCGGCGAAAGACCCGTCTTCACCTTAAACATCTTGCTAAATGATTGCGGGTATTCGAACCCCAGCCCATAGGCTATCTCGCTGACAGAAAGATCAGTCGTGGACAGTTGTTCCTTGGCCTTTTCGATGATTTTATTTTGAATATGCTGTAAAGTACTCAATCCAGTCAGCTCCTTTAGGAGGCCGCTTAGATAGCTTGCGGAGATATTCAGCTCCTTCGTGATATATTGGACAGTAGGAAGTCCCTTGCTTAACAACTCATCGCCATTAAAATAGCTGGTCAGAATATTTTCCAGCCTGTCAAGTATCTTATGGTTGGTTACTTTCCTGGTAATAAATTGTCTTTGATAGAACCGTTGGGAATAATTGAGCAAGGTTTCGATCTGGGAAACGATGATAATCTGGCTGAATTTGTCGATATTCTGCTGGTATTCCAACCTGATATTGTCAACAACATTGTCGATAATAGCCTCTTCCTGTTCTGACAGGAATAACGCTTCATGGACAGCATAATCAAAGAACTCATATTGCCTTATGCTTTTAGCCAAAGTAGTATTCCAGAAAAAATCAGGGTGTACCAACAATAGCCACCCTAATCTGATCTTTGGCTCCTGCGTTGGAGCGTCGATGCCGAACACCTGTCCGGGTGCAATAAAGAACATCGTCCCTTCGTCAAAATCATATTCCTGCTGTCCATATCTTAGTTTGGAATTCAGGTTTTTCTTAAGGGATATTGTATAAAAATCACATACCCAGTTGAGAGCATAGCTTTCCGGCGAAAGGTGCAAGGAAGCATAATCCACGACACTGATCAAGGGGTGCTTTGGTGACGGCACCCCTCTTGAGCGGTGCAATTCGGTTATCGATTTTAGTCTGCGTACTTCCTTCATATATTAAAATTATTACCAGGGAACTTCGCCTTCTTCCCTGAAAAACTTCCCCGAAGGCCCGTCCGCTCCAATGGTAGCCAATCTAACGATGGGCTTTGCACCCTGGGCCGCCGTTTTGAATCCCGTATACCCGTTCAGATCGGTAGCGGTAAAACCAGGCGTAACACTATTGACCTTGAATTTGGTGTTCCTGAATTCTTGAGCCAGGTGAATGGTAAAGCTATTCAAAGCCGTCTTCGTGGACCCGTATACATGGACATTGTCCCAATTCTGATTACGCCCTTCGGCGGTCTGCATGGCCAGGGATCCCAACTCGCTGGAGACATTCACGATGACGGGCTGCGCCGCCTTTTCCAAAAGGGGAAGCATCGCCTGGGTCGTTTGAATGGCACCGAAATAATTCGTGTCGAAGACCTCCTTTAATAGTGACAAAGCGCAAACGGAGAGATTCTGCGGTTGACCACCCGCAATTCCCGCGTTGTTGATCAATATATCCAGCGCATCGATTTCCGATGCGAGTTTGGATGCCGCTGCTGTTACCGAATCCGGATCGGAGACATCTATTTGAAGCAGTTTGACATTTGAAATATTCAACTCCCTAAGCTTTTCGATTGCATCCAACCCGTTTTGTTCATTCCGGCATCCCAGGTACACAAAATAACCCAATTCCGCCATTTGTTTTGCCACTTCAAAACCGATGCCTTTATTGGCGCCGGTTATAACTACGTTTTTCATTGTGATTTTCAAGCAAAGTTCATCTACCGCGACACAGGACAGGTAGCCAAATCTACTTTTGTTGTAGCCGAATCAGCACCTACCTCCTTTTCCTAAGGATCAGCAGAAGGGTCCCGTAGGCAAAAAGCAAGACAGGCAGCAGGCAAAAGAACACGATCCTGACCACCAGGATGCCGTCCCGGTTTATATTGATCGCATCAAAAGTCTTCGGCCGGTTCGTATTCACCGGAAACTCCCCATTGCTCAGCCAACTGAACAACCCCGTAGTGAAGTCAAAATTGGCCGTCCTCGGAATGTGCCTGACCATCTCCGCCGTGTGGACCGCTTCCTCCGCTTCAGGGTGAGAGCCAAGCGTATGCATAGCAACAACGTATAAGCGGTCCCAGTACCGCTTGTATAAATCCGTGAACGCCGCTTCGTCGCCCTCTCTCAGGAGGTCCAGCAACTCCCTGTCAGTAAATGAAGAATAATAGCCCAACCAAGTTCAATTTGCACACTGAATTCAGCAACTATAAGCAATTTTCTAAATTGCAGCAAATAAAACCGTACAATAATTCGCTAAAACCGAATATCTTATCTGGAAAATCAAGATCCAATGTGATGAATATCAATATAAAAGATAAGAGCAAGGACAGCGGGTATTTAAAGGCGGCTGCGTTTCGTAAAGATAGACGGAAGACGGAACCGCATAAACATAATAGCTATTTCGAATTGATTTATTTGTCGGCAGGACGGGGTTATCATACAATTGATAACCAGCGGTACGACGTGCGCCCGCCGGTATTGTTTTTTATCCGGCAGGAGCAGGTGCATCATTGGGATCTGGACATGGATACGGAGCCGGAGGGTTTTGTATTGATCCTGAAAAGGATGTTTTTCGAGCAGAGTCTGGACGGGGAGTTGAAGGAACTGCTGGAAAAAGTCAGCCAATTGACATGCGCTTACCTCGACGACGTAGAAGTGATAGAGCAGTTGTTGGGGCTCGTGGTGAAAGAGGCGGAAGGTTCGTTGTTGTTTGTGGAGGCGATGTTGAAGGGATTGTTTGTGAAAATCGCCGAGGTGGCCCGGCCGGCAATGGTGCGGGGCGGACACCGTAAGGAGTTGTATCGGGCGTTTGGGGAGCTGTTGTTGCATGAGCGGCCTTTGCGTAATAATGTGGCCTATTATGCGCATCAGCTGAATACGACGCCCCAAAACCTGAATGCGGTTTGCCGCAAGGCGGCAGCCCGGTCGGCAGCGGAGGTACTTGCGGAGTATGTGATCGGGGAGGCCAGGCGGTTGTTGGCCTATACGGACAATACGGTCGCGGAGGTTTCCTATTCATTGTCCTTCAAGGACCCATCGCATTTTGTGAAGTACTTTAAACGTCATACAGGGTATACGCCGAAGGGGTTCCGGGAGACCAGACTATTTTCAAATAAACCATAGTTCTGTTGGTTTATTGTATAACCTTTATTTTATGGATCGTCGCAAGTTTATCACGTGGGCAGGATTGACCCTCCCTGTTGCCGGAGTATTGCCCTCGCGAGCCGCGGGTTTGTTTGGCAAGGTTCAGGTGCCGCATGCCCCTGCTGACTATACAATCAGGATAGGGACGGGACTTGTGGAAGTGGCCCCGCAGCATATCATTTCCACGACGACGTATAATGGTCAGTTTCCGGGACCCTTGCTGCGCTTCAAGGAAGGCCAGCGCGCCATAGTGGATATTTACAATGATACGGACCGGCCTGAACAATTTCACTGGCATGGACAGTTTGTTCCGGTGGAAGTGGATGGATCGGCGGAGGAGGGTACGCCCTACATTCCGGCTCATGGAATGCGACGGGAAGTGTTGGTGCCGCGGCCTTCGGGTCTGCGTTTTTACCATACGCATACGGTGGCGGGTTCCGATCTGAGCGCGGGGCAGTATTCGGGGCAGGTGGGAGCGGTGTACATCGAGCCGGCTACGAAACGCGGGGGATTTGACCGTGAGGAGTTCCTGATGCTAAAGGAGTTCGACCCCTATTTTATGCGGGGCGGAGATATGTCCAGCGATTTTCTGGCTGGGGAGATGGTGCATGAACTCATGGAACTGGGGGAAAGGGCCGATCAGGAGGCCCCGACGAAAGTCAAGGGTTACGAAGTGGGTTACAAGGTATTTACGATAAATGGAAAGCAGTTGGGCCATGGTCACCCGATCCAGGTGAAGTATGGGGAGCGGGTATTGTTCCATATTGTGAACGGGAGCGGCTCGGAGATCCGCAGCCTGGCTTTGCCGGGGCATACGTTCAAGGTGATCGAACTGGACGGGTTCCCGGTGCCGAAACCGGCGGAGGTGCCGGTGTTGTGGATCGGTACGGCGGAAAGGATTTCGGCCATCGTGGAAATGAAGAATCCTGGGGTATGGGTGCTGGGCGATTTGGCAGATGACGACCGGGGAAATGGCATGGGGACGGTCGTGCAGTATACGGGGCATAAAGGCAAGCCGGTTTGGATAAAGCCCAAGCCCTTCAAGTGGGACTATACCCGGTTCGGGGATGCGGGCTGGACGGTGCCGCCCCCGGACGAAGTGATCGGGATGTTGTTTAAGAAGAATAACGGTGCGGAAAACGGGTTTAACCGATGGACGATCAATGGGGTGGCATTTGATATGATGAATATGGCGCCGTTGTTTCACCTGAAGCAGGGCAAACGGTATCGCTTGCGGATGCGTAACGCATCGGACGACATACACCCCATGCACCTGCACCGGCATAGTTTTGAGATCACAAAGATCGGCGGAAAGCATACGGCGGGGATTATGAAGGACGTGGCGATGTTGGGCGGCTTCCAGGAGATGGAAGTAGATTTTGTGGCAGATAATCCGGGCTTGACGCTGTTCCACTGTCATATGCAGTTGCACATGGATTTCGGGTTCATGGCGTTGTTCGATTATTTATGATAAAGATGTTGCGTACTTCGGATTTTCCCGCGCTGCTGATCCGGCTGGCGGTAGGGCTTGTCTTTTTGTCGGAGGGTATCCAGAAATTCTTGTACCCCGAAACGTTGGGCAGTGGCCGATTTGAGAAATTAGGGATTCATCCGGCAACCTTTTGGGCGCCGTTTACAGGTAGCTTCGAGATCATTTGCGGGTTGCTGTTAGTGCTCGGGTTACTGACACGGCTGGCGACATTGCCCTTGCTGGTGATGATGGCGGTGGCCTTTGCGACAACGAAATGGCCGGAGTTGGTGGGTAAGGGGTTTTGGGTGATGGCGCACGACGGGCGGACGGATTTTGCGATGACCTTGCTGTTGGTCTTTTTGCTGATATATGGCGGTGGCCGGGCTTCTATAGATAGCATCCTCTATGCAAAACGAAAGAAGTAGTCTGAAAGAACTGGCGGGATTGTTTACGCGCCTTGGCCTGACGGCTTTCGGCGGTCCTGCGGCTCATATTGCGATGATGCAAAAGGAGGTCGTAGACAAACGCCATTGGATGGATCACCAGCATTTCCTGGACCTGATCGGTGCAACGAACCTGATACCGGGACCCAACAGTACAGAGATGGCGATCCACCTGGGTTATGAGCGTGGGGGCTGGAAAGGATTGTTGGTGGCGGGTTGTTGTTTTATCCTCCCTGCGGTGCTGATCACGGGGGTGATTGCGTGGCTGTATAAACAGTATGGCCAGTTGCCGCAGGTGCGGCCATTTACATATGGGATCAAGCCTGCAATTATTGCGATCATCCTGGCGGCGGTGTTCCCGCTGGCGAAAAAGGCGTTGAGGTCGGCGGAGTTGTGGGTGATGGGAGTGCTGGCGTTGGGGGCTTCCCTGGCGGGGATGAATGAGATTTATGTGATGTTCGGGGCGGGCGGGGTGGTATTGCTGTTGTATTTCGTGCGGCGGCGGACGGTCCTGCCTTTATTGCTTTTGGAGGTGCCGTTGTTTTCGGAAGCGAATATGCGCATCTTTCTCGTATTCCTGAAGATCGGTGCCATCTTGTATGGGAGCGGGTATGTGTTGTTTGCTTTCCTGGATAGTGAGTTGGTGGCAAAGGGCTTGTTGTCCCGGACGCAATTGGTGGATGCAATCGCGGTGGGACAGTTTACGCCGGGGCCGGTGTTCTCGTCCGTAACGTTTATCGGGTGGCAAATGAATGGATTGCCGGGGGCGGTGATGGCGACGGTGGCGGTGTTCCTGCCGTCTTTCGTATTCGTGGCACTGTTGAATCCCCTGGTACCCGGAATGCGACGGTCGAAGTTGTTCTCCGCCTTCCTGGATGGGGTGAATGCGGCGTCAGTGGCGATCATCGTTGCGGTGTGCATTGCTTTTGCCCGGGAAACGGTGACGGATTGGCGGACGGTATTGATCGCGGTGTTGAGCCTGGGCGTTACCTTTGGGTTCCGGAAGGTGAATACAGTGTTCGTGGTGGCGGGGAGTTCGCTTGCGGGGTACCTATTGCAAATGATCTAAAGATGCAACACCAGGAATATGAACCTCCCGAAACGCTGCGGGATACCATAAAGTGCTTTTGGTACAACAGCAGGGAGGTCGGTGAATTACCATCGGGTTTTGAGGTCATGCCTGATGGCTATGCTGAAATTATTTTTCATTTCGGCGGCGCCCTTAGCATCTCCCACGATGACGCCCTACAGCCGTTGCCATCCCCGTTTATGATGGGTCTGCTCAACCAGCCCGCCATTTTCTACACGAAAAACCGTTTAGAGATTATTGGGGTCAGATGCTTTCCCTGGACGGTATTCGATTTGCTCGGACTGCCGTCCGGTAAACGCTCAGTACACAAATTCGAACATCCCATCGCCCAACTGCAATCCTCGTTGAATGAATCCATAAATGCCAACAAGATAGACGAAGCGCTGGCTGAGGTAAAACAGTATTTCCTGAATGCACGATCGCAGGTTGCCATGGACAGTATGCTTTTCAAAGCCGGAGTCGCCATGAGGAAAGCAAACGGTGCGATGCCGGTCAGCCAGGTAGCGGCGGCGGCTCATGCGACGGTTCGTACACTGGAAAGGAAGTTCAAGGAATCATCCGGCTATACGGTTAAAGACGTGTCCGGCCTGATTCGATTTGAGCAGGCACGCAACCATTTATGGCTTCATCCAAATGCAAACCTTGCGGGCCTGGCTCAGGAGTTGGGCTACACGGATCAAGCCCACCTGAGCAAGGAATTCAAACGTTATAGCGGCACCACACCAGCGGCATTCGCACGAAATGCAAAAGCTGTAAGAGGTGATTTTGTCGCGTTTATACAAGCCTGAGACGGAAGGATTCCGGAATTTTGTCTGCATGAAAGATGTAATCATTTCCGGCGCGGGCCCTGTAGGACTGTTCCTCGCGTGTGAGCTTGCCCTGGCCGGATGTTCGGTCCTGATACTCGAAAAGGCGGAGAACCCGCACTCACCTTTGAAGCAACTTCCCTTTGGGATCCGCGGCCTCTCGTCGCCTTCGATTGAAGCGCTTTACCGCCGTGGGTTGTTGGATCAGCTTGAAGTGTCCAAGCGCTTTAAAAACCCTCATATGGGCACGACGTCGAGACGTCAGGCCGGACACTTCGCCGGCATTCCATTTTATGAGGACAATATCGACACGGCACAGTGGAAATATCGCCTGCCCAGCTCGACAGCCCCCGTTTTATTGGCCGAAATGGAGGAGCTTGAATCCGTGCTGGCCCGCCGCGCGGAGGCCTTGGAAGTAGTTATCCAGCGGCGGCAAGCCATTACCGATTTCCATCAAAACGAGGAAGGGGTAACAGTTGGGTCTTTCAAGTGCAAATGGCTCGTAGGTTGCGACGGCAGCCGTAGCGTCGTTCGAAAGATCGGGGGTTTTGAATTCGAGGGTACGGAGCCTGAATTCACAGGCTATTCTACCATGGTGGACATCGTCGACCCCGAAAAGCTCCGCCCGGGCCGAAACGTGACACCCACAGGCATGTACTTGCAATCCCAGCCGGGTTACGTCATCATTCAGGATTTTGACGGTGGAGCATTCCATGGTTCAGATAAGCCAATCACGCTGGAACACGTGCAGGAGGTGCTACGCCGCGTCTCGGGCACCGATGTTACCATCAGCGCCCTGCATGCTGCCACCACCTGGACGGATAGGGCGCGGCAGGCCACGACCTATCGGAACGGCCGCGTACTTTTGGCCGGTGATGCCGCACACATTCATGCGCCCTTGGGAGGCCAGGGATTGAACCTTGGCCTGGGCGATGCCATGAACCTGGGTTGGAAGCTCGCCGCAACCATTCAAAACAAAGCGCCGGAAGGCCTCCTGGACAGTTATTTTTCCGAAAGGCACCCCATTGGCGTCCAGGTTCTGGATTGGTCGCGCGCCCAGGTCGCCATCATGAGGCCGGACCAACGAGCGGTGAATGCGATTTTCCGGGACCTTATCGATACGCGCGATGGCGCCACTTATATCGCCGGAAGGGTCTGGGGCATTTTCACGCACTACGATCTCGGAAGCGACCACCCCCTGGTGGGCCGCAGCGTTCCCAATTTTGAGTTCGAAGATGGTACAACCATTGGCGAGTCCATGCGTGATGGTCGGGGGATACTGCTTGATTTCGATATGAATGCTTCCCTTAAAGCTGTCAGGAGTGACGAAATCAAGTATATTTCACGAAGTGTAAAAGACCGATTAGGTCTAAGCGCCTTACTCGTACGTCCTGATGGGATAGTGGCCTGGGCATCCGACAGCGACATCGAATTCCCAAAGGCTGCCGCTCGATGGTTTGGCCTTCACAGCAAATGAAATTTGGACCGTACAGCAAATAGAGATTCGGCCAAAGGCTTACTTTTGCTATCATTAATTCAAAAAGAGGACCCCGGAATGGACATCATCAAATTGAGTACGGATTGGGCCAAAGCCGAGGTCTTTTCTGCAAAGATTGTCTGGTTATTCAGCGTGGTGGAATTGCTCGCTGCGGTGGGATTTTGGTATTGGGGTAGAACTGCCATTGCAAAGTCCTTCACCTGGCCCCTCCTGGTTATGGGTCTTTTTTTGATTGCCGTCGGGGCAGGCTTGTATGGTACTAACCGGCCACGGATAGCTCTATTTGAAAATGAATATCAACGTGAACCAAAGGCCTTCGTGGAATCGGAGATTCGACGGACCACAAAATCCCGGGGGGACCTGGCATTGGTGTTTAAAATCCTGCCCGCTATCACCATTGTCGCCGCCGCTGTGATTTTTCTGACGCCTGCCTCTCTTTGGCGGGTGATAGCGGTCACCGTTATTGTAAATGCTGCTTTTCTGATGGTAGTGGATAGCAACACAGAAGCCAGAAATGATGCCTATCATTCTCAACTTTCAGTGTATAACCCGTGAAGCCCGCTATGCAGATATTCGGGGAATCTTTCCTCTATAGCTGTTCGTTTGATAGGTCGTACACGTATGAGAAGTTTGTCCCCGAGAACCTTCTGGCCTACCAAATTTCGGGTCAAACGCAAATTTATCACCAGCGGGGTGAAATGGTCCTTGAGGAGGGGCAATTCCTCCTTGCCCGGAGAAATCAATTTGCCAAAAGTATAAAGGTCCCGTCAGGAGATCAAGACTATCAATGCATCTCTGTATTGCTGACCATGGATCGGTTACAGAAATTCGCGTTGGACAATGAAATTGCTTGCGAAGAGCGATACCGGGGATCGAGGAATATTTTGTTCGGGCCGAATAACATGCTGAATGGGTATTTCCAGTCCATCATTCCCTATATAGAGTCCAATAAACCAATAAACAAAAGGCTGGAAACCATTAAGGTAAATGAGGCCATCGCGCTGTTGTTGGATATGCGGCCGGACCTGGAATCCTTCTTGTTTGACTTCAGTGATCCGCATAAGCAGAACCTGGAGGAATTTATGCTGAAGAATTACCATTATAATGCGCCTATCGAACATTTTGCCAGGCTCAGCGGTAGAAGCCTGACCAGTTTCAAAAGGGAATTTGCAGATATATTTAAAACCTCCCCGGGGACCTGGCTGAAAGAGAAGCGGCTTTCGGAAGCCTACTACCTCATCCAGAAGAAAAGTAGAAAGCCCCAGGACATTTACCTGGACCTGGGCTTTGAAAACCTTTCCCACTTTTATACCTCCTTTAAGCAAAAGTATGGGACGACACCAGCGGCAATCAACACAAAAACGAAATAACCATGACCACCGAACAAAGACTTCAAGAACTGGAAGACCGGGTTGCTATTCGGGAACTGATCGACTCCTATCCCATTTGTGCGGATACTCGTAACATCCAGGGACATATGGCCCTTTTCACCGAGGATACGAATTTTGAGGTGTATATGGATGAGAAAATTCCCACGCCGACGCAGGTGGTTACGGGCAGGCAGAATCTTTTCCCGGTATTTAACGATCTGAACCAGTACGTTTCCACGATGCATTTCAATGGTCAAAGCATTATCGAGGTGAACGGCGACAATGCTACTGCAACTACCTACTGCCGGGCATATCACTTAAAACTTCCTGACGGGGTGCAAAAGCTAATGATTGCGGGTATCCGGTATTATGATAAAATCGTGAAGCAAAACGGTACATGGCTGTTTGCGGAGCGGAAATTAAAGGTTTGCTGGATCGAAAACAGGTAACACAGGCTACTTACTCCGACCTTAACGTCTTCACCGGATTGGTCATGGCCGCTCGTAACCCCTGAACCCCTGTAGTCAACATTATTACCACCACCAGGATCACCCCCGTCCCGCCAAACACCATCCAGGAAAGATTCGTCTTGTAAGCAAAATTTTCCAGCCAACGGCTGATAAATATAAAGGATAGCGCGGATCCTACCAGAATGGCGATCAAAGCCATTTTCAAAAAGGAAGAACTCAGCAGCAGGAGAATGTCTGGTACAGACGCCCCGAGTACCTTCCGGATGCCTATTTCTTTTTTACGTTGCAAGTTCATGAATGCGGCCAGCCCGATAAGGCCGAGGAGGGACAGGAATATGTCCACCGACAGCAACACGCCGTTTAAAAGAGAGAGTTTCTGTTCCTTGTCGTATAACTTATCGAGACTTTCATCCAGGAATTCATAACCGACATCGATGCCCGGGATCACGGAGGCCGTTTTTAGCCGGATATAGGCCATGGTTTTGGAGAGGTTCTCTGTTCTGACCTTGACCAGGATATTATTATTCACCCCCTCCCCGAACCTGGGACTCATGCTCAGCATCATGGGAGGCACCGCCTGGTGCAGGGAGAAATAATTGAAGTCTTTGAAAACACCCCCGATTTCCCGGGTGACCTGGTCGCTTTTACCCGGGTCGAGGACGATCTTTTTTCCCATTGGGTCCTTGAACCCAAGTTGACGGGCCAGTGTTTGGTTGATCAATACAAGCCTTCGGGTTCGGCTGCCGGCACTATCCGACGATGCCAGGAGGCTTATACCCATGGTTTTCAGGTAGTCGTAATCGACACGGATCGGAATCAGACCCGTTCCGATTGCCTCGGAACCTTCCCCTTTGAACGACATTCCATAATTTTCATCCCCGGGCACATAACCTTGAGATACACTCAACACTGATGGGTTGGCGAGCAGCTCATTTTTCAAATAAGAAAAGCGGGCCGAATCGACGCCCCAGGCATTTTCGATTTTCAGTACGCCATCTTTATTGAAGCCCAGGTCTTTTTCCTGGATGAAACGGAGCTGGCGATGGATCATCCAACTGGAGCTGAGCATAAGTACCAGGACGATCATTTGGAAGGTGACGAGTCCCTGACGCAATGTAAGACCCGAACGGCCCATTTCTTTTTTGAACAGCGTAATAGCCTTTAGCCTGGGCAGGACCCAGGCAGGGTAAGATCCGGACAAAATCCCCAACAGGAGAGCCATAAGAGCAAGCACCGTAAAAATCACTGGGGAGCGTGTGAATTCATTGCTGAGATGCAGGCCCATCAGCTGATTGAAGGGGGACAGAATCACCTCTATTAACAGGAGCGTAAGCGGCAGGCAAATCAGGGAAAGACAAAGGGACTCCATGATAAATTGAGTGGCCAGTTTAGCGTTGTCCGCGCCCGTTACCTTTCTGATGGCAATCTCCTTTTTCCGGGTGACATACATGGCAATGGAAAGGTTCATATAATTCATCCCGGAAAGGAGGGTGATCATGGTGCCGATCAGGATGAACAGGTACAGGTACAGCCTGTTGCCGGAGGGCTTCAGCTCATACTTGGCGCCTTGCGCGAAATGGATATCCCTCAGGGGAGTGATGGTTATGTCCTGTACAATGGAAAAGGGATCATCCGGCTTGGGTAGAGACTTCACCTGAGCCATCATCTTCCCTTTCAGTACCTGAGTGCTGGTCCCGGGTGAAAGCACACAATACGTGTAGGCGGCACCGATATCCCGGGTCATTACCTGTTCATCGGTAAAAAGTAACCTGAAATCAAAATGGCTGTTGGAAGGGATGTCATCCATTACCCCTGTGACGGCCAATTGTAAAGTATCATAGTGGATCAATTGGCCGACCGCTTGACGATCACCGAATAATTCCCGCGCCAGGGAGGAAGTAATGACAACGGAGTGGGGGGCTGAAAGGGCGCTTGCCGGATCCCCTTCGATAAAGGGGAAATTAAAGATGGAAAAGAACTCGGACCCGGGGTCGGTGACCATTCCTTTGGATTCCGAGACCTTATTGTCTCCCGCCTTTATGAATTGGGTTGACCACCGGCTAACCCGGGCGCATTGCTGAATTTCTGAAAAAGGTTTCCTGCAAAGTTCGGCTGAATAAGGAACGGACATAGGGGCAAACCATTCATTCGTCAATTTGGCGGAAACCCGGTAGATCCGGTCAGGCTGCCGAAAGAAGTGGTCGTAACCCAATTCATGGCGGGAATACAAGATGGTCAGGGCGGTGGCGCTAAGACCCAGCGTAAAGCCCACAATATTTATGACGCTGTAAAACCGATTCCGCTGCAGTTGGCGGATTGCTGAAACCAGGTAGTTCCGGAGCATATATTGAGATTGAATAGGTCGAAATAGCCCAGTTTGGTGCCAGAATCATAAAGAATTAAATAACAATTTTTTGCGGGCCGGGTCATTGCCGGATTTTGTTCGTTTTTGGACAACATTCGTCCGCAATCGATACAGCATTCGACGAACATTTGATGAATCATTTCAACTCGAACGAATTCAAAAATCGCCCGTTCGAAGCATTGGAGCTCTTCGTTTTCGCAGTAATCACCCCGAGGGAGTACATTTTATTTTTGACCAGATATGCGCGCATGGTCATGATAAACGATTCATCCGAAGCTTCCCCCCGGATTTCCCTGCCGGGGAAGCCATTTATTTGAATCCTGACCACCGAAATCAATTTGCCATGGATATTGTTGATAGCGCCTTTGGCGGCGTCGTCGAAAAATTTGTCCAACTTACTTTTCATGCCTGAGTTTACGACGGTGTCGGGGTATTCCGTTTCGCCCAAGGCATAGGAGTAGTTATCGTCCTGCTGGCCTTGCGATGGCTGGTATAAGTGGAGCGTTATCTTTAAAGGGCCAATGGCCGAAGGTATGGTTCGTTGGGAGTCGACCGGCTTTTTGGGAAATAGTATGGTGCAGTCCTTCGATGAAAAGGGTACCCAGTCATTCTGGAGCACCATCACAAAAAAGAGCAAGAATAATGTTTTCATGCCCCGAATATAAACTTATCGAAGCAAAATTACCTTCTGGACCTTTACGCTTCCATCGGGGAACACCATCTTCAAAAAGTATATGCCATTGATAAAGTTGATATTCAAATGGACCGTCCCGGACGAAACGGGTAACGTCTGAACCCCCATCGAACGTCCGCCCATATCAAGCCATTCCAGGGACATGCTCGCATAAGCAATTCCGGAAATCGTAACAGGCCCGGATGTCGGATTCGGATAAACGGAAACAGACTGAAGTGTCCCCGAAAAATTCACCATAACCACGGAGGAATAAACCGAATATCCATCCTGGTGCGTTTGCCGTATCCGGTAATAGCTGTTGCCGGGGAAGGGATTGGGATCGATACCCGTATACTGAAGGGGCGTACTGCTGTTTCCGTCAAGCGCAGCCGTCGAAACGGATGACAGCGAATCGAAAGTAATGCCGTCTTTGCTCCGCTCGATCGTGAAATAGGCGTCCCCGCTTTCAGAGGACGTCATCCAATCGAGGGATACCTCTTTACCCGAAGCAAAAGCGTTCAGGGTAACCCCCACGGGCAATACATTGCCGCCCCCGATAGGATTGGCTAAAGCGAACGTGGAAAACGAATTGAACGCCGTGGGCGAGGAGGTAGAGGTAATACTTCCGGTGAGGTTCCCTCCGGTTGGGGAAGGACCACCCGTACCGCCAATGTTGATCCATGCGGTAGGTGCGGTATAGGTATTTTTCACGATTACCAGGTTGGTGCCATCGCTGACGGCGTCATCATTCCCAAAGAAAACCTGGATAGTTTGATTTCCGCTCAGTCCCGCGATCGGCTGGCTGGTGCCTGAGGCATCGGTCCTGGCGATGGTGTAATAGTGTACCGCCGAGACATTGGTGACGGACGCAGGCAGTGTATAATTCAGGGCGGCCGCGCTGGCATTGAACAGTTGGGCCGTGTACGTGTAAAGGGTATTCGTGGCGTGATTTACTGTCAGTATAAAGGGCCTGCAGTCGGCTCCCGCGCCGATGGGGAAATTCAAGGTGCTGGGCCCCGTTGTCGATTTCTGGTACCGCATTGGCCCATTGACATAACTGGTCGACAGGGCCGTGGCCGCCGTGGCGGTGGAACCGTTGAGCATCGTCAATATATTGGCCGTACTGGTATTGAGTAACCCCGAAGACATGGTGAGAACGCTGGAGACATTGACGGAAGTATTGAGGGTAACCCCGCCGCCCAGGTTGGCGATCACCAGCCTTGTAAAGGTAGGCGCAGCGCTCCCGCTGATGCTTTGGGTCCCGGACCCGGAAAAAGTGGCCGTTCCGGTACCGGCTCCGAAGGTCATCGAACCCGGTGAAGTGACGGTAACATTAGATAAATAGTTACTGTTCCCATTATAATTAGGGTACACCACCCCCGTTCCGCTTTGCACAAAGGTCATATTCCCATTGTACGTATCCGGATTGGTCAATGTCATCAGCAGATAACCGCTGCCGTTATCGGTCAACACGCTGGTAGCATTGAAAGTATTACTGCCCTGGCTTTGATCGCTGGAGGTACCCGTTTTTGTACAATTCACAGTCCCATTGAAGGTGGCGCCGTTGAACAGCAGTCCGGGGCTGAAAGAAGTTAAGGAGGAGCCAAACAAAGACCCCGGCCCATATTGAATATAACTGGTTCCCGTGGTGGTGAAACTTTGAGGGGTGCCCGAACCTGCCTGGGTAAAATTCCTTAAGATCAAGCCGCCCGAGGCGAAGCCGGCAGACCCGATGGTAACAATATTGCCGGAGGAAAGGGTGGCAGTGCCGCCGCCCGACCCAAAGTATACCCCTGCGCCCCCTACGTTCTGGACCGCAATGGTTGCATTGTACAGGGTATTCGATCCATTCGCGTTGGCATAAATCCAAAGGTTCGCGGCGCCCGGCTGGTTATTGAACAATACGGGTCCGTTGAAGGTATTCCCCGAGCTGTTATTGGCAACATACATATGCTGGGCGGTGCTCAAATTATTGAAGGTGGCCGTTGATTGCCAAACATCGGGATTGCCATTGCCCAGCGATAAATATCCCGAACCGGTATTGGTTACCGTAAATGCCCCGCCAAAATTATTGTTTCCGGTTGACCCATCATTTGAAGGGCCGGTCTTTAAGGAAGTTACCGTTCCCGAAAAGTTACACCCGTTAAACAGCAGGGCACCACTGGTCGAAGTGACATTCCCTCCAAATGCAGACGAAGGTCCAAAGGTCAGGTTACCGGCGCCCGTCAGGGAAAGGGTTTGCGCCGTACCTCCTGCCTGGGTAAACTGCCTGAGCAGCAAGGTGCCCGCGGAGAAAGTGCCCGCACTAACAGTCTGCCCGGCCGCCAGGGTCGCACTAGCCGTCGTATTGCCTCCGCAAAACTGTACACCGGTTCCCGCAGAAGAATTCACCGCGACATTGCTATTGAATACGGTCCCCGCCGAATTCCAACTAACATATATCCCGTTGTTGGAGGAAGGACTGTTATTAAAAGTCGTTAAACCATTAAAGGTGTTTCCCGGACTATTGTAGGCCACGTAAAGATTGGCCCCCCCGGTATTGTTGAAAGTAGCCGTATCGTTGAACTGGTCGGAGCTACCGTTTCCAAAGTACAGGTTTCCGGTACCTGCATTGGTAACATTGGTAATCCCGTTAAATATATTGTTTCCCGCACTGGCATCGCTCGAAGCACCCGTTTTCACACAAGTGACCGAGTCGCTGAAGGTACACCCGTTGAAGAACAGCCCTGGGCTGGAAGAGATGACAGAGCCCCCAATCGATGAAGACGGTCCGAATTGGAGGTAAGTTGCCGTGCTGCTCAAGGTCAGATTTATATCCGCATTCCCAAGTTGCGTGAACTGCCGCAAAATGAGGTATCCCGCGGAAAAGGAACCTGCACTAATCGTCTGCCCGGCCGCGAGGGTCGCACTAGCCGTCGTATTGCCTCCGCAAAACTGGATGCCGGAAGCGCTGCCCGCCGTATTTACATAAATATTCCCATTGAATTGGTTACCCGCGCTTCCCCAGGCGGGCAACAGGCGATCCGACCCATTATCCGTGAAGGTTGCGCTGCTATTCCAGGTATCGGGAGTGTTATTCCCCAGGACCAGGTAATTGCTGCCGCTGTTGGTGATGGTGCAGGGAGCGTTGAACACGTTTCCACCCTGCCCTCCGTCTCCGGTAGAACCAGTCTTCGTTAGAACAGAAACCCCATTGAACGTACAACCATTCAACAAGAGAGACCCGCTGGTGGAGGTTACATTCCCCCCAAAGGAGGAGGTTGGCCCAAAGGTCAGCGAAGAAGTCCCGGTGAGTGGCAGATTTACGGGGGTGTTTCCCAATTGGGTAAACCGTTCGATTTGAAGGTACCCCGTGCTGAATCCCGCGGCGCCAATGGATATCGTCTTCCCGGCTGCCAGTGTTTCATTCGTATTTGCACTCCATCCAAAAGCAATCCCCACGGACGAACCGACCTGGGTCAAAATAATGTTCCCGTTGAACTGGTTCCCCACAGGGGTATTCCCGAAGATGATCCGCTCGGTGGAATTATTGTTTGCGTAAACATCGCCATTGTATATATCGGGGGAGCCGCTGGCAAAGCCAAAATATCCGGAACCCTGCTGATTGACTGTCAACGTAGAATTGAACGTATTCCCCCCGCTAGACCATTCCCCTGTCGCGCCCGTCTTCGTCACATTCACCGAATCCGAATAAACGGCGCCATTGAGTAGGATCCTAGGAGAGACTACAATAAAATTTCCCCCGATGCTGGAGGACGGTCCGACCTGCAGCAGGGTAGTAGCTCCCGTCAGTAGTAAGTTGCTCGTAGCGTTCCCCGCCTGGGTGAATTGCTTTAGCGAAAGCGTTCCGGAGGAGAAACCCCCCGTGCCGATCTGGATCGCCTGACCCGAGGCCAGCGTCACAGTAGATGCGCTGTTTTGGCAAAAATAGACACCCGTCGAAGACCCAAAGCTGGAAAAGGTAGTGTTCCCGTTGAGCTGGTTCCCGACAGAGTTATATGCGAGCCCAATATAAGAGGATCCGTTGCTGGTGAAGTTTGCGCTGTCGTTCCAGGTATCAGGCGAGCCGTTCCCCATCAACAAGTAGTTCCCTCCATTATTGGTAACGGTGCAAACGCCATTAAAGATATCGCCGCCGCCGCCGGAATCCCCGGAGGAGCCCGTTTTGGTGGCATTCACGGTTCCGTTGAAGGTACAACCGTTAAAATATAGGTCGGGCGTGCTGGAAGTGACATTTCCTCCGATCACCGATCCGCGCGCAAAATAAAGCCCCGTACTGGTGCCGGTGAATGTCAGGTTGATAGGTGCGGTGCCCAGTTGGGTGAAGGTATTCAGGCTGAGGAAACCTCCACTGAAACCGGCCGGGCCAACAGATATGGTATAGCCTGCCGCAAGCGTAGGTGTTCCCGTTCCCCCGTTCCCGCCCAGGTATATGCCACTCGAACCGGTGGACGAAACGATGATGTTTCCGTTGAACAGGTCATTGGAATTATTGCCCAGCATAAACGACCCGGTGCTGCTTTGCTGGTTGATGGTACACGTGGAATTGAAAATATTTTGCTTAGAGTTGTTATTGTCGCTGCTGCCCCCTGTTTTTGTAAAGGTGGCCGCACTGTTGTAAATAGCCCCTTGCGCATAAATATCGGGCGCTGTCACGGAAACGGCGCCTCCAAAGCTACTGCTCGGTCCCAGGTATACGGTGGAGGTCCCGGTTGATGTCAGATTGATCGGTGTGCTTCCTACCTGGGTAAACTGCCGGAGATAGAGGTAACCAGCAGTCAATCCGCCCGAGCCGGGAAAAATACTATATCCCGAAGCCATGGTTGCCGTCGCGGTCGCATTACCTCCGCAAAACTCGATGCCGGAAGCGCTCCCCGAGGTATTTGTATAAATATTCCCGTTGAACTGATTGCCCGCGCTACCCCAGCAGGGTAATAAGCGATCCGACCCGTTGTCGGTGAACGTCGCGCTATTATTCCACGTATCGGGATTGTTATTTCCCAGGACCAGGTAGTTGGTGCCACTATTGGTGATGCTGCAAGCCCCGTTAAAGGTATTTCCCCCCGTGCCGCCATCCCCGGTACCGCCCGTTTTTGTCAGGTTGGTTGTTCCGTTGAACGTACATCCGTTCAAGAGCAGGGCGCCGCTGGTCGAGGTCACATTGCCCCCAAAAGTCGAGGCCGGCCCGAAGGTCAGGGCGCCGGTCAGGGAAAGGGTTTGCGCCGTAGTCCCCGCCTGGGTAAACTGCCTGAGCAGCAAGGTACCTGCGGTAAAAGAGCCCGCAGTAATGGTCTGACCGGCCGCCAGGGTAGCCGTCGCCGTGCCATTCCCGCCGCAGAACTGTACACCGGTTCCGGCGGAAGAATTCACCACAATACTGTTATTGAATACGGTCCCCGTCGAATTCCAACTGACATAGACCCCGTTGTTGGTCGAGGGACTATTATTGAAAGTAGTTACGCCGTTGAAGGTATTTCCGGTGCTGTTGTAGGCTACGTATAAATTACTGGCACTCGTATTAATAAAGGTTGACGCGCCATTGAATTGGTCAGGGTTGCCATTCCCGAGCGCCAGGACGCCCGTCCCGTTATTCGTAACGGTCAACACCCCGCTGAAGATATTATTACCCCCGCTGTAGTCATTGGTGGCCCCGGACTTGGCCAGGTTGGTCGTCCCCTGGAACGTCGTATTTTTCAATGTCAGCGTCCCCGATGTTACGCCAACGGTACAGTTAAAAATGCCCCCGTTAAACGTGGTCGAATTAGCCCCCGGGACCGTTAAAACCCCATTCAGCACTGTGCCCGAAGTAAATACGGCGTTTGAGCCGTTCACTGTTAATGTATAACTGCCGAGATTGAGCGTACCGCTGGTCAATGTAAGGTTACCAACACTTGTGGAGGCGTTCAACACGCAATTATTGCTGCCGGTGACGATAGTTGCATTATCCAGGGCTCCCGGAACACCATTGGGGGTCCAGTTAGCCGGGGTATTCCAGGCGGACGAAGCTGCACCGTTCCAGGTGTACGAGGTCTGGGCATTCACGGATTGCAGGAAACAGAAGTAAGCAACGTACAGTAAAAAAGTTCTCAAAGGGTTGGATTCATTTTTACTATGACACTACAAAGTAAAAGAGAACGTTTTACAACACGTAGTTAATGAACCCCTTGGGCTGTTAAATGGTCGTTGTTTGACCGTAAAGAAGGATAAATATTAGAATATTAAACGCCCTAAAGACGCGGATATACGGGCAAATTCTGAAAAATTCCCCCTCCGATCACCAATCTCATGGCCGTATCGGGTTTGTACCCTCCGAATGTAGCCGTAAACGTCCCATCCAGAAGATTTTCATGTATTGCGGTGATGATAACCGTGTCCGATTCCAGGGTATCGTAAGGGGGATATACACCCACATAATC
>Ga0206863_1002_pt1 | contig 80420 bp, 74 predicted proteins | sample Alteio_BWOrgCont_41_FD_152634 | JGI IMG/M metagenome (GOLD analysis project Ga0206863, IMG submission 152634) | Enriched cells from forest soil in Barre Woods Harvard Forest LTER site, Petersham, Massachusetts, United States -... | ecosystem: Environmental > Terrestrial > Soil > Temperate forest >...
TCAGCCCGGCCGGGAATACATATATCCTGGCAAGCCAGCCAATCCACGCGGGCATGAAAATTTATAGTTTTGGTTGATTGAAAACTCCCATCAATCGTAACAGGCACTAATAATAAAACCTCATGCTCATACCCAAAACTCGTTAACGGCCCCACATTAATACGTCCCGGGTAAGGCCATTGAATGTCCCCAGCCTTAATACCTGACGGTAATTGCCATTTAATTTTAGGAGCGAGTCCCGAATCTCCTGGATTTTGCCAATACACATGCCAGCCGTCATCCAGAACAAAATCAATCCCCACCCAAAATTTCTCTCCAGGAAATACTGCGTCTTGCTCACTGACAAGCCGCAGATGGGTATGTGCCTGATAGATTTCTTGGGCAAAAACAGAATTAATACTCCCAAAGAAAAACAATAGTAACCAATAAAATTTCTTCATATAAAGCCTTTTGTTACTTCAAATATACCACATAATTATACATCATCCAGAAGTGACAAAAGCTTCCTGCCAGCACAAAAAGATGCCATATTTCATGAGCCCCAAACGGCGGAACCTTATCTTCCTGCCTTAAATTAAAAATCCCCGCTCCAACGGTAAAGAAAACACCTCCTAAAACAAGCCAAAAAATACCTGCTTGAGGCATGACCTTACTCAAAGGAAACCAAGCTACAATAAGAAGCCACCCCATAATAATATAAAAACTAAAGAACAAGGTGACAAGCCATTTTGCCGGTTGACGAAAAACTAATTTTAAAACAATCCCTGTAATGGCTAAAGCCCAATTAACACCGAATAAACTCCACCCCCAGTCCCCGCGCAAAACAATTAAACAAATCGGCGTATATGTTCCTGCGATCAAAAAATAAATCATCGCATGGTCAATTTGTTCCAAGGTCCGATTATCCTCAGTGGAAACATTTAAAGAGTGATAAAGAGTACTCATCGTCCAGACGGTAATTAAACTTATGCCATAAACACAAAATGATACGACATGCCACGCACTGCCTTGTATGGCACCACGATACACTAAAAAACAAGTGGCAGCGACAGACAGAAACACAGCAATAATGCCAATTAAAGTACGGATAGGATACTTAAGGGTATTTATCATTTTATTGCAGAGGAATAGTCTTCAAAAGCTCAATTTAAAGAGCTTAATAAGTAGCTTTAAGTAAAAAATCGATGGAATAAATACGTTAGCCGCCAAAGAATAAGGACAAGGACTGCATGCCTACCCGTCCTGGCCCTGTAAAACGATTGTATACCATCTGCCCCGCGTTACTGGCTAAAAATCCTGAAGATAACTTTTGAAAAACAGTTTGCATCGTTACTGTTTTATCTTTGTAGACCCAGCTGCCCGGCTCAAGATCAATGGTCTCACCAGATTTTAAATCAATCTCAAAAACACTCCCATAACCATACAGCCATGTCACACCCTCACCTTGAAGGCAGGTAAAGGTATCAACGAAAAACCCTGAGCCTCCTAATAATAAATTAGCTGCTCCTTGAACACGTGTAAAAGTGAAATCTATATTATCAGTCGCTGCTAAGAATTGATGTTCCCGCACATCAATAGACTCGCCAGCTTTTAAACGCATCTCAAAAACATGCCCAACGGCATCAAAACTAAAAGCAATATTGCCCGGGCCTTTGGCTTGCGTCATCAAAAGCGGCATCCCAGCCACCATGCGCTTAAAAGCGCCTTTCAAATTCTTAACACTAACCTCAACACCAGGATCCTTCCAAAGAAGAATATGATGAACAAAATAAATAGGCATATTGGTTAGTTCTACCTGCAAAACAGGGACCAATTCTCCCAATAAATGATAGGTCACGCCAGCATAGGTTACATCTTTAAAATTCTTAGCTACCGGGACAGGTACAGCCATAAAAACCCTCCTTGGTTACTATAGTTAAAATTCATTACACTTAATAATATCATCGATCTGAGAAATTGTGTACATTTTCGAATATCCATAAAGGTTTTAACAAAAATTGAATACTCATTGGCCCCCAATAACGTGAGTCCCAGCTATTTTTCGCAAAATCACTTAACAAAATGTATTTTCCTTTATCTAGCATGCCCTGCTTCTCCTTATAAAAGAATTCCAATGCCCTTCCAGACGAATCTTTGTTCATTATATGGTATGAAATCCCATTTAATTCAAAGAATCCATTTTTCACCACAAAATGGTCCCCAGGAAGACCTTTAATAATTTTCAAAACACGCACAGTACCCGTATCACAATTACCTTGGGCCAAATAGTGCCTAGAGATACCGTATTGAGCGATTTCTGGAGTCAAACAAGATGACGCGTAATCGCCTCTTTGAGGAATACCCTTAATCCGCATATAGATCCCATACGGCAAGGAATGTGTGAAAACATTAAAATAAAAAACAGGCGTAAGATTTAGAACGATTAGCCCCAATAAAATTAATAGCAACCATAGCTTAATTTTCATCGATAATTTATTAATTTTGATTACTATTGACAAAATTAACCATTCATTAAAGAATAAGAATGTAAGTTATAATTAATTTCTAAAATAAGAATTTAATAAGGAAAAAAATCCAATGCCTAAATGTATCTTGGTTGTCGATGATGATTCGGTCAATACCCTACTTGCCAAACGCACCCTTGAAAGTAAGGGCTATGAAGTCATCACATCTCAAGATGGGCAAGCGGCTTTAGATACATTAAAAACCAAAATACCAGACTTAATTTTGTTAGATGTGAATATGCCCAAGATGGACGGCTATACCTTTATTATGGAAAAAGCAAAAGTGCCTGAATTTAAAAGCATACCCGTTATTATGCTCACTGCCGCAAAAGAAAACGCACCCCTTTTCAAACGCCACGGGGTCAAAGCCTACCTTATAAAACCTCTTAATGCTCAAGAACTGTTAGACAAAGTTCAAGCTGTTGTTCCAATATAAAAATCACCACTCCCAGCATTTAAACATTTGTACATATTCCGATATAATTTACCAAATTAGAAACATAGGATCTTCGGCAATCGCCATATGTATAAGCAGATACCACACGATTAGTTATGTGATCCTCAATATACTGGTCACTTTCACAGCCGCCCTTACCAGAACTATCATAAGTTTCTGCTTGAGAAGAAGCTACTAGCCATTGACACTGACTGTCCGTATATCCCGAAGGTAACGGAATAGTTCCTCCATCCCCAATATTTCCGGTTACAACAAATACTGGTGGCGTCGTACTTCCCCCAGGGATGCCTATTGTACTAGTAACCGTTGTTCCTGACACATTACTCATTGGTAGTTTGGAAGCTATAATATTTTGCGATCCATCAGCTACAGTTGTTGATACTGTAAAAAGAGCGGACGTTGAATTTACTGTATAATTATTATTAAAAGGATTTAAAGCATTCCAACTTGCAGGAAGATATCCGGATGATTCAAGATCATTGGGCGATGTATTAATGGAACTTGGCCATCCAACTCCTTTTTGCAAATAATAACTGCGGGCTGCATCTTGGATGTTTTGAATTTCTAACGCTGTCTTTGTCCCAGCCTTTTCCAAATAAGTCCGGTACATCGAAGGAACAGCGAAAGTTAAAAGCACCGTTAAAATAATGACAACGATCGTTAATTCCAACAAACTAAAAGCCCTTTTATTATTTATACAAATATTTGAGATCATAAATAAGCCTTCCCGAAAATTCATTCGGTATACTTTGGGTAATACTAATTTGATCTGCCGCTGTCCCGGGATTAACAATTAAAAAACTGCCTTCATTTGGATCTATTAAAATTCCCTTAGGAATCATCGTGGAAACCGTGACTGAATTATTAGCAAAGCTCAGTTGGTAACCACTAATATTAAAAGGGTTGGAATTAACGACCTGCGGCATATTATTATCATCAGGATTTATATTATTAGATAACGCTGCAAGGTCTGAAGGCCATGTTGATGCATGTGAATTATAGTAATCTATTGCAGACTGGGCAATTGAGCCCATTTCCCTTACAGTTGCCTGAAATTTAGCACGATTGATATAATTTATGCCATTACTAATAACTGTCGTTAATAAAATCCCGACGATCATCATAACGGCCGTTAATTCCAACAAAGTAAATCCTTTTCTTATTGCAAAACTGTTATCCATGTTTGACTCGATGCTGTATAGCTTGGTGGTATTGCTGATATTTTAGTTAATGCTGTCGTTAATTTTGTAGCCGGTGTAGGTGGCACAGCTGTTAAAGCAATATCAAGCATGGTTGAACTATTGGCATCAACATTAACGTTATAATCACCACTCCACGGGTCAGTTGATGTTGCACTAAACTGCGCTGGTAAATACCCTGAAGCTAATTTGGCAAAAGTTATACCCGTGTAAACACCCCCATTATCACTGGCCCACTCCACGGCCGCAGTTTGAATAGCCTTAATACTAGCGATGGCATTTGCAATCCGACTGTTGTCAGTTGCGGTTTGTCCTAATGGCACAACAACCAGCAAAATAACACTGATAATCACCAGAGCGATTACCATTTCGATGATGGTAAATCCTTTCTCCTTAGAACTTTTTTGCATTGGGTTCATTTTTTCTCTCCTTTTATTTGGTTTATTTAAATACCCCTTCACTCATCTGACCCATACTTGTATAAATGGGTAAAATAAAGGTACAAAGTATCATCAATAAGAATAAAGCAGCCATCACTAGCAATGAAGGCTCAACCATTGCGATAACAGCCTCGATGGATTCCTTAGTCTTAATGTCAAAATATTTATAAATCCTCTCCAAATATTGAGGTAAAAATCCGCTCACCTGACCTTTACTTAAATTCTGACTTACAAATGGCGGGAAGAATGGATCTTGTTTAAATGCATCACTTAATGAACTTCCTTTAAATATTTTCTCCCGGATTAAAATCAATTTCTCTGTAATATAAGTGTTATTGGCTTGATGAATATTAGTGATTGTCTGGATGATATTGATACCGCTTTTTTGGTAAACAAATAAATTCATAAATACATTAGATAATTCAATGTTTTTGATTAGATTCCCTAATAATGGGATTGTAAAGATTACTTCCATTAGTTTCTCTTTATAATTATCCCCCAGATACTTAACTAGCCAAACAACTCCCCCCAAACAAAAAAGAACACCCCACCAATATGCTTTTATAAATCCAGCGTACCCCATAAGGATCATCGCAGATAAACTATTATTTGATCCCGAAGGTAAAAAAGCTTTCAATAATGGAACCAATTTTAAGGACATAAATATCGATAATCCTGTTAATAAACAAAAAATAACCCCAGGATAAATTAACGACCGGGCAATTCTTTTTCTATTCTCATTCTTAAATTTGTAATATTGTGCTAATAAATCCAATAATTCCGGCATATTACCCGTCTTTTCGGCAGCGCTTAAAGATACACAGACAATTTTTGGAAAAATCTTTGTATTTTCAAACGATTCCTCTAAAGAACGCCCGTCGTTAATAAAATTACTTATCTTTTTAAGGGCTTCTTTTAAGACTGTATTTGATGTTGTTTCATTTAAAGTATTAATGGTTTCGTTGATCGATAAGCCGCACTTTTGCATATCAGCGAAATCTTTAAAAAATACAGATAATACCGATGATGACAGCTTATGATTTTGAAATATACTTTTTATAAAAGTCACATAATCTGGTGAAACGCTCAGAATTTCAAGACCGTAAACCAAGGCTTGACTCCTTATATCTTCTAAGCTCCCTTCAAAGATTTGAGTAATTTCAGATCGCTTGGCTGTTAAGGCTTCAATTTTCCAATACATAAATTTATCCTAAAACCCTTATAGCTTCTTCAATAGAAGTCTCACCCTTTAATATGAGTAACTTCATATCATCAATCATTGATTTATAGGTCTCCCGTTTTCTTAATAAGGTATAGATTTCTCCCAAAGTATTTCTACCAATGAGTTCTTTAATTTCAGAATCAATGAGTAATACCTCAGCAACAACCGTTCTTCCTAAATACCCGTTATGGCAATGCTCACAACCATGAGCCTTATAAAGCATTTGATTTTCCTGCATTAAATATTTTTCCTCGTAGGGTTCAAGCATATATTGAATACTAACGAATGAATTTTTACAAAAAGGGCAAAGCTTTCTGACTAATCTTTGGGAAACCACCGCTACCAAACAACTGGAAATATTTACAGCATCCACACCTAAATCTTTTAATCTTAAAATTGCTGAGATTGGATCATTAGTATGCAAGGTCGAGAAAATTTGAAGACCGGTATTAGCCGCACGCATTGATTCTTCGGCTGTCTCCCGATCACGAATTTCACCAATTAAAATCACATTGGGGTCTTGCCGTAAAAACGCCCTGATGGCCATCCCAAAGGTTAAATTTTGTGACTGCTCAACCTCAACTTGGGACATTAACGAATGTGTGATTTCCACCGGGTCTTCAATGGTAAGGATCTTTTTAGAAATCGATTTGATTTGGTTTAATACCGCTGAGAGGGTTGTTGATTTTCCGCTGCCGGTCGGTCCAGTCACTAAAATCAATCCGTGAGGAACAATGATCGCTTGATCGATTAACTTCTGGTTATGTTCTGAATAGCCTAAACTTTCCAAAGGGATGGAGGCCCTGGCCTTATCGAGCAAGCGCAAAACAATGCTAGGCCCATGGATTGTCGGGACTTGTGAAAATCGAACGTCAACCTTCTTGGCCATTTCTATAAATTCATGATCAAATCTGCCATCCTGTATACCATAATCACAGGGATTACCCTTACATTTAGTTAAGATAATATTAGCTAGCTTAGGTATATACTCCGGCTTAAGGCAGCTGATCGGTGTTAACAACCCATCAATTCTAAATCGAATATCCGTCGTTTTACCGGTGGGCTCGATATGAATGTCAGTACTACGGGTAATGATCGCTAAATTAATAATGCCATTAAGCCAGGATGCTAGCGAATCCATCCCTTCTGATTTCAAAGATTCAATTTCTGAAAGCAATTTTTGCCTGTTTTGATCCAATATAATGACATCCAACGCGTTTCTGACGTCACTTTCCGCGCCAATATAAAAATTCACTCCTTTATTACCAAAATAATTCTTAAGAAAATCTGTAACTTCTACATCATCTATAAATGAAACAACGAATGATGGCGTCCCTCCATTCTTTAATGGAAATATCTGATGCGCGCAAAAATAATCTAAACCTATCTCTTCAATAACACTGTAATCAGGGATATATTCATCTTTAAATCGTTTCCATTTAATCTGTTTAGAAAGACAATCGGCTAAATCGTAATCATTGATAAAATTGTGATGTTTTAAAATCGATCCGATACGAATCTTAGGGTTAGTTTTCTTGTACTCAAGGCAATGATCAAGCTGATCTTGAGTTATTTGCCGTTCTTCAATTAATATTTCACCAATTTTGGCCAACATTTATTATTCCGGTTTATACTCAATGGTTTTAGTTAAATCTTGAGGTGCGCTAAAATGAAGCGTTACGCTAGAATCAGAAATCGACATGACCTGAATACTATCCGTAGGGCTGGTTTTTTCTTTAACCTGAAAGTTAACACCAGCAATGGAAAGTATTGCCTCTTTTTTGACGCTATCCCCACCGATATACTCAACCTTAATTTCCGGGAAACTATTCTTACCATCAACCGTGGTTTCTTTAAAAGCACCCATATTATCCATCTTTAATTTATTAATCTCAGCAAGGGCTTTTTCCTGTTCAAGTTCAAGATTGGTTTGTTCAAGTTTCATTTTCAAATATTTAGTTTGTTTCTGTTGTTGGCGGTCACTGTCAAGTTGTTCTTGAAGCGTGGTATCATTTTCTTTAGAAGTATCTAATTCTGACTCCCTTGTAAGCGTCCCATCCAAGGGTTGATTTTGAGTAACCGATTTTACTGAAGTATCTTTATCCGGCCCTATTTGAGAAGCAGGCAAAGTCTCAACACCTTCAGGTATAGATGAATCTGTTCTGTAAATGACCTTCCATAAAATCACTGCAATTATTAAAACAGTCAGCAGGGAAAGAATGATGATTGATTTGACTGACAATTTTTTAAAGTCCATATACTTCTCCTTTAACTATTAAATTATTGGTATCTTTGTCAATTTCAGAAGCCAAAAAATCTGTGTTTTTCTCCAATAAATGAATATCGTCTAACACTGCCCCCATATCGGCCTCTTTTGAGAAATTATCGACCACGATCCTAATTTTTAATCCTCTGACACCTCTGTATGCTGTATCAACATATTGATCGGCAATATCCTTCACATCTTTAGCCCCTTCTAACTGAACATTCATATTTGTTCCGCTATAACTTTCTAATAACCTGATTTGATTCATAACCAACCCATATTCTGTTGATAAAAGTACCGGCTCGTGTTCGACTAAAGATTCTTTATCTTTGATTTTCTGTTTCATATCAAGACTGTTGGCTTCCAACTGTGATTCTTCATCTCTTAAATTGCTGATCTGTACTCCCGTAGACATTCCCAAATTCACTAAAATAATCGACACAATAAAAGAAATAAAAATAACTATTTTATTCATAGGGTTATGCTCAAATGCTTGCCGGGTTGGTTATTAACAAAAGTGTCTTTAATATCCACATTCTTTAAAATCCTTACTCTAGGAATAGGATCAAATGGTTCGCCATTATCAGCAGACAGAGATAATTCTAAATTCCAGTTGTCTGATTTAATAAATTTAAATGAATCTACTTCGTAACTTGCAGGGATTAAATCAATAACTGCAAGGTAAGCTATCCCATAATTAAGGGATTTATGATTTCTTAGATCCTCCCGATACGTCTCTCTATCTAATAATCTTAATTTTTCATCCAATTGCTCATTGACTTGCCGGTCCCAATCACATTGTTTGCTAATTAGCCCCCACTCAATTTTATTAAACAAAAAATAAAATAAACCAACCGCAACTACACATAGTGAGCAAATAGTAGTTGTGACACTTTTCTTTAATTCAAAAGCTCTTCGTTTTTTAAGAATTTCCTCTGGCAATACGTACTTGATGGAAGGATTTATTTCCTTTAAACCATCTAGCGCAGGATAGGTAACATCTAAATATTCAACCGGCAACTTTTCCTCATTCTTTAAAATCTCAGCAGCTAATGCTTGATTATTAACCACTATGAGAAATTCCGTACTTAAACGACTTAGATATTCCTCTGTCTTCTTAAAGAAGTCAATTTGAGAACGCTTGATTTCAGGTAAGATATCCTCGCCATTATTGACAATAACTCTTGTCCGGCTAAACTTTAAACCATCAAAGACTGTCAATAATTTTTCCCTACCAAGATCATCTACAAAAACAATCGTCTTATGAAGATCGACTTTTTTATTAACAAGCGTATTGCGAAGTGCAATACCATAAGGAATAAAGGATTCAACCTTTTGAGGCCGTATTAAAGAATATACCTCTCTTACCTTCTGTTCTTTGATACCTATGACTTGAAATAAATTGTTATCAATCCGCTCATCCTGAATAATATAGGCTTCATGCTGGTAAAGTTCTTTGAACTTACGCACCAAGATACTATCTTTCTTTTCGATGGGACTTTCCACTGCAGCAGCGATAAGGACATCCACATCAACAACACAAAGATTGACTTTTTCAACGGATTCTAGAATTTCTTTAGAATTATTGTCTCTGTTTAGACGACGGACATTGACACCATCGCTAATTAGAATCTCGTTATTAAATAATAAATAGTTCATATATTCTTAATCACACTTTTAGGCGTAATAATAATCACCAACTCCGTCTTTTGACTTGATCTGGCTTTATATTGAAAAGCATTTCCCAAGAAAGGAATTTTGTCCAGGTAAGGAATCCCCTGAGCCGAATTATTCTTAGTACTACTAATAAGTCCACCCAAAATCAAGGTCTTATTAGGTTCAACCCCAACATTAGTCGTAATACTTTTAGTTGAAACCTGCGGCTCTTGGATAGTCAATCCGTTACCAACAGGAACATTAGTCATGGAATCAAGGGTGTTTACTGCTGCTGAAATATTCAACACAGTTTTTTTGTCTTCCATTTTTGCTTCCAATCTCATTGTTAAACCATCCGAAACTTCTGAGGTAGTAACATTAGATTGCGTAACATTATTACCGATGGTTTGGCCTGTCCCTGAAATGTACGGGATACTGGTCACTTCCTGGATCACAGCTGGGAACATGTTGGAAACCGTGATCGAAGGCCTGCTGACAACATTCACGTCCCCCATGGAATCCAAAGCTTTAAGCACCATTGATACCCCGCCATTACTTGTTCCGCTTCCAGAATCCGGACCAGTCGCTGATAAGGTTAATAACTGTCCACTTAAAAATCCTGCTGAAGAAAAATTAGTCGAAGCCGTAATGTTATTAAGCCCTGCAAATTTCTTGGCAATGGTATTCCAATCAATACCGGTTTCATGATCAGCCGACAGGGTTACTTCTATGATTTGGATCTCAAAGCTCTGTTGACGGCCTAAACTTTCATTGATTGTCGAAACCAGATCCCCAATTTTGTCTAATACCGCAGGCTTATCTGTCACAATAATGGAGCCGCTGACCTTATTAATAGAGTAGCTGCCAACTTCCGGTGTTATCATCGATTTCACGTTGTTCTCTAAATCTGTCCATAGTGAAAGTTTCGGTGAACTATTTTCGTAATAAATCTTTGTCCCCACCTTAACTTGCTGGTTCTGTTGATTTGTTTGAGCGGCACTATTATTGTTACTAGTATTGTCCGCGAAAGAATCATTCGAAGTCTCATCAGAAAATGATTGGTCAACAGCAGGCATGCTAACATTAAATATCCTGGTCTCTGTTTCTGTGATGATCAAATCTTCTTGGGAAACCTTGAATCCATATCCAAATTTATAGAGAAGACTTTTCAATGCTCTCCAAACTTCAATATTTTCAAGATTAATGGATGTTTTTTGAACATCAATATCTGGAGTTGTAATAACGTTATACCCCGTGACTTCAGAAATAGTAGAAAGGTAAACCTTAAGGGGCAGATCATTACCCTTTAATGTAATTCTCAAATTTAATGCTGAAGGCAGATTCGGGGATTGACTTTTCGTTTGGCTTACAGATTCTTTCTTCTCTATAATAGATGCAGGTAAAATGTCCATTTTAACCGCAATTGTTTTATCTTCATTCTTATCTGCAATACTTGTCATCCTATGAATGATTAATTTTGTATAAAAATTATCATTAGCCACACAACGCAATACATAATCTTCTCCAGATATACCGCTAATCGTCATTTCTGCAGTTTCCTGGTCAGTGGGCATTAATTCCAAGGTGTCTAATTTTTTATCATTCCTTTGAATAACGTAAGTGTCTGCGCCAAAACCGCGGATAACAGCATTGATAGGTTCTGGAAAAATCACGGAAGTCATATGATCTTTCTTCACATGCACGTATATTTCATTGCCATCGTATACATAATCTTTTATTTCCGCGTGTGCGATTGACCCAAATAATAAAATGAAAAGAATAATAGGCGTGAATATTTTCATAATTGACTCCGTGGGGGGAATTAATTTAATAGTCTTGGGGGGAAGACAAAATCAATGCTACATTGATATTGTTTATTTGTCAACTATTAATTTGATTATTAAACAAATATTCACTAAACAAAAAACCTCCATCCGACTAAAGAATCGACCGGAAGCTTGCCCAAACTTTATGCTTATGTCATTGTATTATTTTGCCAAAAGGGCGTGAAATTGTACTATATAATCATGATTGCCATTCTGCCTGAAGCATTGAGGCTAAAAAACCTGCCCCAAAAGAAAAACAGGTGACAGTATCTTGGTCTTGTAATTGACCCATTAAAATATTCTTTAAAACAAATAGAACCGATGGCGAAGACATATTGCCATATTCTCTCAAAACTTGACGGGAAGGTAACATATCATCATTCGAAAGCCCGAGACGATGTTGGATGGCATCTAAAACCTTTTTTCCACCAGAATGAAAGGCATAATGAGCATGCCCCGCCAAAGAGTCCTTATATAGGGAATAAATGGCATTGGCCACGATCTCTGGCACCTTGGGAGAAATTACGTTACATAAACGCGCATCAAGGTATTTAAAACGTAACTCATCACGAAATTGGGGCCACAACAGTGATGAGATATTCTTTATACGCAAACCTACCATTTTAGGCTGATTAGTGAGTAAAACAGCTGCTGCACCATCTGAAAAAATAGAATTTGATAAGATAAGTTCAGGTTTCTCAGCCCAATGTGTTGCTGCTGAACAAATCTCTGTTGCTATCACCAAAACAGTAGAATCCGGATATCTATTTAAATAGTCGTCGGCTGCCCGTAAAGCTGGTAATGCGCCCGTACAGCCTAAGCCTACCAAATCCAAGGCATAAATATTTTCCTGCAAACCAAGGCGTTGACTTACATACGTACTTAAGCCAGGACAAAGATAACCTGTACAGGTGCATACAAAAATCGCATCAATATCTTGGGGACGATAGTCCCGCTTTTTGAGAAGTTTTTGAGCAGCTTCGACGGATAAATCTACTGCCCAATGCTCAAAACGTTTCATTTTCTCATCCAGCGATTCAGCCAATAGAATCTGTGGATTGTTCCACGCAAAATACCGACGATGAATCCCGTCATCCAATAAAAATTTCTTATAGAGATCTAACGCACGCGTTGATAGCTTCACCTGCTCAGTCAAAACAGCTAAAACTTCCTGCTGTGTCAGGCTATGCGCAGGATTAGCTGTCTCAACGTCTAGAATAATCGCTTGTGAAGACTGATTGATCGTCATGATAAATATCTTCTGTCTTTGAAACCCTTGTTTTTTGAAAAATAGTTTTTATCAAAAAAAAGCTCAGCACAGGAACGGACATACACCATTCTATAGCCCAAGGGTATTTTAAGAAGCCCTGTGCTATAAATGCCCAATGCATTTGTTTCTTCAATCTTTTCTGAATTTGTTCAACTTGAACCTTTCTATCTTTTTGGCGACAATCAAATTCATAAGCACAATTCTTAGCAGTACTTAAAGCAATGGCCATCCCGTCACCCGTAAAAGACGGAATAACCATACGCTGATCTCCCAGGAAATATACATTTCTATGGCTGCTTTGATCACGCAAGAATCCATAGGGAATGTGGCTGATGGCACAAACCGGCTCAATAAAATCAGCTTGGTGAAAAACTGCGTCTAATTGGCGATTGGAACGGCGTAAATACGCGAGAACTGCGTCAAAATTTCCGTTTAAAGCCTTATAAATCTTTTTGTCGATAAGAAAACAGAAGTTCATTGCCTCATCTTCCACCGGGCAAATCCCTCCATAACCTCCAGGAAATGAAAATAACGCGGTTGTTTCTTTAAATTCATGACCTTGATCCTTAAAACGGATATGGGTCTTTAAGCCTACATAAGAATTATCTTTTCCCTCGCGCTTATGCTCTTTGGAATGATCGTGTTTGCCAGTGGCTATAAACAGATAACGCGCATAAAAATCATCGGTGATTGTTTCGATCCTTATCAAACCTTCCTCTTCTTGATGATAACTCCTCATGCATATACTTCTAAAAACATCCACCCCCGCATGCCTGGCATTATTCAAAAGTTCTTCATCAAGTTGATAACGCGACATGCCCCGGCCTGGAAAAGGAAAAGTGAATTCAACTTTCGATCGAGGTGAAGATAATCGAAAATATTTGATAACAGGGATATCATCATCTAAAAAGATTCCCATCTCTTTAAGATACCCCAAAGCCTCAAAACTTAAAAACTCCCCACAAACCTTATGGTGCGGCCCGTTGGTTTTCTCCAAAAGAGCAACCTTGTATCCAAGATTTATCAGATGGTATGCCGCCGTTGACCCGGCCACTCCCCCACCGACCACTACACATTCATAAAGATTTTTCATAGCGGATACCATAACGAAAATTAGGATACCAGGAAATCTTGATATGGTCTAAATTAAATCCTGCTTGAGTGAGAAGATCAACCCACTCTTGACGTCGAAAACTGCGGGCAACGGATAATGGCGCATCATGACAAATCAGCTGGTTAAATCTACACAGGCTATTAAAACATTTAATAAAATAGTACGCAATCATATGCCGATGAAGATCAGAAACAAACCACCCAATACGCGCATGATCACTCATCCACTGCGTTAACTTCACGATTTCCTGATTGGTCAGATGATGCATGGTCAGCGAATTAATGATTAAATCGTAATCCGCATTTCCATGATCGGAGAATATGTCACCATGAATAAAATTAATATCAGGAGGGCTGATTGTAACTGCTGAAGAAATAATATCAGGATTTAGATCAATCCCTGTTAACTCTAAAGAGAAACTCCTGGTACACCCATCATCGTGAATACGTCTAAGGATTTCACCATCCCCGCATCCTATGTCCAAAATCTTTATTTTACGATTGGAGCCGTACCGCTTTAAAAAATACGCAACCGCACGCATCGTCGGCCAATAACCAAGAGTATAAACATTGATACTCTTTATTTGTTGATAGGTTTGTCGCAATGTCCCCGTATCCACCTGAGGATCATCGATGCATTCCTTGGCATGACTGCGATGCTCTAATCGAATCATCGACCTTCTCCCTGCGCCCTACCTTGTTCTTTGTTCAAGCTCAAGAAGGTATTGTTTCATGGGAATCCCACCGCCATACCCACCAATGGCACCATCAGAAGCAATAACCCGATGACAGGGAACAATAATACAGATTGGGTTTTTTCCATTCGCTGTACCTACAGCCCGGACAGCTTTTGGATTCTTAATCTTCCGAGCAATGTCCTTATAAGATACCGTCTTACCGTAAGGGATACGGGACAATTCATTCCACACCTTCACCTGAAAATCAGTACCTAAAAATTTAAAGGCAAGATCAAACGTCGTTCTTTTTCCTGCAAAATATTCTTCAAGCTGCTTAACAACATTGCTTAATATTTTCTCTGCTGGTTTCTCTCGATCCAGGATTTTGACCAATTTTACTGGCTGCTTCGTGAAAAATATACCCTGCAAACCATTAGGTGACGCCACCAGATATAACGGCCTGACCTTTGATTTCATTTCATATTGAACTTTATCCATTTATTACCCCCTTCTTAATTACAAAAGAATACACCATTTAAAACAAAAGGCATAGCCATAAATCTTGGCGGTGCCTTTTTAATATAATTCCAGAATATTATGAAGTCAATCCACGCTGTGCCTGTCGTTGGGGACGCCAGACGCTTAAATATTGTGCTAGAAAGTACGAGCCAATCACTAATACGAGGGAAAAAACTTGAGCCAAAAGGCTTTCGGCTGATGGGTAAATCGCAAACCAAACGTTAAGCCAGCCTGGCATATTGATATTAAGGGTCGTGGTCCCAAGCCAATTAGCCTGCTGCATTTCTTGCACGCTTTCACCAACCATGACGATCAAGACCATCCCAAGCATAATTCCCGTCAGCACAAGCATCTTGCGATACGGAAGTTTATGGTGGGCAACAAAGGTAATGACAGCCACCATGGCTGTCAGTATCAAACCAATCACTACACCTTCAAGTACCACGGCCGTACCTGCTTTGAGCCGTAAACTTTGCAAAAATAAGACAACTTCAAAGCCTTCACGGTAGACTGAAGTAAATCCGACAAGTACCAATCCCTTAAAGATAACTGAAGTAGGCTTGGAACTATTAACGATATCCTGCTTACGCTGATTGTGGTGAGATATCCATCCGGTCCAATAAATTTTATGAAAAAACCAATTCATAATGACCAAAAGGACGATGATGGCGAGTAAACCAGTACCTGCTTGAATATCTAATTCAGGAGCATTAATATTAGAGATAATGCCCACCACAATAAACCATGTGGCCACACTGGCTAAAAATGAAAGCCCTGCGCCCAAACTAACCGGCTTCCAATAGTCTTGAGTAGTCCGCACCAAACTTGCCGTTAACGCTGCAAGCACAAGGATTGCTTCCAGCCCTTCACGGAAGACCAGGATACCTGTGTCCATCACCACCGCAAATTTACTTAAGTGATTGTTCGTTGGGTCAGGATTACCAGATGCCGTCAGGCCTTGCCAAATAAGGGCCGCAAGTACGGAAACACCCATGATGACCAAAGAAATATTGATCACAGTTTTCCAGGCCCGGCTTTGCGGCTGGCCCTGGACCTGTAGTACAGAATCAATAATTTCTTCTTCGTTTTTTTCTATCATCGTTTCTTTCATGGTATGAAGAGTTTCCCATTCTAACTTATCCAGGACAAAATTTCAAAATTAAAATTCGTACTCAAGCACCCACTTTATTTCTCCTCGGGGAGCCGCATCAGATATGCCAAATAAGTAACCAACATCATAATTGACATGCCCGAACAAATGACCGTAAAAGCACGGGCCCACCTGATGGCTTTGTTGATTATAATCAAGCTGGTGAGAAATCGCGCTAAAATCGTTCCAATACTCGAAACCAGGTTCGAAATACTGAAACAGACGATATTTAGTGCTCCACGATATCCCGCCATCAGTATGCGTATCAGCGCCTCCACCGACCTCTTTATTAAAACTAATGTTTAGCGTATTGGAAATCTTCTGAAAATCTTTTTCCAACAGTATTTTACCTTCAAACTGCCCTACCTGTTTATTGATAAGCGGCGCCTCATAAGCCAAATAAATCCCTGGATCCACCCAATATTCTCCCTTGGGAGCTAGTTGAAAAATATTTTCCCACTCCATATGAGTGGCTTGAAACTTAGTAATAGCATCATCTGTTGGCTGAGTTTCTGTTTCAAGTTCTAATTCCGTATGCCAAAAACTGTTTACTCCGTAACCCACCGAGTAATGATATTCTTGTACAGCATTCTTATCCTTATGAGGATCAGAATCATACAATCCTGTACTTTCAAGCTCCCATTCCCCTTCCTCGGCGTTAGGCGAAAAAACGTCCTTTTCAGCATAAGCAGGATGAGATAAACCAATGGCACATAAAAAAGCAATAGTGGTTAACGTAACTTTTAACTTCACTTAAGACCTCCTGTTTATATTTGTAAAAGATTCCCGCTTATCAAGGGAATGACAAGTAACGTAGTAAATATTTATTGAGCAACAATAACACCTGTGGAACTTTTATGAAAATCCGCCCAATACTTATACGTTCCTGGCTGTAAGGGCCCCAGATAAACAATCATTTTTTTATTGCCTTCTACGACCTGTTCACGGTCTAAGTCAAAACTTTCAAATTCTTCTGGCGTTGGGTCTTGATTATCAACTGTTACCTGAAGCTTTTGGCCAGCAGCGACCGTTAATTGGGCTGGATCAAATTGATGATTCTTAATCACAATGGTATTAGGCGCCTGAGTTTCAGCCAAAGACAAAACCGGCAACCAAACACAAACACCTAAAACTAAATAAACAATCAGACGAACAACCATGACATTCTCCTTAAGTAGCTTATCATTCCCGCAAAAGCGGGAATCCATTAAAATTTTTTATACCCTAATACGTTATTATTTACCTTATTTAATCCCTTTCTTTTTCCTTACGGGCAATTTACTCTTCCAACCTTCTCCCAAACAACTGGAACAATCCGAAAGCATCTGTTCATACGGCACCAGGCATATTTGCTTGCTGCGGGGACATTTTAATTCATAGCCCTCTCTAGTCTTAATATAGAGCAGCTTGCCGGCGTCGGATCTTACTTCCGTGATCTTCTCCCCGTTTCTGGTAATAATTTTTTCTTTCATATTCTACGGAAGAAATAAAAAGCCCTACTTCTGGTTTAGAAAAGGGCTCTGGATGCAAGATCGCACGCCTCTGTTTATCCAATGATGTAACTAAGTCGACTTACGACTTAGTTTAGTAATTTATTTTATTTTGTCAAGAAAAAAACTTAAGCAGATTTAAAGGCGTGCTATCCATAATAAAAAACTAGGGATCATAATCCCCATCAACAAACAACCCCAAACAATCCATCCTTGGGCATACTTAAAGGCCATGATAATACCTAATATGGTCGTGGCCAATACTCCCACTGACATCAAAACAATCAACCACTGCAAAGGCACTGATGGCTGAGGAACCATTGCCCTGTCAACCCATCTCTGATTTTTATGAACTTGTGAAAGTGATTTGATAATTGCAGGCGGCTCGTAGCTGCCGTCTTCGCTAGCGTGATTCAAATTAAATGTCTGCCAAGATCCGCTGATGATGAAAAAAAGAAGCAATGGGGCGAAAAAAACTCCTAAATACAGATGTATACTTCTCATCACTTTAATATTCATAATCTAACCAACTTTTTGTCTGCCTCATCCTTATATACATTCCGTTATTGAGCGTCGAATTATATCTAAGAATCGGATTTAAGGAAAGAATTATATGTAAAGGGACTTTTACATGATAACCTATAAGAATATATGCCTAAACTGACTGTTGATAAAAAAACTTTGCCTCATGCTGGCCTTACTCTTGCAGCCCTTGGAATTGTTTTTGGTGATATCGGAACCAGCCCGCTGTATACCTTAAAAACCGTTCTTGATCTTGCCGGCGGAAAGGCAACACCCGAAGCTGCGCTGGGGCTTGTATCCCTTATTATCTGGACGCTGTTAATCACTGTATCTCTTAAATATGTGACCTTTGTGATGCGGGCTGATAATAACGGCGAAGGCGGCATCATGGCGCTGATGTCCTTGCTGAGACAGCATAAACATCATCGCCCTGTGATCATTGCCCTTGGACTTTTTGGAGCGGCACTTATCTACGGCGATGGCGCCATCACACCAGCGATTTCGGTACTATCAGCTATCGAGGGCTTGAAAATAGCAGCCCCGGCGATGACGCCCTATGTTTTACTAATTTCGATTGCTATTCTTCTTACTCTGTTTGCTTTTCAATCGCAAGGAACCGCACGGATTGGGGGTGTTTTTGGACCTGTGATGACTGTATGGTTTCTTGTCATTGGCATTTTGGGCCTGTGGGGTATTGTGCAACATCCGGCTGTGCTTGCAGCTTTTAACCCTTGGTGCGGATTCCATTATCTCCTCACTAATGGGGCAAAAGGTTTTTTAGTTCTTGGCGGTGTCTTTCTGGCTGTAACTGGGGCCGAAGCGCTTTTTGCTGACATGGGGCATTTTGGCGCAAGCCCTATTCGTTTGGCGTGGTATGGACTAGTCTTGCCTTCCTTGATCTTGAATTATACAGGGCAAGCAGCCTTACTGATGTCCGGCGGCCCGGTCAGCGATAACATTTTCTATCAATTATGCCCTGCACCTCTGCTTTTACCCTTAATTATTCTTGCCACCGTAGCCACTGTTATTGCCAGCCAGTCGATTATCACCGGAGCCTATTCCATGACACGGCAGGCCATTCAACTTGGGCAGTGCCCACGCCTGAAGATCACACAAACATCGTCGGAAGGTTACGGTCAAATCTATATCGGCGCTGTGAATTGGATATTGATGATTGTCACGATAGGAATAACTTGTTTTTTCGGCAGTTCAGATCGTTTGGCTGCTGCCTATGGCATTGCGGTGTCCTTGACCATGCTGCTGACAACAGCACTACTTTTTGTGGTGTCACGAGAAGTCTGGAAATGGAATCTTTTAGTCAGTCTCGCAGTCACAGGCACATTTTTCTGCATTGACGCGGCTTTTTTTAGTGCGAATTCCTTAAAAATCCTGGATGGCGGTTGGGTACCACTGGTTCTTGCTATCGTAATTTATACAATCATGTTGACCTGGCGACGGGGTTATGTTGCCTTGACAAAAGGGATATACTCCCTGGCCGTACCTGTTAATGATTTTATCACGTACCTTAAAACTACAGCTGTACACCGTATTTCCGGCACCGCCGTATTTATCACCAAGACAACCGAAAAAACGCCGCCGATTATCGTCTGGCAAGTCACTTTTAACAAGGTGTTGCATGAGCATGTTATTGCGCTCGCGGTTGTTACCACTCAAACTCCTTGGGTTGAAGAGGACAAAAGATTCACTGTTGAGTGCCTTGCCCCCAATTTTTGGCGGGTGATTGGGTTTTACGGTTTTATGGAGAAACCAGATATTCCGCTGCTTTTAGAGCAGATAAAAAAACATGGATGTAATCTTGATTTAAGTGATATCGTTTATTACGTCCCGCACGAAACCATCCTGCACTGTACCCAAGGCACCGGATTACCCTTATGGCAAGAAAAAATCTTCGCCTTTCTCCTGCGCAACTCGGCGCAAATCGATGAGTACTTAAACTTGCCGCGTAAATCTGTGATCGAGGTTGGCAGGCAGATCGAAATCTGAGTGTTAATCTTAAAAATGGATTTCTGTTCTTAACATAAAAACACTAGCGTTTTTAATCGCATCTTCACCATTTGGATGTTGAACATATTGAATATCCGGTTGCAGATATACTCCATCGTGGATTTGAATTTGATACGTCCATTCATACGTTGTCTCATTGCTGCCTTGCCCCGCTGCTCGCAGTTTATCGCTAAAGTAAGAATCAGTACAAGCAATTCCCATCACGTCTTTGGGGCGAAAAGGTATAAGGCCGGTATAGTTTAATCCCCCTGCCAAAGAATCCTCAACAGTGTTACGATCCTCAGGCGATCCCCCACCAAAAATGAATATATTAAGCCCTTGGGTTTCATTAACTTGATAAATCCTCTGATCAAGCATAGCGTACGTCCCATAATCGCCGTCAATATTTCCCACATCGGTGCTGTTATACCAAAACCCACCTTTAATCGTTCCTGCCAAGCCTCCTTCTACAGGAAGCTTATAATGATACTGCCCTTCTTCAATACTTAAAAGGCCTTCTCCGTTACCGAAATGAGTGCTGTGGTCGTTAACATCATTATTTAAAGGATTGCCTTGAAAAAAACCTGCTAAAAAATCAAAATTTTCGTTGGGAGAATATTTAAGCCTTGCGGCTGGAACAGGCTCAGGGTAGATAGCATCGCTATTATTGCCAACCCAAAAAGAAGACATGATATTCATAGAACTATTGATATAAAGATTCCCGGAATCACTGACTAAGAATTCCGAATTTAAATCAACTAACCCAAATTTGACGGAAAATTTATTATCAAAAAGACTTTGCTGGTACCATCCCTCATAAATACGGGTTGAACGGGTGGCCTCGATATCGCTGACAGTTTGTAAATCACCCACCATATGATCTGCGGTTGGTTTCAATCCTCCATGAACATTTAGCAGATCTAAATGAAGGAGTCCTCCTTGAAGAAGGCCGGCTTTCTCTAAATCAAGATCACTAACAAAATCAAAACGTCCGAGCCATGTATTATTGTCAATCAGACCTCCTTTATAAACACTGATATAATCTTCAATGACATACGGATCAAAGGTAAGCCCTTTAGATGCTAAAAAATCTCTCTGGCTTTTAAAAAGAATACCATCATCTGCAAATGTTAGAGTAATCGGTAAAAAAATGATAGATGTCCCAATGAGAATTGAAAATATATTTCTCATGGTCTATCCTTTTATCCAACCTTGAACAGTAACCCACACTAAATACACATTTAATACAAGAATCACAGCCGCGGATATCCATGAAAGCACTATAAGCCATGGTGCATTAACAAAGATCCCCATTTTCTTCTTATCGCAGGTAAAGATAACCAGTGGGATTACCGCGAAACTTAATTGAAGGGATAAAATAACCTGACTTAAAATCAATAAATTGTTTGTTCCCTTTTCTCCAAACATCGACGCCACAATGGCTGCAGGGATAATCGCTATCAACCGGGTTATCATACGCCTAACCCATGGACGCAGGCGGATATTCAGAAATCCTTCCATAACAATCTGGCCTGCCAAGGTCCCTGTTAAGGTGGCATTCTGTCCGGACGCTAAAAGTGCAATCGCAAACACTATACTTGCCAAAGAAGCCCCCAAAACCGGAGATAATAAATGGTATGCATCCTGAATTTCTGCTACGTCCTGATGTCCACTATTATGGAATGCTGCGGCAGCCAGGACCAAAATCGCGGCATTGATAAAGAACGCAAGCATTAAAGCAACAGCTGAGTCAATGGCCGCGAAATGGAGGGCCATCTTCTTGCCCTTTTCGTTTCGCTCAAACGCCCGGGTTTGCACAATACTCGAATGCAGATACAGATTATGTGGCATAACTGTAGCCCCTAAAATCCCAATGGCGATATATAGCATGCTGGGATTAGTGACGATCTCAGGTCTGGGTAATAAATTCGACAAGAACAACGGTAACGAAGGGTTTGAAACAACCATCTCATAGGCAAAACATGTTCCAATTAAGACGATCAACCCTCCCACTATACTTTCAATAATACGAAACCCCTTATACTGTAAGAATAAAATAACAAGAACGTCAAACGCAGTAAGGAAGATACCTACAATAATAGGAAGATGAAAAAGCAGATTCAAGGCAATGGCAGACCCAATGACTTCAGCCAAATCACATGAGGCGATGGCTATCTCTGCTCCAAGCCATAACATGATGGATACTGGTTTACTGTAATGGTCACGGCAGGCTTGGGCCAAATCACGTTCGGTAACAATGCCAAGTTTAAGAGACAAATGTTGCAACAGAATGGCTAAAAAGTTGGAAATCAATATCACGGACAATAAAATGTAACCATATTGAGCTCCACCAGCTAAATCCGTGGCCCAATTACCTGGATCCATGTAACCAACCGCGATGATAAGTCCCGGCCCTAAAAATGCCAGCATTTTACGGCCCCAATTAGCATTTGCTGGCACCTGGACGGTTGAATGCACTTCTGATAAACTTACTGTTTTACTGTCCTGCCTCCATGCCAACTTCATAATTCCCACCACCTATTATTGATATACTGTCTCATAATTATTTCAAAAAAAATTTATACTTCCTTTAACTGACAATCCTTACAAATTCCATAAAAGTGCATTTCATGGCCTAAAATTTTAAAACCCTGTTTTTCCAAATATTGATGATAAATCTTATCTTCCTTCCTATCCGGAAATTCAATAAAATTGTGGCAGCGGATACATTGGGCGTGGTGATGGGGCTTCTCATCATAAACATGTTCAAAATGGCGGTGCTTGTCTCCAAAGGCGGTTTCACGGATAATACCAGCTTCTAATAAGTCATTCAGCACACGAAAAACAGTTGGCCTGGAGACTTTTAGTTTCTTCTGTAAGCATTCTTTGACGAGTTCTTCCGCCGTAAAATGCCCATGTGAACGCATAACCTCATCAAAAATAATCTCCCGGCCGTGACTTACCCTGCGTCCAGCCTTGGCTAAATGACGCAAAAATTTGGCGCGTTCATTCTCAATCATTTGTAGATCAACCTTTAGCATATGAGATACTGTATCATTAAGAAAAAAACAAGTCAAGAAAAAATAATACTCACCGCTAGTATTGAAGTGGTTATTTTTTGTAATTCGCAGTTACATCTATGGCAGAAACATATTTAAGTTCGGGGGCCCAGCGCATGGGGAAAATTAAAGAAGTTTTCTTAAAGCTGCTGGCATAGATAGGATGACTAGCATCTGCTTGTGAGGCTTTAGTTGTGAACCAGGCATGATCTAAAATGTTTGGTTCAGCAGCGCCTGTATAATGCCACCTTCCATCCCAAATCTCAACCCAGGTATGATTACCACTTTCGTCAGGCCACATCGGAATTGCCGCAATCCGGGCTGGAATACCGACCGAACGCAGAGCATCGACCAACAAAATCGAAAGACCCGTACAAGAAGCATAATGGGCTTTAATAGACTCATACGGACTTTGATCAGGCTTAGGTCGTTTATCTGCGCTATAGGAAACATGCAGGGTATCGAAAACATATTTGTTTAATCTTATCACCGCCTGATCTATGGTTTTACTTTCCTGGGCGATTTTGATAAAGCGTTGATGAAAATCTGCGCGCCAATCATCTCGCAGCTCATTAAGAGAAGCATACGGCAAAACATCGTTGAGAAAAATATTTTTTGGAATACTCTTACCCCAAGGAACCTCATCCATCACCTGGTAGGCAAGCTTCGTATTTTCAACCAGGAAGGCAGGCGATAAGCCTGTGCGGTCTTGGGGGGGCATATTCGCCATCAAAAAACTTAAGCCTTCATCTTCTTGATTTGCCCACGCAGGATTGGTACAAAAGAATAACAATATAAAGGCAATTAAAAACTTCATAGGGCCTTGATCAATTGCTCGGCCACACGGGTATTGAGCGTAAAATTCTTGGTAAGCCAGGACTCTGTCATTTGTTCTTTATACTTAGGCCAACAAGAGCCCCAAGTATTCCAGCCAGTCACAGGCCCCATGCGATTGACCCAGGGATCATTGGGGTAATAACTAAAAACGCCATCAGGAAAGGTAAAATTCTTGACCGCCTTATACGTCCAATAGCTCCAATGAAAACCAAAATCATTAAAAGCTTTAAGTTCATCGCGCAGGTACTCATGTTCATGGGAAAACCCTTTACGGTAATTAACCCCAAATTCACCCACATGCACTGGCCGTTGTTTTTTCTGTGCAAATTTAAAGTACCCTTCCATCCGACGACGGATTGCATCCTTATTGCAAGTTTTCCAGGGATAATCCATGTAAGGTATTAAATTAAAAGCAAACTCCATCGGTTCATAATAATGAATGCTATAAAGCCAATTATCATCTTGAAAATCATCCAGGACATCAATTTTCTGGGCCCAAAAATCACCTTCAATAAAAAGCATGTGATTCTTATCAGAACGACGGATAGCCTTGATGGCTTCACAGTAGAATTCATTGAGCAGGGCAACATTGTCTAACACTGACTCATTAAGCAAATCATATCCTGCGATAATCGTTTCATCTTTATACCGGTCAGCTATTTTTTCCCATAAAGCATAGATGATTTGACGATTAGATTTCTTTGTCCAAAAATCAGTACGGCGATCAACACTATCAGAATGCCAATCAGGATTCTGCGCTCCAGGGGCCGCATGCAAATCCAGGATTACGTAAATCTTATACTTGCGTGCCCAAGCAATAGCTTGGTCTAAATAAGTAATGGTCTTAGGATCAGCAGCAATTTTGTAGTGAAACGACAGACGGATACAATTCATCCCCCAGGAAGCCACTTGTTTAAAATCATCCTCAGTAATAAAATTTGCTCTGAATCGCAGTAAAAGCTCAGCCAAGGCCTTGGCTCCGCATTGTTTAATAAAATTTTTTTCAAAGATTTGCTGAGCCATGTGCGGTGACTGTAAAAAGTACGCTTCCATCATCAACCACCCGCCGAAATTAACACCCTTAAGATGTATGGGCTCGCCCTTAGCATCAACGATGGATGTTTTATGCCGCTTTAAAAATGCCTTGCTCATATCAACTCCTTGACTTTTAGAATTCTTATAAATTCTCCAGCGGCTGTGGGCTCTGCGGTGATAGATCCGTCATTATGCCCGCCATTGATCTTTAAAAACTCTTTAGGTACACAGGCAGCTTCAAAAAGTTTTTGGCCAACCCAATACGGCACCACCTCATCTTCGGGACTATGGATAAATAATTTAGGAACTTTCAAGTCCCTTACCTTATTAATAGAATCAAATTTAAGGCTAAGTAAAAAAGAAGGCACAAAAGGATAGTGGACCCGGGCCATATCCGCGGCATTTGTAATGGATGACTCTACAACCAGTAAAGCAGCCTTGCGGTGTGTTGCCAAATCTACAACCACCACACCCCCCAAAGAAGCGCCATAAAAAATCATCTTATCCATCTCCACATCCCCGCGTGATTGAAGATAATCATAGGCTGCCTGCGCATCTAAATATACACCTGCCTCCGACGGCTTACCTTCACTTTTACCATAACCGCGGTAATCAAAAATAAATACACTTAAACCCAGATCATAAAAAAATTTAACCTTCAATAACCTGTCACTCATGTTGCCGGCATTACCGTGGGCAAAGAAAAGTGTCGATTCACGACCAAAAGGATTTTTAAAAAACCAACCATTGATCCTGACATTATCACTGGCTTTAAAATACACATCCTCCCAAGGCAAATCCATGATCAATGGACTAACAGCCATGTCGCGGCTTGGAAAAAATACACCGACAGTTTCTAAATAACGTACCAAGGCAAAAAAAGCAGCCAGCACCACTGCAACAATCATTAACACATTGATTAATAGGATCGGCATGGCTTTTATAAACTGCGTTGGGGAATCAAGGACAGCATCAGCCGAATGGCTTTTAGGATATCTTCAATTCGGCAAGGTTTGGTTAAATAGTGATCCGCTTGCATACTCACGCCTTTTTTTAAACTTTCCAAATCCTTTATGGCTGAAATGATAATAACCGGCTGCCATCTTTTAGTCGGAGGATTCTGGCGTAACTGGCTCAGCACCGCCCATCCATCCATTTTAGGCATTTTTAAATCTAAAAGGATGATATCCGGCAGCTCGTTAACAATCTTGTACCACGCCTCTTGGCCATCCTGCGCTGTAATAATTTCATAACCCTTAGAAGCGATCTTCTTGGCCATAATCCCAAGAACCGCCTCTTCATCATCTGCTATCAATATTTTGATCGGATGCTTGCTCATCTGGCTGAAGAATAATTCTTAAGATCGTAATGAATTAATTTCTCAGGCATATCAATGCGATCAATGACAACTTGGGCCTTGGCAAAGAAATTATCTGCCATCGTGTCATGATAATTGGAGAATACCACCACCCTTTTAATACCTGCTGTTATCAACGCCTTGGCGCAAGTAGTACAGGGCATATTAGTCACATAAGCAGTCGCCCCATCAACAGCATGACCACGACGGGCAGCCTGGACTATAGCATTCATCTCAGCGTGCACCGTACGCACGCAGTGATTGTCTACCAAAAGACATCCTATATCCTCGCAATGCTCATCACCTGGAATGGAACCATTGTATCCTGTTGCGATAACGTTCTTATTTTTAACTAATACGGCACCGCAATGCATACGCGGGCAGGTGGCGCGTTCAGAGGCCAACATCGCCAATTTCAAAAAATATTCGTCCCAATTAGGTCTTTTAGCCATAAATAATCCTTTTCTTATATTAACAAATTCCGCCTGTATTGTGAAATTTTTCGGCTTATATTTTAGACAGCCTTTTCATTATTAAGCCCACCGCTTTTTGGAAAACAGGTGCCGGTGGCAACAAACTCAAAACAATATAAGCTTCCCTTTCAAAATCAAAAAAATAACCAGGATAAACCCATACATGGTCTTCCCGTAAAAATTCTAATACCCATTCTTCTTCTGATTTGATCGCAGGTATGCGTAAGGTCGCATACCATCCCCCTTGGAGAGATAATAACTCTGCATGTTCGTTCAAATGATCTGAAAGCCATTGCCAATTGGCTTTGACCCTGGAGATTATCTGCCCCTGAATCTCTGGAGCATAATCCAGCCAAACACTCAATGCATTTTGAACTGGCGTATTAACAGACAAATACGTATCCGCAATAGTTTCAAGCCGGGCTAATGATTCCTTCAATGCCTCTTGAGGACCCGAAGCTAAAATCCAGGCACATTTCATTTGTGGAAGGCCTATTGTTTTTGACAAACCCCCTAATGTAAAGGTCAATATTGCCTTATTCCCTGCACAAGAGACCGCATCACTTGGGATTAAGGAATATTCAAAGAAAACTTCGTCGGAAATAATGGATACCTGATGTTTACGACAAAATTCATTTAGGAAATTTAATTCCGCACGACTGATATAGGAGCCTGTTGGATTATTGGGATTAACTAAAATGATGGCCCTGGTTTTAGCATCTACCAAACGCTCCAGTGCCTGCAAATCCAAACACCAGCGGCCGCCTTCATATTGGAGCGGGTAATAATCAAAAGCCACATCATTAATTTCCAATAAAAATTGAAACAAGGGATAGCTTGGGCGCGGAATCAGGACTTTTTCGCCTGGATTGACCAACAATCTCATTAAGAATGAATACGCTTCTGAAGTGCTGGCAGTCAAAACAATATCACTGGGCGACACATGTAATTGTTGACAGGTGTAATGTTGAGCCACCACCTTGCGGGCTGAGACCATGCCGCAAGCATCGGGCTGGTAATGAAAGTTTTCTTCTTTTGTTAAAACTGAAAGCATTCCTTCGGGATATAAAAAACCGCAGCTCGTTGGATTAGACGCTGTTAAATCAATCACAGGGATACCCTGCGCCTGAAGCTCTTCGAATGCTTTGTTTAAAGCATTAGTTTCCTGCTGCCAATTAGTTCGACGGGCGAAAGAAAATTTATCCATTTTGTTTAAGCTGGGCTAATTCTTTCTCTTTAGCGGCAAAAGCTTTCTTTAATTCATCAAATTCACTTTTAGTCACCCATTGAACATCTTCCCGCTTTTCTTTAAGCTGGGAATTTTCATATTTTAAGTCCCGAATTTCTTTGACATTGGATTCAAGAGTAGCTTGCTGGCTGCCAGCTTTGATGGATAACTGACGCTTTTCCTCAACAAGCTGTTCATGTTTTATTTTTATTTCCTGCAATTCACGTTCCAGGCGCAGGCGATTGGAATGCTCTTTTTCCAAGTCACCTTCCGTACGGTAAATCTGGTCTTTAAAATCCTTTTCATGGTGCTTAAATTTTTCGAGGGTCTCTTGTTCTTTTTCACGCCAGCTTTTTTCGAGGGCCAATTTTTCAACTAAATCTTTTGTCTCAGCCTTGTGCTCATCAGCCACCTGCTGGATCCTTCTTTGGTCCATTTTCATTTTTTCAATTTCACCCAGCAAAGATTGATTATGCTTCTCCCAGCGTTCGGCGATGGATTTCCAGTCTTTGCCAGCATCAACACCCGCAGGGTCAGGGGTCAAAACAGGCTTTCTTTCTTTTTCTTTTTTCTTTTTAGCCTTGACTACCGGATCTGAAGGTAAGGAATAAATAACGATGGCTAAAACTATTAAAACGACAAAACTAAAAATAATGATCCAAAACATATCACTTCCTTTGCCTATAAGATAAATTTATACCGTCAATTAGTATACCAAAATACCACAGAAAACACCGAAAGGCAAAAGGCGTTTAGGGAACGCCTAACTTCTTTAAATTGATTCGGGCCTGAACAAATGATGGGTCAACTTGCAGAGCTCGCTCAAGGTTCAGATAGGCATCTTTCTTGTCGCCCAAGTGAAGATACACAAAAGCCATATTATTATACAAAGACGCATCTTTGCCATCAATAGCCGTCGCCTGCCTGTACTTATCCAAACTCCATTTCCACTGCCCCATCGCAGCTTCATTCTGGGCCCAATCGAATAAAATTTCCTTTTCAAATCCCAAGTAAAACTTCTCCGCTGTTACGTTGCTTGCCCGCTTCGCATAAGCAGACATGATTGTAAAAGCTTTATTAAAATGCCCCTCTGCCAAATCAGGACGTCCATTAAAATAATATGCCTTAGCCAAAAGTAAATGCCCACGCCCAAAATGTGGTTCATACTGCAGCATACGTTCAAATAAGGCTGTTTCACTTCTCCAAGAGGTATTTTGATACCAGGTTAATGAAAGACAGCTAACCACGATAAGGCCTAATAGCAATTCTCTAAAATGCTTTAAAAAATGATCTGCCACAAAGAGTACTACGATCAAAATACCTACGATGGGTAAATATAAAAAATGCTCAGCCGTAAGGATGAATGAATACTCATTGATCAAAGGGGCAATGTTTAGCACTGGAAGAAGTGCAGCCAGAAACCAGCCAAATCCCAAAATCATCGTTGGCCGTGCTTGAGGCCATCGTTTAAATATATAAAAAATACCTGCGATAGATAGCAAAGCCAAAATCCAGGAAATACCATTAGATTGCAAAATATCTGTGCTGCGATAATAATGTAAATCATACGGTAAAAATATCAGACGCAAATCCATCCCTAGACATCGGGGTATCGCGGCCAAGCGTAAATACAATTCACCGGGAGACGCCATGATATCTTTTAACAATGATGCACCGGTGACAAAATGCCGTAGCCATAATAGAACACCGGCGACTAAAACCCAACAAAACCACGAAGGAAAGTTTAAAGAGATTGCTTCGTCGGGCTTCGCCCTCCTCGCAATGACACTTTTATAACAATCAATAACTATCACCAAAGGCACAAACATCACAGCTTGTTCCTTGCTAAGACAAGCTATCACAAAAAATAGTAAACTGACTGCATACCATTTCCTTAAATAGGCATTTAAAGCCAATAAGACTCCTAAGGCCATCCAAAGATTTGAGATTCCTGCAATACAAGCGACCGCCTCGGTCTGCACCGGATGGATCAAAAACAACAAAGACACGGCCCAAGCTATACGCTCGGGCAAATCTAATTTTAACAGCAGACAAAAAAGCAAAAGCCCATTAATAATATGGACGATGATATTGAATAAATGAAATCCAAAAGGATGGGGGCCAAAGAAATGATATTCTAAACGGTAAATAATTTCTAATACCGGACGATAATACGTATTGATACCATCTGAGGCTGCGGGTAGTTTAAACGCTTCCGTCCAATGATTTAATTCGGTAATGTGCGGATTTTTGAGGATGAAAACGACATCATCGTGAACAAAAGGATGCCGGATAGCATTAAAAAAGGCAAGTAATCCAAAAAAAATTAACGCTAAATAACCTGCCTTGCGAAACATCAACCAGCCAAGTCTTTCTTAAAATTTGCGGCAAAAATCTTAATCCGTTCAAAATACCCGTCGATATCGGAAGCTACCTCTGCCATACCATCGGTTTTACCTTCTTTAGCCAGCATCTCCAATTTAAGGCAAGCCGCATGCAAAGGCTTGGCAGAAATATTTCCCGAAGAGCCTTTCATTGAATGGGCAATTTCCTTAACCTTGGCGATATCATTAGCCGCAATGGCTTCCCCCAGGGCTTTTCTTTTAACTATAAAATCTTCCTCATAAATATCAAAAAGTTCGGCGAGCAATTCTTTATCATCTTGCACACGTTCTAAAACATCTTTTAAATCAATAATTTCTTCGCTCATAATAATCTCTCCGTTAATTTTTTAAACGCTGGGTAACAAGACTGACAATTTCTTCATAAAGTAAATTACGGTCAATAGGCTTGGATACATAGCCGTCCATCCCTGATGCCAGATACCGTTCCCTGTCCCCGGCCATGGCATTGGCTGTCATCGCAATAACAGGGACATGAAGGCCTGTTTGCTTTTCTTCCCGACGGATAACTTGGGTGGCTTCAATACCGCTAAGAAGCGGCATATTATCATCCATCAAAATCACATCAAAGGTCTGGTCATTTAAAACATTCAAAACTTCCTGGCCATTGTTAGCGACCGTCACCTTCCAGCCTAATTTCTCCAAAATCCTGATGGCAATACGTTGATTGACCGTATTATCCTCTGCTAGCAGGATACGCAAATTTTGTAACTCTGACGGCACTGCAGATTGGGTAGATTCTGCCCCAGCTTTCTGTTCCACTGTTGCATTCCCAAACGCATCCGGGTGATAACCAAAAATGATAACAAAACGAAAAGTACTCCCTGTCCCTTCTATACTCTCAACCTCAATAGACCCACGCATCATCTCAACGATTTTCTTACAAATAGCCAATCCCAGGCCAGTACCCCCATAACGCCGGGCAGTGGTATTATGCGCGTCGGTAAACACATCAAAAATATGAGGTAAATTCTTAGACGATATACCAATGCCGCTATCAACAATCTCAAACACCAATTCACAATCTTTTTTCGTCAGTGATTTCATTTTGACATTAACCAAGACCTTACCCTTATGGGTGAATTTAATCGCGTTATTGACCAAGTTAACAATAACCTGACGCAGCCTGACAGGATCTCCTGTCAATAGCCGCGGAATTTCCGGATCAATAGTCCAGACAACATCCACACCCTTATTACGCGCCAGAACCATCAAGCCCTTGCACACATTTTTGACAACGTCCGGAACATTAATCTCTATTTCTTCGATCACAACCTTCCCTGCCTGGGCACGGGAAAGATCCAGAATATCATTGATCAGGCTCAATAAATTATCCGCTGCGTCTTTGGCTACTTTTAAATTATCTTTTTGTTCCTCATTCAATGGCGTATCCAGCGTCAAGTCAATCATGCCGATAATAGCATTCATCGGCGTACGTACCTCGTGCGACATCTTGGCCAAAAAAACACTTTTAGCGCTATTAGCTTCTTCCGCAGCCAATTTAGCCTGCAAGATCAATTCATTCGCATGTTTGCGTTCGGTGATGTCCTGAAGCATCCCCACCGAACCAACAATCTTGCCCCTATCATCTTTAAGGATATTGACCGACAAATCCACGTCTATCACAGAACCGTCTTTGCGAATGACCTTGGTCTCCATATGATGCATAAACCCGCTTTGACGGATGTTTAAAGAACGGATCATCTTCCATTCTTCGGGAGGATACAAGCTGCTCACTTGCCTGCACAGGAGATCTTGAGGCCCCATTCCCAAAAGTTTCTGGGCAAAACTGTTCCAGGAAACAATCTGCTCCTTCTCATCGGTCATGGTGATCGCTGCGGCGGAGTTATCTAAAATGATACGTAATTTATTTTCTGACTCACGCATCTGATGCTGGGCCAATTTCTCTCGTGTGATATCATTCAAAATACCAATGGACCCGATCACCTGTCCCTTGGTGTCTTTCAAAACAGATATAGAAGCGCTGACATCAAGCAAAGAACCGTCTTTGCAAAGGACCTGGGTATCGATATTAGAAAGCATGCCTTTATGACGTATGTTCATAGAACGTATACGCTTCCACTCTTTAGGTTGGTATAACGAACTAACAGGCTTATTAAACAAGTCTGCCTTGCTCATGCCTAGCATCTTCTCGGCCATAGGGTTCCAGGCGACGATACGTTCCTGGCTGTCGGTGACCGTGATTGCGGAAGGAGAATGGTCAAAAACAATCTTAAAAAGCTGCCTAGACTCAGCATTATCCTTTTGTAATTGTTCTTCGACATTAATTTCTTTTGGTTTGATCATATTTTATTTTTAGTACATTGGATATTTTTAAGGATCGCAACCAGATTAAGCGCTCCCACAACGATGGCCAAAATGGTCAGGCAAATTTTGAACATATGGACCCATCCCGCGTGAAAATCTTCGGGCTTTAGGGCATGCAAGATTAACGACACCAAAAGAACAATAACAAGGATAGAAAAACCGCAGATCAGAAAAATAAAAAAAGAAAAAAGGCAAGCAATCAAAATAACATAAAGATTGTAGTTAAATAAAGAACCCTTAGACATTTTACTGGCAGCAATTCCAATACGTAGCATAGTATTATGTTACCACTGAAAGTTTAACGCGCCAAATACAGATTAAAATTCTATCGTTCGAATTTAACCACGTTCTGCCACCAGGCATGACTATCCCAGGAAAGCGCCTGTTGCCATAGTTTTCGGGCAGTGGCCGTCTTTAAATAGTCCGGGGCGCGTTTAAAAAACGTCCGTGCCACGGGATAGCCGTTATCTACATATTCTTTAGCCTGGATCAGACACTCTAAAATATCCGCATCACGGGCTACAATGCTTTCGACAGATTTCTGTCCCTCATAATCCCCGCGCATCGCTTGTAAGGATGCTTTGACTTTTTTTTCTAAAGAAGCAATCTGGTCGGCAAAAGCTTTTTTTTCAGCTTCACGGAAATCAATATAATAGTGGCCCATTTTATGCAGATCATTAATACGTGCTTCATGAATATCATTAAAAAGCGTCATGGTCACGACTTTAAACGGATCAACCCCTTCACAATGGGCAATGTAATAGCCAATCACCGCACAGCGAAAGCAATGCTCCGCCACTGTCTCGGGATTTTCAATACCAGCCACCCACCAGCCGCTGCGCTTAACGCGTTTCAAAAGCCCGGCCTCGGCAAAAAAATTAAGTGCCGCAACCTGAGGGTTAATTTTCTTAGTTTTTTTGACGGACGATTTCATAACACAACATGGCGGTCGCATGAGCGACATTAAGCGACATCCGCTGATTTTTCATAGGGACCATCACCTTTGCATCCAATTTTTTAAGGTTAATCTCCCGAACACCTTTTTCCTCAGAACCCATCACCAACCCTAGTGGAAACTGTAATGTGACTTCTGTAAGACTTTTGGCATCTTCAACAACAGTGCCCACCATCCAAAAGCCCATCTTCTTCGCTTTTTCAATGGCGTTACCCAAATTAGAAACCTTGGCCACCGATAAATAATTCTCCCCGCCGCAGGCAACCCGTAAAACAGATTCGGTCACACTCACTGATTCTGTTGTCGGAAGGACAATATCAAAAATACCCAAAGCCCCACAAGTACGGATTATACCACCTAAGTTTTGAGGGTCATTCAGATTATCCAAAAAAACCGGCGTGCGTTTTTTTTCCAAAGCACTCTGCAGTAAATCATCTATTGGCACATACGCAAAATCTTCGATATCAGCCATGATGCCCTGAGTATTCAAATTTTGAGCCAATCGCTGAATCTTAGAATGCGGTACCGTTTGCACACTAATGCCCCACTGATTACATTTTTTGCGGATATACATCAAATCCACATGGTCTTCATCGATCATGAGCCGGCGGATCGATTTAGGATTAGATTTCAAACGTTCAATAACTGGATTCTTACCGTATAGTTTCATTTTTCCCTCGGATCTGACACCCGTCCCATAAATAAAATATGCCCTGTTTTATTGTCCTGAATCACAAATATAAAAGGATGATCGACACGGAATATTTTAGGCTTCTTGATAGGCATAGCCACTGCGCCCATAGTCATAACAACCGCAGTTGCAGCAGCGGCTTCAGTCCCTTCTTCAGAAGTATCAATCCATGCCTTATGATAAACTTGACCAATATAAAAAGGTTCATCGGATTTTAAATATGCCATTCCTGAAAAATTTGCATCATTTCTATCAAATGCCAGCTTCATTCCCATGCCAATGAGCATATTGCTCATCTCATCTTTCCATTCAAATTTAAATTTTGGAAGAAAGACATTTACTTCTTGAGATATCATACTCTTCTGCCACTGCTGTAGCATATCCATTGTTAAAATCTTTTCTAAACTCTGATTATCTTTTGAACGCGGTAGAATAATAAGCATGGAGAGATCATAACCTTTATAAAAAAGCTTCAAAACTTGAACCTGATCATTATCAAAATAATAAAATGACTTACCTAAAAGCGACATCATATCCGTCTGTATAGACTGATCAGGGGTAAGCCAAAAACTGCCCAATTTTGTATTCTTTTTCTTAAATAATGTCTCCCATTTACCTTTAAAATACACCGCGTCAGTTAAAACTAAACGCGTGCTAGGCGTGATGCTGCCAGCAGGCAAAAGATTATTGATACGATTATTGGTATTATCAGAAACCCACGTATTAATTGTCCCGCGAGACCCTTCTGGATTAGCAACAAAATCCAAATTGCGCGCTTCTGCGGAATATGTCCCCTTGACCAAACTTAAATAATCCTCTTTAAATGGATACGCCTTCTGCGCCCAAAGGGCGTTTGCCACGGAAAGTTCATAGGCTTTATCAGGGCGATTGATTTGCTGGATGAAAGTTGAAGTTTCTGTCCGTCTTGAAACATCATCAGTATTATAATGCAGGACAGTACGCATCTCTTGGGCAGTTTGTCCACGCGCACCTTCATAGGTCATGCCTAGCGCGCTGGAAAGACTGTACGGTGAAAAAAAGATATTGCCTTTATTGGCAGCAAGACGGGAATAAAGGTCAAAAGCAAATTGATTGTCTGATTGGGATAAATTCGAAGCTGATTGGGCGAATCCTAAAGAATTAACTGAGACAAAAAGAGCTAATGTTAAACAAAAAGAAGAAAATATTTTCACCGTTAACCCCCTAATCCTCTCTACTTTTTAATTCCCAATCGCAAATAAAAAAGTGGTTTCAAAATACTCCACCAGCTAAGAATGGGGATCATTTTGGTGTAGCCGCCGAGCTTCTTGGGCGGGTAAATCTTGGTCACAAAGACCTCTTTAAATTTATAACCTAAAGTAATCACCTTCCATAAAATGTATGGTTCCAACTCATAGGTATCGAGCCATTCCTGGTTTAAATTGATCCGTGCATCATCGAAAATACTAAGCCGGATAGCACGAAACCCATTGGTGGTATCGGTAACATGCCGGCCGCTAAAAAGTGTAAAAACCCAGGGATGAAGCCGGGTGGCTAATTTTCGATAAAATGGCATTTGCCCGCCGGAACCAACCTGTCCCAAATAACGAGAGCCTTGAATCAAATCATATTGCTCACTGATAATAGGTGCCAGTAGTTGAGGAATCTCCTGGGGATTATCTTTATCATTACCTGCCATGATAACAATGATATCATACTTATGCCCCCTGGCATATTCAACACCCGTACGTATGGCCGCACCAACTCCTCGCCGCTGTTGGTGCTTAACACTCATGACCCCGCGGTCCTTGTAGGAAGCGATCATTTCTGTCGTGCCGTCATCCGAGCCATCATCCACAATCAAATAATCTGCCTTGGAAGGCATCTGGCTTTTAAGGAACCGTTCGATGACACTGCCTAATTTAATCTTTTCATTGAAAGCTACTGGCACCACTAATACTTTGGGGGTCATAAAACAACGATCATATTATTAGTGATTTGGTAAGAAGCGCCACAGGCGCATTTAAATTCATCACTTAACGTACGTCCGCAACGGCAGGCATACCCTGCCCATCGCGCTGGATTTCCAACGACAATCGTATAATTAGGAACACTTTTGACAACCACGGCACCTGCCCCGATTACCGCATAGGCACCTATGGTCACACCGCACATCACCGTGGCATTAGCTCCGATCGTAGCACCTTTTTTTACAAGGGTCTCTTCTAAAACCCAGGGATCTTCCCGGTGACTGCGTGGATTGCGATCATTGATAAAAGCCACCCCGGCACCGACAAAAACATCATCCTCCAAGGTCACCCCGTCAAAAACCGCCACGCCATTTTTCAAAGTCACATGATTGCCGATGACGGCACCACGCTCTACATAACACCCGTCACAAATATTACAATTCTCACCGATGATGGCCCCTTCCAGGATATTAGCATTGGCCCATACACGGGTACCTCTGCCTATTTGTGCCTTAGGATGTACCAGTGCTCGTTCGTGCGTAAAAAAACTCAAGATTCCCTGTTCCTTTCTTGGCAAAGGTCTTTTTATAGCTTAACTAACTCGCCTCTGCGGTTAATGGATTCCCCGATTGCCGCCAGGGTACGTACCACATCTGCTGCCTTGGCAGCATCCGCTAAGAGCGGCTGTTGATTCTTTTCGACGCACTGTAGAAAATACAGTGCTTGCGCTTTTAAGGGCTCATTAAAACCAATTTTAGGGATAGTGATACTCCCCTCACGAGAAAGCAATTGAAACTCCCCGTAGGTTTCATAATACACGGAAGTTTTTTCAACATGCTTATCATAAAGTTTGATTGGCCCTTCAGCATCCAAATCATCCCATGCCACCATTTTCTGACTGCCCACGACGGTAATTTGACGCACCTTTTTAGGGTCCAACCAGCTGACATGGACATTGACCATGATATTATCCGGATAGTCAAGGGTGGCAAAGCCCAAATCTTCTAAATTACCACCCAGACATTTATGCCCCCGTGCTGAAACTGATACCGGAGCGCTATTAAAAAGAAAATTAAAAATGGAAATGTCATGCGGCGCTAGATCCCAAAGAGCATTAACATCATACCGAAAAGGCCCCAGGTTGGTACGCTCAGAATGCGCGTAATGGATCTTGCCCATTTCACCAGAAGCAATATATTCACGTAATTTGACGATGCCTTGATTAAATACAAAAATATGCCCGGTCATCAATAGCTTCCCGACAGACTTGGCTATATCACCTAACTGCAGGCACTCATCAGCGTTCATGGCTAAAGGTTTTTCGCAAAGCACATGTTTACCTGCCTGCAGCGCTTCCTGGGTAATTTTAAAATGAAAATTGGTGGGAACTGCCACCACGACTGCATCGATAGCAGGGTTACTCAAGATTTCTTTGTAATTCTTGGTGGTTACAATTTCAGGAAAAAGCGCGGAGATAGAGGCCAGGCGCTTTTCATCCAAATCCGCACACATCAATACGCGTGAATTAGCCAACTGGGAAAAAATACGGATATGATTCGGGCCCCAATGCCCGCAACCAATAACGCCAACTGAGATCATTCTGTTACTTCCTCCAAATATAAACAAATATAAATTTTAACCCATTATACTGAAACTCAACTAAAACCCAAAGTCTTTCTTTGGGGATTTAATGGTTGCCAATTATGTTGTCTTTGCATTAGAATAACACCCATGAAAAATTTAAAAAATATTTTTTTCATAGGCTTGACCTTAGTGTCCGTATTTAATCTATATCAAGCCTATGCTCAGGCCATTGCACAGCTCCAGGACCATACAAGTATCCCCCTGCATAGCCTGGGATATCAATTCATGGGATTAGAAAATGTTTTCAAACATGTCCATACCGTCGGTTATTTTACAGATAAAGACCTTAATAACCCCTTAGCCGTAGCCCAATTTGAACAAGCTCAATATATGCTGGTACCAACTGTTTTGGACCTTAATCATACCCAATACCGCTGGGTGATATTTGATTGCACCAGTCCACAGGTGGCGATGGAAGCAATACAGCATCTAGGATTAACTCCCATGAAAGCAAATCACGGCATTATTTTGGCCTTTAATCCTAATGGAAGTTAGTCAAAAATGATCTATTTTTTAGGTATCCTTATTAGTTTTGCGGCAGGCTTCCTTTTAATACGCCTGTTAACAGATGGCCGCCTTAATTTTATCCTGCATATTTTATTAGCCTTGGCACTGGGCTTAGGGATAAATGGTACTGCAGCTTTTTATACGCATATCCTTTTAAATCAACCCAATCGATTTATTCCTATCGGACTCGTATTGTTTCTTATAACCTACCTGTTTTTTTTAAATAATAAAAATATATCCTTCCCTAAGTTTTCATTTACGCAAGCCCATGGATGGGGATTGCTGACCTTAGGTGTTTTGACTATTCCATTAGCTGTCAGTGGTCTTCATTACCCTCTGGGTGGATGGGATGCGTGGTCCTGCTGGAGCCTGAAGGCAAAATTTATTTTTTTAGGACAGGAAAACTGGAAGGATATGCTTGATCCCGGTCTTTGGCGCAGTAACACGCATTATCCGCTTCTTTGGCCTCTGATCAATGTATGGTTTTGGGATTTAGGTGGTCATTTTGACCAAACAGTACCCATGCTTAACAGTATTATTTTTGCCTTGTTAACCGCCGGGATATTACTTTTCGGACTTTTGGAATTGACTGGCATGCTGCTGCCTTCCCTATTCGCCGCTGTCATTGTGATAGCCTTACCTTTTGGTGTAACCTTATACACCAGCCAATATAGCGATAGCCTGTTGGGCCTTTATCTACTATCAGCCTTCATCTGTTTGCTCTTGGCAGAAAAAAATAAGCTGCCTAAACTCAAAATATTAAGCATGGTATTTTTAGGACTGATGAGCTTTACTAAAAATGAAGGATTGATTGTTTCTGGCATTGCGGTGTTACTTATTCTTTGGCACGAACGCTCTCACAAAAAAGAATTAAAAAATCTTGTTCTAGCTTTTGCAATCGCTCTTTTGCCTACCATTATCTTTACACTTTTCATGGCCCCTAAAAATGAAGCTTTTATCAATGGATTAACATCGACGGACAAGCCCACCGATTGGTCACGTTTAATGATCATTTTAGTTTATCCTTGGTTTGAATTTATCTCTGGTAAATGGAACTGTTTTTGGCTGCTGGTCGCTGGTGGAATTTTACTGTCGGGAAAGAAATTATGGCAGTCCACCCTTGGAGTGATTGGCTTTAGTCTAATCCTATATCTGGGAGTGGTGATGGCTTATTACGATGTTAATACTTTTTTTGAAATCAGCTGGTGGCTGTCAACAACCCTCTCGCGTATTCTCTTCGCACTAGTACCGACCATCGCCTTATGGATCGGCGTTGCTTTATTGTAATCTTTGCCGCAACTCAATTAAAATGGGAAGATTTACAACGGACTCGATTTCAGTAATTTCAGGGATAAAACCCTGGATACGGCTTAGTTGGGCCATGTCTTGCTGAGATAAGGGCAACGGTACACCACGCCCGTTGCGTTTGATTTGTAAATTCAAATTTGCGGAATTAAAATCAATACCACCATTCAAAGCTTGGTCTGAAGGTGGTTTGAGATTCGTTCGCATTGGTAATTTCGGTGGTTGGCCAGCATGCGGCTTGATATTTTGAGTTAAATAATATACGATCCATGCCGCGACAACTACCAATACCAATGCTATCACTTTGGGCAGCCTATCCTCACGGTAGTCTACGCTCCCATCTTTATCTGTCATTATCGCTGTTGCTATCGTTGCAGCAGCTATTGCGTTTGGGGAACCTATATCTTTAAATCTTCTAAGCCACATCCTTGCCAAGTTAATTGCTTTAAGATTATCCTCACCCTTACTTATCATTGTCACAGCTGCTTCTGTTGCAGCAGTCGCTTCTGTGTTGTCCAATTCACTAAATTCCAAAGACAGGTCTTTTACCGTTCTGATTGCTTTACTTTCATTAATCTTTGTACCATCACTCGCCACTGTATCTATCAACATCGCTGCCATCATCACTTCAAAAGTAGTAAGCTGCTTCTATTCTGAAAACCAAATTACCATTTCTTTTGCTTTACTCTCAACCATCCCTTTACTTATCATTATCGCCATGATGATAGCTCCAACTTGACCAGCTTTTACAATTAATCTTTTTGCCAATAAAATTGCATCCTTCTCCTCCATACCACCACTGATCAGTCTCCCTGCCGTTATTGTTGCAAAAGGCGTCTCTTCTCTCCTCCAATGATAAAACTCCGATATTAATCGTTCTGCCATGATTCCAGCTTTAAGCTGTCCCCTTCTTTTATTCACTAATCTAGCAGCTGTTGTCGTCCCCAAAAATATTATGTCTGAATTATCTTTTCCAATCTTTCTAAACGTGTCAACTAAGTATTCTGCCGTGGATATTGCTTTATTACTATTCATCGCAGCGTCATAACTAACTTGTGCTTTATCTGTCAGTATCGCTGCTGCCATTGTAGCGGCTGCTGTTGCATTGGGAGAACCTAAACGACTAAACCTTTTAAGCCAGCCCCTTGCCATCCCAATAGCTTCCCTTGGGTCTATCCCCTTAGCTATCATTCTCGCTGTTGCTTCTGTCCCGGCAATTGCTTCTAGCTTACCCAAATCACTAAATTCTGACGTCAGGTCTCTTGACGTTCTAATGGCTATGGCCTCACTTATCTTGGCACCTATCATAATAGATGCTGTCATCAGTTCTTGAGTGGAAAGCTGCTTTTGTTCCCATAACCAAGCTGTCATTTCTTTTGCTTCATTTTCTTTCATCCCTTGACTTATCATTGTCGCCATTAATATGGCACCTATATCACCATATTCTGAAATTAAATTCTTTGTCATTGGGATTGCGTTCTTTTCCTCTATCCCTCCTCTTATCAATCTCCCTGCTGTTATCGTTGCAACTGGCGTATCTTTTTTGCTCCATCTGAAAAATTCCCGAAACAGTCGTTCTGTCAAATCAACAGCTTCAACTTGCCCTCTTTTTTCATTGATCAATCCCGCCGCTGTGTTTGTTCCCAAAAATAATATTTCAAGGTCATTATATTTTCTGAACATTGCGACCAAATTCTCTGCTGTAGAATTTGCCACAATACTATTCATCGCCGCGTCAGCTTCTTTGTCTGTTTCAAGCGAAACAGCTGCCCTATCTATATCTCCTACCAAAGCAGAACGGTCAATGCTATGGGATATAGTAAGAGACATATCCTTATTATTTACGATTTCTAATATTCCTCTACCATAACCATGCATTCCATTGTCAATACCGCTATATTTAACTGCCCCACCGGAAAAATATTTTCTTGGAATTGCTTCCTTGGTATATTTGTCCACATCTTCTTTGATGTAGTTAAACACCCCTTTCTTAAAAGCCTTAAGATATTGTTGGTAGATTTGATGTTGAGATTGCTTCGCTTCGCTCGCAATGACACCAGGATCATTACTTGTAAAACCAGTAACTCCCTGCACCTTGGCTTGGTTGGCATAAACCTTTCCTAATAATGATTCCTTAAGAGCGTGTTTATACCACGTGGCTAAAATCATGCCGCTATAAATCTGGCGTAGGTTAGCAAAATTCTTACCTTCATTGACTTCGCGCTCGAGTTCGGGAAGGACGATTTCACGGATGACTTGGGAGCCTATGGAATGGATGTTATTAGTAGTTCCAGAATGTTTTTGTAAAGAAAGATAGTCTTCTTCCAGCATCACTTTAAGATGATTGCGCAAGACATATACCGTATTACCGCTTTCATAAACTGCAGCTTCGTCAGGGATGATCCAGACTTTATTAAATGTGTTGACGGGAATATTGGTGACGCCATATTCTTTAAATGCTCGCTCATAGACTCTATTCCAGAATTTTTTGCCTAAATTATCTTCGGGATAAATCAAACTCGAGGTGATTTGCTTTAAGATGTAGTCCTGTGCGAGAAGGTCTCGACCCATTTCAGTCTTGCCAAAATCATCCTTAATAATACGGTTCTTTTCATACGGAGAGAGATTGACCCACTGGTCATTATCAGGAACAGTCAAAGAGGCTAAAAAATATTTTACTAATTTAGTATATTGCTCTTGTTTCTGAATTTCATTTAACGGCTCATCCCCGCGATGAATGAGAAAATCAAATTGTAGGGCATTGTCAGGATGGATGACCATTCCTACCAAATGTGCAGGTGTATATGTTGAACTTAAATGCACCAATATTCCGGGAGCAGGTAAGTGAAATTCACCTTCAACGCTATACATTGGTTCTGCCTTGGCAGTTGGATTAGGGCCAATGGTGTTGACAAAAAATGCCAATAGGATAATAAAAGACACACAGCTACGCATAGTGAAAGTATGCCATATTATTTATAGATAAACAAGGAAGGGGGTATTGCGCTACGGCCGTTTGATCTTTTTGATCTTATACTTCAAAATCCCGGCAGGGACCTTGATCTCCAAGGTCTCACCTGCTTTATGACCTAATAATCCCTTACCGATGGGCGAAAAAATGGAGATTTTGTTTTCTTCATAACTGGCTTCTTCCGGCGAGACTAACATATACGTCAACTCTTCATCATTGTCCAAGTCCTGCATGGTGACAATGGCACCGATGAAAATCTTGTCCGAGGGGATATTTTCATTCTCGATAATACGCACATTAGCCAGCTTCCCCTCTAGCTCGGAAATACGCGACTCATTATGCGCCTGCGCCTCTTTGGCCGCGTCATATTCCGCATTCTCAGATATATCCCCCTGGGCACGGGCCTCACCGATGGCCTTGGCAATTTTCTGGCGCTCGGTTGTCTTGAGGCTTTCTAACTGATCCTGCAGTTTGTGAAAACCCGCCCTGGTCAAATAAACTTCATTACCCATATTACATCGCCTCGATGGCCTTGATCATGATCGGAACGACCCCTTGTGATTCTTCTTTGCTCATGCGGCCTAATTTGGTAAAACTCCATGTGCCGTCGATCTGATTCTCACGGGTAACCTGCAATTTCTTGGGGGCCCCATTATAAGAATAAACTCCGACGCTGATACGGGTGTTCTGGAAATCAATAACCTCTTTAAATGAAGATACATCTAACGTTGCATCGTAAGGCATTTGTTTGTCCTTTCTTTAGGTTAAAATTTACGACAATCCCGGCATATTAAACCCAGGCATATTTTTCATTTTATTGGCCGCCGCCTGCTGAGAACGTTTGATGGCGGTATTAATATTCTTTAGAAGATCCATCTGAACACGGTTCTTATTACCAGCATTCAAAAGGCCTTCTTCGATATCAATGGATTGAAATATCTGCGCCCCATTAACTACCAACTTGATGCCACGAGTTTCTGAAACCTCGATGATGGTGGACTCTAATTCTTTCTTGAGTATATCCGCCTGCTTTTTCATTTCCATCAGCTTTTTGACTTGATCTAACATGCGCGCTCCTAAGTATTAAATAATATATAGTTTATAGAAAGTATTTTATACCTCAACTTTAGACTTTTGGCAAGTGCTTAGTGTAACCTCATGGATAAATCATATAAACTGCTTACCAGGAACTTTTGCAAAAATATAATAATAAAAAACACAATAATAGGTGAAATATCAATGGGCAGGGGCGGCAGCAGACGGCGAACCGGCTCAAGTACCGGTTCAGTGACCTTCATGAGAAATTGCACGATCGGATTAAACGGATCAGGATTAACCCAGCTTATCAGGGCACGAATCAAAATCAACCAGTACATGAGGGTCAAAAGAATGCCGACCACTGAAGCCAACGCATCTACAAAATTACCTAAAATAAACATGCAATACTCCTCTTAAAAAACTTTAAATAAACTATTGTCCAGCAACTTTTCATCGACCCTGTTAAGAAGTTTTTTAGTTTTAATAGAAATATATTTCCATTCGTGCAGCACATCCTGCACGCCCTGGCTGGTCGCCTGCAGGGAAACCGCAGTACTTGTAATAACCGCAGCCATATCTTCCACATCCAAGGGATCTTCACCAATGATAGGGGCCGTTGGATCAAAGGCTTTTAAAGAATGATCCTCGCTGATTTCAATAAGTTTCTGACCCAGAACACCCTCGGTCCTGATACTGATCTTGGAACATTTACGAAACTCGAACTCATATTTCTTAAAAATATCCAAACGCACCTTAAGGCTGCGCCCATCAATGGGCTCTGTTAAAAAATCCACAGAGCCAACAACACCCACATCAACACCGGAAATACGGATAGGAGCCCCTTGCACCAGGCCGCCCACTTGATTAAAAAGAGCAATGACCTGAAACTTAGGTTCTGTCAGCCCGCGGTCAATCCCTATAATAAATATGCTGACTATGATCATAACCAGGCACGTGATGAAAAACAGGCCCGCTGCTATTTTCTTAAAATGTCCGCCGTTATTCTCCATCTTTTTACACCCCCACCTGAGCGCCTGCCTATCGGCAGGCTTCTCCCCCGTCAAAGGGGGAATGTTACCATGTTCAAACAGTTGACATCTGCAAAAATTCCCGCACAAAAGGAACTTGAGAAGCTTTTATTTGCTCCGCTGTTCCCATGGCCGCAATATGGCAATCATTGATGATGATAAGCCTTGAAGCAATACGAAAAGAATTATTCACATCATGTGAGGTCATCACCGTCGTTGAACCTATCTGTTGAGAAACATGACGGATCAAATCCGATATATCACGGCTGCGGATCGGATCCAACCCTGAGGTTGGCTCATCACACAACAAAACCTTGGCGCCCAGGACAATGGCGCGGGCGAGCCCCACCCGTTTTTTCATCCCGCCGCTTAATTCATCAGGGAATTTAGATTCCACCCCATCCAAATCTACCAATTTTAAAACCTCACGCACACGCCCCGCTATTTCCTCAGGTTTAAGGCTGGTGTGTTCCCGCAAAGGAAAAGCCACATTATCAAACACATCCATAAAATCGTATAAAGCCCCTTCCTGAAACAAATAACCCATATTGCAGCGTACCTTCAACAATTGTTCTTCATTCAAAGAATCAATGTCAACCCCATCAATGATAACCCGTCCCTGATCAGGACGAAATAAACCAATCAAATGTTTTAACAGCACTGTTTTACCAGCCCCGCTTAAACCCAATACGGAAATGATCTCTCCCTCGCTGACATCGAAAGTAATGTCTTCCAGGACAGGCTGATCTCCCAATTTTTTATACAGGCCTTCAACTTTAATCATCGTCCCGACGCTCAAAATAACGAAATTTATTTTTATCAAATTTCGTATAAATGCGATCATACGGTTTCGTGGCTATTTTCTCCACAAAGACCTGCACGCCTTTGTATTCAGCAACTTGATAAACTTCTGAATCTTGCAAGACTTCGTAATCATTGACCGGATACCATTTAGACCCGTCAAAATCAATCGGGTCGCCATCACGTATCCATCCAGCCTCAATAACAGGTGCCGGATAACTTTGTATTTGGCCGTCATTATTGCCGGAATTGACAGACGCGCATCCGCCCAAAAATCCTGTAAGCATAAACCACAGGCTAAACCCCAGGAGCCTTTGCTTAGTTTTCATACCTTACCCCCAGAATGTTAAAATAATTTTGGTCAACACTGTATTAGATACAATCACCGCGATATAGGAATACGCTACAGCCTTGGTGGTAAAACGACCGACACCGGTGGCCCCGCCCTGAGTAAAAAATCCCTGATAACAGCAAATCCATCCAACAATAATAGCAAAAAAGAAAACTTTAACAAAACCGCTAAAGAAATCCACGAAACCTACCGCGTCCATGGTCTGATGGATATAAAAAGCACCCGGCATATGCGCCTGGGTTATCGCGATCATATACCCGCCCAGCATCCCCAACACTTCCGAAATGATCACCAGCGCTGGCAATACCAGCACACATGCCAAAAAACGCGGCACCACCAAAAACTCGATAGGGTTGACTCCCATCACACGGGTCGCCTGAATTTGGTCTTGCGTATTCATGGTACCTAATTCCGCGGTTATCCCTGCCCCTGCCTTACCGGAAAAAATCAACGCTGTAAATACAGGGCTCATCTCACGCAACAAAGAAAGAACTACAAGACGGGCAATAAATTCTTTGGCCCCAAAACGCTGCAAGGTAGTAAAACCCTGTAAACCCAGCACTGTGCCCGTCGCAAATGATGTCAACATCACGATCACAATCGACTGCACGCCCTGCTCGTATACCTGGTCTAAAACATCGTTCCACCGGACACGGCCGCGAAAGATCAATGATATGATGTCCCCCAAAAAGAAAATGGCTTCACCAATACTACGCAGGTGTCCGTAAAAATTCTTTAGCAAACGAGGGACCATTATTTTTCTTTCAGCCAAAAAGACCTAAACTCTTTATTGATCTTTTCCTGATGGCTTAATGAAATATATTTTCCACCAGTGTCCTGACGCACATGAGACTCTTTGGATTTAGCTGTAAATGCCTCAACACTCATGATACGGGCACCCAATGAACGCGCGTAAAGAAAAATATCCTTATCATTGGAAACGACCACGCAATTCTTTTGATCCGCGTCCTCTTCGACCATACGCTTGATCTTATCGTCCGCAGAACATCCATCTGAAAAAATCACCCGTATATCCCCGTAAGGGGTGGAGCCAAAATAATCTGGATGACCGTCAAAGACCACTGTCACCGGGTTATTCACGCTTCCCTGGGGACGCGTGTTTGCGATCCATTTCAAAAATCCCAAGCGCCCGTCTTCAAGAGGGAGATCTCTGAAGGCTGCCATCTGCTTGAGGATGTTGTACCCGTCCAGAAGATAATGTAGTGACATATAATAGCCCGCCCAAAAGCCCATTAATGATGGTAAATGCAGAGTTAATAAGACTTAAACCCCCCGCCATTTCCTTGGATACCCCCACCAAAGGAAGCAGATAAACCCAGCCGATTTCCCGGAAACCTAATCCTCCGATGGAAGGCAGGGAAGTCACGACACAAACAATGGGCGAAAAAATAATAAAATACACCAGTGATATATTTTGATGCATTCCTTTAGCTGTCAGATAAAATTCTATCGCCAAAATGATCTGTGCCCCGATAGAAATCATGATTGCTTCCCAACCATTTTTCTGACGGCCTTTCAAAAGAACGATATCATAATGCAATTTCATTAAACTTTCTTTGACCTTGGGCCATGACGCAAAGGCCTTACAAGCAAATGAAAAAATCCGATGACTAAAAAGAGTGATCACAATGATTCCAGAAACAATGGTCATGGCCGCAATCGCTACAATGACCAATCTATTCTCGATGATGCCGTGGCCAAAAATAAAAGCCACTGCCGCTAAAATAACTATTCCTGCAAATCCGCTTAAACGATCCAGCACAATGGAGGCAAATACCTTAGGCCTATGGCCGGTTTCTTTGGCCAATCCCATACCCCTGATCAAATCACTGCCAATTGTCGAAATCGGTGCCAGGTTCCAGAAAAGTCCTATAAAATACCACCAGGCACAGGTAGTTCGCCGGGCCTTCAGCCCCACTGCCTTCATCAAAATCCGCCACCGCAAAATAATTAAAAAATTAATCAAAAAGAAAACAATCGCAGCAGCACTCATATAGCGCATATCTGATCCCTTGATCGCCTGCCATATGTGCTTGTAATCAATGGTGACAAAAACCCATGCCAGCAAAACAAAACTTAAAAAGCAAGGAAGTACAATAGAAATAATATTCTTCAATTTTGGGTCCATCAGGACTTAACTCCTAAGGCAGCCTGGTAACCCTGTTCTGCAATATAGGAACTACGGACCAAAGGCCCGCTCTCTACATACACAAAACCCATTGCTAATCCTTTTTGACGGTACTTTTCAAATTCTTCAGGGTCAAGAAAACGTTCGACCGGCAGGTGACGTTTGCGTTGAGTCGGCGCTAAATATTGGCCAATGGTCAAAATCTGGCAGCCAGCCTCAAGAAGCTCATTCATCACCTCAACAATTTCCTCGTCAGTCTCACCAATACCGACCATTAAAGATGATTTTATAAAGCTATGGGTATTAAGTTCACGAAAACGGCGCAGCACCTTCAAAGAACGGTCATGCAAAGCCTGCGGACGAATATAGGGTGCAAGACGCCTGACTGTTTCTATATTATGGCTGATCACCTCGGGTGCCGCATCACTCAATATTTTCAATGACGCTTCCTTGGCAGAAAAATCCGGGATCAACACTTCAATTTTAACGTCCGGGGTAAGGTGTCGGATAGCCTCGATCGTTTTGGCAAACTGGAGAGCTCCCTCATCTTCAATATCATCACGGGCGACTGAAGTTACCACCACATAACGTAAACCTAATTGTTGAACAGCCAACGCCACATTCTGAGGCTCTTCCATATCAATCAAATCCGGACGTCCGGCCGGAACAGAACAAAAGCGGCAGGCGCGTGTACAAGTGCCCCCTAAAATCATAAAGGTTGCCACACCCTCTTTCCAGCAAGTACCCATATTCGGGCAATTGGCAGATTCGCAAACCGTATGCAGGCGGCTGCCACGAAAAAGTTCTTTCATGCTCCGGATCTTATTCATATCTGGAATTTCCTGCTTAAACCAGCTCGGCAGCTTTACCAGACCTGAATCAAATTTTTCTTTTGTAATCATCGTCGTCACCCAGCACGTTGCCGGCGTAGGTTCCTTTTTTCATCTGTGCTACAATCCGCGTACGATCGCGAGGAGATAAATAATCAAGGATTAATTTCCCTTGTAAATGATCATATTCATGTTGAAACACCTTGGCCACGAGTCCATTTAACTGGGCCCGCACCTGGTGATTTTCCTGATCGGTAAATTCCACCCAAATGGTCTTGGCGCGTTTGACATCGACCAACACGCGAGGAATGCTCAAGCACCCTTCTTCCATAACCTCGCCGCCTGCGGTCCTGATAATCTTGGGATTAATAGCAGCGAAAATCTCTTTCCCGGTATCCACCACAAAAATCTGTTCATTGATACCTATTTGAGGTGCCGCTAAGCCAACCCCTCTGCAGGCGACCATGGTCTCGAACATCGCTGCGATCAGCATGCGCTCAACCGGACCGACTTCCTTGATTGCTTTGGATTTTGTTTCCAGGCATGGGTCACCATAAAGCCTGATTTTTAAGGGACCAAACATCATATAAACCACACGTCATTCCCGCGAAAGCGGGAATCCATTTATTAAATCTTTTTTATTTTGTTCTTTGGATCAAGATAAACGATTTTAGGTTGAAGACGACGGGCTTCTGCGACTTCTAACAAGCCATAACTTAAAATAATCAAACGGTCTCCCACATATCCATGACGGGCTGCAGGGCCGTTTAGGCAGATAACACCAGAAGCAGGTTCGCCTGCGATCACATAGGTTTCTAAACGGTTACCGGTATTTTCATTAAGCACATGCACTTTTTCACCAGGAATCATACCAACTGCCTTGAGGATATCCGAATCAATGGTGATACTACCCTCATATTTCAATTCAGCCTGGGTGATGGTCGCATGTCCTATCTTTGATTTTAAAACTTCAATAAGCATATTTATACTATTGTCATTCCCGCGACTTCGAAGAAGCCCTCGAAGAGGAAAGCGGGAATCCACAATTCCTTTTATAAATGCGTGTTTAATTTAGCTAATAACTTATCTTTTGGCATCGCACCAACTATTTGGTCAACAGGCTGTCCGCCTTTGAAGATCAGCAGCGTCGGTATAGACATCACATTAAACTTACCCGCCAACTCCGGCACCTCATCCACGTTGACCTTGGTCATTTTCATCTTACCCTGTAATTCCGTGGATAATTGGTCAATAATAGGAGCTATCATCTTGCAAGGGCCGCACCATTCAGCCCAAAAATCGACCAAAACCGGAAGTTGCGATTTCACGACTTCGGCTTCAAAATTCTTTTCATCCAAATGTAAAGCGCCCATAATCTAATCCTTTCCTAAGCAATAAAAAATCCCAATGCCTGTTCTTTGGGATATTGTATGTTTATTATATATTTGTTGTGAATATATATCAAATACTATCGTTTTGATATTCTATCTCCCTAGTGAGCGAATAACCGGCATATTTGTCCTGTAATTATACCATTATAGGCACCCAAGGTGTGGCCCAAAATGGCTAAAAGCAGTCCTACGGATGCAAAGCCTGGCTGATAAACTTCCGCGACTACCGGTGCAGAAACTAATCCTGCAAGATTAGACAAAGAAGCAGTGGCGACTAAAAATAATGGTGCGCGGATCAGGCGGGCAGTCACCAGCAATATCATTACATGAATTAAAATCACCACCACCCCTGCCGCGAGTAAAATCCCCACCTGAGAAGCATTACTTAAACTGGCACGGGCACCGATGCTCGTTAGCACAAAATATAAAATCCATTTGCCAAATTTGTTAGCACCTGTGTGCGGGATACGGCTTATCGGTGTCATAGACAAAATAATGGCCGTGGTGGTGACCAAAATAACGGTCCAGGCGTAAGGTGTAAGAATATTTTTTCCTGTTGGTAAATAAATAGATACGGCTTTAGCCGCCAAGCCGATACTAAAAGCTAACACCAAAATAATAATAGCATTACCTATGTTAAGAGATTGCTTCGCCTCGCCCGCAATTGTAGAAACTCTACTGCTTAAATCATCCAGGATCCGCCGATCAGCGCGGTTCCATTTGTCAAAATCTATTTGCCGTGCGGCTAAAGAAATTAAAATACCCACCCATACATACGGTAAAATCGTATCCACGATGACCATCGGCAAAAAAACAGCGTCAGGTGTATTCAAAGCTTCTTTGACTGCAACCATATTGGCACTTCCCCCGGTCCAGGATGCAGACAAAGCCCCAAACCCTCCCCAAAATTGCGGGCCAACCAAAGGTTTAAAAATAATAAAACTAATGACCATGCCAAGCATGATGCCGAATGACCCGGCAAAAAACATCACCAATGCCGCAGGCCCTAGGCGGGAAATGGCCTTAAAATCCACATTAAGCAAGAGCAAAAAAAGCGCCGGCGGTAAAAGGCATTTGGTTATCTCTTGAAATAAGGAACTTTTAGCATCAATAAGCCCACAGGTGGATAAAACCATGGGCAAGAAATAAATCCAGAACATCGAGGGCAGGAATTTAAATAAAAATTTGGTACGCGGGTTTCCCGCTAAAAACAAAATAGTAAATTCGACAGCTAAGAGAACAAGGATTAGAAGTAAATGATGATGGATCATTTTAAGGGGACTACACCAATACCGCTTTTGACCTTGCTTAAATCATACATTCCCTGCGTCGATAAATAGGGATTGCGGGCCACTTCGCCCTTGATAAAAAACGGTGTATCCAGATCGATAAAATCAAAACAGCCCAGGCCTGCGGCTAGATGCGCTGAGGTTGTCATGGCTAAATTTGATTCCATCATCCCGCCGATCATCAGTTTGACACCAGCGGCATGAGCAAAACGGCTGATCTCAAGGGCGTGGACTAATCCAGTTTTCATAAGTTTGACATTAATGGCACCCGCGGCCTTTTCTTTGATGATACGAAGCGCATCAGACAGTGAGGAGGCGCTTTCATCCGCACATACGCATACCTTGGATTCGCGTGTAACTTGTTTTAATCCTTCCCAGTCAGTTTTAGGAACAGGCTGTTCAATCAAATCCGGTACAATCCCAATCTTGTTTAACGATTTTAGAAACTGCAGGGTTTGGCGTGCGGAATACCCTTGATTAGCATCGAGGATGATTTGTGCACGTGGAGCAATATTAGAAACTGCTTCTACCCGTTTAAAATCCATATCCATATCACGGCCGATTTTAATCTTAAAAGCACGGAAACCTTGGGCTTTAAATTCTTTGGTTTTTGCCTTGGTCTCCTCGAGATCAGCAATAACAATGGTAATATCCGTACGCACACGCTTTGGCGTCGAAGCCCACAGACGCCATAATGGAATACGCAAATACCGTGTCAGCGCATCAAAAATAGCCATCTCAACCGCAGCCACTGCACTTTGATTATGGGGCAGACGTTCATGCAGCTGTACTGAAATATCTAAATAATCATCGATGGATTTCCCCTTGAGCCAAAGGGCGATGCTTTTTAAATTCTTTAAAGTCTGGTCAATAGTTTCACCGGTAATATGCGTTGCGACTGCCGCCTCGCCATAACCTTTGGTGCCGTCTTTCAGTTCTATAGTGAATAAAATATTTTCTAAATGATCGTGCTGGCCGGTGGCTATACGAAATGGCTGGAATAAAGGAGCTTGAAAAAATTTAACGGAAGTTTTTACGACGAGCTGTTGTTTATTCAATCGTCACAGTCCTTGTTAAACGCCGCAACAAAGACCCTCTTTCTGATCCCTGCCCCAAGGACAGGTCCGAGATGATCACCCGATCAATGGCATAAGAAATCTCTTTCTGGTCCACGATTTGTTTATAGCTGGTGGTGTCATGGATGGCGTAAGGTTTTCCATTGACCATGCCTAAATAAAGCATGATATGCCCTTTCATGGCTAAAAGAGTGTTACCTGCAGGGGATTTGGCAATAGCGGCAATCTTTGTCATATCATCACTCTTTTCGTCGAAATCCACGGCACTGTTGCTGACCTGTTTCTGATCTTTGGAATCACGCGGTAAAGAAATTCCAACGGTCGCAAAAACCATTTGTAAAAATCTGGAACAATCCTGCTCACCGTACATATCTCCCCAGCCATAAGGTTGATTGAGCATCATCAAGGCTTGCTTATAAATATTCCGTGCGGTAAAAGGTAAAAACCCGGTATTGACATCTTCTGCATTCATAAACGCTTCTTTAACTGCCAAATTACCATCGGCATCCATCACCGGAACATTAATTGTCACACGCCCGGCGTCAACGCTGGTCAAGGGCAGGCGCATGCCCATGCGCACGTAATCATAATAATCAGTCATGGGTTCATTCAAGAAAATATCCGCCTTTGGCTTGATAACAACCGCAAAATCTTTATCTTCAGCAAATTCTTTGACCTGATCAATATCTCCTAAAGCAATATTTTTAGCCTCAACCCACCCATCGCTGATTTCCGTCAGTACATAATACCAAAGCCCATCTGCGGAGGTATGCACCACCGCAACCGGCGTCCCTACATCCAGGGCACTATTTTGCAGTTGGTCAAAATCATAATCATCTTTTTGTTCATATAGGCCTTCATTCGTCGGTAAAAATCGCTGTGAGGCAAAATGCACCACCAAACCATAGCGGGGAGCAACACCTATGACCACCCCACTTAAATTCATGTTACGTTTAACATCATCCATAAAATCCTGATCATCCCTCACACCGGCAGAGGTGTAATAGTTTTTAGCCACAATATCCGACAAAGTCTTTTCAAGATCATCCAGCAATGACTCTGTTTTTAAGTCCTGAATAAGGGTAAAAATATCCTTGGTTAATTTTTTATCTGTGCGCAGGCTGGTATTGAATTGGTCAATCGCATCAGGGTTCATGATCACAGCATCGGGTGAGGGGTGGCGACTGATCCAAAAACCAGCTGTTTTCATCATGCGCAGGGAATGCCCTATGAGAGATGGTGCTTCATAGTTAACACCTTCCTGGGCTAAAACACTGGAAGAAGAAAGCAAAATAAAAATGAGGGCAAATTCAAACTTCATAAATTTATTTTATCACAAACCCCCCAACACCCAAACAATGTTTGCTTATTTGTGTTTAAGTAGACGAAGCCTGCAGCTTATGCTGCAGTTCACTTAAGATTGGCAGATTTACAGCAGGCCTGATTTCGATGATTTCAGGTATAAAGCCTTGGATATTGTTAAGCCGGGTCATGTCTTGTAAGGCCATAGGAAGCGGCACCCCACGACCATCGCGTCGGATTATTAAATTCAAATTCGAAGAATTAAAATTAATACCACCTAAGTCTTCAGAAGATACTGCTGGAGCCATGCCAGAAAAAGTAAACGTGTCCATATGCGTCGGCCGCGACACCACATTAACTCCACTACCAAATGCAGGTAATGCAGCAGCTACTAGTAAAGAAAGTGATGATGCTAATTGCCTCACAGTCATCGAATTGTCCATTACATCAGCCAAGTTAGATAAGAGCTCTGGCGTAGACATTGGCTTTGGCAATAACCGCATTATTTTAGGCATATTCTTGAATGGAAGATGCTCACCAGGCTTGCTATATTCCCCATGATTACCACTCCAAAATACTCGCGGCATATTGGAAACTCTCGGATCAGTGCTAATACTAATTCTTCTAGCCAACTCTTCACCATCCATAACAGGCATATTAATATCAGAAATCATCCCATCAAATTTTTTATCTGGATCTTCCAACAATTTCAACGCTTCTTCTCCATTATTAGCAATCGTGACATTAAGACCCAACACTTTTCCCCACATCCCCAACGACTTAGTAATAGGTTCTTCATCATCAATAATCAAAATATTCTTTCCAGTAAAGAATGTTTTTAAATCCTCCATTGATCTTGTCGTAATCATCGCCGTATCCAAGACTTTTTTAACCGCCTTACCTACTTCGCTACTAAGATTAAATCTCCCCTTAGCAAAGAAATGCCCATCTTCAATAGGAATTCCTGCCGCTCGTAAATCTGCTGCGCTACTATCTCCGCTTGTAGCAAAAACAGGGATTTTCTTACCGTGATCTTGCTCAACCTTATCTAAAGCCTCTTTAATAGTCGGTATCCAACCCCTTACATCAGTCACCAAGGCGTCTACTTCCTCTCCATGTTCTTCCATAATCTTTGCGAGCTGTTTTGGATTATGCGCTTCTAAAACCACATACCCCATTCTTCTTAGTGCATCTGTAATATCCATTTGAATAAATATTTCATCTTCTGCAACCACAACAACCTTTTCTCCTGTGGTCGTCATCGCCACATCAGCGAAAAGATCCCTTGCTACAAAGGCAGATCTCCTTCTAGGATTTTCTTCAAAATAACGTCTTCCTGCAAATGTACCTGCCCACTGATTTAATGCTCTTTCATACAAAACTTCCACATGCACATTTAATTCAGTTCCTGGTTTATACACATCTTCATATGTCACTGGAACTCTGATTTCTGCGTAATTACTGATAGGCCAAACAAGAACTACCTTTTCATCTGGATGCCGTTGCAAAATCTTTTCTACAACTATACAAGAATTAGAAAGAGAAGCTCCAGCTTTTATCGGATTTACTTCTATGGGAAAATCCTCAGCCCGCCATTGCTTCCATTTTAAAGATGCCGCTCCTTCCAAAACTGCATTGAGAGCAATGGTGTCATTAATAGTACTAGCTGCTATTTCAATTTCACCTCTATCACGGCTTGTAATAATATTGTCTAAATCTGCCAAAGGCATAGCCGATACAATTTGCGACACTTCACCGATTCCATTTTTTCTTCCATTTAATATATCAGCCAGACGCTGGACAGTTATCCGCCTGGGATCTATGGGACCTTCCCTGCCAGAGATCTGGGTGTAATATGTCCGTCTTAATCGTCCAACCACAACCCCTTCTCTTGCTTCTCTTAACTCATTTATCATTCGGAGAATTAATTCTTTATGTTGTGGGATGACACTGCTTCTTGGTCTTTTCTCAAATGATTCTGCTATCTTTGTTAATTCGTAAGGAGACGCATAGTCAATAATTGAAGCTACTCCACTCATAAATCTGCCAGTCTGATCCTCAGTAGTAGTTGCAGATCTCTGCGACAAATAAATTAAACTCTCAACAGCTATTTCTGTGCTCTGTACATCCAAGGCTCGATTCATAATAACTCTAAAAATTTCAATCAACTTTGGAAAAATAGTTCTATCCTGAAAAAGTAGACTATGTAATTCGTCCGATTGCCTTAGAATATGGTCTACCATTTGCATCACTACTTCTGCTCTTCTGCTAGTGACCATGGGCAAACCCCTGACTTCATCTCTTACGTTTACAGCTTCTCCCCGTGAATTTAAATAAATCCCGATTGGAAATCTAGTTTCCCCACCATTAAGTAATTTATTAACTCCAACTGTTCTTAAATACCCGCAAATTAAATCTACTATTATTGGTAAATCTTCTACCGAATAAGAACCGCCTAATTCTCCTAATAATTTCTTGAAAAAAGCGCTAATGGCTACTTGATAATCTCCCACGAAGCTCAGTTCTCTAATAGCTTTGGGTTGAGCCCAATACCAATATTCTTGATTTCTAACTGCATCATCTGTCTCTTTCAGCAACGCACTTTTAACCATTTTTTCTGACCTTAACACCACCCTCGACCTTTCAAAATCGCTTCCTGGCACCGGTATTGGGCTAACCAAAGCAAATCCCAAAATTCTTCGATTAAATCCCCTCACATCATCGACATATTGATATAGAAAAAATGGACGCAAACTCTTAACATCGAGTGTCTCTAACAATGCTTTTGCTTTTTCAAATTCAATTTTAGCCTGTTCAAAATTCTCTGAATCTAGCGCCTTTGTTCCATTTTTCATATATCTTTGAATGACTGGGCCATTTTCCTCATACGTCGTCTCAAAACGCCCCCTATCACCGCTGGGACGGACACTCCCTTTCTCATATTCCTTCTTAAATTTTAAATACGTTTCTACTGTCCCAGACTTTGAACCATACACTTTTTCCAATATTGATCTGGTTTCAACTCCTAAAACCTTGGTACGTCGTTCAAGCAAATTCATTTTTGCAAACACCATACACAGTTTTCCACTAGGAAGTTCTATCAAAACATGATTTGCAATTAATGCTTCTATAATTTTGTTACCAATAAGTTTAGCCAATGGTGGCAGCTGATCGATAAAACTTGTTCTATCAAAGTCAGCCAAAGATTCCATGGCTTCTATGGCTTCTTTTACCGCATTTAAATCATTCCTTTGGTAATAAACAACCGCATATTTAAGCCTAAAATACTCATCAAATAAATTCCCGAGATCCACTGTTAAGCCCATTTGTTGATGCAACGCTACCAGATTAGAATAGGCAAGGCTTAATTCTGCATTTGCATCATCCCGTTCTCCTGCTCTAATCAATTCTTCACACGCTTTCAACTGGTCTTCAACCCGTACTTTTGGATCTATTACCGTTGTCATCGACTGATCTCCCAAGCCTAAAAAACGAAGCAGTGGTTTATCGCTGGGAGGATGTCCCAAAAATTCCTCTTGATTCTCAGCCTCGTGATTGCTTCCACCTGGCTCTAAAATTAAAGTTCGAAATTCTCTTCCCACTTGAGGATCAAAATCCACCGTCCTATCATCGCCTTCGCCCACGATCCTCATTGCTTTTATAAAACGTTCGCCGTCATCCTCTGCAACCCCGAGCGATTCGGCATATGTAGAAAAACGTGCATCATAATTTGATCCCATAATATGCCGCCATGCAGCTTGATAATGCGTCCCTGCTGTCGGATAGATTCCTGCCTCATTCATCGTGTTAAAATAAACTTCAGTTGAGCTGCCAGGCACGCCCGTATGATATCTTAAATCAACAAGAGATAATGCCACCCTCTCAAGCCAGGTATACGCTTGCCCCACCTTGCTTGAAGCTATCATCTTATTAAGTAGATCATCCGAAACTTTCTTTCCTTGAATTCTTCCATTTTTTCCTATAATTCTTCTGAGGATTTCGGGATGATATACCATGTTTTCAAACATCTGCGAAGGGACTTCATCAGCACCACGCTTTACCCCATGAATTCCGGAAAGTGATGGGTATTTAGCTCTTGTAAGTGCCGCATGCATCAGGTGGCCAAATTCATGCATAAATATCGCTACTTCTTTATATGTAAAATTATTTCCTGAGAAATTAGCCACCATCCCTTCCACTGTAGGCTCATACGTCCCATCCGGATGCTCATAAGCTCGACGCATGTTGAAGACAGCAAAACCACCTTGCTTACCATCATGCGCCTTTATATCTAAATAAAATTGTCCGATAAAATTCCCTGTTGTTGTATCACTCACTGAAAAAAGCCTGGCATCTTTATGCCAAGCATTGGTTGAGCCTCTAGGCACTTCTGTAAACGTAACATCCAGGATTTCTTGATAAATATCTAATATATTATTAATTGTTCTATCAATAGGAAATAGTTCACTCAATTTACTTGGATCAAAACCTAAAATTCTTTCTCTTAATAAATTTTGATAATATGCTCTCTCCCAATTTTCAATTTTCGTGGCTGATCGATCTGTCTCTTTCTTTATATCAAGAAGCTGAGCTTCTTCTTCCGCTACAAGCGGCATTAAGCCAGTCTTTAACTGATTTAAAAAACTTTCCACCTCTTGACGATCGTTAGACATATACCTTTTGATGATATAATCAGCATATGTATCATAACCAAGTATCTTAGCAAGCTCCTCACGTCTCCCCAGGACCTCTTCAAGCAGGGAAACATTATTTAAAGACTGTTGTAAAATAGGAAGAATTCTAGAAAATTTATCCCCAAAGATGGCTGACATACGTTCAGAATCTTGCCTCAATTTTAATGTTAAAACAATTTCCGTAGGACTTTTGCGCCTTGCCCAACCGTTATCGATCAATATTTGGGAATCTTCATCCCAGCTAAGTCCATTAGTTTTATCTTTCTCAAATTGATCTTTTGTTACTACCTCTTCACCGGCAGCCCGATTATTATAGGCAAATTCAACTTGTTTCCGAAGAGCAGCATTAGTAGACAACTGCATAAATCTGTCATATTGGATGGGAGAAGAGAACTTATTGATAACATATCCTTCTGTCTGTGGATCATAAAAACTTTTTAGTTCATCACCTTTAAAAATACCTTCAAGATCACTCTCAGACACCTGAATATTCATTTTATACCCACCAAGATTTGCCTGAAACTGGCTAATTAATCCCCCTATTTCTCCTCTAATTTCAAGGACTCTTGCCTGCTGCTCGTCAGTCAATTTTAATCCAGACAAACCTATCCCAAGATCTCTAAAATCATCGAGTGTCCAGTCCAAAAGATACTGGTCTGTTTCATCTAATTTTTCTCCCTTAGCCTGATATTCTGCAATCGCATCATAAATTTCACTTCTTGTACGGGATTTTCTTAAAACTGGCAAAATCCTTGATTCAAAATCATCGCCGATGGCTGCTGTCATCTTCGCTACTAGATTTTTATCATTCAAATTTACAGTTATGCGTATCTTGGTGGGGCTTATGCGCCAGGCCCATCCATTTTCAACTAATTTTTTAGAAACCTCATCCCAATCAGCTCCGATGTCCTCCCTTGTAACAGTTCCTAAATATATATACCCCATCAGCAATTGGTTTGTTGCCAGACGAATTGCCTCAGCCGTATTATGCAATTCTGTATCAGGGGTAACAAAAGGAATGATTTGCCAATCCAAAGCATTAAATAATTCTGCCCTGGCAATATCAAATGCAGCGACAGTATTCTGAAAGGTCCTTTGTTCGACCGGCCTATTAATAATTTCCTCTACCTCTGCCTCAAGCCTGTCTCTAGCCGCATTAATTTTCGCTTTAAACTCTTCAGCTGTTAATTCTTCAAAATTATTCTCTGGTAGCGGCTCATCTAAGACTGTGTTAATCTCTACACCATCATTACTGATCGTTATTTTATGTGTAGAAGTTCTAATGACTACTTGATTATTTTTATTCACCTTTTCCGTATATATTTTCTTCACACCCTTAATGTAGACAACGGCACCTCGAGCATCCACCCCAACAGCTTTAAGACTTTTTTCTTCTGATTCATATTGCCGGGCTAACGGTGCAATTAATGATGACAAACCAAAAAACTTTACAACACCCTGCTGCTGATCAACAATACTAAAAGTTCCAGCCCTATACTCCGTCAACTTGTACGCATACTCACCCTCTTGAGTGATTTCTCTATCTACTTTAGCGATACCATCATAAAGAACCACCGCTACACCCCGTGGCCTAGCTAACACTTTTAATCTTTTAAATTCTTCAATCGCTTTGGCACCTGGATGCCAATGATAAGAAGGACTTCCATATAATCTTTCATCACTAACGGGGGCAAGTGGATAAGAAACAGCAGCTTCATGTCCTGTTACAATCTTTGTTAAAAATTGATCTTTTATTATCCATCTCTCACCACTTTTAGGGTTAATTAAAACTGTCCCTTCTGGCAAAAGCCGCATCTCTTCCCTAGCCTTTTTATTTTCTATCGTCATTGCATTGTCAGGCATAACAAGGGCTACTTGTATAAGAAACTCTGCAATTTCTTGAGCGTCTTTCGGATAATTCTGTTCATCTGGCCGTATCTCAATCCCAGGTAATGCGTCTTGAAGTATGCCTCTAAACTTTTCATCGGCGTACGCGGTTTGCCATAGTTGTGATCTCAATTCAGGGTACTCAAGACTCCTTGCAATTGCCAAAACAGTTCCACGATCAAAACCAGGCACAGCATTTATGCGCGTGGCAGCATCCTCAATTTTAGATACCTTATCAGAAAGTCCGGTTTCGCTAGAAATTGTTACTTGCGTTTGACCAGGCGCACTTATCTTCCTGGCAACTACCACCAAAACATTTGATTCAACTTTAACCTTACCAGATGGAATACTCGGGTCATGATAAAAAACCCGATTACCTGTATTAAAAATCATCACATTTGCGTTACTTGGGATATTCCGTACCTGCATACGGTTAACTTCGAGTGTTGCTCCTTTTATTTCAGATTCTATTAATTGAAAACCTGCTTTCTGTAAAGAGGCATCAAGCGCTGTTTTAAACATATCTACGGCGTCCACCTTAACAGACCTTACCTTTAAAATCCTCAATATGTCCGCAAAAAGTCCTTCATACTGTTCTTGCAGCTGAGCAGGTGAATTTTGAATCTCAACAAAATATTTTAACGGATCTTTAAGGTAATCACTCAGTAATTTTACATCTGCGTCATGCATTTTATGTCGGCTTGTCGCAAAACTCATTGCTAACGCTCTACGGTTAACCTTCAAATAACTCCGCATGACCTTTTGATTTGTTCCAGGCATAAACGAGACAGCAGGGAAAAAAACTGCATCTTGAGATGCCATTACTACATCAGCCGATGGTGCCAAATCAATAAACCCAACCATTAAGCCATCTTCCCTTAAAACACGATGCATTTCTGCTGTCGCATGATCCAAATCAAAAAATGTATCCAGGACAGCATAGCTGACAATACCAGGTATTGAATTATTAGGAAACTGCATCGCATTGACGTTAACAACAATCTTGGGCGTGTCATATTGATTACGTTTCAAATTATCTTCAATGACATCTGATTGAATAATACGCCCTCTCATTCCTTGAGCAAGACGAGAAAGCTCCCCTTCCCCACTTCCTATCTCTAAAATCGGCGAAGTAGTATGACCAAAATATTGCGCTAATGTATTTCCAACAACCATACTCGTGGCAGGTCTAAAATCTTGTCTGAATTCATTGTACATTCTAAACACTTCAGGGGTGTTCCATAGCGGTGGACGTTGATCACCATTCATCGCTTCGTCACCGCTGTTCAGATTTTCTTTTTCACCTGTTCCATGAATATCGGTTTTGACAACTTCATCTTTTCCCTCTGCAAACTCGTCAGGTATTTGATCCACAACTTCTGCTGGCAATGTTACAAAATCATGGACAACTGCAACGTTAGGAACCAGGTATGGAATTCCATTAGGTCCCATCCTTACAAGGCTTCTCCTAAACCCACCTGAAAAATACTTCCTCGGAATAGCTTCATTGGTGTACTTATCCACATCTTCCTTGATGTAATTAAAGACACCTTTTTTGAACGCCTTCAAATAACGTTCATAGATTGCTTCATTGGTTTTGGGGTCCTGGTCAACACCTTTGACCTTGGCTTTGTCGGCATACACCTTCCCTAATAGTGACTCCTTCAAGGCTTTCTTATACCAGGTCGCAAGCACCATGCCGCTGTACATTTGGCGCAAGCTTGCAAAATTCTTACCTTCATTGACTTCTTTTTCTAATTCGGGAAGGATGATTTCACGGATGACTTGGGAAGCGATCGCATGGGTGTTGTTCTTGTTATGGATTCCCGCTTTCGCGGGAATGACATTATTGATCGCGGAATGTTTTTGTAAGGACAGATAGTCTTCTTCTAACATCACCTTTAAATGGCTTTGGAGAATGTAGGCGGTGTTGCCGCTTTCGTAGACAATGGCTTGATCCGGCACAATCCACACTTTATTAAACGTATTCACTGGAATACTGGTGGTGTGGTATTCTTTCCAGGCACGTTCATAGATCCTAGCCCAAAACTTCTTACCCAAACCATCTTCGGGATAAATCAGGCTTGAAGTGATTTGTTTGAGCATATAATCTTGGGCCAAAAGGTCCCGGCCCATTTCAGTTTTTCCGAAATCGTCCTTAATAATACGATTATGTTCATACGGGGATAGATTGACCCATTGGTCTTCATCAGGAATGGTCAAAGAGGCCAGAAAATATTTGACCAATTTCGTATATTCTAGCTTTTTTTGATCACTATCTAATTCTTGATCGCCTTTATGGATTAAAAAATCAAACTGCAAAGCATTATCCGGATGAATGGTTATGCCCTGTAAATAGGCCGGTGTAAATTCAGGACTTAAATGCACCATCACTCCAGGCATTGGCAAACGCGGCATCTGATCCTGTGACAACTGGGCATAGGCCGGGCTTTTAACCGAAGTAACGATAAAAGCAACTAAAATAACTATAGAAGTAATTTTATATATTCTTCTTAACATAATCTTAACAATTTTTAGGGTACATGGGACCATTTCTCCCTGTTTTCAAGCTATATAGGGAAGTGTGCCATATTATATAAGCACTGTCAAGTGAGTGGGCTTTTTTAAGGATAAATAAACTGAATCGGCGTTTGAACGTCCGGATGCAGGCTTTTATGCACTGGACAGCTCTGGGCTGCGGCTTCAAGCATGCTGCGCTTATCCTGAGGAATGCCAGGAGCCATATGAAGGATAACACTGATACTGCCAATACGCCGCACAGGTGCAGTGATCATTTCCTTGCTAACTTCAACCTTAGTCCCTTTAATATCAATATTATGCTTTGCTGCGGCAATGCCCATAATGGTGAGCATACAAGAGCCTAAAGCTGCTGCCACTAAATCAGTTGGAGAAAAAGCTTCTCCACGGCCCATATTATCCTTGGGAGCATCTGTACGGATAACAGTGCCTGAAGGTTCGTGGGTTAAACTGCAGCGCAGCTGACCTTCATAAATAATATTCGTTTTAACCATATTTACTCCTATCTTATGGATCCCCGATTAAAACATTCGGGGATGACGAACAACTGTGAGTGTCGGGTATGACGACCCGTTAAAAACGCTAATGAACAGGCTCTATGATAATGCCTTTTTGAATATACACCGGCCTTATATACTTTCTTAGTGTTTTCAGCTGTAAAGCGTATACGATGGCAGCTATGATACAAAATAATCCACCCCAGAGCAAGGTATTATCCGCCCCGATTTTTGCGGCCAAAACTCCTGAAAATAAAGAACCAAAAGGCGACAGGCCCATAAATGCCATTGTATAAAAACTCATCACGCGCCCCCGCTTGTCTTCCTCGACGATAGTTTGCAAAATAATATTGGAAGATGCCATCTGCACCATCATACCGAATCCGGAAAATAAAAGTATCGGCATGCCAATCATCAAAACAGATGTGCGGGAAAAAACAATGATCCCTAGACCAAAAATGCCGGCTGCCCATGCAATAACCTTACCTAAACCCAAAACATTTTTCCGTCCAGCTAAATAAATAGCTCCGGTCAATGCCCCTAAACCCGATGCCGCCATCAATAATCCCAAGGTCCTTGAACCGCCATGAAAAATATCTCTGGCAAAAACAGGCATCAAGGCCTGGCTGCCCCCGGCAACAAAACTAATCACTGCTAAGAGCATTAAAATAGTACGGATCGGCATAAAATTTAAAGCATACGAAAAGCCTTCTTTTAGCTGGAGCATAACTGGTTCCTTATGACGGCTCGAACGCTCCCAACGGGGTAGTTTCATCATCACTAAAGAAAACAACACCGCGATATAACTCAACGCATTGATCAAAAAACATGTGCCTTCCCCGAAGAGGGCAATCAAAATACCCCCGATGGACGGGCCGATGAGACGGGCAGCATTCACCATGGAAGAATTAAGCGCAATGGCATTACTTAAATCTTCTCTCTCGTTAATCATGTCCACCGTAAAAGACTGGCGTACCGGAATATCAAAGGCATTCACAGCCCCTAAAAAGAAACTCAAACAAAGGATATGCCAGACCGCAATCGTATGCGTCACGTAAAGCACAAAAAGCACCAATGCCTGCAGCATAGCTAAAGATTGGGTGATGAGTAAAAGACGGTGGCGATGATGGCGGTCAGCAATCACACCAGCCAAAGGAGCCAAAAGAAAGGTGGATATCTGACTGGAGAAGCCGACTAATCCTAACAAAAACGCGGAATTAGTCATACTATAGACCAACCAGGAAACCGCAATCATCTGCATCCATGTACCGATAAGCGAAATGCTCTGCCCGGCGAAAAAAAGACGATAATTTTTATGGCGCAAGGCGCGAAAAACTGTTTTAATGTTCATAGAATTTTTAATTATATCAAAGATTCCCGCTTAAAGCATGCGGGAATGACATTATTTAATTTATGCCAAGCAAAATTTCAACTCATCACTTTGCCACTGCCCTTAAAAATCCTGATATCCGTTTTTGGATCGGTTCTGTTGGATTTTTTACTTTAGGCAGCCGGGCTTTGGCCGTGGTCATTGGTTTTCAAATTTATAGAATCACCCATAGTGCTTTGTGCTTGGGCTGGTTAGGCCTCGTCGAAGCTATTCCAGCTCTTTCGTTGGTTTTGATAGGCGGTTATGTGGCCGATCATTTTAGCCGCCGTAAAATCCTTTTAATTACCAGAGCATCGTCTTGTATTTGTGCTTTAGCCTTAGCCTCCTTGTCTGCGCAAAGTTATGCTCATTCCCTGATAGGTCTTTACGCTGTTGTTTTCGCCGCTGGAATCGCCCGCGGTTTCGCAGACCCTGCCAACAGCGCCTTTGAAGCCCAAATAGTGCCTAAGACAATAACTGTTAATGGTGCGTCCTGGATTGCCAGTGTCTGGGTTGGATGTTCTGTCGTGGGACCTGCTATTATTGGTTTTGTATTTGATGCTTGGGGTGCTTATGGCAGCTACATTCTCATCACAGCCTTTTTTATTCTCTCCTGGTTTTTCACCCTGGCGATTGGCCCCAAACCCCAAATCATGCCTCAACAAAAAGAACCTATTTTAAAAAGCATTACTTCAGGCTGGCGCTTTGTATTGAGCCAGCAGCCTCTTTGGGGTGCCATGACCCTGGATTTAATTGCCGTTCTTTTTGGTGGAGTGATCGCCCTTTTGCCGATTTATGCCAGCGATATTTTACACGTCGGCGCCAAAGGTCTGGGCTTGCTTAATGCCGCCACCTCGGTAGGGGCTTTGGCCACTATGCTCTATGCAACCAAACACCCGCCCATTGCCAAGGCTGGACGCAATTTACTTTTTACCGTCGCTGGTTTTGGCGTGAGTATACTTATTTTTGGCTTCTCTAAAAATTTCTTATTGTCTCTATTCGCTTTGGCCTTAAGCGGTGTGTTCGACGGGATCAGCATGGTGATACGGCGCTCCATGGTCAGGCTTTTATCACCTGATGATATGCGCGGACGGATCTCTGCGGTGAGTTGGATATTCATCTGTTCTTCTAATGAATTAGGGGCTTTTGAAAGCGGCATGATGGCAGCGTGGATCGGGGCCATCCCTTGCGTTGCCGTCGGCGGTGTTATTACTTTAGCGGTGGTGGGCTTGACGGCAAGTATCGCCCCGCAACTGCGTAAGTTACGTTTTGATCCTCACACCATGGAACGCGTTTACTTACCGTAATCATTCCCAGTAAAAGAATTATCCCCGGCAAAAGGAGCAACCGTTGAGTTACCCACCTGCTGTTGATAACTATCCCCGGCAAAATAGGTATTGTCCGCTTGTATAGTGTTCGTTCCAACAAACTGATTATCTGTCTGTTGATGAACATCTTCGCCTACAAATGAACTATTGTCCCCGACGAAAGAGCTGTCTGTCTTTTGTGCAACCTCATCGGCAAGAACTTTGTAGGTCAAGCTGAAACCGAATAACACTAAAATCAGCAATAAATATTTCTTCATAACCTTATTTTTAACACAAACAAGGACCTAATTCAACACTTGATGGTACGGAATATCTGATTCAAGACTCAAGAAGACTGGCAGATTGGTAAGCGGAACAATGGATCGAATTTTAAATTCCAGGCCATCAAAACCCTCAGTCTTGATACGCGCAATCATGGCCGAGTCAAAGTTCATTGAGATACCCTTGTCACCTTTTTGAATATTCATTTTCATATTACGGGAATTGAAATCAATACCACCAGGATCTAGCATCGCCCCATCTTTTCCTGCTTTCTTTCTTTGAGCTGCCATTCTACTAAGTTTTTCATCATCATACGAGCTACTATAGTCACGGTCCTTTACCCTGGTGGTGGGCACTGTGTTAAATTCTCGATCGAAAAAGATAGCGACTGTTCCATTTCTAAGATTAATTCTAGGTATTATCCTAATTACATTAACATGTCTTTCAAGAGAATCAGATAGAGGCACTTTAACATGATATATCGCCGCCATAAATATAAAACGCCAAAGAATGTATTCACCATTATTAAGACCAATAATACCGACGGGAAAATTCATATTACAAGGGGCCTCTAATAATATAGGGTACATTTGTTTTTTCTCGACATCTGACATTGTAGGTAAAACCATATTAGAACCGTCTTTTCCTTTAAGACCATAAAACTTGTCTTGAATTACGCCATATTCAACTTTAATACCATTTTCGACTACCACCATTGGAACTATGTAACCATTGCTTATCAATTCCTGCCATTGGGCATCTGAAAATTTTTGTTTTATAACAGTCCGAACAAACAATCCAATGGTCGCATTTAGAATATCTCCCCCCTCAGAAGTAAAAATGAGCCTAGCTTCCTTAAAATATACTCCATCTAAATGGGCCCAACGTAACAGTCTTTTTAATTGAGTACGTGTTGGTGAATCATCCAACATTAGCGGCCTGTTATAAATCTTCATTTTTTGACCTATTTCAGGACCATCTTCCTGCACCCCCAACTTCAAAACCAATCCTTTTTTAAATTTCCTTGGCGGTGCAAGCGTATCCATGGCTTGATCCTTAAACTGAACAGCCCCTCCAAAAGGCTTGGCAGTAAAACTGTCTAAATTTTCTGGATCTTCTTGACTTAATTCTAGTACATAGCATTTTTGTTTATCTTTTTTTAATGACATTTTGAAAAATACACCGATCCTTATTTGAATCTCTTCTAAATTCTTTAATTGAGCCTTTTGCAAAATATCATAAATTTGACTCTTCATCTTTAAATTCCAAGCTTTGGGAAGGGCCTTTATAAAATCTACTCTATTCATGTTATAGAATTGTTTGGAAATTCTACCTCTGATGTCGATAAATCCACCCTGTAACAATACCCCCCTTATCAAATGATCTACATCTGCTGACGGAGTTGGAGTGGTAGGCTGAGACGATTGAGAGATGGTTGAAAATGCTAGTTTTGCGACAACTCCAGAATTTTCGTTAAGAGAATCTGAAGCGGTATTTTCAAACAACTCTGCAATATTTTTGCTAACATCAATTTCTTTACCTAAAAGACTCTCATGAAAATATCCCATTGTCTTATCTAAAACGATTTTACCATTACCTTTAATAGCTTTGACTATAGCCTCTTCAGTAAGCGCAATGGCATGCTTGTTTTGATCTTGAGCTATCCTGTCAATAATTTGCCCTTGCTCTTTATTGGTCAAGTCTGTATCAACAATATAGGAAATACGGACCTTGGGGATTCCATTTCCTAAAATACGGATAATTTTCCTAATTAAAACTTTAGATTCCGAAACAGATTTTGGCCAGGATTCCGGCAATTTATCGAGTAAACGTGCTGTGCTTTCTTGACCTACAAATTCTTCTTTAGCTTCACGTGCCATAGCCTCCAATATGCTTTCACGATCTTTTTCTAAATAATACCATTTCAAAAATTTAGAAAATAAACTGCCCCGAAGGCCCTCTAAACGCAAATCAAACACATCTTCCTTCTCAATGGTCTTCAACCCTTTAAACATTCCTAAAACTTTTGCCTTTGCTTTCGTCCCACCTATCAATGCTGAATCTACACGGGCAGGAAAAGCATCAACAGTCGCAATAAATTCATGCCCCGGTGAATCTAACATTGAAGCATCAACATTCTCAACAACACTTGGCGTTATCCCCTCCCAAATATCTTCCCCACCTGAGAAATATTTTCTCGGAATAGATTGCTGACTGATTTTATCAATATCTTCTTTAATATAATTAAACACACCTTTCTTATACGCCCGTAAGTAACGATTGAATATTTCTTCGTTGGTTTTTAGATCAGCCTGATTTATCCCAACCTTGACCTTACTTTGATTACCATAAATCTGTGTAAGGATGGCATTTTTAAGAGCTGTTTTATACCAGCTGGCCAGGATCATCGAATAGAACATCTGACGTAAAGGGGCAAAATTTCTGCCTTGATTGACTTCCTTTTCGATTTGGGGAAGAATGATCGAACGGACTATATTAGACCCTACTGAGTCTATATTGTTGCGAATAACCGTGTGTTTCTGTCGCGCCAAGTAATCCTCTTCCAGCATCACCTTTAAATGCGCGCCAACCACATAGGCGACGTTGCCACGCTCATAAACATCCGCCCTGTCAGCCACTATCCACACCTTATTAAAGGTGTTAACAGGCACTTGTGTTGTCCCGTATAATTCTTGAGCTTTAGAATAAACCTCATCCCAAAAAGTCTTACCCAAATTTTTCTCAGGATAAATCAAAGAAGCTGTTAATTGCTTCAAGATATAATCCTGCGCCAACATATCGCGGCCCATTTCTGTCTGGGCTAAGTTTGAAGCAATCATCCTGTTTTTCTCATAGGGAGACAGATTGACCCATAAATCCTTTTCAGGAATGGTCATTGCGGCCAGGAAGTATTTGATGAGTTTTGAAGATTCTTGTTTGAGCTGTTTTTGTTGTTTGGAAAGGGAATCAGTGCCGGTATCAATAATAAAATCAAAAAGAAAAGGATTTTCAGGATGGACTTTCAGCCCCTTAATGAGTATTGGCTCATAAGTAGGGCTTAGGTTAACCATCATTCCTGGTTCAGGCAGGCCTAACAGATTGTCAGCATGAGCTTTGGGGATGGGAGTAACCAAAGAACATACAAAAGACACTATAATTAAAACATTGAAGAATTTGGAAGGCATAATATTTAAAGCAATGGGGATTACTTTAAATACACATTAGGGCATTTACATAAATAATGGATTAGGAATATATAAAGAAAAGGTTAAGCTGCATTATCGACCAGCCCTAAAAACACCTTGAGATCAGTCATCGGCCGGATACTGATTATCACCGGCACAAAGCCAGGAGCATTTTGTAGCTGAGCAAGTAAAGCAGGACTCAAATGAAACTCTATCCCCTTGTCCCCCTCATCTGTACACTCATAATTATTGTCTTTTCGGTTGTTACCACATCTACTACTGTCATTCCCGCGAAAGCGGGAATCCACTTTCGTTTGTAAGAAATCATTAGCATGTGTTAAATCAATACCACCACTTCTAGTAATTTGAACACTGTCATTTGCTGTTCTTATCAAAGCGGAAATGGCATTCAGATGATTTGGAATTCTTGAAATTTGCGCTAATTCCGCAAAATCCAATGGTTTCTTTTTAAATGGAGCTATATTGATCAAATATGTTTTTTCATAAGGAGCCTCTGCATAAGGTTTTGGTAAAATTGTTGGTCTAATTCTCCCCCTACTCCTATCAAATATTTTCTCATAAAAGGGAATAGCTCTCAATTCAGCAGGAATAGCAGCTTGGTTAATTCCTCGTTGTGCTCCTGTATTTATAAAAAACTCTACCATCTTTGATCCAATCCCTTGACCTTGAAAACCAGAAAGAGTTTCGATATTACTAAGAGTGTACGGAAGATATTTCCTTGGTGAAACTATCAGCATTTGTCCAACTATTAAACCAGTTCCTGTTACAAAGACATACCACTCACCATCTTTCTCTAGTGCTTTCTCACGAACTCTTTCTCTTACTTGATCGACAGCCTCGGCATCCCATGGACCGGTGTGACCTATTTTATAAACTTGCGTATAAAATTCTTCTTGCTCTTGTGAACTCAATCCTTCCAAAGCATCTTTGACTGAAACAAGGCTTCCTTTTCCTTCCAACCTGTTTGAAGCTTTACTCGAATTACTTTTTATTCTCATCTTCTTACTTAATTCTTCAGCTATCGCATCCATCGCCTGATCCGCTAATTTTATCCCATGACGAATTCTTGTTAAAATATCTGATAAATAGGCTAAACGTCGATCGTCTTTTACATCCTTACTTTTCACCACCCATCCAATACTTAAAATGAGCTGTTTTTTCTGCCTGTCTGCATAAGCCAACATCAATGGATCATCTGACCACCGTACTTCCCAACCGGTTTCATCAAAAAATTTTCTTGCTAATCTAATTAGTTTATCATCAACACTTGCTTTAGATTGCCCATCAAGAAACCTTAAAGTATTTTTATAAACCATATTGGCGTACAAAGCTTCTTTCCGATGATATAGACTAATGATCGGCATAAATCCTCCAAAACTCCACCCTAAAATAGAAGTTATAATCCATGAAAGTGGGGGAAGGATTCCTTGACTAAGTTGATCAACAATAGCATGACCTATCCCATAACCAGCTCCGATACAAACTCCTCCAGCAACCATTCCTGAAAATAATAAAACTTTATGGTCACTTCTTCTTAATGTGTCCTCAAATACTGTCTTGTTGTCCCATCGTTCCAATGCATGATAAAATAAAGCCCTTGCTAGAGAACTCTTAGTAAACGGGATTTGATCTTGATGAAAATCAATCTCAGGAAGATGGGTATTGCTTTGAGAATCAGACCGATTGTATATGACCACTGATGGATTATGCATTCCCGGGCCTACTACCGCATCCATCGCCTGATCCGCTCCATGATTGTCATGCCCAACCATTGACCGATCCCCTGCCACCTTCACTCGCTGGTCAGGATCTTCTCTAAGACCAAGAAAAGTTTTGTTGATAATTTGGCTAACAACCAAATCTCTTTCTTCATCAACTCCTAACATATCTATCTTTTTAGGAACAACTGGCAACGCTTCAAGAATCCTGTGTGCTGATTTTAACATTACTAGGTGTGCCCTAATGCCTTGGAAATTAGCCCCTCGGACATTAGCCCTAAAAAAAACTACATTTGTCAAATTTGCATCTGTAAAATCAACACCTTCAAAATTTGACCAACTCAACGTTGCCCCTTCCAACTCAGTCTCAACAAACTTCGATCCTGAAAAATCACAACCCCAAAAAACCATATTACTTAAATTCAATCTGCTAAAATCTTGGCCCCTAAAATCCCACCATTCATAAGGTATATTGTGAACTTGCGTTCCCGTTAAAGTCATATCATCAGATTTCACTACAGAAAGACGTTCACTATTATCAAATTTAATATCTTCAACTTCTCCATAGTCATCCATTCTTAGCCATATACTTCTTGCACGCAAATCATTATGTAGAAACCATTGGGAACTATCAAAGCGAAACGTATTCTCAACTGCTTTAATGATTTTAAGCCGATTGGATTCTAAAAATTGACTACCAAATTGCTTACCCAATTTACCGTGATCAGCAACAAGAGAATCTAATGTCTTATACCCAAATGGCCTCAAATCAAGCTCATAATAATACTCCTGGTCCCCTGGCAAAAAGGATATCGGTATCAATCCTGGCCTATTGGATTCCAATAATGCTTTAGTTGCTTTAAATGCATCCAGTGCTCTAAATCTTCTTTTTATTACATTTATCGATGGTTCTCCTTGTTTTCCTGGAATAATTTCATAAACATGCATTTCATTTCCGGTTGAATTTTCAATGGGCTCTACTGCTTTTAAACTTTCTAAATTTCCATTTCTTTCTAATACAAAAGCTTCCGCTGTTTTTGCCGCGGCTCTTATTCTTTGAGTAATACTTTGAGAGTTTGGCTGATCGTATATGACCCCTGCTGCTTCCATCGCTTTATCCGCTACCTCCATGGCCTCTGGGCTCAGATCAGCAAGGCCATAATAAAACTTTATCCCGAACCTATCATAAAATAGCCGTTGCAAAAGATCTGCTAGTTGAGGCTCTTCAGGATGTACTTCAACATAATCAGGAAATATTTCTGCTGCATCAACTGGACAAAGTTTATGGCTCATATGCCCTGTCTTTGTCGGATCCTTTACATGAATATATTCCAATGGCGGAGTAAAACCTGCTCGGACCAAAAACTTCCCTATTTGTTTTCGCTCTTCTCTCAATGGAGACTGCACACCTAATTCTGTTATTTGAGTATCTGTTATAGGATCACCTGAAAAATATTCCATGACGTAAAAATGAGGCGTGTCGCCGATCATATATCGTTTAACTAATACAGGTTGTTCTTGTCCATCAATATCAGCCATAGCTAAAAATAAAGCTTGCCGCGATTCAACATAAAAGACCATGGATTTAATTTTAATTCTAGGCATATTTTCCATAGGTGTTACATCTAATGCTTCTACTTCTTGTGGCAACTTGCTCGTATCCATAGACTCCGCAGTTGTTGGTGTCCAAACATCTTTATGGACATTTTTTTCATGAACATACTTCCATTTGCCATTTTCATAAATAAGTCCAAATTTTTCCAAATGACTCATCAACTCTTTTCCATACTCTTTTTTATTATCTTCTTGCACCATGGGCTGTGGTGCTACGGCTAGATTAGTTTCAATAGGTACATCTGGTTCAATCCCAGCAGAAACGATCTCATCTCTTGAAGAAACCGTCCCTAGTCTTTTTCTTATTCTTAAAAAACCGAGCATTGACCTGTCACCAACTTTGTCAATTTTATTAGCCATACCAAAAAGAACACAGCCTCCTGAAAAATATTTTCTTGGAACAGTCTCTTGTGTTGCCGGATCGATGTCCTCTTTAATATAGTTGTAGACGCCTTTTTTGAAGGCTTGGAGGTAGCGTTGGTAAATGTATTCCACGTTGTTCTTGTTCTGGATTCCCGCGTTCGCGGGAATGACAAGACCTTGAATCTTATTTTTGTCCGCATAGACTTGTTCCAAAATACTATCTCGAATTTTCTTTTTATACCATGCCGCTAAAATTAATGAGTTGTATACTTGACGGAGTTGGGCGAAGTTTTTGTCTTCGTTGACTTCGCGGGTGAGTTCTGGGATGACGATTTCGCGAACGATATTACTTCCCAAGGCGTTGATGTCATTATTATTCTGGATTCCCGCTTTCGCGGGAATGACACCACCTGTATGCTTTTCTAATGATAGGTAATCTTGTTCTAGCATGACTTTTAATCGGCTTTCAACAATGTACGCTGTTCCTGCTTTCGTATTTTCATATACCACAGCCTTTTCCGGCACTATCCACACCTTGTTAAAGGTGTTAACAGGGATATTGGTTGTACCAAATTTCTTAACAGCTTCTTCATAAATGCGTTTCCAAAATTTCTTGCCGATTCGATCTTCAGGATAAATCAGGCTGGCTGTTATCTGTTTGAGCATATAATCTTCTGCCAACAGGTCACGGCCCATTTCAGTTAGGCCAAAGCTATGGGGGATAATACGGGTTTTTTCATAAGGGCTTAAGTTTACCCATAGGTCTTTTTCTGGGATGGTTAGGCTGGCGAGGAAATATTTGATGAGTTTGGTGGCTTCGGTTTTGAGTTGTTCTTGTTGAGATCCTTCGCTACGCTGAGGATGACGGCTATTCTCATCGCCTCCACTTGGGGATAAACTTTTATCCCCAAGGTCCAAAATAAAATCGAATTTAAATGGGTTATCTGGATGGACTTTGATGCCTTTTAGTATAGGAGGATCTAGTGGTGGACTTAAATGAACCATCACCCCTGGAACAGGTAAGGACATCTCCCAGGCAAAGGTATTGGAACAAGAAAAAGAATTGATCAGGAAGGTTAAAGCAACTGCGAAACTTGCACTGGATCTTATTATTATACTTTTAAACATGCCAAAGTATAAAACCCAGTTATTAAGAACTATAAACGATAGTATTAATTTATTGTTAAGTCTTTATTGGCAATTTTACCCCTTTAACTTTGCCAAAACAGTTACGAGATCACGGCCTAAGGCCTCGATGCTGGCTTGTTGTTTGGGGTCTTTGAGTTTTCCCTCGGGATCAAAGACTTCGTGGGCTTTGGGAACCGCTACCTGGTCGGGAAGCACGATCACCCGGATATTAGAAAGCAAGGAACGGACCGTGACCAGCCCGCGCAGGCCGCCTAGTGCGCCTGGGGAAGCGCTCATCAAGGTAGCTACCTTGCCTGCAAAACAAGCTAGTGGTGTTTCGCCCGGAGCTGGACGTGAAGCCCAATCTATGGCGTTCTTTAAAACACCGCTGATGCTGCTGTTATATTCAGGGGCGGAAATCAAAATCCCATCATGCTCTAACAGCATGGTCTTAAACTTTTTTGCATTTTCCGGTATTCCCTGCTCTGCTTCTAAATCTCCATCGTAAAGAGGCATGGGAATATCCCTCAAGTCCAGATAAGTCACCTGTGCGCCCACGGCACGGGCTGCGTCCGCAGCGATTTTAACGAGCTTCTTATTAAAAGATTCTTTGCGGGTGCTGCCGGCGAAGGCTAGGATTTTGGGTGTGGACATATTTTCCTCCTGTGGTTAACCAAAAGTAAACGCGTAGACTGATGTTCCTTCATCTGGAAATTCCAGACGCAGGGTGTGAATTTCAACAGCGCCTTTGAGATCAATAACATCATAAAGACGCTGATTATCCAAAATAATATCGTCCATCGGTTTCTCATCTAAAAACACTTTAATTTTATCACCTGGATTAGCCGGACCTGCCACCAAAAAAACCTTACCCGCTTTAAACTTAAACTCCAATGCTGCGTCAGCACCTGACTTGGCGAACTGTTCATGCACATTCCAAATGCCTTGATAAGCAAAATAGTTAAGTGATATTTCCGTCGGAAATAAATACGTTTGGTCACCTGCCATGATCTTCTCAGGTGACGCAAAACGCTGCATCCGATGTGCACCAAGATACGTTTCAGGGGTGCGGTCATAATGAGGGGTCTGGTCTTTGACAGAACTTAAATCCCCTTCGATGGTCTTTCCATTTTCTTTTAAAAGAGCGCGTATTGCTTCTTCCATATAATCATAACTGCCCTCACCAAAATGGGTGCGTCGAATATGCCCATTGGCATCAATTAAATATTCTGCAGGCCAATAATGATTTTGGTAATTGCTCCAAGTTTTATAATCATTATCCTGCGCCACTGGATACATGATATTAAACTGCTTAATGGCATTCTGGACATTTTCGGTCTCACGCTCAAAAGCAAATTCCGGCGTATGAACACCCACGATCACCAACCCGTCATTTTTATAACGCTCATACCAGGTGGTTAAATGCGGTAATGTACGCACACAATTAATACAGCTGTAGGTCCAAAAATCAACCAAAACAACCTTGCCATGTAACGCCTGTAAAGTCAGTGGTTGGGGCACATTCAGCCATTGGGCAATACCTGCAAATTCCGGTGCTGGGCCGCCTTCAGACAATAAATCTTTACTGTCCTCAGCAATTCTTTGAGCTTTGCGGCCAGCCAAATTATCTAATTCCTTTTGTAATTTATTATTATTTTCGAATTGTCCTAAAAATCGGCTATAGCCCGGAAAAGCATTAAGGATGCGGGCCTGCAAGACTTGGGCATAATTACTATAAATCAAAATGGCTGTGATGATCATGATAAGTCCAAAGCCTTGCTGAATAAGGCCAGTGTATTTATTGACCGTACGCATTTTTTTAAATAACCCAGCGCTAAACGAGGAAAAAATATAAAGTGGAATACCCAAACCCAAAACATAGGCCAGGGTTATGGCTACGACCTTAATGTTGACTGATTGTGTCGCAGATAAGGTTACGATCGTCGCTAAAATAGGACCAGCACATGGTGCCCAAACCAAGCCTAATGAAAAACCTGTTACCAGGCCAGCGCCTAAACCAGTTCCTTCTTTTTTAAACTTCGATTGCAAAGGCCCTAGCAGATTATTGATCAAAACTTCAAACCTGGCACCCAAGGATGGGATCAATAAAGAAAGCCCAAGTAAGCCGATAATGATTGTTGCAACCAAACGTAAACTATTAGGATTGATAGGGAATATTTTAACGAGATAAGAAATGCCCAGCGTAAATATCATAAAACTTGCCATGACACCCAAGGTTATACCGAGTGACTTTCTTTTTCCACCGCTGGAAGATGCGGAAAAGACGATAGGCAAAAGCGGCCATATGCAGGGTGCTAAAATCGTAATGAATCCCGCCAAGAATGAAAAAAGCAAAAGCGTTTTCACTTATCCTCCAGTTGAAAAGCCAGGGTATAGGGTCATTCCCCCGTCGGCAAAAATAGTTGTTCCAGTGACATAGTCTGAATAATCAGAAGCCAGCCACACGGCCACATTCGCAATGTCCTCAGGAATACCTATGCGCTGATAAGGGATCAAGGTCAAAAGAGATTTAAGGGCTTCCGGTGTCGCCCAAGCATCATGATTAATAGGTGTCTTGATAGCCCCAGGCCCGATGCTGTTGACTCGGATGCGAAATGGTGCCATTTCCTGAGCTATGCTTTTCATCAATTGCATAACTCCCCCCTTAGACGACGCATAATTGACATGCCCGCCCCAGGGAATGACCTCATGCACCGAGCTCATGCAAATGATTTTACCGGCGGCACAGGAAACAGATTCAACGACTCCACGCCTTTTAAATTCCTTAACTGCTTCACGGGCACAAAGGAATTGCCCCGTTAAATTAACATCAATGACAGCCTGCCATTGCGCCAGGGTCATCTGATCAAAAGGCGAATCCCGTTGAATGCCGGCATTATTGACCAAGATATCAATAGTACCAAATTTTTTAAACATTGCCTCATACATAGCTAACACTTGAGGCTCTTTTGATACATCCGCCTGAAAACCAATGGCTTGGCTGCCATAGCCTTTAATCTCCTTGATCATCTCTTCAACGGTACCATCGTCGGTAACATAGTTGATAAGAACCGATGCACCGGCCTTGCCTAAAGCTAAGGCAACTGCTTTACCAATGCCAGAGCTGGCACCGGTAACCAAGGCCTTTTGCCCTTTGAGAATTTTAGAATGCTCAACTTTGGGCATGCATGGTTTGGGATAATTCTTCTTGGGATAAATATTACGTACCATTAAACCCTCCATATTCTGCTTGCTGCTGTATAAGTTTGGCGACTAGCGCGGTCCATCCAGCTTGATGCGAAGCGCCAAGGCCTGCGCCATTGTTGCCGTTAAAATATTCATAAAAGGAAATATAGTCTTTCCAATACGGATCATTTTGTAATTTATCAGTTGCCCCGTACATCGGCCGACGACCTTTGTCGTCAGGGACAAAAATATTGATCAGACGATGAGAAAGTTCTGAGGCGACCTCCCATAAATTTAAAAACTTACCAGAACGACTTGGAAATTCCACCTTAAAATCATCACCAAAATAATAATGAAATTTTTGCAAGGATTCAATGAGTAAATAATTGACCGGAAACCACACAGGCCCGCGCCAATTAGAATTACCGCCAAACAATCCGCTGGTCGACTCTGCCGGCTCATAATCTACTGAATAGGTCTGACCATTCAGAGAAAAAACATATGGTTTTCCATCATACGCTTTTGAAAGCGAACGCACACCATAAGGGCTTAAGAATTCTGCTTCATCTAAAACTTTCTGCAAAACTTTTTTTAATTTATCACGGTCAACTATCGACAAAAGCCTCCTGTTCTCACGTCCTAACTTTTCCATACAAGTAACATTATTCGTCAAATCAGGCCGGTGCTGCATGAACCATTCGACACGCTCTTTAAAATTAGGCAGGGCATCCCAGACCTTTGAATCAATGGTCTCGACGGCAAAAAGCGGCAATATACCGACCATGGAACGCACTTTTAAAGGGAAATGCTCTCCGTCAGGCAGACGCAAAATATCATAAAAGAACCCATCCGTTTCATCCCACATATCAATCTCATTGGCACCAATACGATTCATGGCCGCGGCAATATATAAAAAATGCACGTAAAATTTGCTGGCAATATCCTCATAAGAGGGATCATCCGGGGCTAATTCCAAGGCAATGGCCAGCATATTCAAGCAATACATGGCCATCCAGCTAGTGCTGTCTGCTTGCTCTATACGGCCGCCGGTAGGTAATTCCGTCCTATTAAAAACGCCGATATTATCAAAGCCTAAAAAACCGCCCTGAAAAATATTGTTCCCGTCAGAATCTTCCTGATTGATCCACCAGGTGAAATTCATGAGTAATTTCTGAAAGACGCGCTCTAAAAATAGTTTATCGCCTTTTCCGTGCATCCGCTTGTCAATGCGATAGACCCGAAGCGCTGCCCATGCCTGCACCGGCGGATTGACGTCGCTGAAATTCCATTCATAGGCAGGGATCTGGCCGTTGGGATGCATATACCATTCACGCGTGAGTTTGATCAATTGCTGTTTGGCAAACTCGGGATCAATGATGGCTAATGGTATCGTATGAAATGCCAAATCCCAAGAAGCGAACCAGGGATATTCCCACTTATCCGGCATAGAAATAATACCTTCACTATACAAGTGCTGCCATGTGCTGTTACGACCAGTCTTACGATTCTCCGGTGGCGGCGGTTGAGCAGGATCTCCGTTAAGCCAGTCTTCGACAATATAATGATAAAATTGTTTATTCCATAAAAGTGACGAATACGCCTGACGCTGAATATAACGCATGGGATCAGGTAATTTAAAAGGACAAACCTTCTGATAAAATTCATCAGCTTCTTTTTGCCGGAGATTAAAAATATCATCAAAGCTTATACCGAATGGTTCTTTTAAATCTTTCACATTAGCCAACCGTAAATAAATGATCTGTGTCTCTCCCGCCGGTATTTTCAAAATATAATGCACTGACATTTTCGTCCCGGTCTGTAAAGGATTAACAGCCTCTTTGCGGCCCGACACTACATATTCGTGAATAGCATCTTTAACATATGCTGAAGTATTAGGCACATTAAAAATCCGTTGAGTATCTGTATCATTGTCTGTAAAAAGCAATTCGCCGGTGCCTTGGTAATAAAGGAAATACTCCCCTAATTCGGAGTGGGTTGCTTTAATAAGACCTGGTGACATGACTGAAAGAGCGGGCCTAGCTGAATTATTCCAAGACCAAGTATTGCGAAACCACAAGGTGGGCAAAAGATGAATGCTTGCTTCTTGCGGACCGCGATTGGTCACCGAAATCTTCACTAAAATATCTTCCGGTGAATTCTTGGCATATTCGGTCGTGATATCAAAATAACGGTTCTCATCAAAAATACCGGTGTCTAAAAGTTCATACTCTGATTCTTCTCGAGTACGTTTTAAATTTTCATCTAAAAGTTTTTGATACGGAAAAGCCGCTTGGGGATATTTATAAAGAAGCTTCATAT